>Ga0307479_10000230_pt1 | contig 52752 bp, 35 predicted proteins | sample atmos_gasesECM4C_FD_203743 | JGI IMG/M metagenome (GOLD analysis project Ga0307479, IMG submission 203743) | Hardwood forest soil microbial communities from Morgan-Monroe State Forest, Indiana, United States - atmos_gasesECM4C_515 | ecosystem: Environmental > Terrestrial > Soil > Temperate...
TATGCGCAAAGCGATGAACACCCTCGACGAGCACTTCGAGCAACTACTTGCAGGTGAACGACTTATGGAGGCCGCATGAAACTTGACTCATCCGGTAGTATTCCTACGGAGGAGCGCTGCTAGGGGCAGGGCAGGGCGGCGGTGTCGGCGACGGTCACCGTCAGGTTGCCGAGGGCATTGCCGTAGGACTTGTGGTTGCCGGTCGCGGTGTCCAGGATGTCGACCACCCAGTACTGGTTGGTCAGGCCGCCGATGAACACCCAGAAGTTGGAGGAGAACGCGCAGGCATCGAGGACCTTGACGCCCAGCTCGAAGTTGCTGGGGTCGGTGAAGTAGTAGAAGACCGACTCGTCGCTCTCGGCCCGGGTGCCGTTGAAGCTCAGCACCTGGCCGACGCCGGCGCCGGTGTTGGCGTTGTCGTAGATCGCGGTCACCTGGAACCGGCTGCTGATTACGCAAGCGCCATTGGAGGTCCTGGTGCAGCTGGTGTTGGTCGAGCACGAGGGGGCTCCACCCATCGGGAAGATGGAGTATCCGGTGACCTCGGGCGCGGCGGAGGAGCCGGAGGAGAAGGTGCGGACGTCGGCGAAGTGGCCGTCCTCGAGAAGCAACTCCGATACGTAGTAGCAACCCGATGGGGGCTTCGCGAACGCGATCTCGCCGGTGTCGAGACTGTCGAACTCGGTGCCGGCATCCAGCGTGCCGAGGTCGGCGCTGGCCAGGTCGTAGTAGCTGAACGTCCCGGCGGGAGGATTGGTGGTGGCGATCAGGTGCAGGACGAGGTCGCCCGTGGTGCCGCTGGCGCGCTGGTCGGCGATGATGCTGGCGAAGTAGTCTGTCTGGCCCCCGCCATAGCTGAAATGGATTCCGCCCTCGATGAGAATGCCGGTGCCAACGGTGGAAGGAGTGACCGGGCGGGTGATCGTGCCGATCGCGCCCGCCGGCGTGAATCGTGGGACGAGGGTGGGGTGGACCGATCGCATCCCGGCCGCCGGCCGGACCGCGGACCAGCCGCTCGCCGAAGCGGCATCGCTGCCCCATGCCATGGGAGCGGACATCGCGTCTGCCCCGGCGATCAGCAAGCAGCTGGCTGTCAAGGCAGCAACGACACCGAGCTTGTGCAAACCCTTTACGATGGACACATAACGGGCCGACATAGCATTCCTCCTTAAGGGTAGACGGCAGAGACAGAATACCACGCTGGGGTTCATCAGGCGCGGCGCGACACGCCAGTCGTGACGAGGACGCGAGGGGTCCCAGTCATGGCGTCGCGAGGTCTTGCAAGAGTTGTGTTTGAAGCCGGAGGTGATCTAAATTAGATAGATAGATAGCGCTTGCGAGTTGTTGGGCTGCGCGCCTTGGATTACAGTGCCCGGACTCAGGCCAGCTCGTCGGCGGGATCTCGCACGACCGGATACGGCTCGATGGGGCCATCGATCGCTGCCATGGCCGCGATGAAGAGATGGGGGAAGGACAGGGGCACGGTCCGGCACAGCCGAAGGATTCGCCCGCGCAAGGCCGCGGCCTCGGCTCCGCCGCCCGAGGCCAGCCGATAGAGCTGCCGCCAGGCCGCGAGCTCGCCACGGTCGAGCAGCTGCGCCAGCACCTCGTCGCTCTCCAGATCGAGGCCCGCGCGGTTCCAGAGCGCCCGGGAGCGCGACAGATCGAAGGTGCTCAGGGCTCGCCTCCCTTGGCGCCCAGCAGCAGGTCGGCCAGCACGCGCGCCCAGAAGCGCCCGCGCGACGCCACATGCTGCCAATCGTTCCAGGGTGCCCGGAGCCCACGATAGGTGGCAAGATCGATCGCCGCCTCATCGACAGGCCGGGCGGAGCCGAGCCGTTCGACGACCTCGGCCAGGACCGAGGCGCCGTTCGGCTGAGGATAGAGCGCATCGAGACCCGCGAGCGCCGCGCGCACTCCGTCCACACCCAGGCGCTCGAACAGCACGACGGCATCGAGGTAGTCGCGGACGGTGAAACGGGTGGCGAGCAGCCAGGCCTTGATCCGCGCCATCTCTGCCAGCGTCGGCAGCCGCAACCCGGCGATCTCCTCGGTCTCCAAAGGTTGGACCCGGCGGAGCTGACGAATGCCGGTCAGGACGCCGTCGAGCTGCCCGAGGATCAAGACCGGCCTGCGGACGCGGGAGGTCTGCCAGCCCGCCGCCGCTTCCAGCTCCGCCAGCACCTCGTCGAACCGATCCTGTAGATCCGCAACCACGTGATCCCCATCCAGGCTGATGCGATGTCCAGCATGGAGCGCCGCGGCAGTCCCGCCGACCAGAACCGCCCCAGGCACCAGCGCCTGCAGGTGACGCTCCGCCGCCAGCAGGCGTTCCCAATCGGATCGCGGCTCCTCGTACATACTTCTCAGCATAGCGCCGACCGACCCGCGGCTGGTGCGCTCCTTCGCCGGGCGGTTTCGTCCGGCCTCAGCTTGGCGAGATCGGCGCGTGAGTCGCGGGCCGCCGAAATGGCGCTCGCCGTCGCGCGCGCGTCTCTTCATGACACATCTCTTAGATGGCAGGAAACCCTTACAGCCAAGGAGAGGGCGATGAAGAAGAGACTCAAGGCAGGGGTGCGGGTCAAGAAGGAAACGCTGCGCCAGCTGACGCCGGCCGAGGACAAGGAGGTGAAGCAGGCCCAGGGCGGCGTGCTCTGCACCAAGTGCATCACGACCTGCCTGGGATGCCGTAACGGCAGCTACGGCTAGTCCGGTTTCAGGTCCGAATCCGGCGAGACAGGCTCATCTGACGCCGTCGGTCCAAGCGGACTGGCGCTCGCCACCGCTGCCATTGCCGAGCTGCGTGGCGACCGGTTGGCGAGGCGCCGCCGGCCGCCGTGAAGGTGGTCGCCGATGTCCGAGCGCCTGAGGAGGTGCGACCCTCAGCGCGCCCGCCGGTTGCCGCGCCGTTTCACGTCGGGCGGCGGGGGCGGCGGCGCGCCGCAGTGGCGGAAGCATGAGATGGTGCAGCACTCGGTGGGAGAGACCGACGCCGTTTCGGTGCCGCCGCCAATGAGGGCAAGATCCTCCGAAGTCAAGCGGCGCAGGGTCTCCTTGGCCAGAGTCACGCGCTTCCGGGTCTTCATCTGCTGTCTCCTTCCTGGATGCCTGCACTCCTTTTGGGAGTGAGGCGTTGGTGGCCGTCCGAGGAGACGAGGCGCCATCGCGACGCGGTCCGGACGCCAAGGCATGGGACCGCCGTGCCTGCCACGCCTCCTGGAGCGTCGTGCGACGACACCGGCTCCGCGAGACATCGGACATCGGGGATAGACTGGCCGAGGACATCGAACCCCTCGCTCACCGAGGAGTCGACAGCATGGCCAGAGGATGGGAGAGCAAGTCCGTTGAAGAGCAGCAGGTCGGCGGCGCCCGCGCCGCCGACCAGGGCGAGGACCTGACCGCCGAGGAGCGCCGGCGCCGCGAGCGGCTCCGCGACCGCGAGCTGTCGCGCCAGCGCGTCCTCGAGGAGCTCGCCGTCACCCCCTCCGCCGTCCGCCGCGCCGCCCTCGAGCAGGCGCTCGCCTTCCTCGACCAGGAAATCGAGCAGCTCGGCAAGCCGTAGACGCACGGCGCTCGGCGCCGGCTCGTCCAGCGTAGGACGAGCGCCTACACGCGGCGACTCCACCTTCCTACCCCACGTCGGCGGCGCGGCTGATGTTGCCGGCCAGGCGCGGCGGTTAGGCTGCCTTTCGACACTTTCTGAGGAGGCCGCGCCATGCACAAGAGCATTGAGGCCGTTGGCTCGCTGTACGCCGAATACGCCCGGGAGGCCGCCGCCGAGCTCGGCCACCTCATGCTCCTGCTCGGCAGGCTCGAACAGGAGCCGGGCGACCGGGACGTCCTCGAGCAGCTGATGCGCGGGTTCCATGCGTTCGCCGGCTCCGGCGGGACCTTCGGGGTGCCGGCGCTCTCGGCCATCGGTTCGGAAGCGGAGCAACTCATGATGCGCGCGCTCGCCGGCGCGGTGCCTCTCACCGCCGCCGAGCGGCAGCGCCTTGCCGCGCTCACCACGGCCATCGCCGCGCAGCTCGCCGAGCGGCCCCGCGCGGAAGAGCTGGCATGCCGCGAGCCGTCCGTGGCACCCGCGGCCCCGGCCGCACGCCTGGCAGTGCTGGTGGCGGCGGGCGAGGGCACACGCAGGAGCCTGCTGCCCCGCCTGCGGCTGGCAGGCTTTGACGTGCGCGAGGCGCACGGCGAAACCGAGGCGCTCCGCATGATCGAGACGGCGCTGCCGGACGCGGTGATCGCCGACGTCGAGCTGCAGGAGGGCTCCGGGCACCGCCTCGCCGAGGCGGTGCGCCGGCTGCCGCTGGGCAACCAGGTGGCGGTCATCCTGGCGGGCCCGCGGCACGGTCTCTGCGATCACGGCGCCGCGATTTACAGCGGCGCCGACACGGTGCTCGAGCAGCCGGTCGACTGGGAACGGGTGACCCGCCAGGTGATGCAGCTGCACGCCGGCCGCATCAGCGCCGGGCGGGTGCTGACGGTCGACGACAACGCCCGCCACGCGGACCTGGTCCGCGAGATCCTCGAGGCCGAGGGTTACGAGGTCCGCTGGTGCGGCGACCCGCGCCGGTTCGGCGCCGAGCTGGACGCCTTCCATCCCCATCTCGTGCTCATGGACGTGCTGATGCCTGGGACCACGGGCTACGACCTGGTTCGTCTGTTGCGCGGCAACGAACGGTACGCGGGCCTGCCGGTGCTCTTCCTGACCACCCAGGGGCAGATCGCCGCGCGCATTGCCGTGGTGCGGGCGGGGGGTGACGACCACTTCGTCAAGCCGGTGTCGAGGTCCCTCCTGGTGTCGGCGGTGAAGGCGCGCATCGAGCGGAGCCGGCGCATGCAGGACCTGCTCGAGACCGACGGGCTCACCAGGCTGTTGACCCGATCGGCCCTGCTCGATCGGGCGCGTGCGATCGTCGCGGGCGAGCGCACGAACCCGCGGCGGCCGCCGGTCTGGGTGATGATCGACCTCGATCATTTCAAATCGATCAACGACTGCCACGGTCATGCGGCAGGCGATCGCGTGCTTACGGCGGCGGGCAGCCTGCTGCAGCGCCGCCTGCGCACGTGCGACGTCGTCGGGCGGTACGGCGGCGAGGAGCTCACGGTCCTGCTCGAGGGCCTTTCGCCCGACGATGCGCTGCGGCTGGCCGACAGGTTGCGGACCGAGCTCGCGAGCGAGGAGTTCGCGGGGCAGGACGGCAGCCCGCCTTTCCACGCCACCTTCAGCGCCGGGGTGGCACCCCTGTCTCCCGGCATGAGCTGGGAGGACTGGCGGGATGCGGCCGACCGGGCGCTCTACGAAGCCAAGCACGCCGGACGCAATCGGGTGGTGCTGGCCGGCGCTGCCGCTGCCGGCGTGCGGCGGCCCGGCAGGAGCGCCGCGGCATGAACGGACCGGACCGGACGTCGAGACCGGCATCAGGGTGCGGCTCGCCGGCGCGGGCGTGCCGACGATCGCGCAGGACAGCGCCACCTCGGCGGTCTTCGGCATGCCGCGCGCGGCGATCCTGGCTGGCGGTGCCGCGGAGGTGCTGCCGCTAGAGGACATCGGCCCCCGCCTGCTCGCGCTGGCCGCCACCTCGTGCTACCGGCCGTGCGCCCCCAGAGCTGCCACCAGGTCCACCAGCTCCTGGTGCTGGAACGGCTTGCGCAGGTAGGCCGCGGCCCCGGCACGCAGGCAGGCGACGGCGTCGTGCTCCCTGCCCTCCGTGGTCATGACGACGACGGGAACCCTCGCGAGCACGCCGGCGGTCTCGAGGCGGCGGATCAGCTCGAGGCCGTTCATCGTCGGCATTTCCAGGTCGACGATCATCAAGCTGAGGTCGGGGTGCTCCGCGAGGCGGGAAAGCGCCTCGCTGCCGTCCATGGCATGGACCAGGGCGATGCCGGGCAGCAGCGCCGTCATGAGCTTGTGCATCAGCGCCGAGTCGTCGGCGATGAGGATCTTTGCCGGGGCCATGAGCGCAGCCATCATTATATTCAGTTCTGCTAAGTAATCACCAGCTCGACGTGCCGTTAGAATCATCCGAGCCGGCGGCAGCAGCGGGCCGCGCTCGTGCCGGAGCCTTGGTCCCGGCGATCTCGTCGGCGCTTGAAGCCGCGGAGGATGCAATGCACCTATCCGTCACGGCCCCCCTGCTCACGCGCTGGGTGAACTTCTACGTCATCGCCGGATCGGCGGCGGCGTCCTTGACCGGCCTGCAGTTCGTCGTCATCGCTCTCATCGCCCAGATGCGGCCGAGCAACACGGGCGGGGGGATCGATGCGTTCTCGACTCCGACGATCGTCCATTTCAGCACCGTGCTGCTGCTCTCCGCCGTCCTGTGCGCACCGTGGGACGGGCTATGGGGCACCGGCGCCTTCCTCGCGGTCTGCGGGACGGTGGGCATCGGGTACACCGGGATCGTGGCCTGGCGCGCGCGGCGCGTGGCCGAGTACCGCCTGGTGCTCGAGGACTGGATCTGGCACGTCATCCTGCCGCTGGCGGCTCATGCGATGCTGCTCGCCTCCGGGCTGACGCTGGTGGGGCGGCCGACCCTGGCCCTGTTCACCGTCGCCGCGGCGGCGATGCTCCTGCTGTTCGTCGGCATCCACAACGCCTGGGACACCGTCACCTTTCTCGTGATCCAGCGCCTGGAGGCTGGGCAGCACGGCGGCGACCGGCGGGAGCCGCCATCGGCATAGCGATGCCGCGACGGCGCACGTGACACGCGGCAGGAAGGAGGCGGGGTGGAGCGAGCGGACGTGGCAGTCGTTGGAGCCGGTGTCGCGGGCCTGGCGGCTGCCCGCGAGTTGCGCCGTCGCGGCCTGGCGGTCATCGTGCTCGAGGCGCGAGACCGCATCGGCGGACGCATCCTGACCGTCCACGACCCGCGCCTGCCGATGCCCGTGGAACTGGGCGCCGAGTTCGTCCATGGCGCGGCGCCGCTGACCTATCGGCTCCTCGCGGAGGCAGCGATCACCACCTGCGACCTGGGCGGCGAGCACTGGCGAGCGCACCATGGAAGGCTCGCGCGGATCGAGGCCTGGCCGCCCATCGAACGCATCCTGCGGCGGATCGACCGTCGCGCGCCCGATCGTTCGTTCGACGACTTCCTGGCCGGCCTCGGCAGGCGCACGCCGGCGGGCGATCGGCGTGCCACCCGGGCCTTCGTGGAGGGCTACCACGCCGCCGATCCGGCGGATCTCAGCGTCCGCTCGCTGGCGCCCCTGGCTGCTGACGAAGAGGGGCCGCCCGGAGACGCCGTGACGCAGATCGCCCGGGTTCATGGAGGTTATGACCAGCTGCCGCGCTGGCTTGCGGGTGAGTTGCAGGCCGAGCTGCGGCTGCGCTCCCCGGTGACGGCCATCGAATGGCGGCGGGGGCACGCCCAGCTTGCCGTGCCGCGGGACACGGGCGCCGTGCGGCGATTCGTCGCGCGAGCGGCGATCGTGACCGTGCCCGCCGGGGTCCTTGCCGCCGGCCCGGCGCAGCCCGGCGGGCTCCGGCTGCTGCCGGACCCGCCGCGCATCCGGCGCTCCTCCGGCCTCGTCGCGATGGGAGCGGCGGCGCGCCTCGCCTGCTGGTTTCGCGAGCTCCCGTGGAGCGCCGCCGTGGCCGGCCGCCATCGCGAGCCGACCGCGCGCGCCAGCTTCTGGCACCTGGATGGCCCGACCTTCGCCGTCTGCTGGACCGCCTACCCGCTGCGCTGGCCGCTCGCCGTGGCCTGGACGGGCGGGCCGCGGGCAGTGGCGCTCGCATCGCGCGGCCGCCGCGCTGTCGAGTCGGTGGCGGTCGCCGAGCTGGCCGCGGCCTTTGGCCTGCCGCGCCGCGCGGTCACGTCGCGCCTGGTGGCGACCTGGATGCACGACTGGCAGCACGACGTCTACTCTCGCGGCGCCTACAGCTACGCTCGCGTCGGCGGCGCGGGGGCGGCACGCAGCCTGTCGCGGCCGGTCGAGGACACGCTGTTCTTCGCCGGCGAGGCCACGGACACCGGCGGTCACACGGGGACGGTCGAGGGAGCGCTGGCGAGCGGTCTGCGTGCTGCCCGGCAGGTGAGCCATGTGCTCGGGGCGGGCTGACGGCCCGCCTTTGCCCCGACTCGCGGCGTTCTGCGCACCCTCGATGGTATGGACAGCGTGGAGGCGGGCTCGACGCTTACGGCGCTGCTAGAGAGCACAGTGTCGAGGTGGGGAGATTGTCCCTTCCTGGTGGGCGAGCGAGGGATGGTTCGCTACGGCGCTTTCCAGCAGGGAGTCCATGGCCTGGCCTCGACGCTTGCCGAGCGCGGCGTCGCGGCTGGCGACCGGGTGGTCGTGGTCATGCCGAGCTGCCCGGAGATCCTCTACCTGTGGTTCGCGCTGGCGCGCCTGGGCGCGATCATGGTGCCGGTCAACCCGGCGCTGGCGGATGTGGAGATCGCGCCGGTCCTGCGCCATGTCGCCGCGCGTGCCCTGATCGGCGATACCTGCCGCCTGGCAGCCTACGCCGGCCACCTTGCGCCCGACCTGCGCATCGCCGCCACCCAGGGCTCGGACCTCGCTCCCCTGCTGCTGCCGCGGCCGGCGGGGTCTGCGGCCCGGGTCTCCGCCGCGGACCCCGTGTCGCTGCTGCTGACCTCGGGGACCACCGACCTGCCCAAGGTCGCGGCGCTCTCCCATGCCAGCTTCGTGATACCTGCCCGCGAGTTCGGCCGCTGGATGAAGGTCGGTCCGGCGGACCGGTTCTTCGCCTGCCTGCCCCTCTTCCACATGGCGGGACAGGCCTTCGCGGCCAGCGCCGTTGCCGCCGGCGCGTCTCTGCTCGTGGTGCCGCGATTCAGCGCGCGGAGCTTCTGGGACCTGGTCCGCCGGCATCGCGTCACCCTGGTGCGCCATCTCGGAGAAATGCTGGTGGTGCTCTGCCGCCAGCCGGCCACGGCCGGCGACCGTGACCATACGCTGCGCGCCGTCTACGGCGGGGGCGCGCGGCCCGAGATCGCCGATGAGTTCGAGCGCCGGTTCGGCGTCGCGGTCGTCGAAGGCTACGGCCTGACGGAAACCAACACCGTGCTGCGCAACGAGCTGCGCCGGGGGCGCCGCGGCTCGATCGGGCGCCCCCTCCCCTACTGCGAGGTGCGGATCGCCGGCAGGGACGGCGACCCGCTGCCCGCTTCGGCGGCCGCGGCGCCCGTGGTCGGCGAGATCCAGGTGCGGCGCAACCCGGTGATGATGAGCGGCTACGTCGGGGCGCCGGAGCTGACCGCCGCCGTTTTCGCCGGCAACTGGTTTCACACCGGCGACCTCGGCTGGCGGGACGCGGACGACTGGTTCTACTTCGTGGGCCGCAGCAAGGACCTGATCCGCCGGCGCGGCGAGCACCTCGTCCCGTCCCGGATCGAAGGCGTGTTGGAACGACACCCGGCGGTGGCGCTCTCGGCGGTGATCGGCGTCGCCGACGAGGTGGGCGGCGAGGAGGCCAAGGCTTTCGTCGTCCTCAAACCCGGCTGCCGAAGCTCCCCGCAGGATCTGGTCGCCTGGTGCCGGACGTCCCTGGCCGAGTTCGAGGTGCCGCGCTTCTTCGAGATGTGCTCCGACCTGCCGCGTACCGATACGCACAAGATCAACAAGGCGAAGCTGCGCGTGGCAGGCCACGGATCGTGTTACGACCGGGCGGCGGTGCCGCTACCGCTATAGTGCCGCCAGCCGGCCGCCGTGCGGCGGCGCCGGCAGGGGCGCCCACCGGATGAGGAAGCTGCCATGACCCAGATCGACCCCCTGGCCCCGGTCGTCGCCCTGGAGGGCGCGGCGGCGCCGCTCGATCGCGAGCGTTGCCTGGCCGTGGCCCGCTTCCTGGCTCGGTTGCGGGCGATGGCGGGAGGTGCGACCGCCGCGGCGGCGTCCCAGCCGCCGCCGGACCGGCTCGCCGCGGCGCTGCTGGGGCTGGCCGGCGCCGGGCGTCTCGGCTTCTCGGCCGGCGGCGCCGGCGCGGCCGGCACGTCCGGCACGTCTGGCACGGCCGGCACGGCCGGCACGGCAGCAGCGCCAGGTGCAGTCGACGCGCTCGAGGTCCTCTACACGCCCTCGCGCGCCGCCAACCTCTCGGTGCTCGCCGCGGCGGAGGAGACCGGCACCGGCTTTCCCGAGCCGGTGCGCCACAAGCAGGCGGAAGCGCTGCGCACCTCGCAGGGCGCGCTGCTGCGCTTCCCGCCGGAGGAGGGAGGGCCGCCGCTCGAGGTCTTCATCACCGACTGGTCGCCCTGTCCCGCGGCGGCGGCGGTCGCGGTCCATCGCGACCACTCCTGGCTGGCGGGAACCGAGAAGCCCGCGGGGGTGGGCTTCGCCGGGCGTTACGTCCGCCACCCGCTCACCGGCGACCTGTTGCCGGTCTGGGTGGCCGACTGGGTGCGGCCCGACTTCGGCAGCGGCGCGGTGCTGGTGAATCCGGCCCACGACCCGGCCGACCTCGCGTTCGGGCGCGCCGTCGGCCTGCCCATCCGCTTCGGCCTGGCGCCGGCCGATTTCGACGATGCGCCGGAGCGCTGGCTGACGCCGCCTATCGTCAAGACCGGGGTGTCGATCCGCACCGGCCGCTACGACCGGCTCGAGGCGCCCACGGCAATGGCGACGTACTTCGAGGTGCTGGCGGGACGCGGCCTGGCCGAGCGCGTCAAGGACGTGCAGGCGGGCCGGGCGGCGATCGGCCGCCTGGTTGCCGATCCGGACGGGCCCTTGGCCTGGGACCCGTCCCGGCGCCGGCTTTCGGCGGCCCGAGATGCACCGCCGGCCGCCGCGCCCGCTCCGGCCGGCGCGCCGGGTTCGCGCATGCGGCTCGAGGCCGGCGAGCTGCTCGCGGCGGCGGTCGCGACGGCGCCGGGGGAGGCGCCGGTCGTGGTCTGCCCGGCGGCAGAGCAGACCGGCGCGCTGCTCTACCTGCGTCTGCTGGCGTTCGACATCCACGGCGCGCCGTTCGCTCCCGGCGGCGTCGTCCTGGTGCAGAAGACACAGGACTCGGGCCGGCCCGCGGGCGGCGCCGGCCCCGACGCCGGCCCCCAGGCGGTCGCGCTGGCGCTGCTGATCGGCGCGCCGCTGGCGCAGGTGGTGGTCCTCAAGCAGCAGGTGCTCGAGCAGGTGAGCCGGTTCGTGCGGGTGCACGGCGAGCTGGCCGCTGCCCTGGACGGCGGCAGCGGCAGGCAGCGGCAGGGCGCGGAGGCGAGCGGCGAGCCGCCGGTCAAGGCGCTGGCGCGCGCGAAGGAGGCGATGCTGGCCGCCGAGCCGTCGCGGGCATTCGAGCTCGTGAGGCAGGTCCAGAAGCAGCTGGCGGCGCAGCCGTCCGCGGCACCGGCGGCGGCGCTCGACGACTACCTGGCGGCGGCCTGGGTCCTCACCGGGCTGGGCAGCCCGCCGGGCCTGGCGGCGGCAGGCAGCTGGGGACGCCTCTGATGTCCCATCTCGGAAAGTCGCCTGGCACCCGTCCGCCGACCCTGGGCATCCTGATGCTCGAGGGCAGGATGGCCGTCGTGCCGGGCTGCATGGCATGCGACGAAACCTTTCCCTACCCGGTGGTGCGGCGGACGGTCGCCGGCTCGCGGCCGCCTGCCGGGCGGGGCGAGGTCGAGGCGATGGCGCCGCTCTACGCCGCGGCGGCGCGCGAGCTGGTGCGCGCCGGCGCCGACGTCATCACCGACAACTGCAACGGTGCGATGGTGTGGATGCAGGACAGCCTGGCGGCCGCGGTGACGGTGCCGGTTTTCACCTCGGCCCTGATGCTGGTGCCGCTCGTTCACCGCCTCATGCCGTCGCGGCGCATCGGCATCCTGGCTTTCGACGGGACGGCGGTCGGCGAGGAGATCTACAACGCTTGCGGTTTCAGTGGCCGCGACGTGCCGCTGGCGGTCGCCGGCGTGTCGGGCTGCGCATCGTGGCAACGCTTCCTGCGCACCAAGGAGATATCCGGCGCGGAGCGGCCGCGCCTGCTCGCGGATCTCGTGGCGGTCGCCAGCGCGCTGCGGCGCGAGCATCCCGATCTCGGCGCCTTCGTCGCGGAGTGCACCCTGCTCCCCCCCGCCTGCCAGGCGGTGCGCGACGAGCTCGGCGTGCCGGTGTTCGACATCCTGACCTGCCTCGACCTGGCGCTCGCCGGGCGTTCGCGCCCGCCGGGCATCGGGCGCCGGGCGGGCGGTGCCGCCGGTGGAGGTGGCGAGTGGTGAGCGGCGGATACGTGGCGGCGGCGACGCCCCAGGCCCTCCTCTCGCATCTGCGCGCCCGCCAGGGCGAGATGGTCGATTTCCTGCGCCGCCTGGCGCTCATCGAGACCCCGTCCCTCTGCCCGGAGTCGCAGGGCCCCGCTTTCGACCTGCTCGCCGCGGGGCTCGCGGCGGCGGGCTACCGCGTGCGCCGGCTGCGTGGCGAGCGCAGCGGCGGTCAGCTGTTCGCGGCACCGCTGGGGCGGGCCCGCGGCCGGCGGGCGCAGCTCCTGCTCGGCCACGTCGATACGGTCTGGCCGCTGGGCACCCTCGCGCGCATGCCGGTCACGCTCCGCGACGGCCGCTTGACCGGTCCGGGCGTCTACGACATGAAGGGCGGCCTGACCCAGATCGTCTTTGCGCTGGCGGCCCTGCGCGAGCTGGGTCTCGAGCCGCCGGCCACTCCGGTCGTCTTCGTGAGCTCGGACGAGGAGGTCTTCAGCGCCGACTCGCTGCGCTCCATCTCGCGCCTGGCGCGCCGGGTGGAACGGGTCTTCGTGCTGGAGCCGTCCCTCGGCCCGGAAGGCCGGCTCAAGACGCAGCGCAAGGGGTTCGGGCGCTACCGGGTGAGGGTCCATGGCAAGGCCGCGCACTCCGGCCTCGAGCCCGAGAAAGGGGCCAGCGCGATCCTCGAGATGGCGCACGCCATCCTCTACCTGCACAGTCTCTCGGACCCGGTGCGCGGCATCGCCGTCAACGTCGGCACGGTCCATGGCGGCGAGCGGGTGAACGTCATCGCCCCCGAGGCGACCGCCGAGGTCGGCGTCAGGCTGCTGGCGGCGGCGGACCGCGAAGAGGTCGAAAGCAAGATCGCGGCGCTGCGGCCCGTCGTCCCGGGCACCCGGATCGAGATCGCCGGCAGCGTCGACCATCCGCCGCTCGAGCGCACGCCAAGGAACCAGGCGCTCTTCGCACTGGCCAGGGCCGCGGCCGGCGAGCTGGGGATCGAGATCGAAGAGGGGATGGCGGGCGGAGGCTCGGACGGCAACACCACCAGCCTCTTCACGGCCACCCTGGACGGACTGGGGGCGGTCGGCGACGGCGCCCACGCCGACCACGAGTTCGTCGAGGTCGGCCGGCTGCCGGAGCGCGCCGCCCTGCTCGCCATGCTGATGCTGGCGCCGCTCGCGGCCGGCGAGCCGGCTGGGGCGCGGGCAACGTCATAGCTGTTCTCATTCCCCTTCGGCCCGCGCTCCTGGGCGCTTGACCTTTGGAGTGGCATGACGTACACTTTTTTTGGAATTGTACGTCATGCCGACGAAACTCACCCTACGCATCGAGGAAGAGCTGATCGAGCGCGCTAAAGCGTATTCAAGAGAAACAGGGAAGTCTGTCTCCCAACTGGTCGCCGGCTATCTCGCGGCGTTGCCGCGCCGGCAATCCGAAGAGCCGGTACGCCAGACGCCCATAGCGCGGTCGCTCCGGGGCATGCTGCGAGGAGCCGAGATCGACGCACAGGCCTATCGGCGGCACCTCGAGGAGAAGTATCTCTGAAGGTCCTGCTCGATACGAATGTCGTGCTCGATGTATTGCTGGACCGCGAGCCGTTCTCTGGGCCCGCCACCGAAATTCTTTCGCGGATCGAGCTGGGGGAGATCGAAGGTTGTCTCTGTGCGACGACGATCACGACCATTCATTACCTTACGGCCAAGACGATAGGCTCGAAGCGAGCGCTGCTGGCCATCCGCAAGTTGCTGGCGATCTTCGAGATCGCGCCCGTCAACCGTCCGGTTCTGGCGGCAGCGCTGGAGTCGAGACTCGCTGACTTCGAAGACGCGGTGATGCATGAGGCTGCCAGCCAGGTGTCTGCCCAAGCGATCATCACCCGTAACCCAAGCGACTTCAAGAAGGGGACGCTTACCATCTACTCGCCCGAGGAGCTTCACCGCATTCTCGAGCTGAGCACGTAAGTGATCCGCTGGATGCCACCGGCGAGGGCGTCGGCAAGCCCGAGGAGACCGCCAGCCTCGACCTCTGGGCCGCCGATGGCCATCCCTCGCCCCACGGCATTGGCGGTTTCGCGGTGAAGCTCACCTTCGAGAACGACGCGACCCTTGCGATCCCCGTCGCGGACGACGACTTCGACCTCGCGCACACCACGGTGCCCTCACCCTTCCATCTCGTGCGCCTCGACAAACCTTGAGTGCGTTGCGGCAGGCGCTGCGGACCAGCGAGAGCGGGAGCCGGAGGCCGGATCTCCCAGCCCAGCCCGCTTGCCGGTGATAGGCTCGCGTCAGCGCCATGAGCACGGACATGCAGGGCAGGGTCGTCGTGATGACCGGCGCCACCTCGGGCATCGGGCAGGTGGCGGCGGAGCGCCTGGCGGCAATGGGCGCGCGCATCGTGCAGGTGGCGCGTGACCCGCGGCGCGGCGAGGCGGCGCTGGCGCGGCTGCATGCGCTCGCCCCCGGCGCCGCGCACACCATCCACTACGCCGATCTCCTGCGCCTTAGCGAGATGAAGCGGGTCGCCGCGGAGATCGCCGGCGCCGAGCCGCGGGTCGACGTGCTCGTCAACAACGCCGGCGCCCTGTTCGGGTCGTTCGCGCTCGTCGAGGGACTCGAGCGCACCTTCGCCTTGAATCACATGGCCTACTTCGTCCTCGCCGCGGCGCTCGGTGCCCGCCTGGCGGCGCCGGCACGCGTTGTGAACACCGCGTCCGATGCGCACCAGGCCGGCTTTCTCGACCTCGACGACCTGCAATCGGCAAGGCTCTACGGCCGCCACGGCCCCGGGAGCTGGTTGCGCCACGGTGGGCCCGGGTTCGGAGTGTACGCGCGGTCCAAGCTCTGCAACATCCTCTTCACCCGGGAGCTCGCCCGCCGGCTTGCCGGCACGGGCGTGACCGCCAACAGCCTGCATCCCGGGTTTGTGGCCACCCGCTTCGGCGATCAGGCCGGGGGCGTGCTCTCCTTCGGCGTTCGCATCGCCAAGCGGTTCGCGCTTTCTCCCGAAAAGGGCGCGGAGACCCTGGTCTACCTGGCCTCCTCGCCGGAGGTGGACGGCGTGACCGGCGAGTACTTCCACCGCTGCCGCCCCGAGACACCCAGCCCCGCGGCGCGCGACGATGCCCTCGCCGGCCGCCTGTGGGTTGAGACGGCCCGGCTGGCCGGGCTCGAAGACCAGGCCAGGCCCGGATGAGCGCAGGGCCGCCGGACCGCCGCAAGGGCCGGCCATGATAAAGTCGCGGCCACGCCCCGACGAGCGCCAGTCCCCAGAATGGCCGAGACGCCGAACGATCCGCTGCTGGCCTTCCTCCGCGAACATGCCGGGCGCTACTCGCCCGAGGCGCTGCGGCAGCACCTCCTGACGCAGGGCTACGACGCCGCGCGTATCGACGCGGCGCTCGACGCCTATCGACGAGAGGCCCCCGCGGCCGAGGGCGAGCGGCCGGGCACCCTCGCCCTGGTTGGCGTCATCCTGGCCGTGATTGCCGGCGTGGCCTTGCTCCTGGCCGGAACCTGCGGCGGCATCATCGGGTTCGTCGTTTCATCCGAATCCAACAATCAGGCGGAGGGCCTGGCGATCTTCGTGGGCGTCATCGTGGTGGTCGTGCTGGGGGTGACCGCGATCGTCTCTCCCATCCGGTGGTACCGGCGGCGCTCGGCGCGGCGGACCTCTCCGCCCGCGAGCGAGAAGCGGCCATGAACGGCCTCGGCCTCGACTCCTTGGGCGGCGCGCCGCTGCATGCGCTCTTCGTGCTGCTGGGCACGGCGGCGGCGATGCTCGCCTTCGCCGCCAGCGCGCACCACCGCAGGGTTTTCGATTTTCAGCTGCTCGCCCTGCTGGCCGGCGCGATCCTCTGCGGGGCGCTCGGCGCGAAGCTCGCGGTGCTGTGGCGCTACCTCGACCGCGAAACGGCGCCGTCGCTTCTCGGCCTGATCGTGGCCGGCGGCCAGAGTGTCCTCGGCGGGCTGTCAGGCGCCTATGCCGGCGTGATCGCCACCAAGCGGCTGATCGGCTACAGCGCCGGCACGGGCGACCTGTTCGCGCCGGCGGTGGCGCTGGGAATCGGCATCGGGCGCTTCGGCTGCCTGCTGACCGAGACGCCGGGGTCGCCGACCGGCGCCCGATGGGGCGTCGTCGTCGACGCGGGGCGGGCGGCGCGGATCGCCGGCTTTCCAAAGGCATGGATCGGCGTGCCGCTCCATCCCTCGTTCGCCTACGAGATCGCGTTTCATTTCGCGATGGCCGCCCTGCTGCTGCGGCTGCGGTCGCGCGGCGCCCTGCGCGACGAGCTGTTCAAGCTCTACTGCCTGGCCTACGCGCCGTTCCGCTTCCTGGTCGAGATGGTGCGCGGCAACCCGGCGGTGTGGCACGGCCTGACGCGCTCCCAGCTTTTCCTGATCCCCGCCATCCCGCTGCTCGCGCTGGCATTCTTCGCGCGGCGGCGGAACGCGCTGCCGCCGCTCAACGCGCTGGCCGAGCTCGGACCCTCGGCACGATAGGAGCCCTGCCATGCCCGGGATGCCGCTACGCGGTGACCGCCTGCTGCGTTACGTCTCGGCCTTCTGTCCCCACTGCCACGCCGAGGATCCGGCCCGCCCGCTCGCCGGCGTCCGCCGCCTTAGCGGCTACCTGGCCGAGGAGGAGGGGCGCGTCTGGCTGGTCCGCGGGTGTCCGGAGCATGGCAAGGTGCGCACGTTCTACGACGAATCGGCCGAGATCCTCGCCTACCTCGAACAGTGGACCGCCCCCACCAAGCGCCACACCGCGGACGTGGCCGGGAACTTCGATCCCATTCCGCTGGCCTACCTGCGCGGGCTGCCGGAGATGCAGACCCAGCACACCTGCATCCTGCTCCAGGACGTCGAGCTGTCCTGCAACCTCTGCTGCCCTAACTGCTTCGCCGCGAGCTCCCCCGAGCTGGCCGGGGTGGTGCCGCTTGCCGACGTGCTCGCGAGCCTGGACACGCGCCTGGCGCGCGAGGCCGGCTGGCTCGACGTCCTGATGCTGTCCGGCGGCGAGCCCACCCTGCACCCCCAGCTTCTCGACCTGCTCGACGCGGTGCTCGAACGCCCTGTCGGCCGCGTGCTCATCAACAGCAACGGCATCGCCATCGCGCACGACGACCGGCTGCTGGCCTACCTGCAAGAGCACCGCAAGCGCATCGAGGTCTACCTGCAATTCGACGGCTTTCGCGTCGAGACGCATCGCCATCACCGCGGCGCCGACCTGCGGCGGATCAAGACGCTGGCGGTCGAGCGGCTTTCGGCGGCCGGCGTGTTCACCACTCTCACCATGACGGCGGCGCTCGGGGTCAACGACGACGAGATCGGCGACGTCGTGCTTCATGCGCTCGCCACGCCCTTCGTCGGCGGCGTCGCCATCCAGCCGCAGTTCGGCAGCGGCCGTTCGACCGCCATCGATCCTCAGCAGCGGCTGACCCACACCGGCGTTCTCGCCCGCCTGGCGGCGCAGACCGGCGGCCTCGTTTCCTGGCGCGACCTGACGGCGTTGCCGTGCAGCCATCCGCACTGCTGCAGCATTGGCTACCTGGTCGCCACCGATGGCGGCGCGTGGCGCTCGCTGGTCGCGATCCTCGGCGTCGAGCGGCTCAAGATGCACCTCGAGCTGGTGAGCAACCGGATCGTTGCGCCCGAGCTCACCGCGGAGCTGCGGTCGCTGGTCAAGTCCTCGTTGCTGGGGTTGCTCTCGGAGGCCAGCTCGCTCGCCCAGCCCTCGATCGGCAGCCTGTTCGAGAACGTCTGCCGCGGCTGCGATCTCGGTCTCTCGGATCTCCTGCGCCTGGCCGGCGGCGCCCTGACCGGCCGCGAGGACGCCCTGCGCGACCTGCTCGGCAGGCGGGTGAAGCGGATCACGGTCAAGCCCTTCATGGACATGCACACCATGATCGAAGAGCGCCTGAACCAGTGCTGCGTGCACGTCGCCACGGCCCGCGACCGGCCCGGCCATGACGCCGCCGACGGCGGCGGCTCCGCGCACCAATGCATCCCCTTCTGCGCCGCCCAGGCCTGGCCGGCGCTCGGCCGCACCAAGCTCTCGGAGAGGGCAGGCCGGCGCGCCGCCGGACGGCTGCCGGCGGAGGCAGTCCGGTGAGCGAGCCGACGCTGCCGGCCGCCGCCGGCGTTGAGAGCGCGGAAAGAGCGGAGAGCACGGAGAAAGCGGAGGGCGCGGAAAGAGTGGAGAGCGCCGCGCTCGCGGCAGCCCGCCGCGCCCGTGCCGCCCAGGAAGCCCTGGCCGCCGCCGGCGAGCGGCAGCGGCCCATTCCGCCGCCGCCGATCCGCGACCCGCTCCCGCTCTGTGTCTACACCACGGTCGCGCTGCTCGCCTGGATCGTCTCGCCCGGCCTGGTTGCCGCCCTCTTCGCCCTGGCGGGCTTCCGCGCCTATGCCCAAGCCTGGCGCGCCGGCCTGCGCAGGAGCGACTGCGTGCTGGTCGATCCCCGCCTGGTCATGCTCTACCTGGCCGGCGTCGCACTGGCGGGCTTCGCCTGGACCGCCTGGCGCGTCGCCACCGCCCTGCACCTCGTCGCCGGCGTGGCGCACTGAGCCGCCGGCCGGCTACTTTGGCGCCAAGCGCGGCCAGCGCCGGTCAGCGGCCGGGCAAGGTCCTCACCGATGCTGCGGGCTGCTCGAGCTGCCCGGGCTCGAGGAGCTGCCGGCGCCCAGCTTGCTGCTGAGGTCCTGGGCCATCCTGATGTGCTCCTGGAGCCCCTGCAGGGTGCTCCCGGCGAAGCTCTTGAGGCCCGCGGGAGCCGCGTCGCGCTTGGACTCGCGCTCGAACACCGAAACGTCCTTCTGGTGCTCCTTGACCACCAGGTTGAGAAATTCGCGGTCGAAGTCGGTGCCGGAGAGCTTTTCGAGCCGGGCCTTCTCGGACTTGATGCGCGACGACGGCCGGCTCGGCGGCTCGTACTGCAGCGAGGAAGCGACCTTCTTCAGCGTTTCGTTGGCCTGCTTGTGGTCATCGGCCATCTTCTGCCCGAACGACTTGACGTCGGGGCTGGAAGCCTTTTCGGCGGCCAGCCGGCCCAGCTCCTCGGCCTCGAGATTGCCGAGAGCCGCATCGCGGATGAACGTCTTGTCGGTGGCCGCCAGGACCGAGCTTGGGGTGCTGCCGCCCGCGGTGGCCGGGCTGCTCGGAGCGCCGGCCGGCGTCCGTGAGCCCGGGGAGGTCGGCGCGGTGGAGGGCTCCTGGCTGGCGTCGGTGCCCGTGCCCTGCTGCGGGCTGCCGGCCGAGCTTGGCTCGGTCTGTGCCGGCGCGGCCTGTGCCGGCGCGGCCTGTGCCGGCGCGGCCTGTGCCGGCGCGGCCTGTGCCGGCGCGGCCTGTGCCGGCGCGGTCTGCTGCTGCGCGCCGGCGGTGCCCGTCTGATCGCTCTGGGCGGCCGCGGCCGCGGCAAGCGCGAGGGCCAGTATCAGCCCTGTGAACAGGCTCAATCTATTCATGGTGTCACCTCTCAGGATGATCAGTGAATCGACTTGAAGGCCCGGAAGGATCGCAAGCCTGCACCGCGCCAGGCGCGACGCAGCCGACCGTCCCGCCTTCATATTTCAAGAAGGCAAGATGGGTGCCAGCCGACCGCCGGCGGGCTGCGCGCGCGGGGAGCGCGAGGAGCCCCCCTTCAGGAGCGTGGGAACCCCCCGTTCGTGTTCCAGGACGGAAATCCGGGTCAGCAGCAGGACGATGCCACCGTGGTGGTGAAGCAGACCACCGGGTAGCAGCTGGCGCCGGGTGCGGTGACGCCGCCGGCGACCTGCCGAAGGCTCGAGAGGTCCCGCAGTGTTTCGCGATGCAGCTTGATCCGGTCGATCGCCGGTTTCTTGCTGGTCTTCATCGAAGGGCTCCTTACGATTCCGCCAGGCAGGCCCAGGCAGGCGGATGTGCCGGTCCGGGCGGGCGCCCGCTGTGGCGCCCCTACAGATCAAGGTGAGGATGCCGGCCAAGAGCGGGGCGAGGAGCCGGGTGACATCGTGGCCTGGCCCCGGCTGCGCTCGATCGCGTAGACCACGACCTCCACGTCCGCTGCGGCGAGACCCAGCTCACGGCCGGTCGCGCGGCGCTCGAACCGCAGCCCCAGCTTTTCCATGATGCGGAGCGAGGGGCGGTTGTCCGGCGCGGCGATGGCGGTGACCCGCTCGAGGCCCAGCGTGTCCCAGGCGTACCTCAGCGCACCGGCTCCCGCCTCGCTGCCGAAGCCGCGCCCCCATAGGTCCTTCATCACCCACCAGCCGATCTCCACGTCGGCCGTGGTGCCCATCGGCTGAAGGCCGGAGAGCCCGGCGAGCCGGCCGGTGGCGCGCTCGACCAGGGCGCCAAGGCAGTGGCCGCGGGTGGCCAGGTGCCGGCGCTGCCGCGCGAAGAACTCGTCAATCCGGTCGTCGCCCCACGGCGCCCCGTTGCTGATGTGGCGCATCATCTCGGCGTCCGTCACCATCGTGCGGAAGCCAGGCTCGTCCGCCGGCTCCCACGGCCGGATCACCAACCGCTCGGTCTCGATGCGAAAACCGCTGCTGTGGGCCATCAGCTCTGAGGAGCCTCAGTCCGGATTCGCTGCCAGAGACGGATGGCGGAGGCAGGCAGCTCACCGACGTGTTCCTCGACCTCTCCGCGCAGCCGCTCTCCCTCGCCGGACGCGAGGAGCTGAGCGATGTCCCAAGCGTCCTGCGGCCCACCGGCGTACAACTTGACCAGGATGAGGTCGGGCGCTCGGAGCACCCGCAGCTCTACATCGGCGAAGGTTCCGCTCACCGCACGCGCCAAGGCATCGCCTTGCCAGCGCGCCTTGCCCACGACCAGGTCGACCGGACGCTCGGCGGGCGCGGCGCAGCGGACCACGCCGGCAAGGGGGTCGTCGAGGTCACCCTTGTGCACCTCGACCGCGACGCCCGATTCGCCGAGCTGTGTCCAGAATACCTGCTCCAGGCAGGAGGGCTCGGTGGCGAGAAGATCAATGTCATGAGTGGAGCGGCTCACACCGTAGAGTGCCATCGCCGCCGCTCCGATCAACGCGTGCGGTATGCTCGCCTGGGCCAGCATCGAGCTGACGCGCCCGAGCAAGCTCAGCCGATGATCGCGTTCATGCATTGCGACGGATTGCGGCCCTTCTGCCTCTGCCGCTCGAAGATGCGAATCGCGGTGCGCCGGTCGACGCCGTGGCTGAGACAGTAGGCGGCGACGTCCGCTGCGCCAAGCGCAAAGACCAACTCGAGCCGTTCGCTGGCCGTAAGCCGCGCCAGGAACTCGGCGTCGTCCCGCCGCAGTCGATCGGCCACGGATCTCATAAAGCGAATTATAGCCATGACGGATTCAGCTCTGATGCGCTGAGCCGAGCCGCCTCACGTCCGTAACACGCGGCGATGCGGCGCTGCGGTACGATCCGCACCTGCCGCCGCCGGGAGGGCCGCCGTCCATGTCCGCTGCCGTACGCATCGAGAAGTCGGGACCCGTCACCACCGTGATCCTCGACCGTCCGGAGGCGCGGAACTCCATCGGTCCGGCAGCGGCCGCCGCCCTGCACGCTGCATTCCTGGCCTTCGAGCGCGACCCGGAGGCAGACGCCGCGGTGCTGTGGGGCGCCGGCGGAGCGTTCTGCGCCGGCGCCGACCTCAAGCATCTCGCGGCGGCGCCGCTGCGCGACGCGCTGCGGCAGGAGCTGGCGGGCGGCCTCGAAGCCCTCAGGCGCGAGGGCGTCGCGGGAGCCGCCCGCTTCGCCGCCGGCGAGGGCCGCCATGGAACGCCAGGCGAAAGTTGAGCGTAGCGCCGCCCGGGCCGGGCGGCGGCGCGGGCGGCCGCACGAGCGGCGACGCGGCCGGCGTCGCGGACCGGTGCGGGGCCCTCGCTCCGGGCTGGATCATGTTTTGCAAGCTCGCGGGGCGGCCCTGGGTTCTTACGGCTACGCCCGGCGACGGCCTGGCAGGTAGCCATTTCGAGAGTGCGTCTATCGGACGATGCTTGCACCTGCCGGTCTGCCCCCGCTTCATCGAGAAGGCTTGCGCGCGAGCTTTCTTAAGGGTTTCGTCACAAAAGCGACAGCGTTCGGCCTGCCGCTGCTCGCGGCGATTGCCGGCCTCGCCGTTTCGTGGCAGTGCTGGATCGACCCGCTGGTGGACTCCGGCCGGGAGATGGACGTCCCGTGGCGGCTGCTGCACGGCGAGCACCTCTACCGTGACGTCACCTACTATTACGGACCGGTCGGGCCCTGGGCGAACGCCCTGGCCTTACGGCTGTTCGGCAGCTCGTGGCTGACACTGGAGCTGGTCTGCGCCGCCCTGTCGAGCTGCATCTTCGTGCTCCTGTTCCGGCTCACCCGGCGCGCCGGCGGGCTGCTGTCGGCGACCGCCGCGACGGCGCTGGCTGCCGCGGTGTGCCTGGCGGCGCCAAGGGGCGGCGCGTTCGTCTTCCCTTACTCCTCGTCCAACCTGTTCGCTCTCGCCGGCGGCTTGCTGGCGCTGGATGCGGCGGGGGCGGCCGAGCCGTGGCGCCGCCGCTGGCTGGGCGCCCTCGGCCTCGCCGTCGCCCTGGCGTCGCGGCTGGAGGTGGGCGCCGCCGCCGCCATCGCCCTGGTGCTCGCCGGGCTACGGTCCCGTCCCCGTGAGGAGACGCGTACCGACTTGCAAGCCGTCGCCATCGGGTCGGTGCTCGCCGGCGGGGCCTATGGCCTCGCCTTCGCCGGCGTCCCCCTGGGCAGGCTGCTCGCCGATGGGCCGTTCGGCCCGATGGTCGGGATGCCCCGGGAATGGGGCCACCTCTACCTCGGCATCTTCGGGCTGGAGGAACCCCTCGACACGGCCGGGCGGCTGGCGGTGTCCCTGCTGCTCGACGGCCTGCTGCTGGCGGCGGCGGCGCTGCTGGCCTTGCCGCGGACCGGCCGTCCGGTGCGCCGGTATCTGTTCACGGCCGCCGGCCTGTCATTGCTGATCGCCTACGCGTACAGCCCGGCGTGCGTGGCGCAAAAAAATTTGCCGCCGCTGCTGGCCATTCTGCCGGCGCTCGCCCTCGCCGCCGCCCTGGCCCTGATGCGCCGGCCGCTCGACGCGCGGGCCCGGGCCCAATTCCTGCTCTTCTGCTGGAGCGCCGCCGTTGCCGCACGGGTGTTCTTCGGGATCTCGGTGGGTCCGCGCATGGGTCCCCACACCTCGGCGGCGCTGCCGGGCCTGCTGGCCACCGCCGCCGTCCTCGGCTTCGACGTCCTCGCTCCGCGGCTGCCGGCGCCGGGCCTCTTCCGCCGGCGGCTGGCCGTGCTGTTTGCCGTCGTCGGCATCTTCTTCCTCTATCGCATCGAACGCCTCAACCACCAACCGCAGAAGCTCGAGCTGAGCACGGCAGCGGGAGTCCTGCGGCTGCCGGCGACCAAGGCCACGGCCATCGCGCAGGCCCTGGGGTACCTGGCGGCCCACGCCCGCGCCGGCGACACCCTGACTGCCTTCCCCGAGAGCGGCTTCTTCAACTTCGTGACCGGATTGCGCAGCCCGCTGCGGCAGGACCTGATCCTGCCGGGAGTCCTCTCGGGACCGCTGGAGACCGCCGCGGCACAGCGGATCGAGACCGCCGGGCCCAGGTACGTCGTGCTCTGCAACCGTCCCACCGCCGAGTTCGGTCCCAAGGCATTTGGCCGTGACTATGCCGTGGACCTGTGGAACGAGGTGGTCCGTCATTACACGCTGGCGGCGGCCTTCGGCCCCGCCGCCCCGACCTCGCCGGTCGGTGCCGAGGACTTCTTCATCCGCATCTACGAGCGCGCCCCCGGGACGAGCGCGCCCCTCCAGCTGGCATCCGCGGGGCTGCGGCCAGAGCCCGGCGTGCCCGTCCTGCTGCGGGAATGAGCAGCCAGGTGACGAGAGGACGGGGAGCCGGCGCCGCGGCGATCCGCGCCTGGGAATGGGCGGCGGCGGCGGCTCTGACGGCCGTGGTCGGGGCGCTGGCGCTGGTGCGCATGCTGTGCGCCGGCGGGTTGTGGCGGGATGAGGCCGGCGCGGCACGGCTCGCGACGCTGCCGACCCTGCACGAGGTGGTCGGCTTGTTTCAGCACGAGGCCTTCCCGCCGCTCTTCCCGTTCCTGGTCCGGACCTACTCGCACCTGGTCGGCGGCGGCGACCGGGAGCTGCGCGCCTTCGGATTGGCGGTTGGCCTGTGCATCGCCGCCTGCCTGTGGCTCAACGCGCGGACCACCGCGCGCACGGTGCCGCTGCTGTCGCTGGCGCTGCTCGGCCTCGACGCGCCGTTCCTGGTCTTCGGCGACTCCTTGCGCGGCTACGGCATGGGCAGCGCCCTCATCCTGCTGACCTACGGGTTGCTGGCGAGAGCGCTGGCCGGCAAGCCCGGCGCCAGGCAATGGCCGCTCATCCTGCTGACCGCGGTCACGGCCATCGCCAGCGTGCAGGTCCTGATGAGCAACGCCGCCTTGCTCCTGGCGCTCTGCGCCGCCGCGGTCACCGTGGCCGTCGCGCGGCGCCGATTCGGCCTGGCGGCAGGGATCGCCGGCTGCGGCGCGGCGGCCGCCCTGTCGCTGCTGCCCTACGCGCCGCAGCTCGCCGCGGCCAGGCGGCAGTGGAGCATCATCGTCACCTACCCGGTCGGCGCGCACCAGATCGCCCTGGCCTTCGCCGCCACGGTCGGGCCGCGCCCGGTGCTGTTCGCCTGGCTGCTGCTGATCGTGGTGGGCCTGGCAGGTGTCAGCCGGGAGCTGGCGCGGCGGCGGTCGACCGTCAGCCGGCCGGAGGCAGCGCAGACAACGCAGGCAGCGGAGGATCCCTGGCGCAACGGCGCCGCGGCCTTCGGCGGGTTGACGATCGTCGGTGCGGTGCTGGCAAACTGGTTCTTCCTCGAGAACCTCGGCTACACGGTGCGACCATGGTACTTACTGCCGCTCATGGCCCTGCTCGCCAGTGCGCTCGACACGATTTTTGGCGCGCTTTCCCGTTCCGGTGACGACCGCCAGCTCGCCATGGTGCGGCTGGCCGCGGTGGCGCTGATCGCCGCGGTGCAGGCGGTGCCGCTCTGGCAGCATCTCACCACCCGGCAGACCAATGCCGACCTGGTGGCGCAGGAGGTGACGACCGCGGCAGCGCCTCAGGACCTCGTCGTGGTTCTCCCCTGGTACTACGGCGTCAGCTTCAACCGCTACTACTCCGGGTCCGCTCGCTGGCTGACGCTGCCGGACATCCCGGACCACCGCATCCATCGCTACGACTACCTGAAGGCCAGGCTCGCATCGCCGCACCCGGTGGACGACGTCCTTGCAGCCGTTGCCGCCACCCTGCGTTCCGGCCATCGCGTCTGGCTGGCGGGCAGGACGCGGTGGCCGGCGCCCGGCGATCCCGTGGACATGCCGCCGCCCGCGCCGGGCTCGCCGGCCGGGTGGCACGATTTCCCCTACCTGCTCCAGTGGTCGCGGCAGCTCGGTCGGTTCCTCGAGGGCCACGCGACCACCGTCACCACGGTGGCCGTGCCTGGCGGCGAGCCGGTGGACAGTCTCGAAGACCTGAGCCTGGCGGTGGCCCAGGGATGGCGTGAGGGTCCGGACCAGCTCGCGTCCTCCACGCCGCCGCCCGCCCGCCCGTCGCTGGTGGGAGCCAGCCGGCTCGGCCCGCCCGCGCGCCGGCCGGCGAGCGCTCGCAGCCGCTCCTGAGAGATCGCTCCCCCGGAGCTTCCTTCAGCGGCTGGCGGTGCCGATCGTCAGGACCCCGATGCGGCCGAGGTCGTCCAGGTACTCCGCCACCTCCGCGAGCGGCACCGGGCCGTAGATCGCGGTGAGCGCGTCGCGGATCTGGCTCACGGTGCGGCGGCCGTCCACGAGGTTCAGGGCCTCGTAGGCGTAGTCGGAGCCCCAGGGCCCTTGGCGGGCGAGCAGGGCCGGAGGGGGTATGTGCAGGCGCTCCGCATGCGCGTCGAAATAGCTGTAGCCGAAGCCGGTCATCGGGCCCTTGGGGTCGGGGTTGCGGCGATAGATCCGCGTTCCGGTCTCGTCCTGCCGGGAGAGCGCCGGGGCCTGGGCGGGAACCACTCCGGCGATCTTCCCCAGCTCTGCCAGGAAGCCCGCGGCGGCCTGGCGCGTGGCCGCGGGAACCGGGGCGAAGGCGGCGATGGAATCGACCACCCCCTGCTCGTAGGCGAGATGGAAGCGCAGCAGGGCCTCGCCATCGTCGTCGGCGCCGCCGCCATCGCCAGCGCCGCCACCGCTGCCGCCGCCGTGGCGGCCGGCGCCGGCCGCCCGCAGCTCGGCGCTGCGGGCCAGCGCGGTCGCGGTGCGCCCAAGGGCGTGGCGGCGCACCTCCTCCCAGAGCGCGGGCACCTGGGCAGCGTCGAGCCGTGCCAGGTAGTAGGCGCTGGCGGCGCCGATGAAGGCGGCCCGCAACAGCTTGGTGGCGTCGATGTTGGCCAGGGCGTCGGCATGGGTGTGGATGTAACGGTCCGGCCAGTCGTTGAGATAGATCGCCGGCACCCGGAAGGAGCCTTCCGACCACACCTCGTGATCGCTGCCGGGCGTGAAGTCGACGAAGTCGGCCTGCAGCGCCCGCTTGGTCCCCTCGGGATCGACCAGCGGATAGGGGGCGCTGCCGGTGGCGGCGAAGGCGTCCGACTGCGCGTTCACGAAGCGGCCGAACGCCTCGCCGACGTCGGCGACGAAGCTCGGCAAGCTGCGCGGCGAGCGAGTGACGTGAAAGACGGCGCCGGTCGCCGCGGCGTCGCCCCCCACCATGTCCATGTGGATCACGGCGCGGGCCCGCGCGGCGATCTGGGGCCGCCCGTTCAGTAACGCGATCGTGCCTTCGACCTCGGGCGGCCAGACGATGCGCAGGGTGCGGCGCGGCGGCGCCAGCTTGCCCTCGCGGATCAGCTTGGCGAGGGACCGCGCCGCCTCGAGGATGGCGGCGCAACCGCTGGCGTTGTCGTTGGCGCCGGGGCGCTGGTGATCGAGATGACAGGAGAGGACGATCTCCTCGCCGGCGACCGCCGGGTCCGGATCGCTGCCCGGGATGACGGCGGTGACGACGTCGTAGCTGCCGGGATGCTGCCCCGCCTCGACCCTGGCGCGCAGGCGGACGGTGCCGCCGGCGGCCAGGCGTTGCTGCCAGGCGCGGGCCTGCTTGAGCGAGACCATGAAGGCAAAGGTCCGGGGCGGCGGGAAGGTGGCGAGATGGCCCCAGCGCACCAGGTTCTCGTCTTCCCGCCACCAGGCGGTGACCTGGTTCTGGGCATAGGAGACGATGCCGGCGGCGCCGAAGCGGCCGGCGGCCAGGGCGGCCACCGCGCCTGGCTGGGCGGCGGCGAGCACCAGCTTGCCGCGCACGTCCTTGCCCTGGTAGTCCTTCTCGGCGGTGCCGTCGCCGACGTCCACCAGGTCGGCGGCGGCCTCGCCGCCGGCACTGTCCTCCGCCAGGACGATCGGGCGGGCCTCCCAGGAAGCGATGCGCTCGGCGTCCACCCATCTCGGCGACGCGGCCGTCTCCTGCCGCTGCTCCCACAGCTCGGCGAAGTCGGCGTCCCAGGCGGGGCGTGAGCGCTGGGTGCCATAGAACACCTTGCCGTCCGCCGGCAGCGAGACGACCTCGACGGCAAGGCCGTAGGCGCGGGCGCGCTCCGCGATGCGCTCGGCGGCGGCCTTGAAGCCGCGCGAACCGCGCATGCGGTGATACAGGGTGAGATCCTGTACCGTGTGCCGCGCCGCGGTTCCCGAGATCTCGGCAGCCAGCGCCCGCACCGCCGGCTCGGGGAGCAGCGGCGGCGGCCCGCCCGCCTGCCCGGCGGCGCCTGAGGCGGCGGGCACGAGGGCGCTCGCCAGCAGCCCCAGCACGCGGCACCAGCAGGGCATCACGCGGCGGCGCTCCCGCGCCGGCTTCGCCGGCAGGCGGCAGGCGGTCACCGGCCGCCACTGCCTTCGCCGCCGGGCACCAGCTGCAGCACGATCCCGAGCCGCTCCATCTTCTCGGCCAGCCCGTTCCTCGAGATGCCGAGCAGCCTGGCGGCCTGCGAGCGGTTGCCTGCGGCTCGCTCCAGGGCGCGGGCGATCAGCCGGCGCTCCAGGCTATCGATCGCCGGCTGCAGGCCGAGCTGCTCGGCTCCGTCCTTGGCCGCCGGCGCCGCGCCGCCGCCGGCGCCGTCCGCGCCGTCCGCCATCTCCTCTTCCGCCGCGCCTTGGGCGCCGGCCGCGTTGCTCGTGCTATTCGCGTTGCTCGCGCTGCTCACTGCAGGGGACGCCGCGCCGGCGCGCCCCAGGGCAGCGGAGAGCATCGACGAGTCGATGGCGCTGCCCGGCGGGCAACGCTGCACCAGGCGCCGGACCTCGTTGTCGAGCTGGCGGACGTTGCCCGGCCACGGCGAGGCGACCAGCGCTTCGAGCGCCTGGAAGGTGATGCCGCGGATCCATTTGCCCGCCTCCTCGGCGGCACGCTGCGCCAGGCTCTCGACGAGCAGCGGGATGTCCTCGCGGCGCTGGCGCAGGGGCGGCACCTGCAGCACGTAGCCGGCGAGCCGGTAGTAGAGGTCGGCCCGGAAGCGGCCCTCCGCCACCTCGCGTTCGAGGCCGCGGTTGGTCGCGGCGACGATCCTGGCGTCCAGCGGGTAGGCAGCCCCGCCGACCGGCTGGACCTCCCGCTCCTGCAGCACTCGCAGCAGCTTCGCCTGGAGGCTGGCGGGAAGGTCGGCGATCTCGTCGAGCAGCAGAGTGCCGCCCGCGACCTGCCGGAAGCGCCCCTGGCGCTCGTCGACGCCGGTGGCCACGCCCTTGCGGATGCCGAACAGCTCCGCCTCCAGCAGCTCGGCGGGAATGGCCGCGCAGTTGATCGCCACGAACGGCGCGCCCGCTCGCGGCGACGAGGCGTGCAGCATGCGCACCAGGCACTCCTTGCCGACGCCCGTCTCGCCTTCGAAGACGACGCCAAGGTCGGTCCCGGCCAGCTCGGCGAGCGCCGAGTGCACGGCCTCCATGGCGCGGGAGGTTCCCCGCACGTAGCCGGCGGGCAATACCAGCTCCTGCCTGGGCACCGGCGCGGCAGCGGGCTCCATGCCTCGCCGCGACACCTCGGACCGGTCGAGCAGGCGCAGGAAGACGTGAATCAACCCCGCGGCGTAGCCGCCCTCGTCGCCGCCGCCCCACACCGCCAGGTAGAGCGGGTCCTGGCCCGGCCGCAGCAGCCCGCCGCAGACGTAGAGCTGGTCGAGCAGCCGGCGCTCCACCCGGTACACGGCAGCCGTTGCGTGCTCGCCGCGGTCCGCCGGCAGCAGCGCCAGCACGTCCATCGCGACGGCGCTCCAGGCGCCGACCTCGCCGCAGGTCGAGAGCACCACCGGCTCCCGCTCGCCGTCCCACGTGCCGGCGATGGCGCCGCCGGCGCCGCAGGCCGCCGCCAGGATTCGCAGCGCCTCCCCGATCTCGGCCGCCCGCGGCGCCCGCGGCGCCGCCAGCTGCTCGACCAGCCGCTCGACGACGCTCAGCAGCTCGCGGCCCTCGCGCTCGAGCAGCGAGGTTTCCTCTCCCGTGGCCTCGGCGCGCGGCCCGAGCGGCGGGCGCAGGCGAATGGCGATCTCGCCCTCGCGGGCGCCGAGCTGCTCGAGCGTCAGCTGCGCGCCGCCCAGCTGGATCACGTCACCGGTGCTCAGCCGGGCCTCGCCGGCGCGGACGCCGTTGTGAAAGGTGCCGTTCTTGCTCCCCAGGTCTCGCAGCTTGACGCCTTCGGCATCGACCGCGATCACCGCGTGGCGCCGCGAGATGCCCTTGACCGGCAGCACGATGTCGCCGGCCGGCAGGCTGCCGACCTGGTTGACGCCGGGTTGCAGCAGGAACCGGCGTTCGCGGCCGTTCACCTCGCCGCGCAGGCAGTAGCGCGGGCGGCCACTCTCAGCCATGCCAGAGGATTGCCTGCCCGCAGCCGGCGGCCGTCCCGGCGAGGAGGCGGTCCGCCTCGCGGGCCACCAGCTCGAAGCGCTGGCGATGCGTCTGCGCGGCAAGGGAGCGAAGATCGGGACAGGCTGCGGCGGCGAGGCCCTGGTCGAGGCGAGCGCGCGCCAGCAGCAGCCGCGCCTCGAAGAGCAGCGGCGGGAACGGGGTGGCGCCGAAGCGCTGCAGCGCGACGGCGAGCCGCCCCGCCGCCGCCGCCGGCTGGCCGCTGGCCAGCGCCACCCGCGCCGCCGCAATGGCCGTCAGCAGGTCGGTCTCCACGTCCAGGCCGGAAGAGCGCAGCGCCCGCTCGATGGCCTGTTGTGCCTCGGCCAGCCTGCCCTGCCCGGCCTGCGACACCGCGTAGACGGCCAGCACCCGCGGATTCTTGTCTTCCCCCGGCGGACCTTTGAGGTAGCGGCGCAGCGTGGCCTCGGCCTCCCGGTACCTGCCCTCCAAGAGTTGCACTCGCGCCAGCTCCCACAGCGCCGTCGCGTCATCCGGGTTCGACTTGCCGCGCGTCAACGCCAGCGCCAGGCCAAGAGCATTCTCCGCCGGGCCGAGCTTCCCCTCCTGCGCCAGGACCCCGCTGAGGTCGACGAGCGCGAGCCGTTCGAAGCTGGGGAAGTTGGCTTCGCGAGCCAGCCGCAGGCCCTTCATGAGCTCGGGGCCGGCGGCGTGCAGGTTGCCCTCCATGGACAGCAGGTCGCCGAGGTCGATATGCCCGATGGCCTCCCCGGTCTTGTATCTCAGCTCCTCGGAGATGCGGAGCGCCTCGTCGACGTGCTGCCGAGCGGCGTGAAGCTCGCCGCGTGGCGCCTCGTAGCTCGACAGGTTGGTGAGCGCGCGGGTGAGACCCAGGCGATCGCCGGTCTCCGAGTACAAGCTCACCGCCTCTTCGACCAGCTTCTCCGCCCGCTCGGGCTCGCCGCCGTCGGACGCCGCCAGCGACAGGTCGTCGAGGACGTGGGCGGCGCCGGCCCGGTCCCCCAGGGCGCGGAAGCCGGCGAGGGCCCGCTCGAGCAGCGCGCGCGCCTGCGCGGTGTCGCGGCCGAGCCGGCCGCGGCCCATCGCGGCGAGCGCCCGTGCCGACCCGCGCGTCGAGCCGATGTCGTCGAAGACCGCCAGCGCCTGCCGGTTGAGGGCCTCGGCCTCGGGCAGCCGGCCGGTGCGGTCCGCCACCACCGCCAGGCGCTGGATGGCCTCGGCCTCGCCGCCGCGGTCACCGGTCCGGCGATAGAAGTCCCGCGCCGCCGCGAGCGCCTTGCCGGCGTTGTCGGCGTCGCCGTCATCGGTGCGCGTATCGGCCTCGACGAGCCGCGCGGCCGCCAGCACGTCGGCGTTGCCCTCGCGCTTTGCCTGGCTCTCGGCGGCGAGCGCCGAGGCCAGCGCCGCGGGCAGGTCGGAGAGGGCGTAGCGGGCGCGCGCCTCGAGCAGCTCGAGCCGCGGCGCCAGCGCCGCCGCGGCGCCGCGGGTGCGAATCAGGCGCAGGGTCTCGAGGGCGCCGCTCGCCTCGCCGGCGGCGAGCTGCGACTCCGCCAGCTGGACCCCGTAGCCGGCGTCATGGGGCGAGAAGCGCCACAGCGTGCGATACAGGCCGGCCGCCCCGGACAGGTCGTCGTTGGCCCGGCGGGAGATGGCCGCGATCTCGAGCTTCTGCTGCTCCGGCAGCCGCTCGGCGGGCCGGGAGGCCAGCAGGGCTTCCTGCGTCGCGCGATCGTGAGAGCCGAGCTCGGCGCACGCTTGCGCCTGCGCTGCATGCGACAGCAAGAAACCGGGATCGGCGGCGACCGCCAGGGCGAGAGTGCTCGCCGCCGCGGCCGCCTCCCCCCGCTGCAGCAGGGACAAACCCTGGGCATAGAAGCCTTCGGCCTGCAGGGTGGCGGGCCGCCGGGCCAGCGCCGCGAGCCGGTCCTCCGGTGAGGGTTCGGCGATGCCGATCGCCCGGCGCAGGCGGGCCCCCAGCCTGGCGACGACGGCGGCGACGTCGGAAAGCCGCCCCGCATCGCCGAACGCGGCCAGGACCGTGCCCTGGGGCAGCCGTTGCAGCTGCAGCTCGATGCGGATCGCCGGGTCGGCGGTCTCGCCGGCCTGGCGCACGAGCGCAAAGGAGCCGGAGACCACCAGGTCGGCGTTGGGCAGCAGGTCCGGCCGCGCGGGCGCGGGCGAAGGAGCCGCGGTGGGCGGTGGCGGGCCGGCGGCGACCGGCGGAGCCAATGCCTGGAAGGCTTCCACCTGCTCGCCGGCGCCGATCTCCGAGAGCACCATGTGGCCCAAGGCGGCCCCCATCCAGGGGGCGCCGGCCCCCGGCGGCTGCTCGGCGAGGCTGCCGACGGCGACGGCGAGCCGGACCGGCACGCTCCGCGCGGCGTCGCGCGCGCCGCTCGCGGCCAGCGCCGCCAAAGCCGGGGACGAGGCTGCCGGCGACCGCTCGCTCCCGATGCGGCCGTGCACCAGGAGACCGATGCCACCCAGGAGCAGCAGCAGCGGCATCAGCATCGCTCCGGGCCGCGCCGGCAGCAGACGCCGCAGGGCCGCGAGCGGCCGGAGCAGCCGCGGGACCGGCGCCGGCGTCGAGGCCGGCGTCGAGGCCAGGGCCGCCGCCAGCGACCGCGCCACCTCGAGCGCGCTCGCGGGACGGTCGGCGGGCTTGGGCGCGAGGCAGCGCGCGATCGTCTCCTGCCAACCCTGCGGCAGCTGGACCGGCCCCGGGTCGCCGGCGAGCCGCGGGAAGAACCGGGTGGGGCTCGCGGCACCGCCCGGGTGCGGCAAGGGCCGCCGCCCCATCACCATCTCGTAGATCACGACGCCCAGGGCGTAGATGTCGCTCGCCGGCGTGACCTGGCCCAGCCAGCGCTGCTCCGGCGCCATGTAGGCCGTGGTGCCGCCGGTGCAGCTGCCGGCCACCGACGCATGTTGCGCCAGCCCGAAGTCGGTCACCACCGCCCGCGAGCCCGTGGCGGTGGGCTCGAGGATGACGTTGCCGCTCTTGAAGTCGCCGTGCACGACCGCGGAGCGGTGGGCGGCGTCGAGGGCCTCGGCCAGCTGCCGCACCACCGGCAGGGCCGCGCCGGGGGTCAGCGGCCCGCCGGCCGCCAGGCGCTGCGCCAGCGTCGGTCCGGCGACCAGCTCCATGACCAGCACGAGATTGGCCGCAGCAGGCTCGCGGTCGTTCGCCGGCCGGGGCGCCGGGCCGGCGGGATCGGCGATCGGGCCGGGGTGGTGGAAGACGTCGAAGATCCGGCAGACGTTGGGATGAGTGACCCGCCGCGCCAGCAGCACCTCGCGCCGCAGCAGCTCGTGGGCGCGGCGGCTCGCGGCGAGCTCGGGCCGGATCACCTTGATCGCCACGTTCTGGCCCAGCTCGAGGTCCTCGGCCTCGAAGACCTGCGCCATGCCTCCCTGGCCGAGGAAGCGGACGACGCGGAAACGGTTGGCGGCGATCTCGCGCGGCAGGAAGATCGGACCGGGCGCGACCGTCGGGGCTTCCTGGCCGGTGAAGCCCAGCGTCGCTGTCTCTGGCTCGGCGTTGCCCAAATCCGTCTCCGCTGCGTCGTGGCGCTGGCTCGATTATCGCCCAATTCGGCGGTTTGGATACGGACCACGCGGCACCGGCCGCGAGCGCACGGTTGCCGGAGCGATGGCATCATTGAAACATTTATGTTCGTAATTGCAGCAGATGGTCGCCAGGCGGGCGCCTGCGCGCGCGGCGATCGATTGAACCGATGCCGTGCGGCCGGGGACTCACCACCGGGTGGCGCACCAGGCCTTGCAGCGCGGGTCTTGGAGCGCCTCCGATCGTTGCTGAAGATGAAGGTCCTTCACCGTGGCGTCGCCGTCCCTGGCACGCGTCGCGTTCGCGTCGCGTTACAGGCCTCCTGTTACATTACAAACCCACCATGAGAAGGAGGAGACACATGAAGAGCCAATTTTCCGCAATCCTGCCAGCCCTGCTGTTGCTGCCTGCCGCATCGCTGTTGGCGCAGGCGCTCCCGGAGAGTGGCGATCCGCACCCGGCGTTTCTTCCCACGCCGCCGGTGGTCGTATCCACGGTGCCTCCCAATGGCGATGTCAACCCGTACGGCGTCGCCTTCGTCCCCGCGGGCTTCCCCAAGGGTGGGGCGGCGGCGCCCGGCGACATCCTGGTCTCGAACTTCAACGACCAGGCGAACCAGCAGGGTACCGGCACCACCATCGTCGACGTGCCGGCTGGCGGTGGCGCGCCCACCGTCTTCTTCCAGGGACAGGCGGGGCTCGGGTTGACGACGGCCCTGGCGGTCCTGAGGGAGGGCCTGGTGGTGGTGGGCAACCTGCCGACCGCCGACGGCACCTGTGCCACGGCCCAGGCCGGGTCGCTGCTGGTGATCAACAGCGCCGGCCAGCTGGTGTCCACGCTGGCGGAATCCGACATCGACGGCCCGTGGGACATGACGGTCTTCGAGCAGGGGCGCGGGAGGCTCCTCCTCTTCGTCGCCAACGCGCTCGCCGGGACGGTGGTCCGCCTCGACGCCAGGGTGGTCCCCGGCGGCCTCACCATCCTGAGCCACACCCAGATCGCTTCCGGCTACATGCATCGCTGCGATCCCGCGGCCCTGGTCGTCGGCCCAACCGGCCTGGTCTACGATCCGGCCAAGGACGTCCTTTATGTCGCCGCGACCGAGGACAACAAGGTTTTCGCGGTCCGGCACGCCGCCGAAACCACCCATGACGCGGGCACCGGCCGGGTGATCTACGAGGACTCGACCCACCTGCACGGGCCGCTGGGCATGGCGATGGCGCCCAACGGCGACCTGCTGGTCGCCAACTCCGACGTCATCAACTCCGATCCCAACCAGCCGAGCGAGATCGTGGAGTTCACGATCGACGGCAGGTTCGTCAAGCAGCTGTCGGTGGACCCGGCGCAGGGCGGCTCGTTCGGGCTGGCCGTCGCGGTGGGCAACGGCGTCGCCAGGTTCGCATACGTGGACGACGCTGCCAATACGCTGACCATTTTCGCCCTGCCGGCTGTTCAATAGGACCCATCGGGCAGGAGCCGAAAACCGCGGCCGGCACGGGCCGGCCGCGGGTCGCCGGGGACCCTGGGACTCGGGGACCGGTGAGGCGGCGAGCAGGTGCCGCTACTCGCCGGCGCGCAGCGCCGCCACGTCGCCGGCGCGCGTCTCCATGACGAGCGCGAGCGCCGGTCCGCGCGCCGGAAGCTTGACGCGCAGGCGCTGCACGGCGCCGGTGCGCACGTCGTAGGCGCCGAAGTGCACGTCGCCGGTGTCGTCGGGCTCCGCCGGCGCGCGCGTCGCGGGCACGAACAGCAGCGCCGCGGGCCGCTCGGGGTAGTGGGCCACCTCGGCGGTGGGGCCCTCCCAGCGGTACTCGACGAGCCGCGTGCCGCGCTCGAAGGTCAGCCGCGCGTAGCTGAATGGGTAACCCGCGATCGAGATGGAACCGAGGGCGTCGGCGCCGGTCCAGGCGCCGAGCTCGCGCGTGAACCGGCGCATCGCCTGGCGGAAAGGCGGTTCGATCTGCTCGGCCGGCGCTCCGAAGAGGTCGATCATGGCGTCGAAGTCGCCCCGCCGCGCCCCCGCGAGCGCGGCTGCCACCTTCGCCGTGCGCTCCTGCATCCGCTGCCGCTCTTCGTCGTCCTCGCCGGAAAGCAGCAGGGCGAGGCCCGCGGGCCCCTCGGCGGAGATGCGCAGACCGCCGTCCGCCACCGCCGCGCGCAGCCGCTCGCCGCCGGCCAGCTGGTAGACGCCGGCACAGCGCTCGAGCCGGGCGGCATCGAGGCTCGCCAGCGCCGGCGGCTCGGGGTCGGGCAGGCCAAAGAGCCGGTTCTCGAGGTGCGCGGCGGCCGCAACCGCCGAGAAGTCGGCGCGGTTGGAGCTGGCGACGAGCACCGTCTGGTCGTCGAGGTAGCGCCGGAAGTCGGTGTCGAAAACCCCGTTGCCGCCGGTGTGCGACGCGACCCGCGTGCCGTCGGGGGCGGCCGCGATCGACCAGCCGTACGCGTAGTGGGAAGGGGTGTGCCGCCCCTCCGGCACGTAGGGAGTGATGAGCTTCTCCCGTTCGGTGCGGGACAGGACGCGGTCGCCGGTCAGCGCCAGGTGCCAGCGGTAGAGATCGCCGGTGGTCGACAACACGCCGCCGTTGCCGCGCAGGTTCCACCAGGGCCCGTCCGCGGCCCATGGATGGTCGAGCGGCGTTCCCCAGGGAGCCGTCAGACCGTACCCGTGGGCCAGCCGGCGGCGATCTCCATGGGAGAGGAGGAACCCGGTGTGATGCATCCCGGCCGGCAGGAAGAGCTTCTCCCGCATCAGCTCGCCGAGCGGGCGGCCCGAGGCGACCTCGGCAATGGCGGCGAGGACGCTGTAGCCGGCGTTCGAGTAGCGGAAACGTTTGCCGGGCGGCAGCGCCAGCGGTGCGGCGAAGGCCCGGCGCAGCATCTCGTCGCGCGAGACCGGCTCGTACTCGGGACCCAGCACGTCGGGCAGGCCCGAGGTATGGGTCAGCAGCTGGTGGAGGGTGATTCCGGCCTTGCCGGCGGGTATGCCGGGGAAGAAGCGGGCGAGCGTGTCCTCGACCCGCAGCTTGCCCTCCATCTCGAGCGCCAGGATGGCGGCCGCGGTGAACTGCTTGGACACCGAGGCGATGTCGAAGACGGTATCGGCGGTATACGGCTCGCCGGCGGCCTCGTCGGCCCAGCCGTAGCCCTTGTCGAGCACCAGCTGCCCGTGGCGGGCCGCCAGCACCGAGCCCGAGAACCCGAACGCCTCGAGCTGCAGGAGGTAGGTGTCGAGCGACGCCCCCAGCGGACCCTGCACCTCCCCGCGCGAGCCGCTCCGCCGGCCGGCGGCGGCCGGCCCACTGCCGCCCGCGAGCACGAGCAAGCCCATCAGCGCCGCCAGCAGAGCGAGCTTCAGGAAACGAGACGTCGACCGCGGCATGGTGGTGGACGATCGTAGCTCAGTCCCCCTTCCGGAAATACGGGGGATTTGAATGGTGGTAAGGTTTGAGCGTGAACTCTCGCGAGCACACCCTGATGGTGGCCATGTTTGGACTGGCCGCGGTCGCCCTCGCCGGCGCGATCATGGACTACGTGCCCTGGCCGCTCGGCGCCGCGGTCTGCGCGCCGGCGCTCGGCGCCGGCTGGTGGCTGCGGCGCCGGGAGAAGCAGGCGGCCGGAAAATCCCCGGACTCGGCGCAGAAGGTCGAGAGCGGCTTGCGCACCGTCGAAAAGGAGCTGCCCGCCAAGCCCAGGCTGCCGCACGGTCTGCGCCTGACCATCAGCACCGAGGTGGCGGTCTCGCTCGGCCTGCGGGTGATCACCGACCTCCCCGTCGCCGAGGTCGAGGCCCTGGCCCAGATCGGCAGGGGCGCCGCCGCCCGTCAGGGGGTGCCGCCGGCCGTCCGCGAATCCCGGCAAGCCTGGCTGTTCGTGGTGCACAACTCGCCGGGCCAGCGCGAGCTGTTCCTGCGGGTCGATCTCTACGCGGCCCAGCCTTTCAAGGTGGAGCGCGTCGACCAGATCAGGCCGGGCGGCAAGGTGGCGCTGCCGGAATGGACGGAGCTGGACCTGGGCCTGGCCGGCGACGAAGAGGGCCCGGCTCCCGATGCGGCCGCCGCTGCGGCAGATCCGGCCGCCGCCGCCCCGCCGCCGGCGCCGCCACCCGCCGCCGAACCGGCTCCCTGACACCCGTAACCCCCGTAATCCATCCCGCCGCCCGCGCTGCCCTTCAGCGGGTCGCCGCCGGCATGACGCGGCAGCATCCGGCGAGCGAACGGGGGCTGCGGCTTTTCGCCTGGCCCGAGAAGCTGGCCCGGCCGCGCCAGCCGGACGCACATATGTGAGTTGTGAGCGAAGCGAAGGCCCCGCCGGAGCAGCGGATCGCACTGGTGGCGGCCTGGCTCCGCCGGCAGGTGGCGCAAGTCCTCGAAGTCCCCGAGGCCCGGGTCCAGCCGGACCGCTCCTTGCTGTCCCTGGGTCTCGACTCGCTGGCGGCAGCCGAGCTGGCAGGCGCGATCGACTCCGGCCTGGGGGTGCAGGTGCCGCTCGCCAGCCTGCTGGCAGGTCCGAGCGTGGCGGAGCTGGCCCAGGAGATCGGGCAGCGGGTCGGCCAGGGCGCGCCGCTGCCCGCCGCCGGGGCGGCGCCGGCCGCCGCGCCTGCTCCTCCCCACCCCGGCCACCCGTGGCGATACCCGCTGTCCTGGGGACAGCGCGCCCTGTGGCTGCTCGACCGCCTGGCCCCCGGCTGCCCGGCCTACGTCATCGCCGGCGCGGCGCGGGTTCGCGGCCGGCTCGACGTGACCGCGCTCCGCCAGGCGCTGCTGGCGCTGGTCGAGCGCCATCCGTCCCTGCGCACCACCTTCGAGGCGACAGGCGAGGACTGCGTTCAAGTGGTCCACGCCGAGGCCGTCCTCGGCTTCGCCGACGAGGACGCCACCGGCTGGACCGATGCGCAGCTCGAGGAGCGGCTCGTCGAAGAGGCGCACCGGCCCTTCGACCTCGCCGGCGGGCCCCTGCTGCGCGTCACGCTCTTCCACCGGCGGCAGCGTGGCCGCCGCCTCCCCGAGGAGTGCCTGGTGGTGCTGGCGGTGCATCACATCGTGGCCGACTTCGGGTCGCTGGGCGTGCTGCTCGGCGAGCTCGGAGCGCTCTATCGCGGCGAGTCCCTGCCGCCGCTCGCGGGCTCGCACGCCGACTTCGTGCGCCGCCAGGCGCAGCGGCTGGCAGGAGCCGAGGGCGAGCGCCTCGAATCCTACTGGCTCGGCGCGCTGGCGCCGGGGACGCCGCCCATCGACCTGCCCACCGACCGGCCGCGGCCGCCGCTGCAGACCTTCCGCGGCGGCGCCCGGGCGCTGTGGTTGGACCGCGAGCTGACCGCGGGTCTAAAGGCTCGCGGCGACCGCGCCGGGGCGACCGCGTTCATGACCCTCCTCGCGGTCTTCCTGGTGCTGCTCCATCGCCACGGGGGCCAGGACGAGCTGCTGGTGGGCACCCCGACCGCGGGGCGCTCACCAGAGCTGGCCGGCCTGGTGGGCTACTTCGTCAACCCGGTGGTGATCCGCGGCGACCTGGCGGGGGATCCCACGTTCGACGAGCTGCTCGGCCGCGTCCGGGAGACGGCGCTCGCGGCGTTCGCACACCAGGACTACCCTTTCCCGCTGCTGGCCGAGCGGCTGGGCGGCGCGCGCGACCCGGGCCGCTCGCCGATCTTCCAGGTGATGTTCGCGCTCTACCGGGAGCGCCGGCGGCGCGAGCGCGGCCTCGGCAGCTTCGCCCTCGGCCGCGGCGGCGCGACGCTCGACCTCGGCGGTCTCGGGCTCGAATCGGTCCCCCTGCCGCGGCGCAGCGCGCAGTTCGAGCTCACCCTGCTGATGGCGGAGGCCGGCGGCGCGCTGGCCGGCGCGCTGCAGTTCAACAGCGACCTGTTGGACGCCGCCACCGCCGGGCGCATGGCCACCCAGCTCCAAACCCTGGCCGGCGCGCTGGCGGCGCCGCCCGGCCGCGCGGCCGGCGGCGGCCCGTCCTTGGGCATCGGCGCGCTGCCGCTGCTCGCCGCCGGCGAGCGTCACCAGCTGATCGTCGAATGGAGCGGCGCCGCGCCGCCGCCGCCCGTGCTCCGCGGTCTGCACCGGTGGTTCGAGGCCGCGGTCGAGCGCGCGCCGCAGGCGGTGGCGGTGGTGTGCGAGGGAGCGAGCCTGACCTACGGCGAGCTCAACCGGCGGGCGAACCGCCTGGCCCGGCACCTGCGGCGCCTGGGCGTGGCGCCTGAGGACCGGGTGGCGCTGTGCCTGGAGCGCTCGCTCGGCCTGGTGATCGGGGTGCTGGGGATCCTGAAGGCCGGAGGAGCCTACGTGCCGCTCGATCCCAGCTATCCGCGCGACCGGCTGCGCTTCATCGCCGGCGATGCGCTGGCGGGGACCGGCCGCCCGGTGCTGGTGACCGAACGGCGTCTCGCGGGCCTCTTCGAGCTCGACGCCGCCGCTGCCGGCGGCGATCTGCGGCAGCTCCCGCGCCTGGTCCTGCTCGACGCCGAGCGGGCGGCCATCGCCCGCGAGAGCGATCTCGACCTGGCGGGCGACGCCGCGCCATGGGCCCTCGCCTACGTCATCTACACGTCGGGGTCGACGGGCCAGCCCAAGGGCGTCATGGTCGCCCATGCCAACGTCGAGCGCTTGTTCCAGGCGACCCGGCGCTGGTTTGGCTTCGGCTCCCGCGACATCTGGACGCTGTTCCACTCCGCCGCCTTCGACTTCTCGGTCTGGGAGCTGTGGGGCGCGCTGCTGTACGGCGGCAGGCTCGTCGTCGTGCCGTACTGGGTGAGCCGCACGCCCGAGGCGTTCCACCGCCTCCTCGCCGCCGAGGCGGTGACCGTCCTCAACCAGACGCCGTCGGCGTTCCGCCTGCTGGACGAGGCCGACGCCCGGGCGGCGGCGACGGCGCGTCAACCGGGGGGCGCCCGGCGCGCGGCCCTCCCCGGCCTGGCGCTGCGGCTGGTGATCTTCGGCGGCGAGGCCGTGGACCTCGCCGCCCTGGCGCCCTGGATGGAGCGCCGCGGCGACGCGCGGCCGCGGCTGGTGAACATGTACGGCATCACCGAGACCACCGTGCACGTCACCTGCCGCCCGCTGGCGGCGGCCGATCTCGACGCGCCGCAGCGCAGCCCGATCGGGACCGGCATCCCCGACCTGCGCCTCTATCTGCTGGACGCCCGGTCACGCCCGGTGCCGCTCGGCGTGGCGGGAGAGATCCACGTCGCCGGGGCCGGCGTCGCGCGCGGCTACCTGGGGAGACCCGAGCTGACCGCCGCCAGGTTCCTGCCCGACCCCTTCGGCCAGGCGCCGGGCGGGCGCCTCTACCGGAGCGGCGACCTGGCGCGCTGGCGCGGCGACGGCGGCCTGGACTTCCTGGGCCGGGTGGACCTGCAGATCAAGATCCGGGGCTTCCGCATCGAGCTGGGCGAGATCGAGGCGGCGCTGCAGGCGCACCCGGCGGTGGCGGCGGCGGTGGTGGCCTTGCGCTCGCCGGCAGCGGAGGAGGCGTCGGGCGGCGGCGGTGGCGGCGGTGGCGGTGCCGGCGGTGGCGGTGCCGGCGACAACGGCGGCAGCGGTGCCGGTGGTTGCGGTGCTGGCGACAACGGCGGTGCCGGCGTCGAGCGCCGGCTGGTGGCCTACGTGGTGGCGCGCGGCGGGCCGCCCGGCGGGCCCGGCGATGCCGGCAATGCCGGCAGGCCGCTCTCGGCCGTCGATCCCGGCAGGCCGTCCTCGGCCGGCGAGCTGCGCCAGGCCCTGGCCGCACGGTTGCCGGACTACATGGTGCCCGCCGTCTTCGTGTTCCTGCCGCGGCTGCCGCTCACTCCGAGCGGCAAGCTCGACCGCCGGGCATTGCCGCCTCCCGGGCCGCCGGGCCCGGATGCGATGCTCGCGGGACTCGCGGGAGCAGCCGGACTCCCGGCAGCGGCGCCCGGCAGCGGCGCTCCGCGGACACCGGTCGAAGAGCTGCTCGCGGGCCTGTGGGCCGAGGTGCTCGGCGTCGAGGCGGTCGGCATGGAAGACGACTTCTTCCGTCTCGGCGGGCACTCGCTGCTGGCCGTCCGCGTGGCGGCGCGGCTGCGCGACCTCCTGGGCGTCGAGCTGTCGATCTCCCGCCTGTTCGAGCTCTCCCGGCTCTCGGCCTTGGCGCGCGAGGTGGAGACGGCGATCGGCGCCGGCGGCCCGCGGCCGGCGCCCATCCGCCGCCTGCCCGGCGAAACGCGGGAATCGGTCCTCTCCTTCGCCCAGGAGCGGCTGTGGTTCCTCGACCGGCTCGAGCCCGGGCGCCCCACCTACAACCTGCCGGGAGCCCTGCGCCTCGTGGGACCGCTCCACGTCGCGGCCCTGGCCCGCGGCCTCGCCGAGATCCGCCGCCGCCACCAGGTGCTGCGCACGGTCTTCGTGGAGCGCGCCGGCGGCCCGATCGCGGTCCTGGCCGGTGCGCCGGCCGCAACGGCGGCCGCACCCCCAGCCGCTTCACCTGCGACGACGCTGCCGCTGGTCGATCTCACCCGCTTGCAGGCCGAACGCCGCGAAGCCGAGGTGGACGGGCTGCGGCGCGCGGAGGCTCGTCGCCCGTTCGATCTCGCCGCCGGTCCCCTGCTGCGCGCCGCGCTCCTCCGGCTGGCCGCTCCGGATGGCGTCCGCGGCGCCCCGGCGGATGCTCGTGAGGAGCCGGCCGGCGACCGCGAGATCCCGGGCGCCGCTCCCGGCGGCCTCCCCGGCAGGGCCGGCGGCGAGCACCTGCTGCTGCTGACCCTGCACCACATCGCCGGCGACGCCTGGTCGCTCGACGTCCTGGCGCGCGAGCTGGCGGCTTTCTATCGCGCTCATGCCGCGGCCACGGGCGTGAGCGGCGGGCCGGGAGCGGCCGCCGCGGGCGCCCTGCCCGTGCTGCCCGCTCTGCCCATCCAGTATTCTGACTTCGCCCGCTGGCAGCGCGAGTGGCTCGCGGGCGAGGTGCTGGCGGCCGAGGTCGCATGGTGGCGCGAGCAGCTCGCGGGGCCGCGCGGCGAGCCGCCGGTGCTCGATCTGCCGCTCGACCGGCCTCGCCCCGCGGTGCCGAGCCGGCGCGGCGAGCGGCGTCCCATGGCCTTGCCCGACGCCCTCGCCGCCGAGCTCGCGGCGCTGGCGCGGCGCCGCGGCGTCACGCTCTTCATGGTCCTGCTGGCGGCGTTCGACACGCTCCTCCTGCGCTACAGCGGCCAGAGCGACGTCACCATCGGCACCCCGGTCGCCAATCGCGACCGCCTGGAGACACAGGACCTGGTGGGTCTGTTCGTCAATACCCTGGTGCTGCGCCTCGACCTGGCGGGCGATCCCACCTTCGGCGAGCTGCTGGCGCGCACCCGGCAGCTGGCCCTGGGCGCCTTTGCGCATCGCGACGTGCCGTTCGACAAGCTGGCTGCCGAGCTGGCGCCGCATGGACCCGCGGGAAGCACAGGCGCCTTGGGACCGGCGGCGACGCCGTTCTTCCAGGTGCTCTTCGCTCTCCAGCCGGCATTGCCGGCTCCGGTGCTGCCCGGGCTCGCGGTCGCCATCCTGGAAGGCGACAGCGGCACCGCCAAGTTCGACCTGTCGCTCGCCGTCTCCAGGTCGGCGGCCGGCGGCCTGACCGGCATCTGGACCCATGGCAGCGACCTCTTCGACCCGGCGACCGCCGCGCGGCTGTCAGGGCAGCTGTGCAACCTGCTCCACGGCATCGCCGCGGCAGGCGGTGGCGACCGCCGGCTGGCCGAGCTGCCGCTGCTCGCCCCGTCCGAGCGCCACCAGGCGCTGATCGAGTGGAACGCCGCCACCTGGGAGGCAGGCGGCGACGGCCTGGTCCACGCGCCCTTCGAGCGCCAGGCGGCGCTGCATCCGGAGGCCATCGCCCTGGTCCTGGGCGAGGCGGGCATCTCGTACGGCGAGCTCGAGGCGCGCGCCAACCGGCTGGCGCACACCCTGCGTTCGCTCGGGCTGGGCCCGGACGGCATTGCCGGCATCTGCGCCGAGCCCTCGTGCGAGCTGGTGATCGGCCTGCTTGCCATCTTGAAGGCCGGCGGCGCCTACCTGCCGCTCGATCCCGCGCACCCGCGGGAGCGCCTGGGCGGAGTCATCGCCGGCTCGGGAGCGCGGCTGGTGCTCGCCGGCGCGGCGGTGGCCGAGCGGCTGCCGGGCACGGTCCGGCCCCTGCTGCTGGACGATCCGCACGCAGACGGCGCGGCCGCGGACCTGCCGCCGGCGGCCCGCACCGTGCCGGCCCGCGCCGCGCCGGCCCGCGCCGTGCCGGCCCTCGCCCCGGACCCCGACAACGCCGCCTACGTCCTCTATACCTCCGGTTCCACGGGAGCGCCCAAGGGCGTGGTCGTCTCCCACCGCGCCGTGGTCAACCGCCTGCGCTTCCAGGTCGCGACGGACCTGGCGCCGGATGCGCGCATGCTGCAGCGCACGCGCCTCGGCTTCGACGTCTCGGTGATCGAAATCTTCGCTCCCCTGTGGCTGGGAGCGGCCGTGGTGCTGATCGACCCGGCAGGCCAGCAGGACGCCGCCTACCTGGCGCGCCTGATCGTCGACCAGCAGGTCACCAACGCCGCCTTTCCTCCCGCGCTGTTCCCGGCGCTGCTCGCGGACACCGACCTGTGCCGCTGCCGCTCCCTGCGGCGCGTGGTCACCGGCGCCGACAAGGTGCCGGCCGACCTCGCTCGGCGTTACCACGCGGTCATGGCGGATCCCGCACCCCTCCTCGCGTCACGGTACGGACCCACCGAAGCCACGATCTCCGTCGCCGAGTGGCGATGTGAAAAGCCCGAGGCCGCGGCGTCGCTTGCCGCGCCCCCGTCGTTCGCCGCGATCGTGCCGCTGGGGCGGCCGATCGCGGGCACCCGCTTCTACCTGCTCGATCCCGCCCTGTGCGAGGTGCCGCCGGGAGCGCCCGGCGAGCTGTGCATCGCCGGCGTTTGCCTGGCCCGCGGCTATCTTGGCCGGCCGGACCTGACGGCCGCGGCCTTCGTCCCCGACCCGCTGGCCGGCCGCGCCGACCGTCTCGACGACGCGGGCGCGCGCCTCTACCGCACCGGCGACCTGGCCCGTTACCGCGCCGGCGGCGTCCTCGAGTTCCTGGGACGCATCGACCGGCAGGTGAAGATCCGCGGCCTGCGCCTGGAGCTCGGCGAGGTCGAGGCGGCGTGCGCCCGCCACCCCGACGTCCAGGAGGTCGCGGTCCTCGACGTCGAGGCTCCGGCCGGCGGCGGCACGCGGCTGGCGGCCTACCTGGTGCCGCGTCCCGGCTCCGATCTCGCCGGGCCTGCCGGCGCGGGCGCCGGGCGATTGCGGGCCTTCCTCGCGGACCGGCTGCCGGCTTTCATGGTCCCCTCCGTCTTCGTCACCCTGCCGCGCCTGCCGTTGACCGCCAACGGCAAGCTCGACCGCCGCGCCCTGGCCCGCCTGCAGCCGCCGGCGGAGCCTGGCCGGGGAGAGCCCGACCCGCCGCGGACCGCGGTCGAAGAGCTGGTCGCCGGGCTGTGGCAGGAGATCCTTGGGGACGTGCGGCCGCGGCGCGGCGACAGCTTCTTCGAGCTGGGCGGCCACTCGCTGCTCGCCACCCAGCTGGTGTCGCGGCTAAGCGAGACGCTGCAGATCGACCTGCCGCTCGCCAGGGTCTTCGAGCGCCCGACGCTGGCCGGGCTGTCGGCGGCGGTCGAGGCGGCGCGCGGCCTGGGAGGTTCACCGCGCCCGCCGATCCTGCCGGTGCCGCGCGGCCGGCCGCTGCCGCTTTCCTTCGCCCAGGAGCGGCTCTGGTTCCTGGACCGGCTGCTGCCGGGCCGCGCGGTCTACAACATGCCGGTCGCCCTTGCCGTGCGTGGCGGCCTGAAGCCGGCCCGCATCGACGCGGTGCTCTCGGCGGTGGTGCGGCGCCACGAGGCGCTGCGCACCCGCTTCGGAGAGGCCGGCGGCCAGCCGGCCCAGCTGATCGACCCGCCGGCGCCGGTCCGCCTGCCGGTCGCCGGCCTCGGCGCCCTGCCGGCCGAGCGGCGTGGCGCCGAGGCGCTGCGGCTTGCACAGGCCACGGCGCGGCTGCCGTTCGACCTCACCCGCGGCCCGCTGCTGCGGGGGGCCATCCTCGCCGGCAGCGGCCGGTCGCCGGGGGAGCACGTGCTGCTCCTCGACATGCACCACATCGTCTCCGACGGCTGGTCGGTCGGCGTCATGATCCGAGAGATCCGGGAGCTGTACCAGGCGGTGCTCGCCGGTGTCCCGGACCCCCTGCCGGCGTTGCCGATCCAGTACGGGGATTTCGCCGTCTGGCAGCGGCGCTGGCTCGACGAGGAGCGGCTCGCCGGCCTGCTCGCCTACTGGCGCGGGCACCTGGCGGGGGCGCCCGCGGCGCTCGACCTGCCGGCTGACCGGCCGCGCCCGGCGGCGCAGAGCCACCGCGGCGGCGTGGCCGGCCTGATGCTCGGCGATGAGGCGGTCGAGCGCCTGGCGGCGGCCGGCCGCCGGCATGGGGCGACGCTGTTCATGACCCTGCTGGCCGGCTTCGCCGCCCTGCTCGCCCGCCTGAGCGGCCAGGACGACCTGGTGGTGGGCTCGCCGATCGCCAACCGCCATCTCCTCGCCACCGAGCGCCTGATCGGCTTCTTCGTCAACAGCCTGGCGCTGCGCCTCGATCTCGCTGGCGACCCGGCGGGGGCGGCGCTGCTGGGGCGAGCGCGGGAGGTCGCGCTGGCCGCCTATGCGCATCAGGACCTCCCCTTCGAGCGGCTGGTGGAAGAGATCAGGCCCGAGCGGCGGCTGTCGCAGAACCCGCTCTTCCAGGTCATGTGCGTGCTGCAGAACGCGCCGCGGAGCGCCGACGAGCTGCCCGGGCTGTCCCTGTCCCGGCTCGACCTCGGGGCCCCCGACGCGAAGTTCGACCTGGCGCTCTTCTGGAGCGAAACCCGGGCGGGCTCGGGCAAGGGGCTCGCGGCCAGCCTTTCCTATGCGGCCGACCTCTTCGACCCGCCGACGGCGGCACGGCTGCTGGGCCACCTGGCGACGCTGCTCGCCGGTCTCGCCGCCGATCCCGCCGCGCCGCTCTCCACGCTGCCGCTGCTCGCCGCCGCCGAGCGCCACCAGCTGGCGGTCGAGTGGAACGATGCGCCGGTCGAGCCGGGCGAGGACGTGGTCGCGCGCTTCGCCCGGGCGGCGGCCGCTGCCCCGGAGGCGCCGGCGCTGATCGTCCCCGGCGAGCGGGCCGAGGAGCGGTGGTCGTACGGCGAGCTCGACGCCTGGTCCGGCCGCATCGCGCAGCGGCTGCGTGCCGTGGGGGTCGGCCCCGACACCCTGGTGGCGCTGGCCGGCTTCCGCGGGGCGCCGCTCGTCGCCGGCCTGCTGGGCATCTTGAAGGCGGGCGGCGCCCTGCTGCCGCTCGATCCGGCGCTGCCCTCGGCGCGCCTCGCCTTCCTGCTCGCGGACTCGCGGGCGGCCGTGGTGCTCGCCGAGGACCGGGCGGAGGCGGCGCTGCCGCCGCACCAGGCAACCGTCGTCCCTCTGCCGAGCGCGGACGCGCCGGCGGAGGATGCCGCGGGGCTGGTGGCCGAAATTGCCGCCCGGGCGGCGGGCGGGGCGGGTGGGGCGGGCGGCGCGACGAGGGCAGTTGCCCGCCGCGATCTCGCCTACTGCATCTACACCTCGGGCACCACCGGGTGGCCCAAGGCGGCCGGGATCGAGCGCGGCAGCCTCGCCGACGTGATGGCGGCGACCCAGCGGCGGCTGGGCTTCGGACCCGGCGACCGGGTGCTCTGCACCGCGCCGTTCTCCTTCGACTTCTTCATCCTCGAGATGATGACGACGCTGCTGACCGGCGCCGCCGCGGTGCTCTTCCCGGTGCGCCCGGTCCTGGACTTCGAGCGCCTGGCCGCGGCGCTGCCGGGGGTCACCACGATGCAGGCGGTGCCGGCGGTGGCGCGCCAGCTGCTCACCACTCTCGAGCGCCGCGGCGGCGGGCCGGTGCCGGCGCTGCGCCGTATCGTCCTCGGCGGCGACCGGGTGCCGGCCGAGCTGCTCGCGGACCTGCACCGGACCTTTCCCGAGGCGCGGGTCTGGGTCCTCTACGGTCCCACCGAGACCACCATCCTGTGCACCGCCTGGCCGGCGCCCAGGGCAATCGAGGCGGTGCGCTCGCTGCTCGGGCGGCCGCTCGCCGGCTGCCGGATCGAGCTGCACGACCGCCACGGCAACCTGGCGCCGATCGGGGTCCCGGGAGAGATCTGGATCGGCGGCATCGGCGTCAGCCGCGGCTACCTGCGGCGGCCCGAGCTGACCGCCGAGAAGTACGCCACGCTCGCCGCCGCGGTGGCGGAGCAGCGCTGCTACCGCAGCGGCGACCTCGCCCGCCAGCTGCCGGACGGCAGCCTCGAGTTCCTGGGCCGCATCGACACCCAGGTCAAGCTGCGCGGCTTCCGGGTCGAGACCGGCGAGGTCGAGGCCGTCCTCGCCGCGCACCCGGCGGTGCGGGAAGCGGCGGTGGTCGCGGCTCCGCTTGTCGCCAATCGCGACACTCCTGGCTCGTCGGTCGCACGCCCGGCCGGCAGCGGCCCCGATGCGGTCCTGCAGCTCGTCGCCTACGTGGTGCGGCGCGACCCGGCGGCGGACGAGCCGGCGGCGGCGCCGGCCGCCGCGGCCGTCCCGGTCGCCGGCGCCTCTCCCGCCGCTCCGGCCGTCTCGGCCGCCGCTCACATCGCCGCCTGGAACGAGCTCTACGACGAGACCTACCAGGCAGGAGACCTCGCCGACCCCACCCTCAACCTCTCCGGCTGGAACAGCAGCTACACCGGGCTGCCCATCCCCGAGGCCGAGATGCGCGAGTGGGTCGAGACGACCGTCGAACGGCTGCTGGCGCTCGGGCCGCGGCGAGTCCTCGAGGTGGGCTGCGGCACCGGCCTGCTGCTGTTCCGCGTCGCTCCGCACTGCGCGAGCTACCGCGCCACGGACTTCTCGCGCGCCGCCCTCGACTTCCTGGCGCGGCAGCTGGCGCGGCCGGAGCGCGCGCTGCCGCAGGTGACGCTGGCCCAGGCCCTGGCCGACGACTGGCGCGGGGTGGCCCCCGGCGAGATCGACCTGGTGATCCTCAACTCGGTGGTCCAGTATTTCCCGACCGCCGGCTACCTCGTGCGGGTGCTCGAGCAGGCGGTCGGGGCCGTCGCCCCCGGCGGCAGGGTGTTCCTCGGCGACCTCCGCAGCCTGCCGCTCGCCGCGGCGTTCTACACCTCGCTCGAGCTGGCGGCCGCGCCGGCGTCGCTGCCGGTTGCCGAGCTGAAGCGGCGGGTGCGGCGGCGGCAGCTGGACGAGGAGGAGCTGCTGGTGGCCCCCGAGCTGTTCACCGCCCTGGCGCGCCGGCTGCCGGCGATCTCGCGCGTCGAGGTATGGAAGAAGCGCGGCCGTGCGGTCAACGAGCTGACCCGCTTCCGCTACGACGTGGTGCTCACCGTCGGGCCGGTGCAGGCCACCGTCGGGCCGGTGCAGGCCACCGTCGGGCCGGTGCAGGCCACCGTCGGGCCGGTGCAGGCCACCGTCGGGCCGGTGCAGGCCACCGTCGGGCCGGTGCAGGCCACCGTCGGTCCGGGGCAAGCCACCGTCGGGCCGGGACACGCGGCGGCGCCAGGTGACGCGCCGCCGCCTGCGGCGTCCTCGGCAAGGCCGCCGGGCGGCGGCAGCGACGGCGCCCCGGTGCTCGATTGGCAGGCGACCGGCCTGACGCTGCCGGCGCTTGCCGCGCGCTTGGCGGCGGGGCCGGCGGGCCTGGTGCTGACCGGCATCCCCGACCGGCGGCTGGCCGGCGAAACCGCCGCCCTGGACCTGCTCGCCGATCCGGGTCCGGAGACGGCGACGGCCGGGCAGCTGCGGCAGGCGGTTGCCGAGCGGGCGGCGCGCGAGCCCGGAGTCGATCCCGAGGAGATCTGGCAGCTGGGAGCCCGGCATGGCTACGTCGTCGAGCTGGTTGCCGCGGGTCCGGCCGCCGTGGGTGGGCTGCGCTTCACGGCGGTGCTGCGGCGGCCCGGCGAGGAAGTGACCTTGCCGGCCGCGGCACCGCCGGACGATGCCGCCCTCTCCCTCTCTCCGAGCGCCCATGCCAACGATCCGCTGCGCGGCAAGCTGGCGCGCGAGCTGGTGCCGGAGCTGCGCCGCCTGGTGAAGGCGGAGCTGCCGGACTACATGATCCCCGCGGCCTTCGTCGTGCTCGACAGCATGCCGTTGACCGCGCACGGCAAGGTCGATCGGGCCGCGCTGCCGGCCCCCGACGCCGTCAGGCCCATGCTCGCCGAGGCCTATGCCGCGCCGCGCACGGCGCTCGAGGAGAGCCTGGCCCAGATCTGGGCCGACCTGCTGGGGCTCGACCGGGTGGGCGTCGACGACAACTTCTTCGAGCTTGGCGGGCACTCGCTGCTCGCCACCCAGATCATCTCGCGGCTGCGCGACGCCTTCGCGGTCGAGCTGCCGGTGCGCGCCCTGTTCGAGGAGCCGACCGTCGCCGGCCTGGCCGGCCGCCTGCAAGCCGCGCAGCTCGCCGGTGTCGGCCCGGGACCGCCGCCGCTGGTGCCCTGGCCCAGGCCGGCGAGGCCGGCGCGGACGGCGCGGATGGCGGAGACGGCGGGGACGGGGCGGGCGGCGGGGACGGTGGGGACGGGGCGGGCGGTGGTGCCGGCGGGGACGGTGCGGGCGGCGGGGACGGCGGGGACGGGGCGGGCGGCGGGGACGGTGGGGACGGGGCGGGCGGTGGTGCCGGCGGGGACGGTGCGGGCGGCGGGGACGGTGCGGGCGGGGCTGACAGCCGTTGCCGGCGCGCCCGGCCTGCCGCTGTCGTTCGCCCAGCAGCGCCTGTGGTTCCTCGACCGGCTGACGCCGGGCTCGCCTGCCTACAACGTGCCGCTCGCCGTGCGGCTGACGGGCAGGCTCGAGGTGGCGGCGCTGGCGGCGAGCATGGACGTCATCGTGCGGCGCCACGAGTCTTTGCGCACCACCTTCCACGAGGTCGCGGGCGAGGCGGAGCAGGTGATCTCGCCCTCACCGCTCGGCAGGTGGGCGCTGCCGCTGGTCGATCTGCGGGCCCTGGGAGGCGGTGCGGCGGCGGCGGCGCACGGGCTCGCCGCCGCGGAGGCGCGCCGCCCCTTCGACCTCGCCCGCGGGCCGCTCTTTCGGCCCCTGCTGCTGCGCGTCGCGGCGCGCGAGCACCTGTGGCTGGGAACCATGCACCACGTCGTTGCCGACGGCTGGTCGATGGGCGTCGCGGTCCGCGAGCTGCGCGCCGCCTACGCCGCGCTGGTTGCCGGGCGGGCGCCGCGGCTGCCGGCCCTGCCCGTGCAGTATGCCGACTACGCCGCCTGGCAGCGCCGGTGGCTGACCGGCGAGGTGCTTTCGGCCGAGATCGACCACTGGCGGGAGCGCCTGGCCGGGCTGCCTTCTCGGCTCGAGCTGCCGACCGATCGCCCCCATCCGCCGGTCGAGACCATGGCCGGCGACACGCGGCCGTTCCGCCTGCCCGCGGCGGTGGCAGACCGGCTGCGCGAGCAGGCCAGGGACCTAGAGGTGACGCCCTTCATGTGGCTGCTGGCCGGCTTCCAGGCGCTGCTCGGGCGTATCACCGGACAGCGGGACCTGGCGGTCGGCAGCCCGATCGCCGGCCGCAACCGCGTGGAGATCGAGGGGCTGATCGGTTTCTTCGTCAACACCCTGGTGCTGCGCGCCGACCTGGCCGGGAATCCTGGTTTCGGCGAGCTGCTGGCCCGCACCCGCGAGGCGACGCTGGCCGCCTATGCCCACCAGGACGTGCCGTTCGAGCGGCTGGTCGAGGAGCTGGCGCCGGCGCGCGACTTCGCCCACCAGCCGCTGTTCCAGGTGATGTTCGCGCTGCAGAGCGCGCCGGCCGCGGCGCTCGAGCTGCCGGGGCTCGAGCTGGTCCTGGTGCCGCTGGCCTCGCGGACCGCCAAGTTCGAGCTGGCGCTGTCGCTGGCCGAGACCGCGGACGGTATCGCCGGCGCTCTCGAGTACCAGACCGACCTGTTCGACGCTGCCACCGCCGAGCGCCTGCTCGGCCACTTCGCGGTGCTGTTGGACGCGGTCGCGGCCGATCCCGCCCTGCCGCTTGCGAAGCTGCCGCTGCTGACCGCCGCCGAGCGCCACCAGCTGCTCGTCGAGTGGAACGATTCACGGCCCGAGCGGGGCGAGGACGTGATCGCCCTGTTCCGCCGGGCTGCGGCGGCGGTGCCTGAGGAGACGGCCCTGGCGGTCGCCGGCGAGCATGGCGAGGAGCGGCTGTCGTATGGCGAGCTCGATGCCTGGGCCGGTGAGGTGGCAGAGCGCCTGCGGGGCCTGGGGGTGGGCCCCGGCGTGCGCGTGGCGCTGGCCGCCTCGCGCGGTCCGGCGCTGGTGGCCGGACTGCTCGGCATCCTCGCGGCGGGAGGGTGCTTCGTGCCGCTCGATCCGGCGCTGCCCGCTGCCCGCCTCGCTTTCCTGCTGGCGGACTCGGAGGCGCAGGTGGTGGTGGGCGACGAGGCGGCGCTCGCGGCGCTGCCGCCGCATCAGGCGGCGGTGCTCCGGCTGACCGGGGGAAAGGGGGCTGGGGAGAACGCCGCTGGGCCGGTGGCTGGCGGCGCTGTCGAGGTTGTCGCGGCTGCCGGAGCTGCCGGAGTCGCCGGAGCTGCCGGAGTCGCCGGAGCTGCCGGAGTCGCCGGGGTTGCCGGAGTCGCCGGAGCTGCTGGAGTCGCCGGAGCTGCTGGAGTCGCCGGAGCTGCCGGAGTCGCCGGAGCTGCCGGAGTCGCCGGAGCTGCCGGGGTCGGGGTCGCCGGGGTTGCCGGGGTCGGGGTCGCCGGGGTTGCCGGAGCCTGCGGTGGCGCCGAGGCCGGTGGAAGAGCCGGGGTTGCCCACGCTGCCGGGCGCGGCGACCTCGCCTACCTGATCTACACGTCGGGCACCACCGGCGAGCCGAAGGCGGTGGCGGTCGAACGGGGCAACCTGGCCGACGTGCTGGCCGCCGCCCGCGAGCTGCTGCGCTTCGGCCCCGGCGACCGGATGCTGGTCGCGGCGCCGTTCTCCTTCGACATCTTCCTGTTCGAGCTGCTGTCGCCGCTGACCACCGGCGGCACGGCGCTGCTGTTCCCGCTGCGGCCGGCGCTCGACTTCGAGCGGCTGGCCGCGGCGCTGCCGCGGCTCACCGGGGTG
>Ga0307479_10000232_pt1 | contig 52712 bp, 50 predicted proteins | sample atmos_gasesECM4C_FD_203743 | JGI IMG/M metagenome (GOLD analysis project Ga0307479, IMG submission 203743) | Hardwood forest soil microbial communities from Morgan-Monroe State Forest, Indiana, United States - atmos_gasesECM4C_515 | ecosystem: Environmental > Terrestrial > Soil > Temperate...
AGCGGTGGCCGAAGCGTCCGCACCAGGCTTGATGTTGATGTAATGATTGACGATATAGGCGCCGATAATGGTCGCAGCCACCGACGGCAGGATGTCCATCGCGAATTTCTTCAGATAATTCAGCATGCCGCCTACACTCCGCGCCGTAAATTCTTGAGGGAACTTTGAGGCGCATTGAAGGATCAACTGCGTCGGATCGGTGGCAATTCGGTAAACGAAAGATTACGGCTTCAGCTCGACCTCCAGGAACACGATCTCGGCGGCACTTTCATTGAGCACGTCGTGCTCGACGCCGGCCTTCCGAAAGTAGGATTTACCGACGTTAAGCTGCGCCTTGGAACGCTCGCCGGAGGGCGCCACGATGGTCATTTCACCCGCAGTCACGGGGACGATCACATAGTCCATCTCGTGAACGTGATGGCCGGTCGCACTGCCGGGCGCCAGCCGCCACTCGGTGACGCGGACCTCGGGGGTGTCGACCTGAACCTCGGATTTGGCGCTGAGCATCGTTCTTGTTCTCCAATTGAGGATTAGGGCACGAATACCATGAACACGAAGACCGCGAACACCACCATGTGGACCAGCCCGAACAGGATGTTGGTCCGCCCGGTGCCGAAGGTCAGCATGCTCAGGAAGAAGGTGAGCAACAGTTCCACCATGTTCTGCTCGGAGAGCCCCAGCACCAGCTGCTTGTCCAGCGCGAAGGCCGCAACGGCGACGGCCGGAACGGTCAGTCCAATCGTCGCGAGCGAGGACCCGAGCGCGAGATTGATGCTCTTCTGCAGATCATTCTTGCGGGCAGCCGACAGTGCTGCAACGCCTTCCGGCAGAAGAATCAAAAGCGCCACCACCACGCCGGCGAAAGCCGGCGGCGCGCCGATCGCGGCCGCTGCCGCATCGACGACAAGCGAGAATTTTTTGGACAAGAGCACCACAGATAGTAGCGAGACCAGCAGCAACACGATGCTCAAGACCAACAAGCCGCCCGAAATCGCAGCGCCACCTTGCCCAGGGTCGGCCTCTTCCTTGATGAAATAATCCCGGTGGCGGCTGGTCTGGGTGTAGAGAAAGACGCCGTAAAGCAGAATAGTGACGACGCTGACGAATTCGAGCTGCGCCTCCGAATAGATCGGACCAGGCGTAGTCAACGTATAATTCGGCAGGATCAGCGTGATGGTCGCCATCGTGAACAGCACGCTGAGATAGAGGTTGGCGCCCGATACCTGGATATCCTGCTCGCGGTAACGAAGGCCGCCGATGAAAATGCAGATGCCGACGAGACCGTTGCAGACGATCATCACAACCGCGAACACCGTGTCGCGGGCCAAGGTCGGCACCTCCTTCTCACCCAGCATGATGGTCGCAATCAGCGCCACCTCGATGATGGTGACCGAAAGGGTCAGCAACAGCGTGCCGTAGGGCTCGCCGATGCGATGGGCGATCACCTCGGCATGATGGACGGCGGCAAACACCGTACCGAACAGGATGACCAGCAGCAGCGCAGCAAATACCAACCCGCCCGCCGAGGGCGTGAAGTCATAGCCGACCGCGGTGACAGCCGCGAACAACAGGACGGCAAGGGCAGGGAAAATCCACGCCGATTTCGGCATCGGTCCGTGCGCGCTCATGCAACCAGGATCCCCTTGTCAGGCGAGCCGACTATGCACCAAGCCACCCCAGCCGTCAGCCCTTTGCGGCATCGATAAACCGCCGCGCGGCTTCGATCGCACCAAAACTGTCGAGATTATCGTGTCCGCCTCCCGGAAAACGGATGAACTGCTTTGGCTCATGAGCGAGCCCGAACAGGCGCTCGCCAAAGGCAATGGGTATCGCGGGATCGCTGTCGCCATGCATGACAAGCAAGGGCGCGTTGACCTGCAAAATCCGCCGATCGGAATGAAATTGATCCCGCATCAGCAGACTGACCGGCACGATGCGAAACATCGAGCCGGCAACGTCCACCGTCGACGTATAAGGCGCTTCCATGATCAATTTGCCGATCGGGTGCTCGGCCGCCAGCGCCGCCGCAACCCCGGTACCCAGCGAAAATCCCCAGGCGACAATCCGATCCGCTGGATAGCGCGCCGTCGTGAAAGCGTAGGCTGCCGCAGCGTCCTGCAAGATGCCGCGCTCGCTCGGCGCTCCACTGGAGCCCGCATAGCCGCGATAGGACAGCGCAACGAGACCGGTCCCGTCCGACGTCATGGCCTTGAAACGGCTGACGCGGCCGGCCAGAAAATCGCCGTTGCCCGGGAAATACAGGATCACGGCGTGACCGGGCTTTGCCGGCACATGCCAGACGATGACTTTCTCACCATCGGCCGTGGTGAGAACGTGCTCCTCGGCTTCCGGAAAACCCGCAGCATCCGGCGCGGTTCGCGTCGCCGTCGGAATCGGAAACAGCATCGAGCGTTGCTTGAAAAACAACACGGCAAGACCACCGAAATAGACGACCGCGACGAGGACGATGAGCCATTTCAGAATGGTCATGGCTGCGGCACGCCCGATGCAGTTATCCCTGTGACGTCAACTGCACTCCCAACCACCCGACGACGGGTCAGCATCAGGCGGCTCCGCTTTGCGTTCTTTTGCGGCGCGGCGTCAGCCGTTTTTCAACGTCTTCTGATGCTTTCGGGGACGGCACGGCATCCGCACGCGGCCGCGTGCGCGGCATGCCACTTGATCCGCTGCTCCCGCGTCGCCTTGGGCGGCATGCGATTTGATCGATGCCACTCCTTGTTCAAGGCCACGGGAGCTCTCTCACATTCCCTTGACGATGCTCTCGGTCATCTTCTTGGCGTCGCCGAGCAGCATCATGGTGTTGTCGCGGTAGAACAGGGGATTGTCGATGCCGGCGTAGCCGGAGGCCAGCGAGCGCTTGATGAACATCACGGTGCCGGCCTTCCAGACCTGCAGCACCGGCATGCCGTAGATCGGCGAGGTCTTGTCTTCTTCCGCGGCCGGGTTGGTGACGTCGTTGGCGCCGATCACGAAGGCGACGTCGGCCTGGGCGAACTCCGAATTGATGTCCTCGAGCTCGAACACCTCGTCATAGGGCACGTTGGCTTCCGCCAGCAGTACGTTCATGTGGCCGGGCATGCGGCCGGCGACCGGGTGAATGGCGTATTTCACCTCGACGCCTTCCTTCTTCAGCGTGTCGGCCATTTCACGCAGGGCGTGCTGGGCCTGCGCCACCGCCATGCCGTAGCCGGGCACGATGATCACCTTCTGCGCGTTCTTCATGATGAAGGCGGCATCGTCCGCCGAGCCGAGTTTTACGGGCTTGACCTCGCCGCCGCCGGCGCCCGCAGCCGCCGTCTCGCCGCCAAAGCCGCCGAGGATCACCGAGATGAAGGAGCGGTTCATCGCGTGGCACATGATGTAGGACAGGATCGCGCCGGAGGAGCCGACCAGGGCGCCGGTGATGATCAGCGCCGAATTGCCCAGCGTAAATCCGATGCCGGCCGCGGCCCAGCCGGAGTAGGAGTTGAGCATCGAGATCACGACCGGCATGTCGGCGCCGCCGATCGGGATGATCATCAGCACGCCGAGCGCGAGCGCCAGGATGGTGTTAAGCCAGAAGTAGACCTCGTTTCCGGTCAGAACGAGGCCGATGATGCTGACGACCAACGCGATGGCGAGCACGATGTTGATGATATGGCGCGCGGGCAGAATGATCGGCGCGCCGCTCATGCGCGCGGAAAGCTTCAGGAATGCGATCACCGAGCCAGTGAAGGTCAGCGCGCCGATGGCGACGCCGAGCGACATTTCGACCAGGCTCTGCGAATGGATGTGTCCGGGCGAGCCAATGTCGAAGGCCTCGGGCGCGTAGAAGGCGCCGGCAGCGACCAGCACGGCGGCCATACCGACAAGGGAGTGGAAAGCCGCAACGAGTTCGGGCATCGAGGTCATCGGCACGCGGCGGGCGATCACCGCACCGATGCTGCCGCCGATCGCAACGCCAAGCACGACCAACAGCCAGGCGACGCCATCGGCCGGCGGATGATTGGCAAGCGTGGTGCCGATCGCGATCACCATGCCTGCCATGCCGAGGAAATTACCGCGGCGGCTGGAAGCCGGGCTCGACAAGCCGCGCAACGACAGGATGAACAGCACACCTGCCACGAGATAGAGAAGTGCAGACAGATTGGCGTTCATTACCGAGCCCCCTCCGCTGTCATCATCCGCGAAAGCGGATGATCCAGTAACCCGCGATGGCCGCTAAGCGACGAACCGCCACGGCGTACTGGATGCCCTGCATGCGCGGGGCATGACAAGATCACTTGAAAAATCCCCATCGTCACCTGGTCTTCTTCTTGTACATCGCCAGCATGCGCTGGGTGACGAGGAAGCCACCGAAGATATTGACGCAGGCAAACGTCAGTGCGACGAAGCCGAAGCCGCGTGCCCAGCCGCTACCACTCGAGACTAATCCGACGCCGACCGCGAGCAGTGCGCCGACCACGATCACCGAGGAGATCGCATTGGTCACCGACATCAGCGGCGTGTGCAGCGCAGGCGTCACCGACCACACCACGAAATAGCCGACGAACACGGCGAGTACGAAAATCGACAGCCGGAACACGAAGGGATCGACGGCTTGGGCGACATGCTCCATGGCTTCTCTCCTCTCAACCCGTCATTCCGGGACGGCGCGGCGCGCCGGACCCGGAATCTCGAGATTGGTTTGCGACAGAGATTCCGGGTTCGCCTCCATCGGGCCGCGCTTTGCGCGGACCCGTCGGAGGCGCCCCGGAATGACAAAAAGAAACAGTTTCGCGCGCCGTCATTCACGAAGCTTTCGGCTGGAAATTCGGATGAATGACGGCGCCGTCCTTGGTCAGCGCGGTGGCCTTGACCAATTCGTCGTCCCAGTTGACCGCGAGCGCCTTGGCGGACTTGTCGACCAAGGTCTCGATGAACGACAGCAGGTTGCGGGCGTAGAGGCCGGACGCTGAGGCCGCGACGCGGCCGGCGACATTGGTGTAGCCGACGATCTTGACACCATCGACCTCGGCGATTTCGTTCGCCCTTGCGCCCTCGACATTGCCGCCGCGCTCGATCGCAAGATCGATCAGCACCGAGCCCGGCTTCATCGACTTCACCATCTCGCTCGTGACGAGGCGCGGCGCCGGCCGGCCGGGGATCAGCGCGGTGGTGATGATGATGTCCTGCTTCTTGATGTGCTCGGCGGTCAGGGCGGCCTGCTTGGCCTGATACTCTTTCGACATCTCCTTGGCGTAGCCGCCGGCGGTCTGGGCGTTCTTGAACTCCTCGTCCTCCACCGCGAGGAATTTGGCGCCGAGGCTTTCGACCTGCTCTTTTGTTGCCGGCCGCACGTCGGTTGCGGAAACCACGGCGCCAAGCCGGCGCGCGGTCGCGATCGCCTGCAGGCCAGCGACGCCGACGCCCATCACGAACACCTTTGCGGCGGGGATCGTACCCGCTGCGGTCATCATCATCGGAAAGGCGCGGCCGAAGGCTTCGGCTGCTTCGATCACGGCGCGATAGCCGGCAAGATTGGCCTGGCTCGACAGCACGTCCATCACCTGGGCACGGGTGATGCGCGGCATCAATTCCATCGCGAAGGCCGAGATGCCTGCGTCGGCCATCGTCTTCAGCGCGGCATCGTTGCCATAAGGATCCATGATGGCGATGACCAGCGCGCCGCGCTTGTAGCCGCCAAGCTCGCTAGCCTCCGGCCGCTTCACCTTGATGACGATGTCGGCGTCCTTGGCCGCATCCGCAGCCACGCTGGCGCCCGCCGCCGCGAATTCGGAATCCGGCACGCCCGACTTGATGCCCGCGCCCGGCTCGACCATGACATCGAAGCCCAGCGCCTTGTACTTCTTCACCGAGTCGGGCGAAGCCGCCACCCGCGGCTCGGACGGATCGATTTCCTTGGCGACGGCAATCTTCATGAGGCCTCCGGCGGCGCAAGGCATGCGCGCGCGATCAGACTAGCGTTATTCCTGCGGAGATGGGTACCAGTTTTGCGACCGGCGCTTAGGCGAATTTTGTTGCGCCGCGCCGTGCGCGCAACGGTAACCGATCAGGTCAGGAAATACCCCATCAGGCCAACGATGATGGCAACCGTGATGGTGCCGTATTTCACGAGCTTGATGAAGCCCTCATAGGTCTGCTCATGGGCCGGATAATCGTTGCCGTCGGCGGTGGTGTAGGCAACTTCGCTGTGATCTGCCATCGGTGTCCCCAGTCAAAATCCTCAAGACTTCCAGGGAGCAATTAGCGCAATCCCAAGGGGAGAGCAACGGCGGCCGGCCGCTTCCGCGCCAGCCGTGCCGGGGCTCAACCGGCGGTATCGGCGGGCCATAGGCTTTCCCGTTCCGTTCAACAGATGTCTTACGGGGCTTCCTGCCCCGTCAGCTCATCGCCTCCAGCTCGTCGATCATGCCCGAAATGACCGAGAGCCCGCCGTCCCAGAATTTCGGGTCCTTGGCGTCCAGCCCGAACGGTTTCAAAAGCTCGGAATAGTGCTTGGTGCCGCCGGCCGCGAGCATCGCGAGGTAGCGTTCGGCAAATCCGTCCGCAGCGTTCTCGTAGACTGCATAAAGCGAGTTCACCAGGCAATCGCCGAATGCATACGCATAGACATAGAACGGCGAATGGATGAAGTGCGGGATGTACATCCAGAAGTTCTCGTATCCCGGCTTGATGTCGATCGCAGGGCCCAGGCTCTCGCTCTGCACGGAAAGCCAGATTTGGCCGATCCGCTCGGCGGTCAGTTCGCCGTTCCTGCGCTCGGTATGGACCGCGCGCTCGAACGAGTAGAACGCGATCTGCCGCACCACGGTGTTGATCATGTCCTCGACTTTGCCCGCGAGCAGCGCCTGGCGCTGCTTGGCGTTCTTGGTCTGCGACAACAGCCGCTTGAAAGTCAGCATCTCGCCGAACACGCTTGCGGTTTCCGCGAGCGTCAACGGCGTCGGGGCCATCAGCGCGCCGTTCTTGGCGGCCAGCACCTGGTGCACGCCATGGCCGAGCTCGTGGGCGAGCGTCATCACGTCGCGCGGCTTGCCCTGATAATTCATCAGCACGTAGGGATGCGCCGACGGCGTGGTCGGATGCGAGAACGCGCCCGGCGCCTTGCCGGGCCGCACCGGCGCATCGATCCAGCGATGGGTAAAGAATTGCTCGGCGATGCCGGCCATTTCAGGCGAGAATCCGCGGTAGGCGGTCAAGACCATGTTCTTCGCCTCAGGCCAGGCGATGGTGCCGGTCGCCGCAAACGGCAGCGGCGCGTTGCGATCCCAATGCGCGAGCTTCTTCTTTTTGAACCAGCCGGCCTTAAGGGCGTAATAGCGATGCGAGAGCTTTGGATAGGCCGCGCGCACCGAGCCAACCAGCGCATCAACCACCTCACGCTCGACGCGGTTGTTCAGATGGCGTGAATCCGCCACATCCTGAAAACCGCGCCAGCGATCGGAAATTTCCTTGTCCTTGGCGAGCGTGTTGGTGACCAGCGCGAACGTGCGCTCATTGCCCTTGAAGGTCTTGGCCAATGCTTCGGCTGCAGCCTTGCGCTTCTTGCCGTCGCGGTCCTGCAAGAGGGTCAGCGTCGGCTCGATCGCCAATTCCTTGGCCCCGACCTTGAAGCGCAGGGTTGAGATGGTCTGATCGAACAGCCTGTTCCAGGCAGCGTAGCCGCTCTGGGATTTTTCGTGAAACAACTGCTCGACGCGGTCCTCGAGCTGATACGGCTTTTCCTTGCGCAGATCCTCGATCCACGGCCGGTAATGGCCGAGCTCCGCGGTCTGCATCGCGCGTTCGATCACGGCATCGTCAACGCGGTTCAGCTCGAGGGCGAAAAACAGCAGGTGCGTCGAGGCAGCCGTCAGACGCTCGGAGACGTCGCCGTAGAATTTGGAGATCGCGGGATCAAGGCTGTCGCCGGCATGGGCGAGCCCGGCATAGGAACCGAGCCTTCCGGCGAGATCGTCGATCGCCTCGTAGCGTTTCACAGCCTCGCCGAGCCATTTGCCGCCATCGCCCCTTGCCGTGTATTCCGCAAGCTTGCCTTTGTAGTCGGTCTCAAACGCGACGCATTCGGCATCCATCCTTTGCAGGTCGCTTGCGACTTCCGGCGCGTCGATGCCGGAATAAAGATCGGTCAGGTTCCATTCCGGCAGTTTGCCGGTTTTGCTGGCGGTCTTGTTGGTATCCTTGGTCTTGGCGGCGGACTTGCTGGAATTAGGCTTACGGAGAGCGGAAGTGGTGCGCGATGTCATCTTGTTCGAAACCTGTGTTCAACCGGAGCAGCAGTGGGAGGGGCCGGCAAGGTTTAAGAGTACGTTAATCGGCATCGGCGAGAGTGCCCCGATTCGAGACAGATAATGTAGCGTGCGGGGAACGCCATGGCTGCCAGCATATTGATAGCCGACGACGACGCCGTACAGCGCCGCTTAGTCGAGAACATGGTGCAGAAATGCGGCTATGAGGCGGTGGTCGTCGATGGCGGCGACGCCGCGATTGCCATGCTGACCGGTCCCGATGCACCGGCGATCGACGCGCTGGTGCTCGACCTGGTGATGCCCGGCCTCGACGGTATGGGGGTTTTGGCCAAGATTCGCGAAGCCGGGCTCAACATTCCGGTCATCGTGCAGACGGCCCATGGCGGCATCGACAATGTGGTCTCGGCGATGCGCGCCGGCGCCCAGGATTTCGTGGTCAAGCCGGTTGGCATGGAGCGGCTGCAGGTTTCGCTGCGCAACGCACTGAACACCTCGGCGCTGAAAGGCGAATTGCAGCGCATCCGGCACAGCCGCGAAGGCCGGCTCAGCTTCGCCGACATCGTCACCCGCAGCGAGGCCATGGCGAACGTGCTGCGCACCGCGCAGAAAGCCGCTGGCTCCGCCATTCCGGTGCTGATCGAGGGCGAATCGGGCGTCGGCAAGGAGCTGTTCGCCCGTGCCATCCATGGCAGCGGCGAGCGCAGGGCGAAGCCGTTCGTCGCGGTCAATTGCGGCGCGATCCCCGACAATCTCGTGGAATCGATTCTGTTCGGCCACGAGAAAGGCGCCTTCACCGGCGCGACCGAGCGCCATACCGGCAAATTCGTCGAGGCCAACGGCGGCACGCTGTTCCTCGACGAGGTCTCCGAATTGCCGCTGACCGCCCAGGTGAAATTGTTGCGGGCGCTGCAGGAAGGCGCGGTGGACGCCGTCGGCGGCCGCAAGCCGGTGAAGGTCGACGTGCGTATCGTTTCGGCGACCAACCGCAAGCTGCTCGACCGCGTCAAAGGCGGGCACTTTCGCGAAGATCTGTTCTATCGCCTGCACGTGCTGCCGCTGACGATCCCGCCGCTGCGCGCACGGCGTGAAGACATCCCGCATTTGTTGCGGCATTTCCTCGCCCGCTTCAGCGCCGAGGAAAATCGCAGCATCACCGGCATCAGCGGCGAGGCGATGGCGCATCTGTCGCAGCTCGATTGGCCCGGCAACATTCGTCAGCTCGAGAATGCCATCTACCGCGCCGTCGTCATGAGCGACGGCGATCAGCTCGGCTTGCAGGATTTTCCGATCGCTGCCGCGCAATCTTCGCTTATTGCGGAAGCGTCCGGCGAGCCGCTGGTGATCTCGCCGCCGATCCAGCATGGGGCGCCGGCGCTGGTTTCCGGTAACGAAATACCTATTGCACCGATGCCGACCAACGGCATCCTGTCGATGCTGACCAGCTCGGGCGAGATCCGGCCGCTGGAGGAGATGGAGAACGAGATCATCCGGTTTGCGATCTCGCATTACCGCGGACAGATGTCGGAAGTCGCGCGCCGCCTGAAGATCGGCCGTTCGACGCTTTACCGGAAGCTCGACGAAACATCCGCCGGCGGTAGCGACGACGAGGATTGAACGCGGGAAGCGATTATGGCGGCTCGGTGGTCGAACACGAAAAGCGCTGCAAGCATCGGTCATTGCAGAACATTTGAACCGTTGCTTGCAAGTGACAGACAAATGAAAAATCGCGTGGCAAAAAACCACATTCCGTTGCAAAGGGGTTTCCCGGAAGTCAGTTTGTCGTGAGTGGCCTCGTGCAGCGCTGGCTGCAGAAGCGGGGCATGTGTATCGTCTGCGTCAAATCATTGCGTGGGCGTTGCATAGTTACGAGGCCGGCGCGTTTTGCGGAAGCTGCCCGACGATAACCGGAACTGTTCCTTGACCCGGGACGGTTCGCCCAAAGGGGTGTAACGATGCGAGATTGTTTGAAGAACCGTGGCGGATTTGACCGCGTCCTGATGGCCGTCGCGGCGACCTTCCTCACGGTTTCGGCGACCTCGGCAATGGCCCAGGCCGACCAGTCTCGCAGCAGTGCGGCTGAACTGGCGATCGACGCGGCGATCCCGCGCCCCGAACCCGCCAACGTCCCGCCCCCGACGATCAACGATTTCAAGATGGACACCACGGCCTCGGTACCCGACGCGGCAAAGACGCCTGACGGCAAGACCGAGACCAAACCGGCTGATGTCGTTGTCGCACCGGCCGCCGTCGCGCCGACCGACGCGAACAAGGCCGTGCCCCCGAGCAACACCGCGACCGCGCCAAGTGTGACGGCTCCGGCGGCAACTGCCGTAGCTCCATCGTCCGAGCCCGCGAAAGACGCGGCCAAGGATGCAGCTCCCCCGAGCGAGCCGGCGAAAGCCGCAAGCAACGTGCCTGCGGCGGATCAGCCGGTCGCCGACAAGATCAAGGAAATGCTTGCCGCCAAGTCGTTGCGCTATTTCGAGCGCAAGGTCGAGCGCGCCGATGTCGAGAAGTTTTATGGCGCGCGTGAATACGCGCCGATCTGGACGCAAGCCGGCGGCCTGACCCAAAGCGCCAGGGGCGTCATCGCCCGCCTCAAGGACGCGGCCTCCGACGGCCTCAACGCGAGCGATTATCAGGTGCCGGATTTCGCCGCCGCCACTACCCCCGATGCGCTCGCCGACGCTGATCTGAAGCTGACTTCCAGCATGCTCGATTACGCGCGCCAGGCGCAGAGCGGCCGCATTCACTGGTCGCAGGTCTCGGGCGATATCCAGTATCCGGAGCACCCGATCGATCCGACCGAAGTGCTCGGCAAGGTCACGACGGCAAAAGACGCCTCCACGGCGCTCGACAGCTACAACCCGCCGCAGAAGCTCTACAAGGAGCTGAAGGCCAAGCTCGCCGAATTGCGTGGCCAGAGCGACAAGCCTGTGATCACGATCGCCGACGGCGCGGTGCTGAAGTACACGCCGCCGCGCAAGAAGCAGCCCGAAGCCGTGATGGAAGATCCGCGCGTACCGGATCTGCGCGCCAAGCTCGGCATCACCGAAAACGCCGATGACGACCGCTACGACGCCAAGGTCGCCGAAGCCGTCCGCACCTTCCAGGAGAGCGCCGATCTCAAGCCGACCGGGATGCTCGACAGCCGCACGGTTGCCGCCTTGAACAGCCCGAAGCGCGGCAAGAACATCGACACCGTGATCGTCAACATGGAGCGCTGGCGCTGGCTGCCGCGCGACCTCGGCGCGCCCTCGATCGGCGACGCCTACGTCATCCTCAACATCCCCGACTACACGCTGAAGGTGATGCAGCATGGCGCCCAGGTCTGGACCACAAGGGTGGTGACCGGAAAGCCCGGTATTCACGCGACCCCGCTGCTCACCGAGACGATGAAGTACATCACCGTCAATCCAACCTGGAACGTGCCGCCCTCGATCGTCTACAATGAGTATCTGCCGGCGCTGCAGCAAGACCCGACCGTGCTGGAGCGGATGGGACTACGGCTCGAGCATAACCGCGACGGCTCCGTCCACATCTCGCAGCCGCCGGGCGAAGCCAATGCGCTCGGCCGCGTCCGCTTCAACTTCCCCAACAAATTCCTGGTGTATCAGCACGATACCCCCGACAAATATCTGTTCGAGAAGAGCGAGCGAGCCTTTAGCCACGGCTGCATGCGGGTGCAGTATCCGGACCAGTATGCTTCGGTCCTGATGAACATCACGGCGCCGAACGAGCACTACACGCCGGAGAAAATCCGCAGCATGTATGGCAGCAGCGAAATCGACCTGAAATTCCCCACACCGATTCCGGTCAACATCACCTACCAGACCGCGTTCGTGGACGACGCCGGCAAGCTGCAGGTCCGAAGGGACGTCTACGGCCGCGACGCCACCATGATCGAGATGCTCAGGAACGCGCACGGCAGGGACATGGAGGCCTACGTGGCGCATGCTCAGCCGAGCTATTCGCATCCCGTGGGCAACCTGCCGACCGGCGTCACCTTCGCCAGCGACAACAGCTATTCTTCCGGGCCGTCGTTCTTCGAGCGGCTGTTCGGCGGGCCGCCGACGCCCCCCGCCCCGATCGGCCGGCGGCCGCCGCCGCGGCGCATCTTCGAGCGCTAGCTGGGGCCCTTGGGATCTTAGGCTCCCAGGATATTAGGCTCAGGACCGAATTCTTCTGCAGAATTAACGATCTCGCCCTCACGGCGGGATCGTTTAACGTTAACCATTCTCCACCACGAATCAGTCAGTGGGCACTTTTTCGCCACACTCAATAGGTTAGGTTAACCTAACTGGGGAGCGAGAAGGTAAATCTCCATTAACCTTCCCGCTTTAAGAAAGCGTTCATCCTCTTTCGCTGACGGGGTTCAGCGGAGGGGTCCATTGATCGCTCGTCGACTGGGTGGGCTTCAAGTGCTGGCTGGTTTCGCGCGCCAATTCAACTCGCTGTTTATGCTGCAGGCGAGCTGTCGGCTCGGTCTTGCGTCGCTCTTGCTGTTGTGGGGAGCCGGATCGGTCCACGATGCGAGCGCACTGAACGAAACCCGCACCCTTTCATTCCATCACACCCACTCCGACGAGGACCTCACCGTCACCTTCAAGCGCGACGGGCGCTACGACGAAGAGGCGCTGAAAACACTCAATCACTATCTCCGCGACTGGCGTACCCAGGACCAGATCGTGATGGACCGCCACCTGTTCGATATCATCTGGGAAGTCTACCGCGACGTCGACGGCAAGAAGCCGATCCAGATCATTTCCGCCTACCGCTCCCCCGCCACCAACGCCATGCTCCACCGCCGCTCCAAGGGAGTGGCGCGCTTCAGCCAGCATATGCTCGGGCATGCGATGGATTTCTTCATCCCGGACGTGCCGCTCGAGCAGATCCGTTTCGCCGGCCTTCGGCTGCAGCGCGGCGGCGTCGGCTTCTATCCGACTTCGGGGTCGCCGTTCGTTCATCTCGATACCGGCAACATCCGCCATTGGCCGCGAATGACCCACGATCAACTGGCCAGGGTATTCCCGGACGGCCGCACCGTTCATATCCCGACCGACGGCGTGCCGCTGAAGGGATATGAACTCGCCCGCGCCGAGATCGACCAACGCGTCGATGGCGACGACGCCGCAACCATCGCCCACAAACCCAGCCTGTTCACATCCTTGTTCAGAGGCAAGTCGAGCGACGACGAAGACGAGGGCGCAAGCGCTGCCGACGACGCGAAGCCCGCGGCGTTCGTGACCGTGACGCCGCCGGCGCCGGCCAAGCTAGCCGATGCCGTACCGGCGCCGCGGACCAAGCCGCAACAGGTCGCTGCCGCCCTCCAGCTCGCTTCCGCCGACGCCCAGCTCGTGCAACCGCCGAAGCCGAGGCAGGCCGCCGCCGACAAGGCTGAACCGCAGCCGCCGACGCCGGCCGACATCGTCAGCGCCCGCGGTTTCTGGGGCGACAACCCGTCCACGCCGAAGCAGGCGACGCCGGCCCAGGTGGTTGCCGCGATCAGCGCCCGTCAGGCGCTCGAAGCCGCCGACCCGCGGCCGACATCCAGCGTTCCCGCCGCCTACCAGGCGATGGCCTATGCGCCGCAGGCTGCTGCCCCGGTCGACCGCGCTAATGTCGTCGCTAATGTCGTCACGGCGTCGGCGCCGATCCCGCGCAGCCCCCGCCCCGTCTTGCTGGCGCGTAATTCGGCGCCCGCCACCGGGATCGACACCGTGGCCACCAAGGGGGCGCAGGACGATGACAGCCTGATCGCGACGTCGACGCGGCTCGCCGCGGCCACCAACAACGGCACCTGGATGCGCGTCGTGATGCTGGCGCCGAGCGCGACGACATCAATGTCGGTGACGATGATGGGCGATGCCGACCTGACTGTGATGCGCGCGTTCTTCGTCAAGCCACAGGCCGCGATCGCCATCGGCTTCTCGGACGACCCGATGATGGGAATGGACTGCGACCATTTCTCGGGACCTGCGACGATCAAGCTCGAGACCATCTCGTTCGGCCTGCGCACCGCGTTCTTGCACTGAACGCAGCGCCGTGGCCCCACAAGCTCGGCGTCGTCCTCGCGAAAGGCGGGGACCCATAACCACAGGCCTCTCAATGAGGCTCGGTGCTGGGACTCGGATTCCAATCAACCTCGATGGCTATGGGTCCCGGCTCAGGGCCGGGACGACGGGCGATCACAGCATACCCAGAGCCTGCATATAGGTTTCCAGGATGGTTTCCTCTTCCTGTCGCTCGTTGGGGTCCTGCTTGCGCAGGCGCACGATGGTGCGCAGCGCCTTGACGTCGAAGCCGTTGCCCTTGCTTTCGGCATAGACGTCGCGGATGTCGTCGGAGATCGTCTTCTTCTCTTCTTCCAATCGCTCGATGCGCTCGATGATGGCCTTGAGCTGGTCCTTGGCAAATGATGTCGCGGGCTCTTCCTTGACGGCGGCAGCGGTGGCCATCTCTTACTCCTGAGTGGAACTGGCGTTTGAGGCTTTCGGGCGCGGGGGCGCGTCGTCACGCAACCGCAATTACGAAATGACACTCGAAGTTCGCGCGATCCGGGTCAAGGCGACAACACGCTCATCCACAGCGCGCCCACAGAAGAAAGCCTCCGTCATTTCGAGGAAGCTCGTGATCCCGGCCTTGTGCCGACGTTTCGCGGATATCCCCGCAAAAGCGCGGCCCCGCGGCAAGCACCCCAGCAGGACCAGGGACCAATCCGCCCGCGAGAACGCGTTTTCTTCGACAAGGTGATGCCTTTTGTTAGCGCGGGGTTAGTGCTTCCCGTCCATCTTCAGGATTTGGATTGCATGGTTGAGAGCCGCCTCCGGGCGGCCTTCTGAATTTGTTGGGGAAGGCGCCCGATGCAGACCCTGGGTTCGACCTTGGACGAGCAGCAAGGCTACGGTCAAGGCTTTGATTTCATTCGGATATTTCTAGCCACCGCGATTATCGCCTGGCACACCGCGAGCCTGACCGGCCATCTGGAAATCGCGAGGCGTTCGGCATTTTGGTTTTCCGAATACGCGCTGCTGCCGATGTTTTTCGTGCTGAGCGGGTTTCTCGTCGCCGGAAGCGGCATGCGCCTCTCAACCAAAAACTTCATCCTGAACCGTGCAGCGCGCATCGTACCCGCGCTGTTTGCCGACATTGTCTTCGCGGCGCTGCTGATCGGCCCGCTGGTCACAACGCTCCCTGCGAATCTTTATTTTACCGGCCCAGCTTTCTTTAGCTACTTTCTCAATATCGCGGGTTGGGTGCACTATTCGCTGCCCGGCGTATTCACGAACAATCCATCGCCGGACGTGAACGGGGCGCTCTGGACGGTGCCTTACGAAATCGGCTGTTATGTTATCTTTGCCGGGCTGATCATCTCCGGAGCAATCAAACGACCAAGATTCGTGCTGTTGTCCACTTACGTCATTCTGATCACCGCCGTGCCCCTCGGCCTCATGACATCGCTGCGGGAGAATCCTCCCTCTTCGTTCGTTGAGTGGGCGGCGAAGGAGTTGTTCCTGCAACGCGGATCTTTGCTTTGGCCCGCGTTCTTGATCGGCATCGTGCTTTATCAACTGCGCTATTACGTGCCTTTCTCCAAGACGGCCGCTGGCTGCATCGTGGGTGCGGCGATCCTTGTCAGTACGACCGGAGATTTCGCGCGGCTGTTCGGCAATCCCGCGGTCCACGTCGTCGCACTTCCTTTGCTGGCCTATTTGACCGTGATGATCGGGTTGTCGCCGATGCCTCGCCTGCCGGGATTCGAAACCGGCGACTATTCCTACGGGCTTTATCTCTACCACGTTCCCTTCATCCAATTGCTGATCCATTATTTCCCGCAGGCATGGACCGGCGACCGGTGGTGGACATTATTTTTCGCAGGGTTTCCGCTGGCGCTGACTGCAGCCGTGGTTTCGTGGCACTTGATCGAGTATCCCGTGCTGAAGCTCAGGAAGCGCTTCGCTTTCGCCATCAATCACCGGCCGGCGGACGGCATTCCGACCGCCATGATTCCTGTCGGCCAATTCCTGTTGAAACAAAACCGACCGTGAAAGCAGGCCGAGAGTCCGGGAAACCGTGCGATCGGAAAATATCAACGGTCAGTGCCCGGAGTGGGACTTCTTCAGCGCAGCCATCTGCTCCGGACTGGCGGGGCCCTGATATTTCGACTTCCAGGCCTCATATGGCATGCCGTAGACGGCCTCGCGGCTCTCTTCCTTGGTCATGCCGACGCCCTTCTCATCGGCGGCGTCCTTGAGCCAGTTGGAGAGGCAGTTGCGGCAAAAGCCCGCGAGGTTCATCAGGTCGATGTTCTGGACGTCGGTCCGCTCGCGCAGGTGCTTGAGAAGGCGCCGGAAGGCGGCAGCTTCGAGTTCCGTCCTGGTCTTGTCGTCGATTGCCATCGTGGTTGTTCCGCTGTTGCAGAATGTCGGTATGATGTAGGCCTTGTCATAGAATCTGCCATATCGCACCGCAAATGGGCAGTCCAATCGGGCGCCGGACCTCCGGTTGCATGAAAATGCCGCTTTGGCCGTTGACAGTCGGCTTGGGCTTACGCGAAATCATCAAGGAATTGATATAGCTTCGCGCAATGATCCCCTCACCCTCCGCTCACCGCAACCCCATCCGCAGCTGGGCCGGCCTCGCCGCCGTGCTGATGCTTGTCGTCGCCTGCCTGTGGAGCGGTTCCGCCCGGGCCGACTTCCGCCTCTGCAACAACACCGCCAGCCGGGTCGGTATCGCGCTCGGCTACAAGGATGCCGAGGGGTGGACCACCGAAGGCTGGTGGAACGTCTCCTCGCGCAGCTGTGAGACCTTGCTGAAGGGAACGCTTGTCGCGCGTTATTATTACATCTACGCGCTCGACTATGATCGCGGCGGCGAATGGTCGGGACAGGCCTATATGTGCTCACGCGACAAGGAATTCACGATCAAAGGCACCGAGAACTGCCTGGCACGCGGATTCGACCGCACCGGCTTTTTCGAGGTCGACACCGGCGAGCAGCGCGCCTGGACCGTGCAGCTGACCGACGCCAACGAACAGCCGGCGCAGCAGCGCGTCCCCGGCATTCCGGGAACGGTTGGACCCGGCGGTAACGTTCCAGGCCTGCCCAACACGCCGGGTGCGACGCCTCCGGGCGCGTCTGGCCTGCCGCCAGCCGCAGCGCCCGGACCCAAGCCATGAGGCGGCTGCGTCGCATCAAGATCCTCGCGACCCTTGGACCGGCGTCTTCGGACAGCCCGATGATCCGGCGGCTGTTCGAGGCCGGCGCCGACATTTTCCGGATCAATATGAGCCACACGCCGCACGACAAGATGCGCGAGCTGGTGGCGACCATCCGCAACGTCGAGGGTAGCTACGGCCGGCCGATCGGCATTCTGGTCGACCTGCAGGGACCAAAGCTCAGGCTGGGCGCGTTCGCGGGGGGCGCGATCCAGCTCCAGAACGGGCAGAGCTTCGTGCTCGATTCCGACCAGACGCCCGGCGACAACACCCGCGTCCAGCTTCCGCATCCGGAAATTCTCGCAGCCCTCAAGCCTGGGCATGCGCTGTTGCTCGATGACGGCAAGGTGCGGCTGATTGCCGAGGAGACCGCTCCCGATCGCGCCGTCACCCGGGTCGTGATCGGCGGCAAGATGTCCGACCGCAAGGGCGTCAGCCTGCCCGACACCGACCTGCCGGTATCGGCGATGACGCCGAAGGACCGCGCCGACCTCGAGGCCGCGCTGATCACGGGCGTCGACTGGATCGCGCTGTCCTTCGTGCAGCGCGCCGAGGACGTGATCGAGGCCAAGAAGATCATCCGCGGCCGCGCCGCTGTGATGGCGAAGATCGAAAAGCCGCAGGCGATCGACCGGTTGGCAGAGATCATCGAGGCCTCCGACGCACTGATGGTCGCGCGCGGCGATCTCGGCGTCGAGCTGCCGTTGGAGCGGGTGCCGAGCCTGCAGAAGCAGATGACCCGGATGGCGCGGCGCGCCGGCAAGCCGGTGGTGATCGCCACCCAGATGCTGGAATCGATGATCCAGGCGCCGGTGCCGACGCGCGCCGAGGTCTCCGACGTCGCCACCGCCGTCTACGAGGGCGCGGATGCGATCATGCTGTCGGCCGAATCGGCCGCCGGCAAATTCCCGGTCGAGGCGGTCTCGACCATGAACCGCATCGGCGAGGAAGTGGAGCGCGATCCGATCTATCGTGACATGGTGTCGGCGCAGCGGCCGCAGCCGGAATCGACCGCGGGCGACGCGATTGCGGACGCCGCGCGGCAAATCGCCGAGACGCTCGATCTGCCCGCGATCATTTGCTGGACCTCTTCCGGCTCGACCGCGATCCGCGTGGCGCGCGAGCGGCCCAAGCCGCCGATCGTGGCGATCACGCCGAACATAGCCACCGGGCGCAAATTGTCCGTGGTGTGGGGCGTGCACTGCGTGGTCGCCGAAGATGCGCGCGACCAGGACGACATGGTCGGCCGCGCTGGCTCAATCGCCTTCCGTGACGGCTTTGTCCGCGCCGGCCAGCGCGTGCTGATCGTTGCCGGCGTGCCGCTCGGCATCCCCGGCACCACCAACATGGTGCGCATCGCCTCCGTCGGCCCCGCGGGCGACGCGGATATGTGAGGGCTGATCGCCCCCTATAGCGCGATGGGATTAGGTTGAATCACCATCGCGCTTTAGGTTCTTGATTGCGCATGATCCTTTCGGAAAACCGCTGCGCACTTTTCCGGCTCATGCTCTAGGCCCCGACCAGCGCCTTCGCCGGCACCACCGCCTGCACCACGAGGCCGCGGGCGCGGGCATCCATGACGCCGACGGCGCGCAGCGCCAACAGCGTCACGGTCTGGACGGCGTCGCGCATTCTGGCGGGATCGTCGAGATTATCGGGCGCCAGCGGTCCGACCAGGGCCTCGTGCAGCGCGCCCAGCAGCGCGGTCGAGGCCAACGACGTATCCTGCGCCGGCAGATGCCCGGCACGGACCGCGGCGTCGATTCGGCTGGCGATCTCGCCCGAAATTTCGCGGCGGCTTGCGAGCCTCGACTCGGTGACATCGACATCGACCGGTTCGGCCAAGATGCCCCAGGCGAGCTTGCGCTGGGACAGCACGTGCACGGCGACGGTGGAGACGGCCGCCGCGAGCGCCGAGGACGGCCCGGGCGCAGCATCGGCGGCGCGGCGGATCGCGGCCAGTTCGTCGCGCGAGACCTCGGCGATCAGCTCCGAGATCAGCTCCGCTTTCGACGGGAAATAGCGATAGACGGTGCCGGCCGCGACGTTCGCGCGCACGGCGACGGGAGCGATCTGGACCGCGCCCATGCCGGCCTCGGCCGCCGTATCCCGCGCCGCTGCCAGAATGGCGCTGCGCCGCGCCGCTAGGCGTTTCACTACCTGATGGGTCCGCCGGTACACCATGGCGCGCTTCTCATCCCTTGGCGCGGACGCGCCGTTTGCGGACGACCGAACGCGTCTTCACTGTTTTGAGCGATTTTTGGCAAATCGCTGTGAAGAAGTGAACAACTATTCAGGGCGGATGACAAGAAGCTTTTGCGACGGCTCGGACAGATTTACATGCTGCTGCATCGATACCCTGCAGGGCCGCATTATCCCACGCCGAATAACCGGCCGCGTTCGGATGGATACCGTCGACGATGTGATGTTCGGGCATGGCCGGCAATGCGATAAACCCCGGCCGCTGGGGCAGCTTGCTCGCGCTTCTCGCTTCGCCGGCGGTCCGGCTCTCATTCTACTAAGCAGCCACCCAAATCAGTCGCGCGAGAACATGACAGTGCGTCATGGCTTAACGTAAATGCTCGCATACGAACCTGCGTATGCCTCCTTCCAACCTCTCTTCCCCACGAGAAATCGCCTGAGCTCTTCATGTGCCTTCACCCAAAGCACCGTATCGATCTGGTATTTCTCGAGCAGCGTGTCCCAAGCGGTCTCATTGATCTCCAATTCCGGCAGATTGAACAGTTTGAAATAGTCACGCAGCAAACCATCGGGATAGGCGGTAGCTGCCCGACCATCTACGAACACAGGTACCGCACCTCGGGTGAAGAAGATCAGGAGTCCACCGAAGTTCCAGTGGTTCAGAAGCCGCGCATGCGGAAAATGTGTTTGGAGATAGAGAGCATCCTGCTCTGAAAGCATTTGCGGAAGTTCGAGAGCCGGCTCTGCGTGCACATAAGTCAATGGCAGAGCGCACGCGCCAATGATGCCGGCAGCCAGCAACGAGCCTTGCACTTTTGAATTATTTAGCCGTGTTGGCAGCAGCCGATCGATGTGAAGAGCTAACGGAACGGTTGAGAATATGAAGAAGAAAGACATGTATCTAAATTGATAAATTCCCAGAAACAAAAACAGCCAGGAAAGCAGCCGCGACTCCAGAGGAACAGGACAAGAATTTCTGTAGCGCAGTTCAAACGCAACAAATATCAAGACATATACGATGCCGGGAATGCTCCCGGGCACGGTCATGTTCTGATAATAAGAGAACCACTCGGTGATGTACGCTTGCACGAAGTGGCCCAGTGTGGCCGTTACGCCGTCATAGATATGCCAGCCAAGAGGATTGATGAATATTGCAATAAAGCAGCCGGCTCCCGCGAAACTGTAGATTTTGAAATCTGCCCAATCCCGTCGCAGCAAAGCCGCGCCGCAAAAAACGCCGACAACGAGAAATCCAAGCACAAAGCCGCCATGCAGATTAACCCAAAGAACCATGATCAAAGGCAACAAGAACCATCTCGTTCGCTTAAGACATTCGCCGTAGAATATGACGCAAAACAACATGGTGGCCATGTTTGGCGCAGCGGCGAGATAAATATTCGGGGCCGTCGCAAAAGAGGGGTAGAGCAAGCACGCGGAAAAAACCGAAATACAAACTGCAGTTGCCGTGGCCCCGCTGCTTAAGCAGATCGACGTAAGATATCCGACTAGGACCGCGCCACATGCAACTACAAATAATATGAGACCGCTAAATTTCGCATATTGAAATAGCACACTGGCAATCACGTCCCAAAGCCACGAAAGATTGGACCATTGCCTGCCTCCAGACGTGAATGACCACGGATCCTGAATAGGAATATTGCCCTGCTCCCTGATCAAGTCTCCAGCGGCCAGGTGCCACCCCAGATCATAATGGGCAAGCAGGAGCTGCGTGTTGGAAAGGTAATACACACATGCGAATGAAATCAGGAAGATGTAGATTCCGAATGACTTCGAATAGCCGGTCGCGATCAAACGGTCATCGATTGTGATGGCCCCGGTATCGTCGGCAAGAAACCTGCGAATTGTCTTCATGGCATTGTCCGGTGGGGCTCGGCCGACTGGTCCGACGCCGAAGGTGGAACGCTCTTCGACACGATCGCATCTCGGTAAGATTCCGGAGAAATCTTAAGAACTCATGCTGAAATAGCGTCGCGCTCGTTCAGACAATGCCAAGAGTTAAGTCTTGTTAACCGGCGTCTTCCAAGGCTCAGGCCGATTTGCATACCGCAGCGTCGATACCCCTGAGGATCGCTCTGTCCCACACCGCATAGCCGGTCGCGTTCAGGTGGACACCGTCGATCGTGTGGTGTTCGGGCATGGCCGGCAACGCGATAAAGCCGGCCCCTGCCTCCTTGGCGAGCTCCGGCAGGATCGCGTTGTAGCTGTCGATCGTCGCGCTGCTGTACTTTCCAGCCTCCCCGAGGCCTGCTTCCGGCGGCGGTATCGCCACTATCGCCGCGCGTGGAGTCAACGCTGTGACCTCCGCGAGCAGCGCGCGATAGTTCGCACCAAAGCGCTCGACACTGTTCGGGATTACCACGTCGTTGATGCCGAGGGCCACGACGATCATGACGGCGCGTTTGCCGCCGAGCGCTTGCGTGAGCATCGCGCCAAGTTCGCTCTCGGTCGAGGCACCGCCTACGCCAGCGTTGACGATCGGATGACCGCATAGCGATCGCGGCAAGGTCGACGAAATCATGAGCTGCCGCGTCGGCCGGTGGGAATCGACGACCATGGCACGTTTGGGCCATGCGGCCCAGGCGGCGAGCGCCACACAGGCAACAAGAAGAATGCGGGTCCTGTTCACTCGGCCGGCATCGCGCCGAGGGGCGAAAGCGGCAGCCTCGCTTCAGGCGCGCCGGACAGGCGCCGGCGCAGCGCGCGCGACAAGTCGAGCGCAAGCCGGTCGAGTGGAAGAAAGAATGTGCTGGCCGCGAAAGCAAGGCATATCCCGACAACGATCGCGCACAGCCGCGCGGGTCCGACGCCGATTGTCCCGCTCAGCAGCAGGAACAGGGCAGCCGCAGGCCCGAGCAGGATCGGCCAATGGATGAGATACAGCGGAAACGATAGCTTGGAGCGCGCCACCAGCCATGGCTTCGAAAGCAGGTTGCGTGCGGTCTCAAGATGGATCAGACCGACCAGCACCAGGATCGCGCCGAATGCTTTTTGCTGCATCGGCGCGAACTGACCGGGAAACAACAGGTAGGTCGGGCTCACGCACAGCGCCTTCAGCCATTGCGGCTGCCAGATTTCCGCCAGCACGCAAACGAAGATTCCCGACGCGACGGCGAATGCCGGCAGCAGCCGGCTTGCGGGCGCAGGCCTTTCGGCGCAGGCGAAGGCGGCGAGGAAGTGACCGATGAAAAAGCAGATATAGGCGCTGCGGATCGTGAACATCGCGCCCAGCAGCATCGCCGTGTACCACAGCTTGCGCGACCGCCGCGCGCACCAGCACAGCAACAGCACGGTCATCGAACCATAGAATTCGATGCTGAGGGTCCACAGCGGCACCACCAACGACTGCTCGACCGACTGTTGCCATGGACCGAGAAACGCGACGCCGGGTAGTCCGCGATAGCCCAGGAGCAAGGCGTTGAGCGTGCCGTCCTTGACGACCGACGCTAGCGAGACCTGCGTATTCCATTGCTCTGCGAACCAGGCGGAGCCAGTGAGTTCGCCCGCGACGATATTCGGCTTGCCGAACATCAGCATGATCGCTGCCGACACCAGCACCGCGGCCATCGCCGGCAAACCGAGGCGGACGATCCGCGCCGGTACCTGCGCGAACGGACGGGCGAGATTTCGCTCGAACGAGCGCGTCAGCACATAGCCGCTGAGGGCAAAGAAAATGTAGACCGCCGAATAACCGTCATAGAGAAAATAAAGCGGCGACAGATGAACGAAGCCCGCCACCGGTGCCGCGCCGGGAAGCGAAAAGACGAACTCCGGGGCAAACGCGGCCAGGAAGTGCAGCAGCAGGACCTGCAGGGCCGCCAGGCCCCTGATCGATTCAAGATAGCTGATGCGTCCCGGTGCGTTCACGATCAGGCGTTGGCGAGCGCGAGCGGCGCCGGCGCCCGCCGCCACCACGGACCGGCACGGCCCAGGATCAGGCTTCCCACGATCAGCGTAGCGGCAAGCCCGACCGGCTCCCCGAAAAACATGAAGCTGGTGATCAGCGCGAACGCGCAACCAAGCGCCGGAAGCTCGTAACTGCGGAAGCCGCGCGCCAGCCCGATGCGAACCAGCCAGGCGACCGGGATCGCCAGCACCATCATGTCGTACATGAAGAGATAGGGCGTGGTGAGCAGCGTGCCGGCGGCAAGGGCCGCGGCCTTCAGCGAGTAGCGCACGTTGCTGCGCCATATCGCAACCAGCGTGGTCGCGACCGCCGCGGTCAGTATCCACTGGAAGGTCCAGGCGAGCTGCTCGCTTCCGCCGAGATAGCGCACCATCGAGAACAGGCTCTGCAATTTCCACCAGGTGGCCTTGCCTTCGGTGAGGAAGGCCTGCGAGAACATCGGCATCCAGTGGAAGAACGCCAGCCAGCTTTCGGTGCCGAACGCGAGCCAGGACACAAAAGCGATGGCGACCGCCGTGAGGCCGGCGGAGAAGAACACCCTCCACTGTCCGGCGGCGATCAGCACAATCGGAAACAACAGCCCATATTGCGGCTTGTAGGTCAGAAGCCCGAGGCAGATGCCCGACAGCACCGGCCGCGCCGGCAGGAGATAGAGCGTGCCGCCGATCAGGCTTGCGGTGAGAAAGCCGTTCTGCCCGACCAGCCCGTTGCTGAGCACCAGGGGAAAGCCGACCGCGAGCATCAGGCCGACCGGTCGGCCGATCATCGCGCGCATCACCGCGAGATAAGGCACGAAGCTGACCGAGACCCAGCCGAAGAAAGCCACCGCATAAGGAAGCTGCGCGAGAAAGGCGGCCACGAACAGGAACGGCGGCGGATAGTGCCAGGCGAAATAGCCGATGAAATTCTCTTTCACCAGCGCAAGCTCGACCTGCTTCTCGATATCCCAGTCATAGGCCAGCGCCGGATGGCCATCGAGCACCAGCTTGCCCGCCGCCCAGACGTTGACGAAATCGGTCGCGATGTACTGCCCGCTCGCGTCGGAAATCCAGAAATGCGAGAAATACGCCGCCGGGAAAAACACGAAATTGACGACGAACAGCACGAAGCAGGCGTTGAACAGCAGCGGCGGAATGGCCTTTGGTGCCGGCATCATCGTCGGGGCGGACAGGCTTTGGGCCATGCGAAATCCTCTTCGCGGCGCGCTTTGGAGAAGCCGCAGGTCTCCTAGCAATAAGCCGGAGAGGCTTGAGGAAATCTTAAGGTTTTGCGATTTGGGAAGCGGATTTACCGCTCCCCCTCAGGCCACGGCACCGCCGGGCCGCGACAGCGACGGCGCTTCGCGGCGCATCAGCGCAGTGTACAATACTGCGCCAAGCGAGGCGCCGATCAGCCAGCCCCAATCGCCGATATTGGGGATGACCGCATAGGCGCCGAGCAGCGCCAGCCCAATCGAAACGGTGCCGGAGCCCGCGAGCGCGTACAACGCCATCCGCTTCCACCCCTGCTCGAAATAGAGCGAGCCGTTCGGCGACATGCTGTAGAGATCTTCGAGCACCACCTGCTGCCGCTTCACCAGATAATAATCCGCCACCATGATGCCGAACATCGGGCCGAGCGCGGCGCCGAAGATGCTGACGAAGATGGTGATGGCCTGCGGGCTGGAGACGAAAATCCACGGGCACACCAGAACCGACAGGATCGAGGTGATCAGCCCGCCCAGGCGAAAGTCGATCTTCTCCGGATAGAGATTGGAAATGTCGTAGGCCGGCGAGACGAAGTTGGCGACGATGTTGATGCCCATGGTGGCGACGATGAAGGTGATGGAGCCGGTGGCGACCACGAAGGGATTGCCGATACGCTCGACGATCGCCACCGGATCCATGATCGCCTGGCCGAACACTTTCACCGTGCCCGCGGTGACGATCACGGTGATGATCGCAAACACGATGAAATTGACGGGCAGGCCTAAAAAGTTTCCGAGCTTCATCGCGCGTTCGCCATTGGCGAACCAGGAGAAGTCGCCGAAATTGAGCAGCAGTGCCGCGAAATAGGCGACGATCAGCATCGCCGCACTGGCCATGTGGCCGATCGCGGAACCCTCGGCGCGGGGGCTGAGCTGCAGCGACAGGCTCGAGGTGCCGGTCTGGGTCAGGATCCAGATCGCGAGCGCGAACATCACGATGTAGACCACAGGCCCGCAGAAATCGATGAACTTGCGGATCGTCTCCATGCCGTTGAGGAAGATCAGAAGCTGGAACAGCCACATGAACAGGAACGAGAACCAGCCGAGCGCCGAAAGCCCGATGAAGCTCGAATGCGTATAGGCTTCGGCTGCGGGATAGAACGTCAAGACCAGCGCCTGCACCGCCTTTGAGGCAAAATAAGTCTGCACGCCGTACCAGACGATGCCGACGATGCCGCGCAGACCCGCGGCGATGTTGGCGCCCATGATGCCGAACGACATCCGCGCCACGACTGGAAAGGGCGTGCCGTATTTCAGCGAAGGCCGGCCGATCAGGTTCATCAGGAAATAAACGGCGGCAATCCCCGCCACCATCGCCAGCAGCACCTCCCACCCCGTGAGCCCGAGGAAGAACAGGCTGGCCGCAAAGGTATAGCCGCCGACCGAGTGCACGTCCGACATCCACATCGCAAAGATGCTGAACACCCCCCAGGTTCGCCCCTGCGGGGCCACCGGCGCCAGATCGTGGTTGTAAAGCCGCGGATCGGCGCCCGGGATGGCGACGGCTGACGGTGCGCTCGAATGGTCTGACATCGGCAGCTCCTCGGTTCGCGGCGGGATGATTTTTTCAAGCAAGTCCCGCGCCAAGAGGAGGCGGTCCGACGGCGCTAAACATGATCGTCATTCCGGGGCGCGCGTGAGCGCGAACCCGGAATCTCCAGATTCCGGGTTCGCATCGGAGCCCGTCATCGGGCCGCGCTTTGCGCGGACCCGTTGGATGCGCCCCGGAATGACGCGAAGGTCAATTCCCCGTCTGCAGTTCCCCAAACCGCTCCCAGGTCTTGCCGTTGAAGCGCATGAACTGCATCTGGTCGACCGGGACGTGATCGCTTAGCGAGGTGTTGACCTTGATGCCGGGCAGCAGCATCGGCAGCTCCAAGTCGTGAATCGAATAGGCCTGCTTAAGGATATTCTCGGTCGACAGATCGTCGCCGCAGGCCGTGAGCACGGCTTCCAGCGTCATCGCGCTGTTGTAGGCGTTGACGTAGTTGGTGTCGTGCTGGTCGGCCTCGGGAATGTATCTGGTCATGAACTCGCGCCAGGCCTTGACACCCGGATCGTCGTTCCAGGCGGGATCGTCGGGGTCCTTGACGTAGGCGGTGGAGAGGATGCCGATGCCGGCCTCGAGCCCCGCGGGCTGCATCACAGTCGAGATCCAGACCGCGACGTTGGACAGGAACGTCATCGGATGCCAACCGATCTCGTGCGCCTTGCGGATCGCCTGGGCCGCGAATTTCGGCGTCGCCGCGATCACGAACACCTCGGCGCCGGAGGCCTTCAGCCTGACGATCTGGGAATCGATGGTCGGGTCCGATATTTCATAGGTCGCGCCGGTGAGCACGGAATCGTATTTGTCGCCGAGCACGTCCTTCAGGCCCAGCAGATAGTCCCGCCCGTAATCGTCGTTCTGCGAGATCACGGCGAACTTCGCGTCCGGGTTTTTCGCCAGCGCATAGCGCGCATAGAGCCGCGCCTCGTAGCGGAATGGCGCCTGCACGCCCATCGTCGCCTGCGGATATTGCGCGATGTCGGAGAATTTCGAGGCGCCGGAGCCGATGAACAATTGCGGGATGTTCTTGCTCTGCAGGTATTTGGCGATCGCGGTATTGTGTGCGGTGCCGATCGAGGAAAAGATCAGCGCGACTTCGTCGCTCTCCACCAGCCGCCGCGTCTGCTCCACCGTCTTCGGCGGCGCGTAGCTGTCGTCCAGCGAAATCAGATTGACCTTGCGGCCGTTGATGCCGCCGCGCTCGTTCAGCATCTTGAAATAGCCGACCTCGCCCTTGCCGAGCGCGCCGAACGCCGAGACCGGACCGCTGTAGGGCATGGTCTGGCCGATCTTGATTTCGCCGGCGCTGACGCCGCGCATGTCGGAAGCGTGCGCAGCAAGCGGCCACGCCAGCAATGCGGCCGCGCCCGCGATGCAAACCTTGCCTGCAAAGCGCATCGATCCCCTCCCCCCGGCTTATTTTTGACCGTTCCATGACGGCCGCGCGTGACGCGGCCAGCGGCTCGATCTCATTGTCGCCAAAACATGACATGTCACCGGGATAGATGCCATTCATAATTGCCGCGGGCATCGCGGCGAGATGGCTTGGCAGGTCGTGCGAAAATTGCTTATTCTACCGGCAGGTTGAAGATCGTTGCCGGGTATACCTCTAGCCGTGCGTCATACCATGCGCGCCCAAGCCCCCTTTCGCTCGTTCCGTCTTTGGCGATTCTTCGCGGCCATGCTCGTGGCGTGCGCGGCGGCTGCGCCGCTTCATGCCGCCGGCGACGGTGCGGCGTTTCTCGAAAAGCTCTCGCTCAGTTCGTCCCCTTCGCAAATCCTCGTCGTCTGCCACGGCTTTGGTTGCGCCTATCGCAGCCAGTTCGTCCTGACACCGGGGAAGGTCGGCTATCTCAAGGCAATGTTGAGCGGCGCACATTCGGCCAAGGACGAGCGAAGGATACTCGCGAGGGCCGTCGCCTGGTTCGATCGCGAGGGCGGCCGCGCCGCCGGCACGGTCGGGCGGATTGCCCGCGCAAGCGTCGAGACCAAGTCCGGCTCGTCGCAGATGGATTGCATCGATCTCACCGCCAATATCACCGAGCTTCTGATCGCGCTCGATCGCAACAAGCTGCTCAGGTTTCACCGGGTCGGCGAGCCGGCGTCGCGCGGCCTTTTCATCGACGGCAAGCAGCCGCATACCACGCCGGTAATCGTGGAGGTCGCGACGGGTACGGAGTGGTCGGTGGACTCCTGGACCAAGGCCTATGGCCAGATCCCGGACATCATGACCATCACCGAGTGGAAAAGCAGGAGTTGACCACAGGGTTTTATGGCTGAGTGGGCACCGGTTCGCCGTCCAAGAAAGACGGGTCAACACAAGAAAACTGGAGGCTCCGTTCCTATTCAATCGGAACGGAGCCGTGTTCTTTCACATTTGAGTGCGTATTTGTCTTTTTCGATTTCAATCGAGGTCCCATGTGCGCCTCTCTTTATAACATTGATAAGTTAGCCACCCGCCTCCGCTTCATATTTATCTCGATGACCCTCGCGATTGCGGCCTTTACTCCGATGCAAGACGCTTCCGCGCAAAGCGACCTCGCGGCCATGAACCAGCAGGTCATCCGCGGCGCTAGGCTAAGCGGCGAGCAAGCTGACCAATTCGTAAGTTGACGAAAGATGCCGGCGGAATAGCTTTCAGACGCGCGCCGAGCTGGCGCGTCCAGAGTCGTTTCCTTGTCTGCAAGGCGAACACGGATCGACCCCGATGCCGTCATTCGCCAAACTGGGGGCCGTTGCTTATCATGCATGTTTCGGCATCATGGTGATCGCATTGACGAACGCAACTCCCGCAGCGGAAACACCCAAAGCCGCACCGCTGGTGCCGATCGTCTCCTTCTTGAGTCATTGGGATCATCATTGGTACATCTGGCTGTCAGGCGATCCCGTCTATGAAGCCGTCGAAGTGATGGCAAGCGATCGCGGTGCGCAAGGGCCTCTCGTTTGGGCTTTCTTTACAGAACGCGCCCCACCGAAACACCAAGCTTACTATTACAACGATCCGGCAGTAGCCGCGGCGCGAGGCGGAACTTTCACCCCGATCAAGTTTGTCATGTCAGGCCGTGACGGCGCGCCGCGCGGCGTGACGGTTGGGTTCGACGATTCCAAGGGACGCGCGGTCGCAATCGATGTCGCGATGGATGCGAACGCCGAACTCTCGACCAAAGGCGCCGGGCTCACCAACCAGATCGGCCACAGCGAAGCGCGGCTGCTGCTGGTGTTTTTCCGCGAGCGGGCCGCCTACGCCTCAAATTCCAGCGTGGCGATCGATGGCGTTGACGTATCGAAGCCCCGAAACGGTTACGGCTTTCCGGCGCCCTTCCCGACCGCTTACAGCAGCAACATCTATGTCGGCGGGCTTCCGTTTGGCGCGCTTGATGTAAGCTTCAAGGACGCCGGCCACCCTGGAGCGGTTGCCAATTTCAAGCCGGGCGCAGAGCCCGGCGTCTTCGAGGCCCATGGCGGTGAATTGAGGCTCGTCGCCGCCGATGACGGCAAGCTCGTCGCCTATCAGCAGCGCGATCGGACCAAAAATCACGTCATGGAAATCAAGTTCGATCCGCCGGTCCCTTCGGCGTGGCAACTGGTGTCTTTGGAAAACAGATCCAATTTCCGGATTTCGCTCGATCAGTTTGAGAATTTGCTCTCAGGCGAAGTCCGCCTTCGCCGCGACGCCGGCAGCGTGACGCTCGACTGGTACTTCGATGAGCCAGCCTGGGCACGCGCGCGCCTACTGCGGACATCGGCCGTTGTCGACGACAATGCCGTCAGTCATCTCGAAGTGAAGCCGATCAGGCGCGAGTGAGGCGCTGGCTCTTCGGAATCACGAACTTCAGCCCGGACCAGACATCGTCGATCGCGCAGACCTTGACGTCGACGAGGCCGAGGGGAAGCGCGGTGTCGCGCACCACGACGTCGCTGAGGTCGGTCGCAACGCCGGACGCCTTCTTCGGCCACGACACCCAGATCATGCCGTCAGGTACAATCGCCTCGCGGTAGCCGACAAGCCTTTCGGCAAGCCCCGCGGCTTCGATCGCGAACACATGCACCATGTCGAGCGGCGTCTTCGCCGTCAGGCGGGTGACGAGCGTCACGTCGGCGGGCAGCTTGCCGACGATATCGTCATAGGCGACCGGCAGGCCTGCCGCGAAAATGCGAAAGCCCGGCTTGACGCCGAGCTTCTGCACAACTGTCTTGCCGGAATAGCCGGCCATGTCGAAGCAAGCTTCAGGCCTGCGGCTGCGGCTCCAGACCTGCGTCCGGATCGGGACGCGGGCGCGGCTTGCCGGCCGGCGGTACCGCCGAGGTGCGCGGCGTGGTCGGCTCCAACACCGACTCGCGGTTCGGCTTCTTGCCTTTCAACAGATCGGTGATTTCATCGCCGCTCAGCGTCTCGAACTCCAGCAAGCCCTTGGCGAGCGTCTCAAGATCGGCGCGCTTCTCGGTGAGGATCTTCGTCGCCTCGTTATAGCCCTCTTCAACCAGCCGCCTGATCTCGGAATCGATCTTCTGGACGGTGGCCTCCGACGCGTTCTGCGTGCGCGAGACCGACATGCCCAGAAACACCTCGTCCTGGTTTTCACCATAGGACACGGTGCCCAATTCCTCCGACAGGCCCCAGCGCGTCACCATCATGCGCGCCAGCCGCGTAGCCTGCTCAATGTCGGAAGCAGCGCCTGACGTGACCTTCTCGCGGCCAAAGATCAGTTCTTCGGCGACGCGGCCGCCCATCATGATGGCGAGCCGCGACGTCATCTGCTCCAGCGACATCGACAGCTTGTCGCGCTCGGGGAGTTGCATCACCATGCCGAGCGCGCGGCCGCGCGGAATGATCGTGGCCTTGTGGATCGGATCGGTGGCGACGACGTTGAGGCCGACGATGGCATGGCCGCCCTCGTGGTAGGCGGTCAGCAGTTTCTCTTCCTCGGTCATGACCAGCGACTTGCGCTCGGCGCCCATCATTACCTTGTCCTTGGCCTCTTCGAACTCGGCCTGCGTCACCATGCGCTTGTTGCGCCGTGCGGCCGTCAGCGCCGCCTCGTTGACCAAATTCATAAGGTCGGCGCCGGAGAAGCCGGGGGTGCCGCGGGCGATGGTCTTGAGGTTGATGTCGGGCGCGAGCGGCACCTTGCGGACGTGAACCTTCAGGATCTGCTCGCGGCCGACGACGTCCGGATTCGGAACCACCACCTGGCGGTCGAAACGGCCGGGACGCAGCAGCGCCGGATCGAGCACGTCGGGCCGGTTGGTTGCCGCGATCAAGATCACGCCTTCATTGGCTTCAAAACCGTCCATCTCGACCAGCAACTGGTTGAGCGTCTGCTCGCGCTCGTCATTGCCGCCGCCGAGACCGGCGCCACGATGACGGCCGACAGCGTCGATCTCGTCGATGAAGATGATGCAAGGCGCGTTCTTCTTGGCCTGCTCGAACATGTCGCGGACACGGGAAGCACCGACGCCGACGAACATCTCGACGAAGTCGGAGCCCGAAATCGTGAAAAACGGCACGTTGGCTTCGCCCGCGACCGCGCGCGCGATCAGCGTCTTGCCGGTGCCGGGAGGACCGACCAAAAGCACGCCGCGCGGAATCCGCCCGCCGAGGCGCTGGAATTTTCCGGGGTCGCGCAGAAACTCGACGATCTCCTGCAGATCCTGCTTGGCCTCGTCGACGCCGGCAACGTCCTCGAACGTCACGCGCCCATGCGCTTCGGTCAGCATCTTGGCGCGCGACTTGCCAAAACCCATCGCCTTGCCGGCGCCGCCCTGCATCTGCCGCGACAGGAAGATCCAGACGCCGATCAGCGCGATGAACGGCAACCAGGAGACGAGCAGCGAGACGAACCACGGCACGTTGTCGCCCGGCGGCTTGGCCGTGATCTGCACCTTGCCGTCATAGAGGCGCTTCACCAGCGTCGGGTCGTTCGGCGCGTAGGTCTGGAACGAGGAGCCGTTGGTGAAGGTGCCGTGAATCTCCGGCCCCTGGATCACAACGTCGCGGACGTGACCCTGGTCGACCTCGCTCAGTAATTGCGAGAACGAGACGTCCTGGGAGGAGGCGCGCTGACCGGGATTCTGGAACAGTGTGAACAACGCCAAAAGCAACAGGACGATGATGACCCAGAGGGCGAAATTGCGCAGATTGGCGTTCATCGATTTTCCTTCGTGGTCGCGCGGATCGCGGCCTTAAGTCCTTCGGACGTATCCCTAGATAGGCACGAGGGAATCCCCCGGTCGACCATTGCACAATCTAGGTGTCGCCTGCCTCGCTGCCAAGGGAACTATACGAGACTATTTAACCCATTTTGGCGCGATTCCGGTCCAAAAAGATGGCACCCATGGCTGCGATTCCGGCAGCTGGTTAAGACTCTCAAAGGGAATAGGACAAGAAGCCGCAGTGCCGGCCTGCCGTTTCAGCCAGTCTTGTCAATTGCCTTGCGCCGCCGGGGCGGCGCCGGCTCGATTCGGATCCGCCCCCCGGCGAAAATCACCAGCGCGCCGGCCAGCGTCTGTTTCAGCCTCGCTTGCGCGAGCTTCGGCCCGGTCGCTTCCGCAAAATTGCGGTCCAGGGCCGCGAGCAGCGCCTCGGCCTTGCCGAGCTCCACCGGGCCCTCATGTCCATACCGGTCGATCGCGCGCATCAGGAGCCGAAGCCTGATCTCCTCCGGCAGACCGGTGAATGCCTCGGCATCGAAGGCCGTGCCATACCGTTGATGCGACGCGCCTCGACCCGTCAGCGCCAGATAGCGCTCCGCGCCGTCGACGAGCACTTCAACCGCGACGTTGGCCCGGGCGAGCCGCGCGGCCAGCCGTGCCAGACGGTGGGCGTCGCCGCCCTCGGCCGCGAGCTGTGGCAGCAGCGCGCGCAGCCGCGGCCGCGTGAAGGCAGTGTCGCGGTTGGTGGGGTCGTCGGCGAAGGCGATCTTCGCCTTGTGCAGCGTTGCGACAAGCTGCGACTTCGAGACACCCAGGAGGGGACGCGCGAGCATCACGCCTTCGCGCTCGCTCTGGCGCGCCATCGCCGCAAGGCCCGCGATGCCGCTGCCGCGCAACAGCCGCATCAACAGCGTCTCCGCCTGGTCATCGCGGGTATGAGCGGTCAGGATATGCGTGGCGCCGGCACTGCGCGCGGCCCGCGCCAGCAGGCGATATCGCTCTTGCCTCGCTCCGGCCGGCACGCCGGTTTTCGGCTTGTCGCCCTTCCAGCGCATGGTGCGATGTTCGAGCTCCAGGCTTTGCGCCAGGCGCTTGACGTCGCGCGCCTCGCGTGCGGCCTCTCGCCTGAGGCCATGGTCGACGGTCACGGCGAGCAGACGCGGTCCCCGCGAAAGCGCGCGCCGCCAACGCGCCATCAGCCACATCAGTGCAACCGAGTCGGGACCGCCGGAAACCGCGAGCACGAGCGCGGGCGCACGCTTCCAGTCCGCGAACAGGCGCTTGGCGTCCTTGGCCGAGATCGGGGAATGGTCGTCGTCTGACATGGCGCCGCCGACCATAGCGCTTTCTGGCGACACCTGTCCCACACTTGACTCGGGACCGCTGCCTGCTGGCGCAACAGAAGCGCGGCACTCCGGCCGAAGCCGGCGGCGGCCAGATTCGTCTCAGCACTTCACGCGCTTCTGCTCGCTGTCCACGGCTCGTTTGACCGCTGCGGAGGCGCGTGGATATTTCCGCCCCACCTCGCCGAAGGCGGCGCAGGCGGCCTCCTTCTCCTTCAGCGCGGCGAGCGATTGCCCAAGCCGCAGCAGGGCATCAGGAGCCTTCGCCGACTTATCGTACTTGCTGGTCACCGCGAGGAACGTTTCCGCGGCGTCGCGATATTGCTGGCGCTGGAAGAAGCTCTCGCCGAGCCAATACTGCGAATCCCCGACCAGCAGATCGTTCGGATATTTCTGCGCGAAATTGCGCATGGTCTGCTCGGCCAGCGCATAGTCCTTGCGCTGCATATAGCCGATGCCGAGATCGTATTCGTCCCGCGGCGAATTCGACGGCGGCAGGGTGGCGAGCGCCGGGCCGTTCGGATTGCCCGGCGGTGAAGGCGGCGGACCACCTTGCGGATAGCGCGCGCCGCCGGTGTTGGCGAGATTGAGCGGCTCGCCCGGCGCCCGCCCGACCGGCGCTTCCGCCGGCATCGGAAGCTGGCCGCCGCCAAGCGCCTGCGGCGCGCCCGGCGCATTCGGATTCCGACTGGGATCGAAGGCATCGCCGCGGCGCTGGCCTGGCGGCGGCGCCTCCTGCACGATCGGCGCGGGCGAGGTGATTTGCGGCTGTCCATAGCCAGCCTGACCGCCCTGAGGTTGCTGCGGATAGCCGGGCTGCGACTGCGGCGGATAACCGGGCTGGGATTGCGGCTGGCGGTAGGCGGGCTCAAGCTGCACCGGAGGTGCCGCGGCGACGCTCGGCTGAGCGCCCGGCGGCGCACCGGGCGCGGGCTGCACGCTGCCCTGCAACTGCCTCAACCGATCCTCGAGCTGGCGATTGCGATATTGCAGTTCCTCGTTCTGGCCGGTGAGCTGGCGAAGCTGCTCTTCGAGCTTCTGGATGCGCAGCTCCGGATCCGAATCATCCGATTGCGCCAGCGCCTGCGACGACAAAGCGGTCAGCGCGACGACCGCGGCGGCGCCTATAAGCTGTTGAAATCTTGATGACATTTTGCCCTGACGAGGAGGTCGGCCCGACATCAAAAAGCACCGCACATTGAGAGGGGGAGTGCGCCAGAATTGTGACTGATGATCTGAATCGAGCACCGATTTTGCGCGATATGGTTTAGTATCGCCGCCGAAACAAGCAAGTGGCTTGGCGATGCATCTGTCCGTGAACGGGGGCCGTCCGGAAGTCGGCACGCGCCGGCGCGCTGCCCGTTCCTGGAGGTTCAGTTCATCCGGATCAAAGTCTCGCTGGACGCCATCCCGCTGTACAGGAGAATTCCGCGGCATCCGGGCATGGCACAGCCCGCGACAAAACCGGCGCCCAAAGGCGCCGGCAGCAAAAACTTTCGATCCTTGAGGCGGCCTTACGAGCTCGCGTTCAGCACCGTGACCGCTCGGCGGTTCTGCGACCAGCACGAGATGTCATTGCAGACCGCGACCGGGCGCTCCTTGCCGTAGGAGATGGTACGCATCCGGCTCGCATCGATGCCGCGCGAGGCCATGAAGGTGCGGACCGACTGGGCGCGGCGTGCGCCGAGTGCGATGTTGTACTCACGGGTGCCGCGCTCGTCCGCGTGACCTTCGATGGTGAAGGTGTAGCGCGGATAGGACTGCAGCCACTGCACCTGCTTCTCGAGAGTCGCGATCGCCTGTGGGGTCAGATCGGTCTGGTCGCTCTCGAAAAACACGCGGTCGCCGACATTGACTACGAAATCCTGCTGGCTCCCCGGGGTCGCGGCGCTTGCCATCGCGTCGGCGCCAAGGTTCTTGTTAGCACAAGCACCCATTGACAGCGCGACCGCCAATACGGCGGCCAGCTTCAATCCCTGGAGGATGCGCATTTGATATTTCATTCCGGAGCCTCCACGCTCACGTTCTTCCACTGCTGACCGGTCTACAGAGGGTTGGTTAAGCGAACGTTCCATCAACCTTGATGAGGTCTTGCCCAGCCCAATCAAATGCCACCGAGCGGCGAAAAGCAACCGCGATGGTTAATGGGTTGTAAATGTGGCGCGAGGGTGAAGGCAAGCCGCGTCGCGCGGAGTGAACGGCTGGTTTTTTGGGCAGGTTTTCAGCTTATTCACAAGCACATATCAAACCGCGAGCGGCGCTCCGGCGAGAAATGGAAAACTTTAAGACTGGAAACGCCTGGAACCCGTTGCGAGAGGCATCGTCCGGTTCAGGATTGCCGAACGACCGAAGCCCGCTCCAATCCCGCTGCGTGGGTTTTCGACCTCGGATGACGCTCATTGCGGCGTTCGAACAGCATGCGGCGTTCGAAGGCGGTCGAGCGCATCATCGGATAACGCCTGAACACTTTTTCGCGCATCGACGGGAAATTCGCGGCCATCAACCCGACCGGCTTGATAAGACCCGGGAACAGGCGGGGCTCGGCGATGGTTTCATGCAGGAACACGCGGCGGTAAAACGCCTGATGCTCGGGGCGCACGATCGCGAGGCCAAGGTCGGCATTGAAATATTCGCAAGCCAGATAGGCGAGACGCAACGTGACGTAAGGCAGCTCCGGAAAGCGCTTGGCCTTATCGGGATCGGCGACGAACCTGGCGGGATCGATGATGACCTCGCCGCGATCTAGCTTCGGCATCAGGATTTCGCCAAAGGCCTCGGCCGAGCACGACTGCCGCCATTCCGAGGTCAGGACGCTGATGCGGACCGAGCTGTACAACGCGCTGCCAATATGGACGCCGAAGGTCCATGAGTTGGACAGGTCGTCATATTGATCGGTGACGCGCTGATCGGCGGACGGCTTGACGGCACCTTCGCGCAGGTACGCGCGGTAACGGAGATTGTAGATTTCCTCTTTTTCCGCCGGGGTCCGTGCGAGACGGTAATCGACTTGATCGAGCAGATCCAACCTCTTTCCAGCAGCCGCGCTAGACGTTCCGGCGGCGGGCCCCATGCGATACCTCGTACAACTTCCTACAGCTTTTCAGCAACTTCAGCGCGTATAAGCTAGCATTAACATCTTCTTAACAAGGATGCAAAGGCATCGCACCGTTAGGGTTAACCGGCGCACGGCGATTCACGCTGGGCGAACAACGACCTGAGAACAACTTTTACGAGAATATCAATTTCAGGCGATCGAGCGCGACGGCAACGGTACGACCACGCCGTCCAGCAGCCGCCGGCCGTGGGAAACGTTGAGGAGCTGCCGCACCCGCACCGCCGGCACTGGACGGCTGAACAAATAGCCCTGCGCTTCGGTGACCGTGCCGTCGGCCGAAATCAGCTCCAGTTGCTCGTTGGTCTCGATGCCCTCGACCACGACCGACATGCCGAGATCGGCGGAGAGCCGTGCCACGCCGCGCAACAGCGTCAGCGGACGGTCGTTGTCGATGCCTTCCAGGAAGGAACGATCGATCTTCACCTTCTGCAGCGGAAAGTTATGCAGATAGCTCAGGCTCGAATAGCCGGTGCCGAAATCGTCCAGCGAGATACGGACGCCGATGGCGCGCAACTGCGCCAGCACGTCATGGGTCAATTGGGTGTTGCGCAGCAAGGACGATTCGGTGATCTCGATTTCGAGCCGGTCTGCCGGAAGGCCCGACACTTCCAGCGCATAGCGGACCTCGCTCAGCACGTCGCGCTGGTGGAACTGCTGCGGCGAGAAATTGACCGCGACACTGACGGCTTCCGGCCACTTCATGCATTCCATGCAGGCCTTGCGCAGGATCCAGCGGCCGAGATCGACGATCAGGCCCATGTCCTCGGCGACCGGAATGATATCGACCGGCGACACCGTGCCGCGCACCGGGTGATTCCAGCGCAACAGCGCCTCGCAAGTGGCGATCTTGCCCGACTTGAGATTGACCAGCGGCTGGAAGAACAGTTCGAATTCTTCGTTGACCAGTGCCTTGCGCAGGTCGAGTTCCAGAATCCGGCGTGCCTCAACGGTCTGCGCCAATTCCTCCTGGAAGAAGCAGAACGTGCCGCGGCCGTCCGCCTTGGCGCGATAAAGCGCCATGTCGGCGTTCTTCAGAAGCGTGTCGGCGCTGATGCCGGGCGACGTCATTGCAATCCCGACGCTTGCGCCGATCTCGACCAAATGATTGTCGATCTTGTAGCGCTCGCTCAAGTGATCGACGATCCGCCGCGCCAGGATGGCAGCGTCCTCGTTGGAGCGGATGTGCTGCTGGAACACCACGAATTCGTCGCCGCCGAAGCGCGCGACAAAATCCTCCGGCCGCAACATCGCGCGCAGACGATCGGCGACCGCGCACAACAACTGGTCACCGCAGGGATGGCCCAGCGTGTCGTTGACCTGCTTGAACTGGTCGAGGTCGACGAACAGCAAGGCCGACAGCCGGCCGGCCTCGTGCGGAATCCTTAGAAGGCGTTCGATCTCGTCGCGGAAATTGACCCGGTTGGGCAGCGCGGTCAATTCGTCATAGCGCGCCAGATGGCTGATCCGCGCCTCGGCGTTGCGGCGCTCGGTGATGTCCTCGAGCAGCACGACGGCGCCGCCACCGGCCATCGGCTGGAACGTCCACGACAGCGAACGGCCGCGGAGCAAGTCCGGATCGGTGGTCACGATATCGCCGGCATGCGAGTTCTCGATTTCAGCGACAATGATCTTTCCGCTCTCCGCCAAAATCGAGCCGGTAACCACACAGGCATTGACGATGTCGGCCGCGGTTGCGCCGCGGCACGCCAGATCGTCGGACAGCTCCATCATCTCGCTGAAGCGGTGATTCATCACCGCAAGCCGCCCGTCGGCACGGAACATGCACAAGCCGTGCGGCATGTTGTTCAGCGCAGTGTCGAATTGACCGGCGAGCGACGCTTCGCGGAAGCTCGACGTCAACGCCTTGACGAACATCGCGTGAAGACCAAGGTTGAGATCCTTCAACCCAACGAAGAACAGCGCCAGCAGCACGGCGAGACCGACGTAGTAGAGTCCGCCGTGCAGCACCAACGCCAGCGACATCGGTCCGCACGCCAACAGAATGTGCAGCTGAATGAGTGTGGGACGGCCGTAGTTGCGCGCCACGCCGCCGGCGGTGTAACCGATGGTCACCGCCACGCACAGCATGTGCGCGATCGCATCGTCGCTGCCGAGAATGGTGATGAAGCACCAGGCGCCGAGCATCCCCGCATAGAGAAGCGCGCCGATCGCATAGCGCGGCTCCAGGTACTTGGCCTGCTCGTACGACAGTACCGACGTCCGCTGCTCGTATTTGCGCATCTGGAATGCGCGGGCGGTACCTATTGCGACGATCAGAATGGCGCACGGCCAAAGCAGGATATTTCCGGTCTTGAGCGCCGTCATCAGCGCAGCGGCCGCGGCGCAGACCGCACCGATGAACATGGGCCAGAAATTCTGGCACATGGAATCGATCAGCGCAGCGTAAAGCACCGGCTCCAGCTCTTCCTGATTGCTTCGCCTTTTTGGATCGACCAACTGCATTGGGAGCGCGCGCATCCTCTTTCAGGTCCGTACTTTTACCTCCCGCAGATGAAGCCTTTCTGAGGGAACATCGTTACCGAGACGTTGTTTTTCGCTTGGGGGGAAAATCCGCCCTATAAATCAGCAAGCTAGGCAACGTTTGCCGCCTGGCATGCGTAAGGCCGCGGTGGCGGGACACGCTGTTTGCCGCGCGCCCCAAATGTCGACGTCGAGGGCCAGCGTCCGCCGCCGTCATCGGGTTGCAGAAGAACGTCTCTACACGCCCGCCCGGCGCGAAGGTTAAGTCCCTCGGCCATTTCTCCGAATGTGAACGCCTTTCGTCGAAGTCATCTTGTCGCCCAAGCCATTTCCCGGGAACCGCCACGCGACTGCTTCGGCGGGCTCATCGGCGAAGCCTTGGGATCATGGCTTGCTCACTGACGACGGCCGTCCGCCGGCCGCAAATCTTAACCACGGGTTACGATTTGTCCCTAATCCCCGGTTAATCCTTCTTGGTAAAGCAGCCGACAAAAGGTATTTTGGAAGCGAAATTGGGGTTCAGGAGAGTACCGAATGTCGGCCGACGCGGTTGTGGCTCGCTCAGCGAAATTGGGCGATTCCTGCCTGCGGGATATCCCGCGCTTGCTTTCCAAGGAAGAAATCCGCAGCCTCTCGCAAATCGACAGCGTAAGGTTCACCGCGGCCGCGGTGCTGGAGTTCGGCCTGATCGCCGCCGCTGTCTGGATCAGTGAGACCTGGTGGAATCCGCTGATCTATGCGCTCGCCGTCATCGTCATCGGCTCGCGGATCAATGGACTGGGCGGGCTGATGCACGACGCCGCTCATTATCGTGGTTACAGCAACCGACAGCTCAACGACTTCGTTGGGGAGATTCTTGCGCTGCCGACATCGGCGTCGATGGCCGGCTACCGAAACACGCATTTCGCACATCACCGCGAGTTGAACAGCGAAAAGGATCCCGACTGGCAGCGCAATGTCGGACTGAGGGAGTACGAATTTCCGGCGCCGCGCGGCCGAGTGCTGATGTACGTCATGCAGTACCTGTCGGGCCTGAAGAGCGGTACCGCGGTCTTCGGATTTCACAAAAACAAGGAAACGCGAGACATTGCCGCCGCGGTCGCCCGTGCGCGACTGTTTTTCTTCGCCGCGCTTTTGGTTTCGTCGATCGTACTGGGCTTCTGGAAGCTCCTTCTGCTTTACTGGATTGTCCCGCTTTTAACGATCTTCCTGGGCATTCGATATATTCGCAGCGTCGCCGAGCACTATGCGGTAGAGCACGAGAATGTGCTTAACGAAAGCCGCACCGTCTTGGCTCCGTTCTGGGAGCTCTGGCTGATCGCGCCGTGGGGTTTGAACTATCACCTCGAACATCATCTGTTCCCCGGCGTGCCCTGCTTCCGGCTTGCGGAACTCCATCGGCTGTTGATGACGCGTCATCCCTATCCGGAGATCGCGCACGTGACATATGGCTATTTCAACGGGCTGCTGCGCGACTGTGCGTCGGCTCGTCAGACCGAAGCAGCAGCCTCTGCATCATGAGCCGGCCAGAAGCGGGGATCGACGGAGGTACTTCCGTCGATCGGTCGCGCTTACGACAATAGCGGAGACCACGCCGGGTCGGACGCAAATCCCGGCGTCGGCACCTTCAATTCGGTGCGACCCGAGATATCGATGGTGAACAGCGACGGCCCGCTGGCGCCGCCCGGATCGCGGAAGAACATCAGGTAGCTGCCGTTAGGCGCAAAGGTCGGCCCTTCATTGTGGAAGCCGGAGGTCAGCAGACGCTCGCCCGACCCATCCGGCTTGATCAGGCCGATCGCAAACTGTCCGCCGCCCTGTCTGGTGAATGCAATATAGTCGCCACGTGGCGACCAGACCGGGGTCGAATAGCTGGCGTTCTGGTCGTCCTTGCTGAAGGAGATGCGCTGCGCGGCGCCGCCGGCCGCCGGCATCACATAAATCTGCGGCTTGCCGCCGCGATCGGATTCGAAACAGATTTGGCTGCCGTCAGGCGAATAAGACGGCGAGGTATCGATCGCCGGCGTATCGGTGAGGCGCGTCGTCGATTTCGAACGCAGGTCCATCACGAACAGGTTGGAATTGCCGCCCTGCTGCAGGCTCATGATGATGCGCTGGCCGTCGGGCGAGAAGCGCGGCGAGAACGACATGCCCGGGAAATTGCCGACGATCTCGCGCTGCCCGGTCTCGATGTTGTACAGATAGACGCGCGGATCGCCCTGGCCGAATTCCATGTAGGTGATTTCCTGGGTCGACGGCGAGAAGCGCGGCGTGATCACGAGATCTGCGCCCTTGGTCAGATAGTGCACGTTGGCGCCGTCCTGATCCATGATCGCCAGGCGCTTGACGCGCCGTTCAGCCGGCCCGCTCTCATCGATGAACACCACGCGGCTGTCGAAATAGCCCCCTTCCCCGGTCCCGTTCTTGTAGATCTGGTCCGAGATGATGTGCGCGATGCGCCGCCAGTATTCCGGCGCGGTGACATATTGCTGGCCGGCGATCTGCCGGCCGGAGACGACCTCCCAGAGACGGAATTCCGCCTTCAACTGGCCGTCGCCCTGCCGCGTCATGCGGCCGGTGACCAGCACATCGGCGTTGATGCTCTTCCAATTCTGGAATTGCGGCGGGACGTCGATATTGGTGATGCGCTCGATGAAGGCGGCCGGATCGATCGGCGCGTATCGTCCGCTGCGCCTCAGATTGTTGGTGATGACGCCGGCCACGTCGGCGCCAACCTGACCGTCCGCAGGCGAGCCGCCGACAAAATTCGGGATCGCGATCGAAATCGGCCGAAATTCCGTCGGGTCGATCCGCACCCGGGGCTGCTGCGCGCGTGCGGATCGACTGCCCAGCACGGCAAACGTCGATCCGGTGGCCATCAAGAAGCCGCGTCGGGTCACAGTCAGGGCCTTGCTCATCGAAGTTGTCGTCTTCAAGTTCGCGCTCACAGCATGTCTTTCAGACCGAACGTCATGGGGATATATTTCCAGGTATCATACTGTTCCTTCGGCAGGAACGCATAGGCCTGACATTGTTCGACCGCCCGCTTTGCGCTTGCTGCCATGGCCTCGGCGACTGTCCTTGACGGCCCTCGAACGGCGACAACCACAGGTTCTGAGGCGACCGATCCGTCGCGCCGCAACTGGATGTCCATGTCGACCTCAAACTGATCCGAATCCTGTCCGTTGTAAGGGAAGCTGAAACAGCGCCGGACGGCTGCGACGAACGCGCCCTTCCAGGTCGCGACTATCGCATCGGCATTGCCGGTGTGGGTGCCGAGGGCCGCGGACGCGTTCAGCGTCGCGCCGGTGATGGACTGTCGGGTCGGGTCGCGCTTGTCGAGCAGCGCCGCGATCCTGGACTGGTCGAACACGCGTTCCTGCTTCGGCTTCGGCGGCTGCGGCGGAGCAGCCTTGGCTTCCTGCTTCGGCTTCGGCTTCTTGCTCTCTTCCGATTTCAGCGCCTCCGCGATCGGATCCACCTTGGGCGGATCGGGCTGCTTCTCGATCGGCTTCGGTTCGTCCTTCGGCTTGTTCTCAGCGACCGGTTTCGGCGGGTCTGGCTTCTTCTCGACCGGCTTTTCCACCGGCTTCGGCGGCGGCTGCGGCGCCGAGGAGGTGATGATTTCCTTCTTTTCCGTGATCTTGCCCACGGCTTCGTCGACCGGCCTGGCGTCGGCAACCTTTTCAACGAGCGGCTTCGGCTTGTCCTTCTCCCCGTTCTTGATGCCGGCGGTAATCTTCGCGAGCTGGTCGGCGGAGATGACGTCGACGGCTAGCGATTCCGGCGGCGCCTCGTACGAGCGCGCCGAAAAGGAGATCATCGCCCACCCGAGCACGAGGACGTGGAGCGCGACCGAAGCAACGAGGGTCTTGTCGACTTTCACGTTCGAAAACTATCCCTGATCCACTTCCGTCACCAGCGCCACGCGGCGGAAGCCGGCGGCCGAAAGCCGTCCCATCACCTTCATCACCGTACCATAATCAACCTTCTTGTCGCCGCGCACGAAGATGCGCTCATCGAGGCCGGCTCGCGCGTCCGTGATCGCCTTCAACTTCGGCACCAGGTCGTCCAACGCGATCTCGGTGTCGTTCAGAAACACCTGCCCCTTCAGATTGACCGAGAGCGTCAGCGGGTTCTTGTCCTGATCGAGACTTTTGGCCTGGGTCTGCGGCAGGTCGAGCGGTACGCCCACCGTCAATAGCGGCGCCGAAACCATGAAGATGATCAAGAGCACCAGCATGACGTCGACCATCGGCGTGACGTTGATCTCCGCCATCACCGCCTTGCGCCGGTTGCGGCGGCCGGAGCCGCCCGACGTACCCGCCATATTCATCGCCATGTTCTGGTGCTCGCTGCGCTCACAATATACAGCATACGGCCCCTCACGCTCGCTCGTCGATCTGGCGCGACAGGATGGCCGAAAATTCGTCCGCGAACCCCTCCAGCCGCTGGGCCTGCCGGTTCACCTCGGATGCGAACTTGTTGTAGAAAATAGTCGCCGGAATTGCGGCGATCAGGCCGATGGCGGTGGCAAACAGCGCCTCCGCGATGCCGGGGGCAACCACCGCCAGCGAGGTATTTTTCGAAGCGGCGATCGACTGAAAGCTCGTCATGATGCCCCAGACGGTTCCGAACAGGCCGACGAAGGGGCCGGCCGAACCAACCGTCGCCAGCACCAGCAGCCGCCGCTCCAGCCGCTCGATCTCGCGCGCGATCGAGACGTTCATGACCTTCTCGATCCGCATCTGCAGGCCCGCGAAGGAACGCGCCTGGCTCTCGAACGAGCGTTTCCACTCGCGCATCGCGGCGACGAAGCAGGCCGCCATCGATTGCGTCGGTTTCGCCGACAATGCCCGGTAGAGTTCCTCGATCGATTCTCCCGACCAGAACGCCTGTTCGAAGCGGTCCATGGAACGGCGGGTGCGCGAATACAGGAACGTCTTGTCAATCGCGATCGCCCAGACCCACACGGAACAGGACAGCAGTCCCAGCATGACGCCCTTCACGATCCAGTGAGCCTGCAGGAAAAGCGCGATCAGGGACACGTCGGCAGATACTGCCACGGGCAGGGCTGTCTGGGCGACGTCGGCCGGATTCATGAGCGATATCCTCTCAACGCGGGTGTCCCAATTCTCACTGGAAGCAAAAGCTCCCGGTTCCGGGTGACGCGCGACTGGGCGCGGCAGTAAGCGCCTGCGCAACAGAACCTTGTTTGGTCGCATGGGAGGCCCGCCGAAGCCTTCGGCCTCAATCCCCTGCCAACATGTCAAAACGAGGGCTAATTGCGCGACTCTACCGGTCTAACCAAACGCTAACCACGGTTAAAACCTGGTTACCAACGAACAATCAGGTTGGGCAAAATCCAGGCATGCCAAGCCCTTAGGCCTCGCTGAAAGCCCGGGTTTTGCCGGGGAAAAAGCAAACCGCCCGTCTGCGATCCTCGCAAACGGGCGGCTTTCGGCCATCAGGTTTTATGGGGGCATTACGCCTGAGGCTTGACGCTCATTGTCGCATATTGTCGCAGTTCAGTTCTGCGGCGGCGGCGGCTGGTCGTTGGGCGGTGTCGGGCGCTGCTTGTGCTGGGCCATGAAGGCGTCGAACTCTTCCTTGTCCTTGGCATGACGCAGGCGGCTGAGAAAATCGCGGAATTCCTGCTGTTCCTCTTCCAGACGCCGCAGCGTTTCCATGCGGTATTCATCGAAGGCGCGGTTGCCGCTCGAGGACGGGCCGAAGCCACCGAAGCCGAAACCGCGCCGCTCCATGTGGTTGCGCATCCGCTCCATCTTCGACTGCATCCGTTCCATCTTGTTCTGCCAGCGATCCTGGTAGCTCCAGCACGACATTTTTCTGCTCCCGAGTGTGAAAAAGAGAAGGGCAAGTCCGATCGGCCACCAGATGAGGAAGCCTAAGATGGTCACGGCGATCCAGCCGGGATGCCAGGGGCTATCGAGCATATGCGGGCGATAATAGGGAGGCTCTTCGACGGGGCCGCGCCATCGATTGACATCTGCGGTGTAGGCCATTTCCCTCTCCATGACGGCATCACGCCGTTGTGAATGTAAATAACATTTACATACCTAGCTCATCCCGGATTTTTGTCAAGGCGGGCGCAGGGAGCGCCGGCCAAATTATTTTGCAGAATTATTTTTGGAATTTTATTTCGGCTTACCCCAGGGGCCTGCGGGCTTCTCATCCGGCGCGCTTGCTTCCGCCCTGCGGTCGGTCGGGAAGCCGAGCCCGCGCAGATAGATCAGCACTTCCGCTTCCAGAAGTTCTTCCGGAGTCATCGGCAGCTTGCGGCGCGCGGCGTCGCCGCGCGCGAACAGCGAGGCGACACCATGCGACATCGCCCAGATATGCAGCGCCATCATCAGCGCCGGCGGGCGGGGCATGCCCGGCGGTGCCAGTGCCGCAAGACGCTCGGCGGCGGCGCGGATGATGCCGAAAGCGCGTTCGCTTGCGGCCATCAGCGTTGGATTCGCATCGACCGGCAGGCCCGATTCGAACATCGCCGAATAAAACGCCGGCTCGTTGCGGGCGAACGCGAGATAGGCCTTGCCGACGCGCTCGAACGCCGTGACGGTGTCGGGACGGCCGTCATCCCAGGCACTGGTCAGGATCGCCTCGAACTGTTCGAAGCCGCGCTGGGCGATCGAGGAAAGCAATTCGTCGCGGTCGCGAAAATGCCGGTAAGGCGCCGCCGGGCTGACGCCGGCCATGCGCGCGGCGTCGGCGAAGGTGAAGCCGGCAGCGCCCTTTTGCGCGATCAGGTTGAGCGCCGCCTGCAGCAGCGCTTCCTTCAGATTACCGTGGTGGTAGCCGCGCTCGGCGCGGCGCTCTTCCTTGCGCCAGCTCATGTGAAGGGCTTTTACATGAGCTGGGCGCAAAGGTCACTACAGCATGATCCGGAAAAGTGGGAACCGGTTTTCCGAAAAGATCATGCTCAAATATAAACTAAAGCGCGATACCTGTCGCGCTTTAGGCAGGAGCGGAACGTTCACGAACATTAACGCGAGGCGGATTTGCCCTGCAGTTCGGCGAATCCGCTGGCGGCCTCCTGAACGTCGGCGGGAAAATCCGCCATTTCCTGCACCTGGCGAATCTCGATCACCTCGTTGTTGGAGGCGGGGCATTTCTTGGCCCAGGCGATCGCCTCGTCGCGCGAAGCAACCTCGATCATCCAGTAGCCGCCGATTACCTCCTTGACCTCGGTGAAGGGGCCGTCGGTGACGATCGGCTTGCCGCCGGCAAACGAAACCCGCGCGCCCATCGACGGCGGGTGCAGCCCGTCGAGCGTGATCAGGACGCCGGCCTCCTTCAGCGCCTCATTGTATTTCATCATCGCAGCCACCGCCTCGGCCGGCGGCATGGTTCCCGGCGCCGCCGTCTCGTAGCCGCTTGGGATCATCAGCATCATGAATCGCATCGTTGTCTTTCCTGTCTGTCGGTGGTTGACGATGGTTACTTCTTCGCCGCACTCGCGCGCAGGCGCGCCTCGTTCTCGCGCAGTTCGGGGGTCAGCGCCTCGCCGAAATCCTCCGGTGAAAAAACCTGCCGGATTTCGATCTCGGCGCCGCCGTCAAACGGTGCGCGCTTCATCCAGTCGATCGCTACATCCAGCGACTTGGTCTCGATCAGCCAGAAGCCGGCGACGAGGTCGTTCGTGAGGTCGAAGGGCCCGCGGCTCACGCTGCTTTGCCCTCCGGAATATTTGACGCGCGCGCCGCGCGAGCTTGGATGCAAGCCCTCGCCTGCCTGCATCACGCCGGCCTTGACCATTTCCTCGTTGAACTTGCCCATCGCAGTCAGCAATTCAGTGCTCGGCATCACGCCGGCTTCGCTATCCTTGCTGGCCTTCACAATCACCATGAATCGCATCGTCATCCTCCGATTGAAGTCTTGCTGGCGAAACACCGCCGCTCGTTAAAAAGACGAACGGCCTTTTGTGGCACCGACATAATCTTGGGAAATTATTTTTGCAGGTCGTTGCGGACGGATCCGTCGCGCTTCGCTGCAATTCTCAGTCGTCGATGGCCTGATAGGCCGAGGTCCAGAAATCCGCCATCACCGCGGGTGCTATCGGCGAATCCATCAGCCGCTGGGTCAAGAGGATTCCGGTGAGTTCCTCCCTGGGGTCGGAATACCAGGAGGTGCCGTGGCCGCCCTCCCAGCCATACCTGCCGGGTGCGTTGTAGAGATGATCGCGCCGGGAGAACACCGAGAGACCAAAACCCCACCCTCTGACGTCGTTGAAGAACAGCTCAGAACCCGTTTTCTGCTCGGGCAAGAGCTGGTCCGTCGTCATCAGCTCGACCGAGGGCCGCGACAGGATGCGTTCATTGCCGAGGCGGCCGCCGTTCAGCATCATCTGCGCGAAGGCGTTGAAATCATCGGCGGTCGAGACCAGTCCGGCGCTGGCATTTTCGAACACCGGCGGGCTCGAGAATTTGCCGGTGACGGGATCGTCGAACACCTTCAACTGCTGCGTCTGCCGATCGCGGATGTAGGCGGTGACGAACCGGTCGAGCTTTGTCTGCGGCACGCTGAAAGCAGTGTCCTTCATGCCGAGCGGCTCGAAGATACGTTCATGCAGGAAATTGCCGAGCGTGGTGCCGGCGACGCGCGCGATCAACACGCCGAGCATTTCCGATCCCGCGTTATAGAGCCAGCGCTCACCGGGCTGATGGGTCAAGGGAAGCGTGCCGTAGCGGCGCATCAATTCGTCAGGTGGAATGGACGGAAACACCGGTCCCGGCGCGAGGCCCACCGCCGTGATCGCCTTCTGGATCGGATAGCGGTCGGGAAAGATCGGGATCATCCCGTAGCCGAGGCGGAAGGTGAGCACATCGCGCAGCGTGATCGCGCGCTTGGCGGGCACGGTGTCGTCGATTTCGGATTCGATCGTCCGCAGCACGCTTCGATTGGCGAGTTCCGGCAGAAATTCGTCGACGGGATCGTCGAGCCGCAATCTGCATTCCTCGACCAGGATCATCGCAGCAACGGCGGAGATCGGCTTGGTCATCGACGCAATACGAAAAATGCTGTCACGCTGCATCGGCGCGCCGTCGATCGCGATCTTGCCGATCGCCTCGAGGTGGATCTCGCCACGGCGACTCACCAGCGCCACCAGGCCCGGCAGGCTGCCGCGCTCGACATGGCCGGCCATGGTGTCGTGCATGCGACGAAGCCGCGTGGTCGACAGCCCGCTCGCGCTGCTTATTTTCTGCATTGTTATGTTCCTTCCGAAAGACAACTGCACATCAAGGAGACGACGAATGAGGCCGCCTTGAGCCGACACACCTGAAAAGCTTTTTCGCGGACCCGAGTTACATTACCTCCCATCGCCGCACCGGCTCGGAGGCTCCCTCCGGAAGCGATTCAAAAATCGGCGAGGCCAATACCGCGTGGACATGCAGCATCCCATCGCCGCTGTTGCGGAAGCCGTGCATGCGCCCCGCGGGCACGATCAGCGACTGCCCCGACCCGACCGTGATGCGCTCGTCCTCGATCCACATCTCGGCTTCGCCTTCGCGAACCGTCAGGACTTCCTCGACCGGATGCCGATGGGTCGGTGCACCGACGCCCGGCATGATGAGCTGCTCGAAAACGCATAATTGCGCAGAACCATTGACGGCTGAGACCAGCATGCGCGTCTTGACGCCAGGGCGCCACGCTTCCCACGCATCGTTCTGATGAGTAACGGCTTTCATCGAATTCTTCCTTTCGTCATCGGTTCGTCATCAGGTTGCAGCCGCGAACGAGTTGTGCATTTCGATCAAAACCTTCGCGTGCGCAGCGTGACCTTGGCTCGCCAGGGGCCTAGGCTCAATCGCCCGGCGATGGTCCGGCGCCGCGCAACATCCCTGAAGTTGAACCCCGGACCAGGAGAGTAATGCGTCATGTCGGGATTACTCATCAATCTGATCATCCAGGTCATCAGTGGCGCCGTAGGCGGCAATGTCGCCGCCGGCGCGGCCAAGAATATCGATCTCGGAACCCTTGGAAACACCATCGCGGGGGCCGTCGGCGGCGGCGTCGGGGGACAAATCCTCGGTATGCTGATTCCGCTGCTTGCCAATAGTGCCTCCACGCCGGATATCGGCAGCATCATCGGCCAGGTGGCCGGTGGTGGCGTTGCCGGCGCGGTTCTCACCGCGATCGTCGGCGCCATCAAGAACAGGGCGGCGGCTTGACCAAAAGGCGCTTTCCGTCATCTTGAGCGCGGGTTCCGCGATGGCTTTTATTGTTTGAGCATGATCTTTTCGGAAAACCGGTATCCACTTTTCCGGATCATGCTCACATTGCGGAACCCGGGTAGTCTCGAAGGATGACGGAATATGGCCCTGTTTCCGCAAAAGGTCGCGCTGGTCACAGGAGCGGCGCGCGGCATCGGGCTTGCGACCGCAAAGCGGTTCCTGGCCGAGGGCTGGGGCGTGGCGCTGCTCGACATCGAGCGCGAATTGCTGGATGGCGCGGTTGCGGCGATCGCCAGTCCGGACCGGACCCTGGCGCTCCATTGCGACGTCTCCGAGGCCCCCGCGGTGAGGCACGCGATCGACGAGGTCGGCCGGCGCTTCGGCCGGCTCGATGCGCTCATCAACAATGCGGGCACAGCGGTATTCGCGCCGCTTCTGGAAACCACCGATGAGGATTGGAACCGGGTGCTCGCCGTCAACCTCACCGGACCGTTTCTTTGCACCAAGGCCGCAGCACCCTTGATGCGCGAACATGGCGGCGGCGCGGTGGTCAACATCACCTCGATCTCGGCGGTGCGCGCCTCCACGCTGCGTTCCGCCTACGGTACCAGCAAGGCCGGGCTCGCCCATCTCACCAAGCAGCTCGCCGTGGAACTTGCCTCTCTCGGCATCCGCGTCAACGGCGTCGCACCCGGCCCGGTCGATACCGCGATGGCCAAGGCCGTACATACGCCCGAAATCCGTGCCGACTATCACGACGCCATCCCGCTCAACCGTTACGGCCTTGAGGAGGAGCTGGCGGAGGCCATCTTGTTCTTGAGCTCTGACCGATCGAGCTACATTACCGGGCAGATCCTGGCGGTCGATGGCGGTTTTGATGCCGCCGGCATCGGATTGCCGACGCTGCGCGGAGCGCGCCGAAACGGATGAAACGAGGTTGAGCGTCACACGAATCATCCTGACCCTCCTCCTCGCGGTCGCGCTATGGGCCATCGCGTCGCTATTGGCGCGGGCCGAGGTTCGTATCCTCTCCAGTCCCGGCGGAAAGGTCGGCGACTTTCTCGACCTGTTCGAACGGGTGCGCGCTTCCGGCGAACGCGTGGTGATCGACGGCCCGTGCCTGTCGGCCTGCACGCTGGTCCTGAGCATCGTGCCGGACGAACGCATCTGCGTGACGCGCCGCGCGGTCCTCGGATTCCACGCGGCGCGCTCGATCGACCGGCGCGGCCGGACCTATGCCGAGCCGGTAGCCTCGGAGCTGGTGCTGGAGGCGTATCCCGCCCCGATCCGGAGCTGGATCATCCGCCGCGGCGGGTTGACGTCGCGGCTGTTGCTGTTGCGCGGGCGCGAGCTCTCGGCGATGTATCGGCCGTGCCGATAGCCGGCTTGGCGTCCTGCTCGCTCAATGACCTTCCGGCGGGCAGTAGACCATCCAGGGAATCCCGAACTGGTCGGTGCCCATGCCAAAACCCCTCGAGAAGAAGGTCTTGCCGAACGGCATGTTGACGCTGCCGCCTTCGAGAAGTGCCTTGAACTTGCGCTCGGCCTCGGCGGGATCGCCGACGGTCAGCGAGACGGAGAACCCTTGCGGCTTGTGAAAATGGTCGGGCGGCGCGTCGGAAGCCATGAGTGTCTGGCCGGCGATGGAAATTCGCCCGTGCATGATCTTCTTCTTGCGCTCGGGCGGCGACGGCATCTCGGGCGGCGCTTCCTCATTTCTCAGCAGCATCTCGATCTTGGCGCCGACCGCCTTTTCATAGAACTTGAACGCCGCCTCGCAGTTGCCGTCGTAGAACACGTATGGACAAAGCATCGTCTGCTCCTTGGTTTTGCCGGCGAACCGGCGATGTGAACTTCAGTTATTGCTCGACAGTTTTTTTAAGGTTGGCGAGACCGGCCTCGAAATCCTTGCCGATCATCCTGTCCATGTTGATGAACACGTGCATCACCTTGCCGATGAAGGGCGTGGCACCGTGCATCGCCCAGGTGACCTCTGTTGCACCGCCCCGCGGCAGCATTGTGAATTCCGCGGTGTTGCGACCCTCGAACGGTTTGATGAAATCGAGCTTGATCACGATCTTTGACGGCGTCGCGGCGTCGAGAATTTCCATCTGGCCGGAACCGACATTTTTGTTGCCGTCCCAGGCATAGACCGCGCCCTTGCCGCTTTCGGGTCCGCTAAACGTCCGCTTCATCGTCGGATCGCGGTGTTCCCACGGCGACCAGTTCCCCCATTGGTGAAAATCGTTGATCAGCGAGAATATCCTGTCCGCAGGCGCCTGCATCGTCGCCGCGCGCTGCACGCGGAAGATATCCGGCTTGGTCGCGGCCAGGATCAGGACGACGGCAATGGCGATCGCCAAGACGACCGCAACGATGGCAATGACTTCAAGCATGGCGGGCTCCATCATTCATCAACTCGGTATTCATCAACTCGGTTCAACGCCGCAGGGGCACCAAAATGCGCAGCTTCCAGTCGCGCAACCAGAGCCCGCCCAGCACCGTCAGCCCGAAACAACCTCCGACCAAGATGGGGGTGAACAGCAGACTTCCGATGTGCGACGCCAACATGTCGCCGAGATACGCGACCCACAGGATCGCACCGACGATCGAGGTCGGTGGGATCGCGCAAAAAGCCCCGCATGCGAGGGTAACGCCCCCCACGATTTGCGCCAGCGTTGCGCTCGATTGCTCCTTTCCATTCGTCGGCATGGCCTGCTCCGTGAATTCGTGATGCTTTGACCAATAGACGAACGGGGAATGCGCGGACCGACAGGGGGAGCAAAAATTTTCGTCGCTGTCGTCATGCCCGGCCTCGTGCCGGGCATCCACGTCTTCCTTTGCGAGTTACCAAGACGTGGATGGCCGGGACAAGCCCGGCCATGACGGGGTCATGCATGAGCCGGTTACTTCTCTGCCTTCTTCCCGCTGTCGCGGATCAGGCGGTCGAGATGCATGCGGATGTGGGCGGCTTCGGCCGAGGTGTTGGCAAGCGCGATGGCGCGGTCGAAGGCGACGCGGGCCTCG
>Ga0307479_10000233_pt1 | contig 52667 bp, 51 predicted proteins | sample atmos_gasesECM4C_FD_203743 | JGI IMG/M metagenome (GOLD analysis project Ga0307479, IMG submission 203743) | Hardwood forest soil microbial communities from Morgan-Monroe State Forest, Indiana, United States - atmos_gasesECM4C_515 | ecosystem: Environmental > Terrestrial > Soil > Temperate...
GATGGCGCCCAACGGCGAGACCTCGGGGCTGCGGACGGCGCTCGCCATGGGCGCGGCCAAGGCCATCCTCGTGAGCGACGACACCCTCAAAGGCTCTGACGCCCTGGCCACGGCCAAGGTGCTCGCCAAGGCGGTGGAGCGGGCCCAGCCCGACCTGGTCATCGCCGCCACCGAGTCGACCGACGGCTACACCGGCACCACCCCGGTGCAGATGGCGGAGCTGCTCGGCATGCCCTCGGTCACCTTCGCCAAGAAGGTCGCCGTCTCCGACGGCACCGTCCGCGTCGAGCGGCAGACAGAAGCCGGCTACGACGACGTGGAATGCCCGCTGCCGGCCGTCGTGACGGTCACCGCCGGCGTCGTCGAGCCTCGCTATCCGTCCTTCAAGGGCATCATGGCCGCCAAGTCGAAGCCGGTCGACCAGCTGACGGTGGCGGATCTGGGTATCGACGCAGGACAAGTTGGCCTCGGCGGCGCTCGCCAGGAGGTGACCCAGGTGGCGGACGCCGAAGAGCGCGCCGGCGGCGAGATCGTGGTGGACGAGGGCGACGCCTACGAGCAGGTGGTCCGCTTCCTCGAGCAGCTCAAGCTGGTCTGAGCGCCCGTCCATCGACCACAGCCAGCCAGAACGAAGCAGGAGAGCACGGAGAAATGTCGATCGAAAAAGTCTGGGTCGTCGTCGAGATCGCCGACGGCAACCCCATCAGCGCATCGCTCGAGCTGCTCACCCAGGCGCGGGCCATGGCCGGGACGGTGGAAGCTGTGGCCTGGGGTCCCGCCGCCGCCAAGGCTGCCGGCGAGGTGGGCAGCTTCGGCGCCACCACGCTCCACGACGTGGGCGACATCGGCGACGCCCTTCCCGGCGTGCCGGTGGCCGCCGCCATCAAGGCGCTCGTCGAGGGCGGCAACCGGCCCGACGTCATTCTCGTCCCGACCACCTACGACGGCCGCGACATCGCCGGCCGGCTGTCGGCCATGCTCGATCTCCCCGTCATCACCAACGTCGTGGGGCTGTCGGAGGAGGGCGACGACGTGCGCTCCGAGCACGGGCTCTTCGGCGGGGCCAAGGTGGCCGTGGCCCGGTTCACGTCGGATCGGCCCTGGATCTTCGTGGTGCGGGCCAAGTCTTTCGCCGCCGAGGCCTCCGGTGGCGGCCCTGCCGAGGTGGCGTCGGCCCCGGTGCCGGAGCTCGGTGCGACCAACGCGGCGAAGATCGACGCCCGCCACGTCGAAGAGCAGAGCGGGCCCAAATTGGACGAGGCCGACGTGGTCGTCTCGGGCGGCCGGGGCCTGGGCGGCGCCGAGAACTACGCCATGATCGAGGAGCTGGCCAAGTTGCTCAAGGGGGCGGCGGGCGCCAGCAGGGCGATCGTGGACGCCGGCTGGGTCCCGTATTCCCACCAGGTGGGGCAGACCGGCAAGACGGTGAAGCCCACGCTGTACATCGCCTGCGGCATCTCCGGCGCCACCCAGCACCTGGTGGGGATGAAGGGCTCCAAGAACATCGTCGCCATCAACAAGGATCAGGACGCGCCGATCTTCTCGGTGGCAGATCTGGGCATCGTGGGCGACGTCCACAAGGTCGTCCCAAAGCTCATCGAGGCGCTCAAAGCACGCCGCTGATCGACCTGTTCGCCGTCCGCGGAGGCGCATGCCAGGATCGGCCCGTGCGCACGTTGTGGATCCTGCGCCACGCCAAGGCCGTGCCCCATTCGGCGCGCGACCACGGCCGGCGCCTGGCGGCTCGGGGCCGGCGACAGTGCGAGGAGCTGTCCGCCCATCTGCCCGAGATGAAGGGCACCCCCACTCTCGTGCTCAGCTCGTCCGCCACCCGTGCGCTTGAGACCGCCGAGGGGGTGCTCCCCGGGCTCGGCCCCGCCGCCGAGGTGGTGGTGGAGCCGGGGCTGTACGAGGCCGACACCGACGACGTGATCGAGCTGGTCCGCCAGGTGGACGACACCCGGGCCGAGGTGATGGTGGTCGGGCACAACCCCACGCTCTACGAGTTCGTCCTGTTCCTTCTCGATTCGGGCGACTCCAAGGGACGCAAGAAGGTGGAGCCCGGTCTCAACACCGCCGCGCTGGCGGTGATCGCCTTCGAGGTCGACCACTGGGCGCGGCTGTGCCCGGGTGAGGGGCACCTCGAAGAGCTGTTCGTCCCGAGAGCGCGCTGACGCCCGCCTCGGAGGGGACCGGAGAGAACGCAGCTATACGAGCGGCCAGGGATAGTGGTAGGAGTCGGGGTCCGGCACCGGGAAAGAGCCGCCGTCCACGAACCGCCGGGTGCGACGACGCAGTGCCTCGAGCTCCGCGCCGCTGAGCCACTGCTCGAGCTCGCCGGGCAGCTTGTCCCCGAGCGCGTCGAGGTCGGCGAGCACGCCGGTGGGGACCGGCTCGCCGGCAAATTCCCAGATGACCGTGCGCAGTTTGGGCTGGCGGTTGAAGCACAGGGCGTTGTCGATGGCCCAGATGGTGCCGTCGGCGCCGAGTAGGCAGTGCCCGCTCTTGCGGTCGGCGTTGTTGGCGACGACGTCGAATGCGCAGATGACCCGCAGGCGCTCGTGGTGCGCTTCGTCTTCGACCAGCGTGAAGTGGTGCTCGGAGAAGTCCGCCTCGACGAAGCGTTGCACCGACCCGGGCCCGAGGGGCGCGTCCTCCCGCTCGACCGTCTCGGGGACGAGACCCCACCCCAACATCTCCGACAGGAGGTAGGCGGCCACCTCGCGGCGGTAGATGCCCTCGGGGAAGTCCCACAGCTGACGCTCGCCGCGTCCCGGCTTGTACACGGCCGCGGTCACCTCGTCGTCGAGGGTGCACCGGACGAGGAAGGTGCGGTTCGAGCTCCACGGCATCCGGCCCACCACTTCGAGCTTGCCTTCGGACAGCGCGCTCCCCTTGGTCACGATGCCGGAGGCCGGTGTCCGTTCGTGCGCGGGCAGCGATGTCCACTCGGGTCGAGCGGCAAGCCGCACAGCGGGCACGGAGGACGGCCCGCCTCCACGAGCGACGTGGCGCGGATGGCGAAGGCGGCCGCCTGGGCCCGGGTCACCGAGAAGCGGGCCATGTCCCCCTCCTCGTCCTCGGCCACCAGCTCCTCGGCCACGAGCACGACGCGGTCGAGGCTCTCGTCGTAGGTCACCCCCAGGGTGCCGATGACCCAGTGCGGCTCGGTGGGCTCTTCGAGGTCGAGGTCCTCGGGAAGGTGCTCGGGCCGTTCCAGGTCGGCGAGCACCCGGCCCAGGTACTCGGCCAGCACCGACACCTGCTGCTTCTCGGCCTTCAACGTGAGCATCGTCCCGCCGGCGCGGCACTGCACCAGGAAGACACGCTTTCCGACCGGGCCTTCAGTTCCCAGCGCGAACCGGTCCAGGTCGCCGAGGTCGAGGGCCGGGCTCATGACCGGGGGGCCTTCATGACAGGGTCAGCTCCCCGAGCCCGGCGGTGGCGTTGACGCACAGCACATGCAGGGATCCTTCACCGCGCACCAGGGCGGAGACGGAGCACGGCGAGACGACCAGGCGTTGGAAGAGGTCGAGGGGGATGCCGGCGGTGGCCGCCACCAGGGCCTTGATGGGATCGGCGTGGGACACGGCCACGAAGCGTTCTCCCTGGTGCCGCTCCGCCAGGCGGTCGAGCGCGCCGGTCACGCGCGTCTGCATCTCGGCGAACGACTCCCCACCGGGGAAGCGGAACGTGGACGGCTGCAGCTGCACCGCCCGCCACTGCCGGCGACGGCGCAGGATGGCCAGGCGGGCCCCCGTCCAGTCCCCGAAGTCGCACTCGTTGAGGCCCTTTTCGGTGCGGACCCGGAGCCCGAGCGCTGAGGCGATGGGTGTGGCGGTCTCCACGGCTCGCTCCAGCGGCGAGCTGTACACCGCCACGGGGCGCCGCTCGAGGGCAGCGATGCGCTCGGCGGCCCGCTCCGCCTGGCGACGTCCCGTGTCCGACAGGTGCAGGCCGGGCGCCCTGCCCGGCAGGACTCTTCCGGTGGTGGCCGTGCGTCCGTGACGGACCAAGAGCGCGACGGCAGGCGCCGAGGAGTTTCGGGAGGCCACGTCAGGCCATCGTACGCTGAAGCGTGTGCCGTCCATCCCCGGCCGAACGGCTCCGAGCCGGCCCCGGGCAGCACTCACGGAGCTGACCGCCGAGATCGTCGGGTGCCGGGCGTGTCCGCGCCTGGTGGCGTGGCGCGAAGAGGTGGCGGCACAGCGCCGTGCCGCCTTCGCCGACCAGGAGTACTGGGGACGACCCGTGCCGGGCTTTGGTGACCCGGCGGCCCGGGTGGTCGTCGTGGGCCTGGCCCCGGCCGCCCACGGGGGCAATCGCACCGGCCGCATCTTCACCGGCGACCGCTCGGGCGACTGGCTGTTCGCGGCCTTGTGGCGCGCCGGCTTCGCCAATCAGCCAACGAGCGTGTCGGTCGATGACGGACTTCGACTGCGCGACATGTACATCCTGTCGGCTGTGCGCTGCGCCCCGCCGGCGAACAAGCCGACCCCCGAAGAGCGCCGCCGTTGCGCGCCGTACATGCGACGCGAGCTCGATCTCCTCACCGACGCCCGCGTCCTCGTGGCGCTCGGGAACTTCGCCTACCAGGCACTGGCGTCCGACTGCGGCCTGCGCCCGCGGCCGCGCTTCGGCCACGGCGTGGAGGCGCAGCTGCCCGATGGACGGTATGTCATCTGCTCCTACCATCCCAGCCAGCAGAACACTTTCACCGGCACCTTGACCGAGGAGATGCTCGACGCCGTGCTGGCCCGGGCCAAGGAGCTCGCCGCCGCCTGATCCCCGTGGCGCCGGGCGGACCTCGACGCACCCGGCTCGATGGTCAGGCGGTGACGGGGATCCGTCTCGGTGCGGGCACCGCCGATTCCGGCCAGCGCCGGCGGCTGGCGCGCGACAGTCGGTCGAGCAGGGCCAGGGCACCCGGGTCGTCGGCGCCGGGCCGGGTCTCGACGACACCGTCGGCGAGCATGCCGTCCATGATCTGGCGGCCCTTGTCGGTGCGGACGACGGTGAGCGTCCAGTCCCCGAAGGCACCGATGCCACCCGTGGAGATGTCGGCGTGCTCTGCGGCGAAGTCTGGGCACAGCTTGCAACCCTGGCGCGTCCAGGCGTGCCCTTCCTTGAGCGGCACCTCGTGGTAGCCGCCGTCTGTCGTCCAGATCTGGAACACGCCCTTGATGTTGATCTTGGCGATGTCGGGGCGCGCCAGTCCGTAGCGGGCCTCGAACAGCTCTTCGAAGATGGTGTCATCGAAGGTCTTGGAGCACAGCAGCCCGATGGACAGCGCCAGTCGCCTCGCCACCTTCCCCGTCTTGCGCGCCGCCATCACCGGTGGCACCGACGCCTGACAGCTCATGCCCACCAGCGCGATGCGCTCGGCGCCGCCCTCCACCGCCGCCGGGTAGGCCAAGGGGTTGGCTGAGTAGGTGTAGCGCGACCCCGCCGTGGCCAGTACCTCGGCCCGGGTGCGGGCGACCGCCGGCACCGCCTTCCACGACCCGCCGCCCCCCTCGAGGGCCGACACCAAGGCGGCGTCGATGACGTCGTGCTCGAGCGCCCAGATGAGCAGCGCCGAGACCAGGCCGCCGTCCTGTCCGGCGGAGACGATCTCCGGGTCCGTGGCCCGCGCCAGCACCACGTCCTCCGATACTCCGGACGGCTCGTCCTGGCGCCGTGCCCGGCCGAAGAGGAACTCGTCGATCTCGGTCTCCCACTCCCGAAAGCGGGGGCAGGCCCGGGTGCACATGGTGCAGCCGCGCTGCCCGTGGGTGCAGTCCTCGGGTCCGCCGTCCTCCTCCACCTTCCAGGGGCGGTACACGCCCCCGGTGTCGTCGTACTTCAGCACGTCGTGCGGACAGGCGATGATGCAGCCCGAGCACCCCGTGCACAGGCCGGAGGTGACGACCTCTTTGTAGAGATGGAGCCAATGCGGCTTGTCCGGCGGCATGAAGAGCCACGTTACCGTTGTCGTCGGTGCCCGAGTTGCCGGAGGTCGAGGCCTATCGTCGCCTGGCCGACAAGGCCCTGGGACGCACCGTGGCCTCGGTTCGCGTCGGCGACCAGCGCTTCCTGCGCGGCGGCACGACCGCCCGCCAGCTGCGCTCGGCGCTCGTGGGCAGTGCCTTCGCCGCTGCCCGCCGCCGGGGCAAGCTGCTCGTGCTCGACGTGGACGGCACCGACCGCCGCCTCGGCCTGCGGTTCGGGATGACGGGGCGGCTCCACGTCGACGGAGCTGACGGCGTCGACCGGCTCGTCTACGCGTCCGACCGCCGGCTGGCCCGCTGGGACCGCTTCGGTCTGCGCTTCAGCGACGGCGGGTCCTTGGTGGTGAGCGACCCTCGTCTCCTTGGTGGAGTGGTGCTCGACCCCGACGAGGACGTGCTCGGCCCTGACGCCCTCGACGTGGGTCGCGCCGAACTGCAGCGGGCGCTGGCCGGCAGCAGCGTGGCGCTGAAAGCGCGTCTCATGGACCAGTCCCGCCTGGCTGGCCTGGGCAACCTCGTGGCCGACGAGGTGCTGTGGCGATCTGGGCTGTCGCCGCTCCGTCCGGCGGGGTCGCTCACCGAAGCCGAGACGCGTCGCCTGCACGCCCAGGTGCGGCGGACGTTGGAGGAGCTCGTGTCTGCCGGTGGTTCGCACCTCGGCGAGCTCATGCCCGAGCGGCAGACCGGCGGGCGGTGCCGCCGATGCGGCGTCGAACTCCGCCGTGACCGAGTAGGCGGGCGCACTACGTGGTGGTGCCCGGCGCACCAGCACTAGCGCGAGCCGGGCCGGCTCGTCCTAATTGCGTAGGGCGGCGGCTTCCTCGAGGACCTTGACGGCGTGCCCGTCAGCGCGCACCCCGTACCAGGCGCGCCCCACGCGTCCGTCCGAGTCGACCAGGAAGGTGGATCGGATCACGCCAACGCTCTTGCGCCCGTACAGGGTCTTCTCTCCCCACGCCCCGTAGCGCTCCATCGTGGTGTGGCCGGGGTCGGACAGCAGCGGCAAGCGCAGTCCGTACTTGGCGCGAAAGGCGCGATGCGACGGCGCGTCGTCGGGGGAGATCCCCACCACCGCCACGCCGGCCCGATTGAAGGCGTGCAAGTTGTCGTTGAACTGACACGCCTCTTTTGTGCAGCCGGGCGTGTCGTCAGCCGGGTAGAAGTACACGACCAGCGGCGAGCCGGCGAACTCCTTGAGCGACACCTTGCGGCCGTCCTGGTCGGGCAGCGAGAAGGCGGGGGCGCGGTCTCCGGCCTGGAGTCGCCCCGCATTCTTGGCTGGAGCGGCCTTCTTGGCTGGTGCCGCCGTCTTGGCTGCGACCTTCTTGACCGGCCCCTTCTTGGCCGGCCCTGCCTTCGGCATGGAGATCCTCCTCTCCGGCCTGGTCCGCCGGGACGTCGGTGTCACACCTTGGCACACCCCGCGCGAGACTCGGCCTCGACGGGAGCTCGGGCCGACCGGGCTGAGAGGGCACCTGCCGCGGTGCCGACCGTACGAACCTGCACCGGGTAATTCCGGCGAAGGGAGGACCGATGACCGCAACGACCACATCGACCACGACCAACCGCCGCAAGGTGTACGAGGACGGTCCCGGCGGCATCCGGGTCCCCTTCGCCGAGGTCACGCTGCGTCCGGTGGGAGGACACCCGCCGTCTCAAGCAGACCCACCGGTGCGGCTGTACGACACCTCCGGGCCCGGTTCGGTGCCCGAGGTCGGCCTGCCCGCATTGCGCGCCCCCTGGATCGCCGGACGGGGTGACACCGAGGAGTACCGGGGACGGCCCGTCTCGATTCGCGACGACGGTCGCGCCGCGGCCCGCCGAGCCGAGGGACCGAGCGCTTGGCCCGGACACCGGAGCCGGCCGCGCCGTGCCACGAGCGGACCGGTCAGCCAGCTGCACTATGCCCGACAGGGACGCGTCACCGACGAGATGGCCTTCGTGGCGGTGCGCGAGCAGCTCGACCCCGACACGGTGCGCCAGGAGGTTGCCAGCGGGCGTGCCATCATCCCAGCCAACGTCAACCACCCAGAGTCCGAACCCATGGCCATCGGACGGCGCTTCCTCGTGAAGGTGAACGCCAATATCGGCAACTCGGCGGTGACGTCGTCGGTGGCGGAGGAGGTCGAGAAGCTCACCTGGGCGACCGCCTGGGGAGCCGACACCGTTATGGACCTGTCCACCGGGCCCGACATCCACACCACCCGGGAGTGGATCCTGCGCAACTCCCCGGTGCCGATCGGCACCGTGCCGATCTACCAGGCGCTCGAGAAGGTGGACGGTCGCCCCGAGGAGTTGAGCTGGGAGGTCTACCGGGACACCATCATCGAGCAGGCCGAGCAGGGGGTCGACTACTTCACTGTGCACGCCGGGGTGTTGCTGCGCTACGTCCCGCTCACCGCCTCACGCGTGACGGGCATCGTGAGCAGAGGCGGCTCGATCATGGCGGCGTGGTGCCTGGCGCACCACAGGGAGAACTTCCTGTACTCCCACTTCGAGGAGCTGTGCCAGATCATGGCCGCCTACGACGTCGCCTTCTCGCTAGGAGACGGGCTGCGTCCGGGCTCGGTGGCCGACGCCAACGACGAGGCCCAGCTCTCCGAGCTGCGTACCCTGGGCGAGCTCACCACGCTGGCGTGGGACCGCGGCGTGCAGGTCATGATCGAGGGCCCGGGCCACGTGCCGCTGCACAAGATCGCCGAGAACGTGACGCTGCAGCAGCAGCTGTGCCACGACGCCCCCTTCTACACGTTGGGCCCGCTCACCACCGACGTGGCGCCGGGCTACGACCACATCACTTCGGCCATCGGCGCCGCCGTGATCGGCATGCACGGCACGGCCATGCTCTGCTACGTCACTCCCAAGGAGCACTTGGGCCTTCCCGACCGCGACGACGTGAAGGCCGGGATGATCGCCTACAAAATCGCTGCGCACGCCGCCGACGTGTCGAAGGGCCATCCCGGCGCCCAAGCCTGGGACGACGCCCTTTCCAAGGCCCGTTTTGAGTTCCGCTGGGAGGATCAGTTCGACCTGTCGCTGGACCCGGCCACGGCGCGCGCCTACCACGACGCCACGTTGCCGGCGGCGCCGGCCAAGACCGCTCATTTCTGCTCGATGTGCGGCCCCAAGTTCTGCTCGATGCGCATCAGCCACGATGTCCGGCGCCTGGCCGAGGAGAGCGGCGTGACCCCCGAGGAGATGCTGCAACAGGGCATGCACGACAAGGCGGTGGAATTCGTGGCCGGTGGTGCTTCTCTCTACCGAGAGGCCGAACACACTCCGTCGTGACTGGCCGGCGAAAGAGCGGCACTCCGTCGGCGAACGGCCATTGCGTCTGAAGTCGAGGGAAAAAACCGGTAAAAACGCGGTCAACTCCTTGGCAGGGGCGCGTTCACCGTCTTCACTGTCGGGCACCACCTGTCGATATGCCAACCGTTCTCTCTCGCATTCAGTCCCTTCGCGTCCCCCCGGCGGTGGCAATGGTGTCCTTCGCCGTCGTCGCCCTGCTCCTCGCTTCCACGATCGGCATCGGCAGTGGCGGCGGTGGCTCCTCAGGCGTACCCGCCCTCGCCCTGGCAGGGAAGAGGCACCCGACCACGACGTCGACGAGCAGCACGACGACGTCCTCGACGACGTCCACGACGACGTCCTCGACCACCACCACTACGACCCAGCCACCGGGCAACAACGGGGCGCTCGCCGTCAAGGTGGTGGGCAACGAGCTCGAGAACGGCTCTGGCCAGCCCATGCGGCTCGTCGGCGTGGACCGCTCTGGCACCGAGTACGCCTGTGCGCAGGGATGGGGGATCTTCGACGGTCCCTCTGACGCCTCATCGGTGTCCGCCATCCGCTCGTGGCACGGCGATGCCGTGCGGGTGCCGCTCAACGAGGACTGCTGGCTGGGGATCAACGGGGTGAACCCGTCCTACAGCGGCGGCAACTACCAGAGCGCCATCGAGGCCTACGTGCAGACGCTCAACGCCGCCGGCATGGTGGCCATCTTGGATCTGCACTGGAACGCGCCGGGCTCGACCTTGGCCACCGGCCAGCAGGTCATGGCCGACGCCGACCACTCGCCGGCGCTGTGGGCCTCGGTGGCCTCGGCGTTCAAAGGCAACCCCGCCGTGGTGTTCGACCTCTACAACGAGCCCCACGACATCTCGTGGTCGTGTTGGCTCAACGGCTGCACTACCTCGGTCGGATGGCAGGCGGCGGGTATGCAGCAGCTGCTCGACGCCGTCCGCAACACCGGGGCCACCCAGCCCGTCATGGCCGGCGGGCTCAACTGGTCGGGAGACCTGTCGAGCTGGTTGGCCAACGAGCCCAACGACCCCCTGCACCAGCTGGCGGCCTCCGCCCACATCTACAACTTCTCGGCGTGCAACACCCAGAGCTGCTGGAACCAGACCATCGCCGCCGTGGCCGCCAAGGTGCCGGTGGTCACGGGCGAGATCGGTGAGAACGACTGCGCCAGCAGCTTCATCGACAGCTACATGAGCTGGGCCGACTCGGTGGGCGTGTCGTACCTCGGCTGGACGTGGGACACCTGGAACTGCTCGAGCGGCCCGGCCCTCATCACCTCCTACGGCGGTACCCCGACCAACTTCGGGGTGGGACTGCAGTCACACCTCGCCACCCTGGCGGCGTCATCCCCGATCTTCGCCCCGGCTGTCCAGGCTTCTACGGCACCAGCGGGCTTTCGGGCCTGGGGCCGGGATCGACGGTGACCTACACGATCGATGACCCGTCGGGCACGGCCCTCCAGATCGAGCCGTTCGCCCAAGACGGCTCGTGGACGGTCCATTTCGCTCCGGCCACCGCGTTGGGCCCGGGCTGGAGCTCCGTGACGTGGACGGTGCCGCCGGAGACCGGCATCACCTCCATCGGCCTGCAGGTGAACGACTCGTCGAATTTCGTGGGCCAGCTGGTGCTCGCCTCGGCCGGGTGGTGACCCCGGGCGTCGACCGAACCTCGGGCCTCGATCGGTCCGGGGGTCGAATAGCCCAGTTGGGGGAGGCCTTCAGGTAGAGTGGTGGTGCGTGCCACGGCCATGGGGTCGTGGTGCGGGGTCTTCCTCATGTGCGCTTCGTCTGCCCCACCAAGGGGCGACTGCGGAGTCCGAGGCGGACCCGCCCGGCGACCGACAGGCGGTCGTCACATACCGAAGCGAGCGATCTCCTTGACCCAGATGACCGAGCGTCCCGTCGGGGACGCCGCCACCGTTGCCAGCGCGCCTGCTGCCGTGGCGGCCACCACCTTCGCCGAGCTCGGGGTGGACCAGGCCCTCGTGGCCGAGCTCGAGCGCCGCAACATCACCGTCCCTTTTCCGGTGCAGGCCCTCACGATCGGGGACGGCATCGCCGGCCGCGACGTGTGCGGCAAGGCCAAGACCGGTTCCGGGAAGACCCTCGCCTTCGGGCTGCCCTTGCTCATGCGGGTGCCCAAGGCGCACGTCGGCAAGCCGCGGGCGCTCGTGCTCGTGCCCACCCGTGAGCTGGCTTTGCAGGTGGGCGACGTGCTCGCCCCTCTGGCGACGGCCGTCGACCGTCGTGTCGTCACCGTCTACGGAGGGGCCGACATCGAGCGACAGGTGAAGAAGCTCCGTAAGGGCGCCGATGTCGTGGTGGCCACGCCGGGGCGGCTCATCGACTTGGGTGAGCGCAAGGTCGTCTCGCTCGAGGCGATCGAGGTCGTCGTGCTCGACGAGGCCGACCGCATGGCCGATATGGGATTCCTGCCTCAGGTCGACTGGCTGCTGCGGCGCATCGACGGTCCGCACCAGACCATGCTGTTCTCCGCCACCTTGGACGGCGACGTCGACCGGCTGGTACGCCGGCACCTCTCCGACCCGGTCCGTCACGAGGTGGCGTCGGCCACCACAACGGTGGACTCGATGGAGCACCGTTTCCTCCAGGTCCATCAGATGGACAAGGTGAAGGTGGCCGCCGCCATCTGCCAGGGAGCGGCCAAGGTCCTCGTGTTCGTTCGCACCAAACGCGGGGCCGATCGGCTCGTGGAGCAGCTCGAACGCGAGCACGTGCGCGCTGCCGCCATCCACGGGGACCTGCGGCAGCAGAGCCGCGAGAAGGCCCTCAGCCAGTTCACCTCCGGCCGCCTGCACGTACTCGTGGCCACCGACGTGGCGGCCCGGGGATTGGACATCGACGACGTCGAGGTCGTGGTCCACTACGACCCGCCCGAGGACCACAAGGCGTACCTGCACCGTTCCGGGCGCACGGCGCGTGCCGGAGGCACCGGTGTGGTGGCCACCTTGGTGCTGTGGGACCAGATCCTCGAGGTCGAGCGCATCCAGAAACGACTCGGGTTGTCCGCCCCCATCGTGGAGGTGTTCTCCAACGACCGGCGCCTGGCGGACCTGAGCGCCTGGTCACCGGCAGACGAGGGCGCCGCCTGATCGAGGCCGCATTGGCCGCCGGCCCGGCCACCTAGCATCGCCTTCAATGGCCGACGCCCCGCTCGTCGTGGAGCCCATGCCTCCTGCGGTCGACTGCATTCTCGTGGTCGTCGCCCATCCCGACGACGTCGACTTCGGGGTGGCCGGCTCGGTGGCCCAATGGACCAAAGCCGGTGTCGAGGTCTCGTACTGCATCGTCACCGACGGCGACGCCGGTGGGTCGGACCGGTCGATGTCGCGCCAGGACATGGCGCGCATCCGTCGCGAGGAGCAGCGGGCCGCCGCCGCCGAGGTGGGGGTGACCGACGTCGTCTTCCTCGCCTATCCGGACGGGCGGCTCACCTCGAGCATCGAACTGCGCCGTGACGTGAGCCGCCAGATCCGTCGGCTGCGCCCGGGGCGTGTGGTGTGCCAGTCGCCTGACCGCATGTGGGACCGTCTCGGCGCCAGCCATCCCGACCACCTGGCCGCCGGCGAGGCCACCGTCTGCGCCGTCTACCCCGACGCCCGCAATCCCTTCGCCCACCCCGAGCTGCTCGAGGAAGGGCTCGAGCCCTTCTCGGTGCCCGAGCTCTGGCTGATGGCCAGTCCGGAGACCACCCACGTCGTCGACGTCACCGACACCTTCGACAAGAAGATGGCCGCGCTGCAGTGCCACGTGAGCCAGGTGGGGGATCGCCAAGGGCTTGCCGACTGGATCAGGGGATGGCTCTCGTCCGCCGCCGCCCGGGCGGGGCTGCCCGAGGGGAGGCTCGTCGAGTCCTTCCGGGCCGTGCACATCTTCTGACCGACAGCACTTGGCGCCGGCGGAGGGCGCGCCGGGCCGCTCGGCAGATCAGTGGCCGATCAGTGGTGGCGGGTCGTCGTCGTCGGCGAGCCGCCCTGGTCCCCGCCTCCACCCTTGGGCGGTGGAGGGGCTGCGGTGGTGGTCGTGGTGGTCGCCGGGTTCTGCAGGCCCATGGCCTGGGCCACGGCCGCCACGTCCGACAGCAGAGTGGCCGTCACGCCCGCCGTCGCCCCGCCATTGCTGTCGGCGGAGATGATCATCTGGTCGATGGCCCCGAGCGTGTTGCCCGCCGCCGTGGGATCGGTCTGGGCCTGGGCGTCCGCTTGTGCGAGGCGGCTCACGATCTGCTGGCCCACATCGGGTGACAGCGAGCCGGCCGCCTCTGCCTGCTGCACGTCGCGCACCAGGTTCGCCGACGCGATCGGCACGGACGGCGCCGTGGTCGTGGTCGTGGAGTTCGCCCGGTGGTTGGCACCTGCGGGGGCGGGACGGGAGACGAGCGCCCAGGCGCCGAGCGACATCACCAGCAGGAGGAGCGCCACGGCGGCGACGAGCATCATGGTGCGACGGCGGTCGCTCCCTCGGCGGCGCAGGGCCTGCGGCGCGTAGATCGGGCTCGCCAACGTCGGCGGGCCCGCCACGTTGGTGGGCGCGCCGTCGGCGCCCGGCGCCGACTCGCCCCCAACGGCGGTCATCGCCGCCTCCGAGGCGGCGAACGCCTCGGTGGCCCGCGGATCCCAGGGCCTGGCGAAGGCCGGGGCGTGCAGCATGTCCGTCACCTCGGCCGCCTCGGGACGCCGGGCAGGGTCCGGGTCCATCATCGAGGACAAAAGCATGCGCCACGGCGCCGGCAGGCCATCGGGAGAGGGCACGGCGCCCGCCAGGCGCCGGGCGACCACCTCGGCCGGGGTGCCCTCGAAGGCGCGCCGCCCGGTTATGCACTCGAGCAGCATCGCCCCCAGTGCCCACAGGTCCGCCTCCGGACCGACCCGGTGGTGGCCCAGCTGTTCGGGTGCCATGTAGGCGGCGGTCCCGAGCGTGGTGCCCGTGACCGTGGCGGCCGAGGCGTCGAGCACCTGGGCGATCCCGAAGTCCGCCAGCCGCACCCGAGACCCGGGGCCCAGAAGGACGTTGGCGGGCTTGACGTCGCGATGCACGACCCCGCGGCGGTGCACGTAGGCCAGGGCGTCGGCCAGCGAGGCGCCCAAGGTGGCGCACCGGTCGGGGGCGAGCGGCCCCCGGCGCAGGCGCTCGGCCAGGGTCGGGCCCTCCACCAGCTCCATGACCATGTAGGCGTGCCGGTCGTGGACACCGGCGCCGAGCAGGCGCACCAACCCGGGATTGTCGAAGCCCTCGACGGCGCGGGCCTCCCGGGTGATGCGCCGAGCCAGCTCCGGATCCGTCGACCGGACCACTTTGATGGCCACGGGCGGGCCTCCGGACTCGTCGACGGCGCGGTACACGTCGGCCATGCCGCCATGGCCGAGCAGGCGCTCGAGTCGGTAACGGCCGGCGATGGGTTCGGTGGTAGGGACGGCAGAGGTCATGGCAGGTGTGGGTCAGCCCGGAGACCCACATACCCTCGCACGCACGGACGGACGCACGACCGGCGCCCGACAGAGCGCCCTGAGCTGGGAAGACAAGGCGGAACCGGCCTCCTGCGTGGCAGGGTGGGCAGATGATGATGCTCACCTGCCTGGTTCGGCGCAAGCCGGGGATGTCGCCCGAGGAGTTCCATCGCTACTGGCGTGAACGCCATGGCCCCTTCGTGGCCTCCACCAAGAGCGGGAGCTACGTGGTCCGCTACGAGCAGCACCACCGAGCGCTCGAGGACTACCCGCCCGAGGACGACGGCGGGTTCGACGGCGTCACCGTGCAGTGGTTCCGGTCGCGTGCCGACTACGAGGCGCACGTCGGCGCGCCGGACTTCGCCGAGGTGTGGGCGGACATCGAACGCTTCCTCGACGTGGATCGCCTGACGTACGTGCTCACCGACGAGACCGCCGTCATCGTGGACGGGAAGCTCTGAGCGGGTCCGCCGGGGCGCGCCTCGCTCAATCTCCGCCCGCCCGCGCCCAGGTGGCGAGGGCGCCGTTCGGTCAGCCCGCCAACTGCCGTAGGACGTAGGTGAGGATCCCGCCATGCCGGTAGTACTCCGCCTCCATCGGGGTGTCGATGCGCACCCGGGCCGGGAACTCCACGTCCCCCGCCCGGACCGTGAGCTCCTTGGGGACGTCGCCGTGCGCCAGGGCCTCGACACCCGTGATGTCCACGATCTCTTCTCCAGTCAGTCCCAGCGACGCCACTGAGCGGCCCTCGGGGAACTGCAGCGGCAGAATGCCCATACCGATCAGGTTGGAGCGGTGGATGCGCTCGAAGCTCTGGGCGATGACGGCGCGCACGCCGAGCAGCGCCGGGCCCTTGGCGGCCCAGTCCCGCGACGACCCCGAGCCGTACTCCTTGCCGGCCAACACCACCAGCGGGACTCCGTCGGCCATATATCGCATGGCGGCATCGAAGATCGTCATCTGTTCCCCGTCGGGGAGGTGCCGAGTCACGCCGCCTTCTGTGCCCGGGGCGAGCAGGTTGCGCAGGCGCACATTGGCGAAGGTCCCCCGCATCATGATCTCGTGGTTGCCCCGGCGCGCCCCGTAGGAGTTGAACTCTTCGATGCCCACACCGTGCTCGGTGAGGTACTGCCCGGCGGGGGAGTTGCTGCGGATCGAGCCCGCCGGCGAGATGTGGTCCGTGGTGACGCTGTCACCGAGCAGCGCCAGCACACGGGCGCCGGTGATGTCGGCCGGCGCCTGGGACTCCGCACTGAGGGCGTCGAAGAACGGCGGGTCGAGCACGTAGGTGGAGTGCTCGTCCCACGGGAAGGTGGCACCCGTACCCACATCCATGGCCTGCCAGCGCTCGTCGCCGTCGAAGACCGAGGCGTAGCGGCTGCGGAACATCTCCGAGCTGAGGGCCCGACGCACGGTGTCGACGACGTCCTTCGTCGACGGCCAGAGGTCACGCAGGTAGACGGGGGCTCCCGACGTGTCGGTGCCGAGGGGCTCTGTCGTGAGGTCGACGTCCATCGAGCCGGCTAGGGCGTAGGCCACGACCAGCGGGGGCGACGCCAGGTAGTTGAGGCGGACGTCGGGGTGGATGCGCCCCTCGAAGTTGCGGTTCCCGGACAGCACCGCCGCCACCGACAGCTCCCCGTCGCGCACCGCCTCCGACACCCCGGGCAGGAGCGGCCCGGAGTTGCCGATGCAGGTGGTGCAGCCGAAGCCCACCAGTTCGAAGCCGAGCGTGTTCAGCGGTTCCAGGAGCCCAGCTCGCTCGTAGTAGTCCATGACCACCCTCGACCCGGGTGCCAGCGACGTCTTCACCCACGGCTTGCGCTCGAGGCCCTTCTCGACGGCGTTCTTGGCGAGAAGGCCGGCAGCGAGCATCACCTGCGGGTTGGACGTGTTGGTGCAACTCGTGATGGCGGCGATCACCACGTGACCGTCGGTGATCTCGCCGGCGTCGCCGCCCGGAGCGGGCTGGGCGTGCAGGCTGTCGTCGGCGCGGCCGGGGGTCTCGGTGAGCGCCTGATGGAACCCGGTCTTGGCGTCCGCCAGCCGCACCCGGTCCTGGGGGCGGGCCGGCCCGGCCAGGCTGGGCTCGACCGTGGACAGATCGAGCTCCACCTTCTCGGTGAAGACCGGCTCGGGGTCGTCGGGGCCGGCGAACATGCCCTGCTCCTTGGTGTACGCCTCGACCACGGCCACGTGCTCGTCGTCACGCCCGGTGAAGCGCAGGTACTCGAGGGTTGCGTCGTCCACGGGGAAGATGACGCAGGTGGCCCCGTACTCCGGCGCCATGTTGCCGATGGTGGCGCGGTTCTCGAGTGGCAGCTCGGCGAGCCCCGGCCCGTAGGCCTCGACGAACTTCCCCACCACGCCGTGACGACGCAGCAACTCGGCAATGGTGAGCACCAGGTCGGTGGCCGTGGCGCCTTCGTTCAGCCGGCCGCTCAAGCGCAGTCCCACGACGGGAGGGATGAGCATGGTGAGCGGTTGGCCGAGCATGGCCGCCTCGGCCTCGATCCCACCCACTCCCCAGCCCAGCACGCCGAGCCCGTTCACCATGGTGGTGTGGGAGTCGGTGCCCACTAGCGTGTCCGGGAAGGCCCAGCCTTCGGCGTCGAACACCACCCGGGCCAGGTACTCGAGATTCACCTGGTGGCAGATGCCAGTGCCGGGTGGCACCACCCTGAACCCGTCGAAGGCCTGCTGGGCCCAGCGCAGCAGCTGGTACCGCTCGCCGTTGCGCCGGTACTCGATGTCCACGTTGCGGGCGAAGGCGTCCGGGCGCCCGGAGACCTCGGCGATGACCGAGTGGTCGATCACGAGCTCGACGGGGACGAGCGGATTGATGCGCGTGGCGTCCCCTCCGATGCCGGCTAGGGCATCGCGCATGGCCGCCAGGTCGACGACGGCCGGCACCCCGGTGAAGTCCTGCATGAGCACGCGCTCGGGGGTGAAGGCGATCTCGGTGGCGCCCGCCGCGCCGCTCTTCGTCCGGGTGGCCCAGGAAGCGACGGCTTCGATGTCGGCGGCGTGCACGTGGCGGCCGTCCTCGTGGCGCAACAGGTTCTCGAGGAGCACCTTCATCGAGTAGGGGAGTGCGTCCACCTCGAAGCGGTCGGCCAGGGCCCCGAGACGGTGGACGTCGAGGCTCCGCCTTCCGGCCGTGAGGGTGGATCTCGTTTCGAAGCTGTTCAGTCCGCCGCTTTGCGCCATGCCCCCATTCTTGTCGCTCAGCGGAAGGCCTCCACCGCCGCCGATCCACCCACCACGAGCAGCCCGTCTCCTGCGCTCACCCCGGCGAAGGTGGGCGGCGTGCCGGTGGCGAGCGGCAGCGACCAGCGGGTGGTGCCCGAAGCCGGGTCGACGCCGTACAACGTCGAGTTGGCCCGATCGGCCACCCACAGCGCCCCTCGGGCCAACGTGGGAGAGCTGGCGCCCGCACCCGGGGACGCCCACGTCCAGCCGCGCCGCAGTGCGCCCGACCCCACCTGCACCTGGTCGATGGTTCCGGAGTCGGAGCAGACCACGTACAGCTCGGATGCGGCGTAGGCCGTGGCGCCGCGCGAGTTGCACAGAGGCACACTGGGGGCCGGTCCGCCCACGCCGCCCAGGGACGCTCCGGTGAGCAGGTACCCGGTGCCGCCCTTGCCGACGATGAACAGCTGGCCATTGCCGAGAAGGACCGGGGTGGTCGAACCGAGGTCGAGGTCCTCCCGGTTGAGCTGTGCCCAGTTGGACGGCGCCCAGTACTGCTCCTCCGCCAGCGAGGGCGAGAGCTCGATGACGGCGTCGCCGTGGTCGAAGGCCTGCCCCGCCCCCGCCGCACCGTTGCCGGTGGAGACGAACACGTTGCCGGACGAGTCCGTGGCCGGGCCCGCCGGGGCCCAGATGGCCCCCTGGTTGGCGGTGGGAACCTTGTAGGTGAGCATCGCCCCGCTGCCGCTCTCGGGCACGCCGATCACCCACCCGTGGTAGTTGCCGCAGTCGCCGTAGTTCCCGCCGAAGCCGACGAGCACGTTGCCGTCGTCGAGTGCCAAGCCGGAACGCTGGAGTTGGGCAGCCCGCGACCAGCCGGGCTGGTCCAGATCGCGGTGCCAGCGCACGGCGTGGGAGGCGAGGTCGATGGCGAACAGCTGGTGGGTGACCGTGCCCCCGCTCAGCAGCGCAGCGGAGGCGAAGAGCGTGCCGCTCGCCGGATCGATCGTCATCGTCGACGTCACGCCCACCGTGGGGGAGATGTCGCCGCACGGGAGGTCGCCGGCCGGCACAGCGGTGCCGAGATGGTCGGACCAGGAGATGGCACCGGTCGACGCGGACAGGCCGTACACCGTGTCGGCTTCGGTGGCGACGAACACCTGGCCGTCGAAGATGAGGGGCTCGCCGTAGACGGCGCCGTCGAGGTGAGGAGAGGTCCAGGCGGCCGTCGGGGCCGAGCTCAGGTTTGCCTCTGCGGTGTCGGCGGACGTGCGGTCGTTGCTGCCGCCGTACGTCGTCCAGCCGGAGGCCGCCGGTGCCGGGGCGGTGGCTCTCGTCGATGTGGTCGTCGTCGCGACGTGATGGTGCGTGGCGACCGGGCCTCCGCAGCTCGCCGCGCTGAGCAGCGTGAGGAGAAGAAGCCGGGACCGAGTCGTCACTCCCATGACCGGGCCATCATTGCTCCGGTCGCGTACCCCGAAGGCGGCCATCGACTCGCACGTGGACGTGGGCCGTGGTGAAGTTGACCGCTGTGGAGCACCCGCCGCCGTCGCCCTCCATCGGCGCCGGCGAGAAGATCCGTATCGGGTTCTTCTCCTTCACGGAGGTCACCGATCCCGGCGCCCATCGCGCCTACAACGCCTGGCACCAGCTCGACCACCTTCCCGAGCAGCTGCCCATTCCCGGCATTGCCTGGGGCGAGCGCTGGGTGTCGACGCCGGCCTGCCGACTGGCGCGCGCCGTTGACGGCGACCGCCTGGCATCTATCCACTACGTGACGCTGTACCTCATGACCGAGCCGGTCACCGAGACGCTCCGGGCTTTCGCTGCCCTTGCCGAGGAGCTGCATCGCCAAGACCGATTCTTCGAAGCGCGCCGATCCCATCTGTCGGGTCCCTTCGACGTGCTCGCCACCGCCACCGCCGGTCGGGTGCGAGTTTCCGCCGCCGCGGTGCCCTATCGGCCCGGCACCGGGGTGTACGTGTTGGTGGAGGAGTCCTCCAGCGACGAACCCGAAGACGCGGACACCTGGCGGCGGCCGACCGACCAGCAGGCGCTGGTGGCCGTCGACGGCGTGGCGGGCGTGTGGTCCTTCGCCGCTCGCACTGATGGTGTCGGGCGGTGGCGGCCGGGCCGTCACCGGATCACGGTCTGCTATTTGGACGGCGACCCGCTCGAGGTGGCCAAAGCGCTGCGGCCGGTGCTCGAGTCAGGTCGAGACGACGGGACGACGACGGTGTTCGCCGGCCCGTTCGAGACCATCACCCCGTGGCAGTGGGACTGGTTCGAGGAGCAGGCCGCACCAGAGACGTCGGGCTAGAGCTCGACCAACACCTTGCCCGTGTTGGCGCCGGTGAACAGCATGTTGAGCGCCTCGGGGGCGCGTTCGAGACCGTGCACGACATGCTCGGTGTGCACGATGCGCCCGTCGGCCAGCCAACCGGCCAGCTCGAGCTGGGCGGCGGCAAAGCGCTCGAGGAAGTCCAACACGATGAATCCCTCCATGCGGCCCCGCATGGGAATGAGGTTGACCACGTTGGACGGTCCCCGGGGCCGCGCTGTGGCGTTGTACGCGGAGATCGCCCCGCACAGCACCACGCGGCCCCGCATGGCCAGCTGGCCCAGGCAGATGTCGAGGATGTCGCCGCCCACGTTGTCGAAGTACAGGTCGATGCCTTTCGGACAGTGCCGATGCAGGGCCCTGGCCACGTCCTCGTGGTGGTAGTCGACTGCGGCGTCGAACCCGAGGGTCTCGGTGACCCAGGCGCATTTCTCCGGAGTACCGGCGATGCCCACCACCGGGCCGGCGCCCTTCAACTTGGCCATCTGGCCCGCCAGCGACCCCGTGGCGCCCGCCGCCCCGGACACCACCACCGTGTCGCCCTCCTGCAGCCGGCCCACCTCGAGGAGACCGAAGTAGGCGGTCATGCCGTTGGCGCCGTAGACGTTGAGGGCGGCGCGTGGGTCGATGCCGGGGGGCACCACCTGCATGGCGTCCGACTCGGAGGCGACGGTGTAGTCCTGCCACCCGGTGAGGCCGTAGACGACGTCGCCCACGGCGAGACGGCTCGTGCGGCTGTCCACCACTTCGCCGATCCCACCCGAGCGCACCACCTCGCCCACACCGATGGGCGGAAGATAGCTGGGCCGGTCGTCCATCCCCGTCCGGATGGTGGGGTCGATCGAAAGCCACTGCACCTTGACGAGCGCCTCTCCATCGCCGGGTTCGGGGGCATCGGTCACCTCGAGGCGAAGCGTCTTGTCGTCGACCATGCCGACCGGACGCTGGGCGAGGACGAGCCGGCGGTTCTCCGGGCTCACGACGCCCACTCCTTCAATTGCTCGATGCTGGCGAGCGCGTCCAGGCCGATGGCGGTGACGTTGAGCACGGTGACCCCCGCTTCTCGGTAGGCGGCGATGCGTTCCTTCACGTAGCCGGGCGGGCCCACCAGCGAGGTCTTCTCGAGCAACTCGCCGGGCACGAGCGCGGCCGCTTCATCCTTCTTGCCGGCGAGGTACAGCTCTTGGATCTCGTCCGCCTCCTTCTCGTATCCGTAACGGCGGGTGAGCGAGTTGTAGAAGTTCCGGCCTTTGGCGCCCATGCCGCCGATGTAGAGCGCCGCCATGGGGCGGGCCAGCTCACGCAAGTTCTCGAGCCCGTCGCCCACGGCGAGCAGGCCGCCAGCGGCGATCTCGAGCGGCCCGAGCCCGGGCGCCCGGCGTGCCCCACCCTCGGCGAGGGCGTCGCCCCACACCTCGGCGGCCCGTTCGGGCACGAACAGGAACGGGAACCAACCGTCGGCCAGCTCGGCGGCCATGGCCACGTTCTTCGGTCCCATGGCCGCCACCCAGATGGGGATGGCCTCGCGGACGGGGCGGTTGATGAGCTTGAGCGGCTTGCCCAGCCCCGTTCCCTGCCCCGCTGGCAGCGGGATGGTGTACAGGCCTTCGTTGGTGATGACCTCGCGTCGCCACACCCGTCGGCAGATGCCGATGATCTCTCGAGTGCGTTCGAGCGGCTGGGTGTAGGGAACCCCGTGCCAGCCCTCGATGACCTGAGGCCCGGACGCACCGAGGCCGAGGATGAAGCGTCCCTCGCTCAGGGCGTCGAGCCCGGCCGCCGTCTGGGCGAGCAGCACGGGGGTGCGGGAGTAGATGGGCAGGATGGCCGAGCCGATCTCGACGCGGGTGGTCTTCGCCGCGATGTAGCCGAGCTGGCTCGGGGCATCGAGGCCGTACGCCTCGGCCACCCACACGATGTCGAGCCCGGCCCGCTCGAGCTCGGCCACGTAATCGGCGGACGCCTTGATCCCGCGCGAATAGTCGAGCATCGTGCTCACCCGCATGGCCGGCCTCCCATGTCGTTGTCGGGGTGGGCCGCTTAGCCCACCGTGGCGATGCCGCCGTCGACCGGGACGATGGCTCCCGTCATGTAGGAGGACGCCGGCGAGGCCAGGAAGATGGCGATGCCGGCCATGTCGTCGGGGCGTCCGATCCGCTTCATGGGTGCGGAGGCGGCGATCTGCTCCCCGAACGACTCCAGGGTCGCCGCCATCATCTTGGACTCGAATGGACCGGGGGCAATGGCGTTGACCGTGATGCGCGGAGCGAGACGGCGGGCCAGGTGGCGGGTCAACTGGTGCACGGCCGCCTTCGACGCCGAGTAGGAGTAGGTCTCGAGCACAGGTACGTGGATGCCGTCGATCGAGCCGACGTTGATCACGCGGGCGGGGTCGTCGTCGGTGGACGCCTCCTCGAGCAACGGGACCAGGAACTTGGTCGTGTGGAACACTCCTTTCACGTTGAGCGACAGCACCCGGTCCCACGCCGCATCGTCGAACTGCTCGAGCGGTGTGCCCCAGGTGTTTCCGGCGTTGTTGACGAGCACGTGCAGTCGCGGCTCACGGTCAGCCAGGGCGTCGGCCAGCTGGCGGCAGCCGGCCTCGGTGGACAGGTCGGCGGGCAGGGCGACGCACGTGCCCTTCTCGGACAATTCGGCGGCGGTCTGCTCGCAGGCTTCCGCCTTGCGAGACGAGATGTACACCTTGGCACCCGCCTCCACGTAGCCGGAGGCGATCATGCGGCCGATCCCTCTCGACCCTCCCGTCACCAGCGCCGTCTTGCCTGCGATCGAGAACAGGTCGGGCACGGCCGCGGAGGATAGCCGTCAGCGGCACCGGCTCCGCCATCCGCCGGGTGTACCGTCGGTCGACGCGTCCTATGTCCGATCGCACCTCCCCCATCCACGCCGTGACGAACCAGGCGCCGCCGCTCGAAGAATACGACCTGTACGCCGCCGACACGGTGCTGCGACAGGCAGTGGGTCGCCAAGGTGGCGACTGGGCCGACGACGAGCTGCACGAGGTCGGACGGCGAGCCGGGAGCGCCGAGTGCATCGCCTGGGGCTACGCCGCCAACCGCTTCCCGCCCGAACTGCGGGCATTCGACCGCTACGGCGACCGCATCGACGAGGTCGAGTTCCACCCCACGTGGCACCAGCTGCTCTCCTTCGCCGTGGAGCACGGGATGCACGGCACACCGTGGGCCGCGGCGCGTCCAGGTGCCCATGTGGCCAGGACGGCCGCCTTCTACTTGTGGTCACAGGTGGAGAGCGGGCACGGCTGTCCCGTCTCCATGACCTATGCGTCGGTGCCGACACTGCGCCATCAAGGCGAGCTGGCCGCCGTGTGGGAGCCGCTCGCCGAGAGCCGCCGGTACGACCCGGGCCTGCGCCCGGTGTCCGACAAGGCCGGGGTCCTGCTCGGCATGGCCATGACCGAGCGCCAGGGCGGCTCGGACGTGCGCGCCAACATCACCACCGCCGCTCCCGACGACGGAGCCGGGCCGGGCGCCCGCTACCGGCTCACCGGCCACAAGTGGTTCTGCTCGGCGCCCATGTGCGACGCCTTTCTCGTGCTGGCCCAGGCACCGGGTGGGCTGTCGTGCTTCCTCATGCCGCGCGTCCTTCCCGACGGCAGCCGCAACGCCATGCACCTGGCGCGCCTCAAGGACAAGCTGGGCAACCGGTCGAACGCTTCGGCGGAGATCGAGCTGCACGGCGCGTCTGCCTTCCTCGTGGGCGAGGAGGGGCGCGGCGTGCGCACCATCGTCGACATGGTCAACTGCACGCGCCTCGACTGCGTCACGGGCTCAGCCGCGCTCATGCGTCAAGCGCTGATGCAGGCCCTCCACCACGCCCGCTACCGCCACGCCTTCGGACGCCGGTTGGTGGAGCAACCCCTCATGGCCAACGTGCTCACCGACCTGGCCCTCGAGTCGGAGGCGGCGACGTCGCTCATGGTTCGCCTCGCCGGCGCCGCCGACCGGGCCGACGGTGACGAGCAGGAAGAGCGTCTGCGCCGCATCGGCACAGCCGTGGGCAAGTACTGGGTGTGCAAGCGCACGCCGCCCATGGTCGGCGAGGCCCTCGAGTGCCTGGGGGGAAACGGCTACGTGGAGGAGTCGGTGATGCCGCGGCTCTTGCGCGAAGCACCGCTCAATTCGATCTGGGAGGGGTCGGGGAACGTGAACGCCCTCGACGTGCTCCGAGCTGCCGCCAAGGAGCCGGGCGTGGTCGACGCCCTGTTCAGCGAGGTGGGCGAGGCGGGGGGCAGCGACCGTCGCCTCGACGACCACGTGGCCGCCCTGCGCAAGGAGCTCGACGACGGCACCGATCTCGAGTACCGGGCCCGGCGCCTGGTCGAGGCCATGGCACTGGCACTGCAGGGATCGCTCCTCGTGCGTTTCGCGCCGACCGCCGTCGCCGACGCCTTCTGCGCCTCGCGCCTGGGCGGCGACGGAGGACACGCCTTCGGGACGCTCCCGCCCGGTGTGGACTGCGACGCCGTCCTCGATCGCGTTGCTCCCGGCCTCTGAGCGCCGAGCACCGCTCGCCACCGTGCCCGAGTTCTTCGAAGTGGTGCGCTCGCAGCGGGCGTGCCGTGCCTTCGCCCCCGACCCCGTGTCCGACGACGTGGTCGAGCAGGTGCTCGAGGCGGCGACGCACGCGCCGAGCGCCGAGAACAGCCAGCCGTGGGTGTTCGTGGTGGTGCGCGACGACAAGGACCGGGCGCTCCTCGGCGAGCTCACCCGGCGGGCGTGGGAGGGAGGTGGCCGGCGCCACTCCGAGTCGCGCCTGCCAGGGGGTCTGCTCAAAGACGTCGACCACGGTGCCACCGGAGGAGTGGCGGCTGCGCCGGTGGTGGTGGTGGTGTGCGCAGACACGAAGGTGGTGAGCCCTGCGGTGCTCGAAGCCTCGATCTTCCCGGCGGTGCAGAACCTGCTCCTGGCCGCCGGTGCGCTCGGGCTCGGCAGTGCGCTCACCACGTTGCCCCTCGCCTTCGGGAGTGAGCTGGCCGAAGCCCTCGAGCTGCCAGACGGGGTCCGTCCCATGGCGGTGGTGCCCATCGGCCGCCCGGCACGCCCCCTCGGCGTGCCGAAGCGCCGTCCGGTGTCGGAGGTCACCCATCGCGAGCGCTTCGGCGCCGGTTGGTAGCGACGTCGTGCACCATCACGAATACGCCGTGGAGGTGGACGGCACACCCGAAGAGGTGTGGTCGTTGTTCTGGTACCGCGGACCGCGTCCCCCGAGCCAGGGGCCGGTGCACATCGAGATCCTCCATCCCGGCGACGAGGTAGGGGAGGGGCTCGTGCGGCACTGCACTTTCCGGGTCCCGCGCTATCTCATGACCGGCGGGGTGGGCCATTCCTGGGAGTGGCTCACCCAGGTGAAGCCGTACGAGTCATGGAAGTACGACGCCGTCGGGAAGCCGCTGTGGAGCAAGGCCGAGGGCTGGACGCGCCTCGAGGCCTTGGACGGGGGCCGGACCCGCATTCACTTCAGCGAGACCTACCATGCCTTCAACCCGCTTTTGCGAGCCCTACTCGAGGCGCGCGTGCACCGCTTCATCTCCAAGGACAACGACTCGCTCATCGCCGGGGCCATGGCCGAGGGGTTGCGCCGGCTGCGCCAGGCGCGCCGCGTCGAGCCGGTGGACGTCATCGAGCGCCCGGGTCGAGCTGGGCCGCCGGGAGCGAAGCCGCTCGCCGACTCGTAGGAGCCGTCAGCGGGCAGCTGCTCGTTTCACCACCGAGCTCCGCCCTTCACGAGCTGGGCCAGCTCGTCCGCCGGCATGGGGCGGGCGAAGTGGTAGCCCTGCGCGTGCTGGCAGGTCAGGTGACGGAGGGCGTAGAGCTGCTGGCTCGTCTCCACTCCTTCGGCCACGACCGACACCTTGAGGGCGCGGGCGATCCCCAGGATTGCGCTCACGATGGCCGAGTCGTGCGGGTCGGTGCCGAGCCCGCCGATGAAGGCACGGTCGATCTTGATGATGTCGATGGGAAATCGCTTCAGGTGGTCGAGCGACGAACAACCCACGCCGAAGTCGTCGATGGCGATGCGGACCCCGAGCTCTTTGAGCTCCTCCAGTGCCAGGAGACAGCGGAACGGGTCGGTCATGAGCACCCCTTCGGTGATCTCGAGGACGACGCTGTGGGGCTCGACCGAGTGGCGGGCGAGCACAGCGGCCACGGATTCAGTGAAGCGGCTGCGCAGCTGGCGCACCGATACGTTGACCGACATCGAGAGCGGGACGTGGGGGACCTCGCTGCGCCAGGCGCTGAGCTGGCGGCACGCCTCGTCCAGGACCCGAACCCCGAGCGGCACGACGAGCCCGGTCTCCTCCGCCACCGCCACGAAGTCGTGGGGCAGGATCACCCCTCGCTCGGGATCGTCCCAGCGGACGAGGGCTTCGACGCCTTCCACCCAACCGGCCTCCAAGGAGACGATGGGTTGATACACGACGAAGAACTCGTCGTTCTCCAGGGCTCGTCGCAGCGCCTTCTCGGTGTGGCGCCTGGCCTCGGCCCGGGTCCGCATCTCCTGGTCGAAGAGCTCGGTGCGGGCGCGGCCTTCGACCTTGGCGTGGTACATGGCGGCATCGGCGTCGCGCAACAGCTCCTCGGGAGTCGACGTTGGACTCCCCACGGCCACGCCCAAGCTCGCCGATACGTACACGTCCTCGCCGCCGAGCGAGATGGGCAGCTCGATGACCTTGCGGAGCCGGTCGGCGACCTGTGTGGCCTCGTCGGCGTTGGCAACTTCCTCGCACACCACGACGAATTCGTCTCCGCCGAAGCGGGCGACGGTGTCGCCGGAGCGCACCGCCGAGGAGAGGCGCTCCGACACCGACCGGAGCAGCGCGTCCCCTTCGGCATGGCCCTGGGTGTCGTTGATCAGTTTGAAGTGGTCGAGGTCGAGGAATGCAATGGCGACACAGCTGCCAGAGCGTGCCGCTCGGGCCAACGCCTGGCTGATGCGGTCCTCGAGGAGTGCGCGGTTGGGCAGGCCCGTCAGGTGGTCGTGCAGCGCCTGGTGCGAGAGCACCTCCAAGAGATTGCGGTCCCCGCCGGCCTCGGTCACGACCACCCAGGTCACGGACGCTCCGTCCGGCCCCGTTCCCGGAGCGGTCCGCAGGGTCAGCCGCCAAGGCTCCTGGGCGACGCGCCCCTGCAAGGCATGGAGGTTGAGGCGGGCCACGTCGGGCCCCAAGAGGTCCTCGGCGTCACGGCTCCACAGCACTGGTGCGCCCGACTCGTCGAGTGCCAGCACGGCAACAGGCACGTCGTCGAGGCACCCACCGAGCGCCTCGAGAACCGCCGTCAGGCCGCGATGGGGGACCGCCACTTTCGCCACCCTTCGGTCATCGGCCTGTTGACTATGGCGAGTTAGACGGATAGGCAAATTGTCCTGCTCTTGGGGCCGAAGGGTCGTCCGGGTATGGGACTTTGGTCCCCGGCCCAGCGACATGGGAGGGAGGGTCATGGAATTCGCCAACCCGGAAGTGCTGGTGGACACGGCGTGGCTGGGCGAGCACCTGGGTGACCTCGACGTCCGGGTCATCGAGGTCGACGAGGACACCTCGGCGTACCTGAAGGGACACATCCCTGGCTCGCTGGGATGGGACTGGTTCGAGGATCTCCACGCCAAACCGCGCCGCGACTACATCGACCAGAACGGCCTCAGCGAGCTGCTGGCGCGAAGCGGCGTCGGGCCGGCCACGACGGTCGTCCTGTACGGGGGCAACAACAACTGGTTTGCCGCCTATGCCTACTGGCTCCTGCGCTATCTCGGCTTCGACCGGGTGAAGCTCTTGAACGGCGGACGCAAGCGCTGGGAGCTCGACAGTCGTGAGCTCACCACGGAGACGCCCAAGGTCGAGCCCACCACCTACCGGATTCCTGGTCCGGTCCATCTCGAGCTGCGTGCGATGCGTGACGAGGTGCTGAGCAAGCTCGGGGCCGCCTCGTTCGTGGACGTGCGCTCGCCAGAGGAGTACCGCGGCGAGATGATGGCTCCGGCGCACCTGCCTCAGGAGTCGGCCATGGTCCCGGGACACATCCCCGGGGCGGTGAACGTCCCGTGGAGTCGTGCCGCCAACGAGGACGGCACCTTCAAGACGCTCGACGAGCTGAAGCGCCTCTACGACGACGCCGGGCTCGATGCGGACGCCCCGGTGATCGTCGCCTACTGCCGCATCGGCGAGCGGTCGGCCCACACCTGGTTCGTCCTCCACGAACTGCTCGGCTTTCCGAAGGTATCCAACTACGACGGCTCCTGGACCGAGTACGGCTCGCTGGTCGGCGTGCCCGTCGAGTGGTGAGGTGAACGTGGTGCCGCGACTCACGGGGATGATCGACGACGGGGCTGGGTCGTTCGTACAGCTCCGGGACGCCGAGGGCGACTTCGTGGGGGAGGTGCGAGCCGACGACGAGGGCCGGTTCGTGTTCCACGCCATCCCAGGACATTGGCGCGTGGTCTGCCTGACCCCGGGCCGGAACCGACGCCAACAGGAAGTCGATCTCGGCGCCGCCGACGTGGACGTCCGAATTCCCGCCTGAACCTCGGACCCCGGCACGGTCGTGAGCCGGAGCTTGAGGAACCTCCTCCGAGTCGTGGCGCCACCCTTAGGGCGCAAAGTGCGCGATTGACCCGCTGTCGCGGCAAGGGTCAGAATCGACGGCAGGTTCCCGGGCGGACGGGGCCCAGGGCGGTGCATTTGCGATGACTCGGTGGTGGGCAAAGACGTCGGTTGGCGTGATGGTTGGCGCCGGGGTGCTGGCGGGCGTACTCGCCTTCCCGGCTGGCGCCGATTCGGGCGGGACGGTCACGGTCACGGTCACGGCGTCTACCGGGTGCCTTCCGCCCAGCGTGCTCGTGCTGTCGGCGATGCCCCTCGAGCTGGACCCGCTCCTCGCTGCGGCACGGGGCGCCGACTACGCGCACCCGGTGATGCTCAACAACCGGCCCTTCGTGACCGCCAACCTCGAGGGCAACAACGTGATCATGGGGCTCACCGGCATCGGGCCGGAGAACGCCCAGGCGACGACGGAGGACGCCTTCAACACCTTCCAGTGCAACGGCGTCTCGGAGATCTCGGGCGTCGTGTTCTCGGGCACCTCCGGCGGCGACTTCATCGGTGACGTGTTCGTCCCCGACGGATGGAGCTACGCCGGCGGCCCGGCAGTGGCGAGCGACCCGACCATGCTCAAAGTCGCCGCCCAGGCGCCGGCGCCCAAGCTCGAACAGTCCACGCCGCCAGGTGACCCCGCCTGTGCCTGCGAAGCCACCGACCAACTGCAGACCCCGGTCACCGTGCAGCACCGGCCCGACGTCTCCTTCGGCGGCACGGGACTGACGACGGATCCCTTCGGAGGCCGGATCTTGCCCTGTGCTCCCACAGGCAGCGACATCTTCGGGTGCACGCCGTGCCCGGAGCTCGACATGGACGCACCGGCTCAGACCCTGTCGCTCGCTCAGGAGGCACCTGCCTTTCTCGAGCCGGGGTTCTTCCTCGGCTATACGAACTCGACCACTCCGGCGGGCACCTGGGTGTCGGAGGACGAAGAGACGGCCATCGTGGCCCAGGTGGCGACCGCCCATACGCTTCCCGGCGGGACACCTGTGCCGTTCATCGGGTTCCGAGCGGCTTCGGACGGCGGAGGCGACCCGCTGCATCTCCCCGGCTTCCCGGCGGAGTTCTTCGTCTATCGCCAGCTGGCCGCCAACAACGCGGCGGCAACGGCCCTCGTTTTCCTCCGACAGTGGGCGCTGGCTCAGAATCCGTTCCAGCTGGGACCGGTGACCGGCCCGTAGCCAGACCGGCCGCCCTCCGCGAGGATCGGGACTTCAGGCCCTAGTACGGAAACTGGCGACATGCGCATCTTTGCGACGTGGAGCACGGGTACGCGCTCGCCGGGGGCGAGGACTACATCGCCAGCTACTGCCGGCTGGGCCTGCACGACGAGTGCAGCTCCCATCCCGTGGTGACCTGTGCCTGCCCGTGCCACGGGGAGGGTCCCGAGGGCGACCTTCGACGCACCCCCCGCAGCGGCCGCGTTCCTGGCTGAGCGGTCCTCAGTTCGACGGCGCCGTCCAGGGGTCGCCACCCAGCTCAGCGATATCGGCCAAGTGGGCGGCGAGGCCGGGCGCCCCCATCTCGAGCGCCTCGCGTCGGCCCAGCGACAGCTGCTCGGTGGCGCGATCGACGTCGTCGGCACCGCCTCGCTTGAGGAGTGCCACGCCCAGGTACTGCCGGCACAGCGGCACGAGCCCGACGGCGCCGGCCTCGACGGTGTCGGCGAGGGTCTGCTCGAGGGTGTCGACGGCCTCGTCGACATGGTCCACGAGCAGCTCCGCCATGCCGAGTGGGACACCCACCGGGAACATGACGTGCAAATTGAAATGCGCCCACAGCCGGGCATGGGGCCGGAGTACGGCGATCGCCTCTTCGGCCCGTCGGCGGTCACCGGTGTGATAGGCGAGGTAGGCGACACACGCCGGCCCGCACAGCCCGAAGGCGTCGTCGTGATAGCGCGCCGCCTCCATGCCGTAGCGATCCAAGGTGTCTTGGGCTTCGGTCATGCGTCGCTCGAGGACGAGTGCGATGGCCGCACCGCAGCGCCACGTCGGCGCCTCGGGGAACTGGTCACCGAAGACAATGACGCTCTCGAACAGCCCCGGCATCGATTCTTCCCGCTGAAGCTGGATACCCACCTGGATCGCCGCGCTCCACACCAGGGCGTCGGGCTCGCCGAGCTCCTGGCCCCGCCTGAGCACCTCTTCGGTGGCCACCACGGCCTCGTCCAGGCGGCCCCCAAGCGCCAGGTGGCGGACGCTGTTGGCCTGGATCGACCACTGGACGCTGGGCGAGGCCTCGGTGGCGATGAGCGTTGCTTCGTCGATGACGGCCTGGAGGTCGGCCAGCCGGCCGTAATCGAGCAACGACCACGCCCGCCAGAAGCGGGCGAACGTCCGCAGGGCGGGATCGCCGGTCCCGTCGGCGAGCCGTACGCCCTCGTCGGTGCGCGTCGCCGTGGCGGCGATGCGAGAGAGATGCATGTGGGCGAAACCGGTGCGGGTGATCACCCACGCCAGCACGCTCGAGTCGCCCAGCGCCCTGGCCATGGCCTCGGCCTCGTCGGTGAGCGCCAGCCGGCGGTCGTGGTCTGACGAGAAGATGACCTCGCCGGCAAGATAGGCGAGCAGCCGGGCCCGGTCCGCAGACGGATCCGGGCCGACGGCATCGAGCGCCGCCTCGGCCATCGAGACCCGGTCCTCGTCCACGGCGCCCACCAGGCTGACGGCGGGCCGGGCGTTGGCGAGCACGGCCCGAACGTGAAGCGGCACCTCTCCGATGGCATGCGCCATCCGGGCGGCCTGGAGCAGCGTCTCCCGGAAGGCCGAGTTGGCCTGGTCGCGTTGGCATTCGCCCAGTCCCACGAGCGCCGCCACCCGCTCCGGCTCTTCACCGATCTCGGCTTCGTCGAGCACCTCGAGGACCCCCAGGTAGCGCTGTTCTGCGTCGGCCAGGGCACGGGCGGCGAAAGACTGCTCGGCTGCCAACAGCGAGTAGCGCACGGCCCGGGCCAGCAGCCCCCCTTCGGGACCGGCTTCGACATAATGACGGGCCAGCGCCACGACGTCGTCGGGCCGGATCTTCTCGATGGCCTCGGCGACCCTGCGGTGCAGGCGCCGCCGCCGCGTCGCCGACAGCTCCTCGTACAAAGTGGTGCGCACGAGGGCGTGGGCGAAGCGGTACTGATCCGGCCCGGTCTCGTCGACGATGCGCGCCGAGACTGCTTCGTCGAGTGCGTCGAGCTGTGACGCCTCGGTCAGGTCCGACAGTTCCATGAGGAGCTCGACGTCGAACTCCCGTCCCACCACCGACGCCGTGTGCAGCACGTCGTTAGCGGCATCCGACAATCGCGACAGACGCCGGCCGATCACGTCGCGCACGCCTTCGGGAACCGACAAGTTGCCGGGATCGGTGACGTACCAGCGCCCGTCGCGGCGCACCACAGCCCCCGTCTCGACCAGGTGGCGCAGAACCTCGGCCACGAAGAAGGGGTTGCCCTCCGTCTCGGCGTGCATGGTGCGTGCCAGCGCCTTGGTCTCGTCGTCGAGGTCGTGACCGGCGGCGGTGGCGATGAACCGTTCGACCTCCTCGTAGCTGAGCCCGCTCACCGCCAAGCGCTCGACCACCGGCAGCCGGCGCAGGTCGGCGAGCACGCCCGACAACGGATGGGCCCGGTCGATGTCCGTGTCGCGGTAGGTGCCGACCACGAAGAGCCCGCAGGTGGTGCCCGCCGACGTGGCGGCGCGCAGCACGTGCAGCAGCAACAACAGCGTGGGCTTGTCGGCCCAGTGGAGGTCGTCGAGGACCAACACCACCGGTTTGGTACGTGACAGCTCCACCAGCCACGAGGCGGTGGACTCGAACAGCAGGTGCTCCTCCGACCGCGGGTCCGAGGTAACGGGCCGCCCGATGGACGGCATCCGCGTGGGAAGCTCGGGTAGGAGCCGGGCCAGTTCAGCCGGGAGCCTGCCCAGCACGGGATCACCGGCATTGTCGGTGTAGAAGTCGAGCGCTTCCATGAAGGGCTGGTAGGGCACACCCAGGTCCTCGTCGCAGCGGCCGTACAGCACCACGGCGCCGTTGGCATGCGCTCGATGGGACAGCTCAGCCGCCGTGCGCGTCTTGCCGATCCCAGGCTCGCCCGCCAGGAGCGTCATCCGGCAGCCCACCCCCGACGCCGCCTCGAATGCACCCGTGAGCCGATCCAGCAGCCCGGCCCGTCCCACGTACGGCGAGCCGAAGACGAGGAGCGGCGGGAAGGGGAGCGCCGGCTCGACACCCGACTCCACGTCTTCCTCGGGTTCCCAGAACACCCGGCACGTCGGCAGTGGCTCGGCCAGTCCCTTGAGCTCGAGCTCGCCGTAGGAGGCGAACTGGAAGGCGCCGCGCCCACGACACAGCGACCGCACCAACTCGGCGACGAGGATCTCCCCACCGTTGGCAGACGCGCACAGCCTCGACGCCTCCACCACGGGCACGCCGAAGACATCGCCCTTCTCCAGCGAGACGTCGCCTGCCGACAGCCCGACCCGCACCGTGTAGACCTCGTCGGGACGACGGCGCCCGTGTTTCTCCACCGCTTGCTCGATGGCCACGGCAGACGCCACGGCGTCGGCGGCCGACACGAAGGTGGCCATGATCCCGTCGCCGAGCCCCTTCACCACCGCGCCGCCGTGCGACGTGACGACGTCGCCGAGCAGCCGGTCGTGGTCACGGCGAAGGGCGTTGGCCCGCTCCTCGCCCAGGCGGACCCGAAGCTCGGTCGAGCCCACGAGGTCGGTGAAAAGCACCGACCGCATCTCGGTCTGGGACTGCTCGCTCAACTGCTCGGCTGCCTATCCGGTCGGGCCCCCGAGCAGATGATAGGTGGGCGCCTCCTTGCCGAACGCTGTTGTTGTGAAAGGGAGACGGCTCGAGCGCTCGAGTGCTCGAGTGCGCCTGGTGTTGCGGGCCGCTCAGGCGGGTTGGAATCGGCGGAAGCTCCAACGCATCCCGACCGGCGCGAAGCCGACTCGGGCGTAAAGCTGCTTGGGCCAATCCTCGTCATCGGCGAGAAGGAATGTGAACTCGGGTCTCTCGGCGCGGGCCAGCCCGGCCACGAAGGTGACCACCGTCCGGGCCAGGCCGCGACGGCGTTCCTCGGGCCGGGTGTAGACGTCCTCGACACAGGCCACCCTGCCGTCGGAACGAAGCTTGACCATGTTGGCCGGCGTCCCGTCGTCGCCCATACACCCGAAGCAACGCTCGTTCCACAGGCGTCCCTCAAGACGGTGGTACTCGAGCACCTCCTCGAGCTCTTTTGGGGCGATGTCGGCATACGTTTCGAGGACCCACCGCCGCATGAGCGCCGTCGCCTGGGCCTCGTCGAGGACGACGATGTCGCGCCAGACTCTTGACGGACGATCGCCAACCGGTGGTTGGGCGTCGGTCGGCAGCACCATCAACACCACCTGGTCGCACGTCCAGGTGTCCTTGCTCAACTCCGCGGCGAGTTGCCGCCCGCTGGCCTCGTCGTCGACGACGATGTAGCGATAGGGGAGATCCTCCTGGTGCTCGTCGGATAGGGCGACGGCCGCCGCCGCCGTGGTGGGTGCCTCCAGATGCACCTGATTGAGCGTCCACACCGCGGGAAGACCCCATGTGCGCACCGCCCAGCCGCCCGGCACCGTGCGAACCTCGTCGGCGAGGGCGCGGACGCTCCCTTCGACGAGGCCGCTGATGCGAGCGCTCAAGCTCTCGCCTGGCATCGCTCCGGCTACGGCTTTCGCGCCGTCACCAACCAGTAGGCGCCTCCCAGCACCACCCCTTCGGGGGTGGCGAAGGGTCGCAGCGCCTCCACAGCAGCGTCGGTGGCGGCCTTCACCAGTTCGGGGGACTTCCCCTCGAACAGCCGCCGTCCCATCTCGTCGGACGACATGAAGGCGACGACGTCCTCGGGGTCCCGCCCCATCGTCAGGCCGTCTTTCTGCTCGTCGATCGAGATCTCTTTGAGCCCGGCGGACTCGAGCAGTCCCCGGAGGCGATCGGCGTCGGCGAGGGCGAAGGGGCCCGGCGCACCGGGTGGGGGCAGCTCGGGGATCCCGACGTGTGCCACTGCTGCCATGGCCGGCACGGCGATCCACTCGTTCGAGAACATCTCCTGCCAGCAGACGAAGCACATACGCCCGCCCGGCGTGATCGCCTCGGCCAAGTTGGCGAAGGCGGCTTCGGGCTCCTCGAAGAACATGACGCCGAAGCGGCTGATGACGGCGTCCACCTGCACGTCCCATGAGGCGGTGCCGGCGTCGCCTTGGACGAAGGCGATGTCCAGCCCTTGCTCGGCGGCACGGCGGCCGGCCAGGCCGAGCATGGGACAAGACAGGTCGAGCCCGGTGACCTTGCCCTCGGGCCCGACATTGCCGGCCGCCTCCAACGCCACGGCCCCGTTGCCGCAGCCGACGTCGAGCACCCGCTCGCCCGGCTGGAGCGCGGCGGCGTCGAGGAGCCGGCGGCCGCAGGGCTCGAGCATGGTGTCGTAGCGATTGGCCTCGCGCACCCACAGCTCTCCGCCACGTTCGCGCCAGAACTCGGCCATGTCGAAGTTCGTCATGGCCGACTGTCTAGTGCGCTGCGTCCCAGCGTGCTCGCCTCGCCGAGACCCGCCTGGATCGTCAGAAATCGTCAGGCACGCGGGGCGGGCACGATGACGATCGGCAGCGCTGCGTGCTGCGCCAGCTGGTGACTGGTGCTCCCCAGCTGCAGGCCGGGGAATCCTCCGGAACCCCGGCTGCCCACGACCACCATCGACGCGCCGTGCGCGGCCGCCGCCGCCGACAGCGCCGTCACGGGGTTGCCGTCGGCGACCTCGACGTGATGGTCCACGCCGGCGCTACGCAGCACCGCCGTCCAATCGTCGGCGAGGAGCTCCTGGACGTCGCGGCGATGGAGCTGAGCCGGCTCCTGGCGGCCCTGCAGGTGCGACAGCAGGCCGAGTGCATGGACGGCGACCACTTCGACGCCGAGCTCGGTGGCCAAGCCGGTCGCCCACTGGAGCGCTCCTTCGGCATGTGCCGACCCGTCCACCCCGACAACGATCGGGCCGCGCCGGGCGGTCACGGCCCGAGGCCCAGCGCTTCGAGCCGGGCCAACCGGACGGCAGCAAGCACCTCGGCGCCGGGCCCGTCCGCCGTCGGCGCCTCCGGCTGGAACGCGGCGCCCACCAACGCCGCCGCGGTGGCGCCGGCCGAGAGCCGCAGGGCGTCGAGGTCGTAGCCGCCTTCGAGCACCGCCACGACCCGGCCGGGGCCTGGGGCGAAGGCACGCACCCGGCGCGCCAGGGCGCCGAAGTCCCCCGCGCTCAGGGCCAGCCCGGCCAAGGGGTCGGCGCGATGGGCGTCGAACCCCGCCGACACGAGCACCCAGGTGGGGACGAAGTCCTCCATCGCTTCCGCCACGACGCCGTCGAAAGCTTCCAGGAGCACGTCGCCCGTCGCCCCTGCCGGGAGCGGGACGTTGATCGTGGTACCCGGCGAGCGCGTGCCTCCCGTGTCGCTCAGCGCGCCGGTCCCGGGATAGAGCGGCCACTGATGCGTGGAGACGTACAGGACCCGAGGGTCGTCCCAGAAGATCGCCTGCGTGCCGTTGCCGTGGTGCACGTCCCAGTCGACGACGGCGACGCGCTCTCCGCGTTCGGCAAGGGCCGCCGCCGCCACCGCCACGTTGTTCAAGAGACAGAAGCCCATGGGTTGATCCGAAAGGGCGTGGTGCCCGGGAGGGCGGGCGGCCACGAAGGCGGCTTCGCCAGCTCCCGCGTCCAGGCCGTCGACGGCGGCGAGCACGGCGCCGCAGGCGAGCAGGGCGGTGTCCCACGAGCCCGGGCCGGCCACGGTGTCCGGGTCGAGGGCCCCGCCGCCCGCCTCGCAGAAGGCGCGCAGGGCTTCGAGGTAGGGAACAGGATGAACCCGGCTCAGCTCCTCAAAGGTCGCCCGTCTCGGCTCCAGAGGAACCACAGCGTCCTGCAAGCCGGCGTCGGAGAGCCCGCCGAGCGCGGCACGCACACGTTCGACGCGCTCGGGATGTCCTGGGCCGGCGTCGTGTTGGTCGAGCTCCGGAGCGCCGGCAACGAGGAGCACGACCTCATGTTACGGCCGGCGGGCGGCGCGCCGGCAGGTGCGAAGATGAGTCATGTCCCTCATCCGCAGCCTGCTCGAAGCACGCCTGCAGCCCGCCTTCGATCGCGTCGAGCCGGGGACCGACCCCCAGGTGCGGCCCTCCGAGCATGCCGACTTCCAGGCGAACGGCGCGCTGTCGCTGGCCCGCCGGGTGGGCCGCGACCCTCGTCAGCTGGCTGCGGAGATCGCCACCGACGCCTCGCTCGAGGACATCTGCCGTGCCGTCGAGGTGAGCGGCCCCGGGTTCATCAACCTCACGTTGGCGGAGTCGTTCGTCGTCGGCGAGCTGGCCGCCATGGCCGACGACGCCCGGCTCGGGGTCGAGCGCACCGCCGAGCCGCGCACCGTGGTCGTCGACTACTCGGGCCCCAACGTGGCCAAGGAGATGCACGTCGGGCACCTGCGCTCGACCATCATAGGTGACTCGTTGTGCCGAGTCCTCGACTTCCTGGGTCACGACGTGGTGCGCGAGAACCACATCGGTGACTGGGGGACGCCGTTCGGCATGCTCATCGAGCACCTCATCGACGTGGGCGAGAACGAGGCGGTGCACGAGCTGTCGGTCGGCGACCTCGACACCTTCTACCGCCAGGCACGTTCGTCGTTCGACGGCGACGACACGTTTCGGGAGCGGGCCCGCCGGCGGGTGGTGCTGCTCCAGTCGGGCGACGAGGACACGCTCCGGCTGTGGCGATTGCTCGTGGCCCAGAGCGTGCGGTACTTCGACGAGGTGTACGGGAAGCTCGACGTGCTCCTCACCGACGACGACATCGTGGGCGAGAGCTTCTACAACCCCCTGCTCCCTGCTGTGGTCACCGACCTCGCCGATATGGGCCTGCTGGTCGAGAGCGAGGGCGCGCTGTGCGTCTTTCCCGAGGGCTTCGTGAACCGCCATGGCCAGCCGCTGCCGCTCATCGTGCAGAAGTCCGATGAAGGATTTGGGTACGCGGCGACCGACCTGGCCGCTATCCGGGACCGGATCGACCGCATCGGCTCCCGCCTCATCCTGTACGTCGTCGGCGCCCCGCAGGCACAGCACCTCGAGATGTGCTTCGCTGTGGCCCGCGCCGCGGGATGGCTCCGACCCGACGCCGGCGCCGTGCACGTGTCCTTTGGCAGTGTGCTCGGCACCGACCGCAAGATGTTCCGCAGCCGGACGGGGGAGACCGTGAAGCTGACCGACCTCCTGGACGAGGCCGTCCAGCGCGCCGACGCCGCCTTGGCCGAGCGCGATCCCGGCTCGGACGCGCCCAGGCGCGCCGGGGTGGCCCACGCCGTGGGGGTCGGCGCCGTCAAGTTCGCCGACCTCTCCACTGATCGCGGGCGCGACTACGTCTTCGACTGGGACCGCATGCTCGCCTTCGAAGGGGACACGGGTCCGTACCTGCAGTACGCGCACGCCCGCATCAAATCCATCTTTCGCCGCGCCGGCGAGTACCTCGACGCGGCGCGCGGTGAACCGGTCGTGGGCCACGGTGCAGAGCGGGCCCTCGGCCTCGCCTTGCTCGGCTACGGCGAAGCCGTCGAGGACACCGTCCACAGCTGGAGCCCGAGCCGGCTGTGTGGCTATCTCTTCGCCTTGGCCACCGCGTTCACGACCTTTTATGAGACGTGCCCCGTGCTCCAGGCGGCAGATCCCGACACCCGCCGGAGCCGGCTGTTGTTGTGCGCGCTCACCGCTCGAGTGCTCGAGCACGGACTCGGGCTGCTCGGGATCACCGCCCCCGAACAAATGTGATCGTCGTCGGGCGGGATGCGGTCGACGGCCGGCGTCGCACTGCGGCCGCGGCCCCGGGCGGCGGTACCATCGCCCCGGTCCACGAGCGGCGAGGGAGCCCGTGAGCGACGCATTGCCCGAGCTGATGCACGTCGCCGTCTACCAGCGGCCCGGTGAGGTCGTGGTGGAGGAGCGACCCGTGCCGCGTCCGGGGCCCGGCCAGGTGCTGGTGGAAGTGGACCACTGCGGGGTGTGCGGCTCCGACATCCACATGCTGGTGGACGGGTGGGGAGCCCCGGGGATGGTGGCCGGCCACGAATTCGCCGGCATTGTCCGGGCACTGGGATCGGATGTGGCGGGCTGGTCGGCGGGTGACGTCGTCGTGGGCGGGCCCGCCCCGCGCTGCGGGCACTGTCGCCGCTGTCTCGAGGGCAAGCCGTCGCAGTGCGAACGGCGGGGCACGATCATCGACGGGCAGGTGGACGGCGCCTTCGCCGGCTTCGTGCTCTCCGACGCCCGGGCCCTGCGCCGCGTCCCCGCCGGGCTCGACCCGCGGGCGGCCGCCCTGGCGGAGCCGCTGGCCGTGGCGCTGCACGGCATCACCCGCGCTGGGCTCAGCGACGAGGACACCGTGATGATCTTCGGTGCCGGTCCCATCGGCGCCCTGGCCCTGGCTGCCCTCGTCGCCGAGGGCCGGACGGCGACGGTGGTCGAGCCGAGCGAGGCGCGTCGGGGGTTGGCCGCACGCCTCGGTGCCCGGGCGGTGGTCCAACCCGGGGATCTGCAACGCTTCGAGCGGCACCAGCCCGAGCGGCTCGCTGACCATCCTGTGGACGTGGTGCTCGAGTGCTCGGGGAAGAAGGCGGCCATGGAGCTCGGCCTGCACCAGCTGGGTCGTGGGGGGCGTCTCGTTTTCGTGGGCGCGGGCATGGACGAGCCGACGTTCGACCCGAACCGTGTGCTGCTCAACGAGCTCGAGATCCGCGGCTCGTTCGTCTACGACGCCGACGGATTCGAGCGGGCGCTCGCCTTGCTCGCTTCGGGGGCGGTGCCGGTCGACGTGCTCGTGGAGCAGACCGACGTCACCCTCGACGAGATTCCGGTTGCGCTGGCAGGCCTGGCATCGGCGAGGATTGCCGGCAAGATCATGGTGGTCCCACGTCTGAGCGGAAAGCCGGTGACGTAATGGCGCATCCCTTCTATCCCTCGGGCGTGCCCCGCATGAACCACGTGGCCATGACCGTGCCGGCCGAGCTGCTGTCCGGAGAGAGTCGAGCCGATCTGTGCAGGTACTTCGCCGAGGTGCTCGGGTTCGACGAGCTCCCTACCATGACCGTGGACGGCAAGCGCCTGGTGCTGAGCTGCGTGCACTGGGACCAGTTCATCTTCCTCATGGCCGGAGACTCCGCCATGTCGTGCCCACCAGGCGACCACTACGGCTTCGGCGTCGGCTCGCTCGAGGAGCTCGTGGCGGCGCGGGACCGGGCGCTCGCCTTTGCGGGGCGTGACGACCGCTTGGTGCTCGACGACCTGCGCGCCGACGACCAGGGACCGGTGCGCATCCACTCGATCTATCTCTCGTACTTGCTCCCCATGCGTTGCGAGCTGCAGTGGTGGGAGTTCGTGCAGTGACCCCGCCATTCCAACTGCCCGGTGCCGTCGCGGTGGTCACGGGGGCGTCGTCGGGTCTGGGCCGGCGCTTCGCCGAGGACCTGGCCGGCGCCGGCGCCGTAGTGATCGGCATCGCCCGCCGCCGGGAACTGCTCGAGGGGCTCGAGGAGCGGCTCCGCCAGGTGTCGTCGCCATCGGCGACGCGGGTGTGCGACGTCTCGCACACCGAGGCCTTCACGGCGCTGCTGGCTGAGATCGAGCAGGAGCACGGACGGGTGGACCTGCTCGTCAACGACGCCGGGGTGGGCGAGCCCCGAGATGACGAGGGGTTCTCCAAGTACCGCAGCGTCATGGACACCAATTACTTCGGTGCCGTCGCCGGCACGCTCACGGTCCTGCCCGGCATGCTTGAGCGCCGGCACGGGGCCGTCGTGAACGTCTCCTCGGACAGCGGTCGCGCCCCCAGCCCGGGTGAACCTGCCTACTCGGCGTCCAAGGCGGCCGTGAGCGCCTTCACCGAGGCCCTGGCCATGCGGATCGAGGGTTCGGGGGTGCACCTGCACGTGCTGTACCCCGGATGGGTGCCGACGGCCATGGGGTCGGGCGCGGTCGAAGGCGGCATGCGCATGCCCCCCAAGGCGGTGCGGCGCACCGAGGAGCAGGTGTCGCGGCTGCTGCTCGCACGCGTCGGTGGGCGCCGGCTCGACATCGACGCCACCGTCGTCGCCCGTCTGGCCCCGGTGGCCCGGGTGCTCGTCCCCAGGCTGTACCGCCGAGGCGTGCGCGCCGCCAGCGGCTGAAGCGCTGTACTCAGCCCGCGGGCGCGCCCGGGGGCGGGATGGCGCCCAGCTGCATGAGCAGGTTGGCGGCGTCCACTTGGGCCCAGTGCTCCACGATCTGGCCGTCTTCGATCCGATGAATGGCGATGCCCTCCATCTGCACGTCCCGGCCCGTGGGGGGCACACCCATGAACTCCCCGGTGTGCTTGCCGTATCCCGTCACGCGGGTGACGACGAAATCACCCTCGGCCAGCTGCTGCTCGACCTCGTGCCGGAAATCGGAGAATGCACCGAGCGCGTACGAGAAGGCTTGCTTCGCTCCCTCGAAGCCCGGCTGGGCTTGGAACGGTGGCGGGTTGTGGTCGACGACCTGCGGGTCGAGGTACTTGTCGACGACACCGACGTCGCCGGTATCCACGTCCTGCAACCACCGCCGGACCAGCGCTTTGTTTTCCTCAGTCGACACGTCCAACCCTCCTTCTCGTCGGGGAGACGGGCATTCCTATCTCGTCATCTCCCGGGTGTCTAGGGAATTTCGGTGCCCGCCTGGCTCGGCCGCCCGGGACGAAGGGCGGCAGGGAATGACGAGCCGTAATCTCCCTCTCGAAGACCGAGCGGGAGGACAGCCGTGGCGGACGAAACGCCGATCTCGTACCTGGGCTTGGAAGTGGGCACGCCGGTGGTGAGCGCGTCGGGCGCCCAGTTCGGCGAGGTGCATCACGTGCTCCAGATCCCGGAGTTCGACCTGTTCGACGGGATCTCCGTGAAGACGGCACATGGGCTGCGTTTCGTCGACCGGGAGCAGGTCACCGACATCACGACCACCGTCGTGCGGACGTCGCTCACCGACGAAGAGGCCGACGCGCTGCCCGCTCCGGAAGGACCTCCCGTCGTCGAAGTCGACCTGGCCAAGGAGGAGGGGAGGTCGCTCACGGCCCGGCTGGGCCGGCTCTTCGGCAGGCCGCATTGGAAGAACATCGACGAGTGACGCCACCCGCCTCGACGCCTATACCTCGACGGCTGGCAGTCCTCAGCGGCGCGACGAGGCGAGGCGCACCCGTTTCGGCTTGACGGCGCGTTGCCTCACTTCCAGCGACAGGGCGCGCCGTGGGCACTCGGCGACGGCCCGCCGTGCCAACTCGAGGAGCGCAGGTGGCACCGCTCGGTCCGACACGATGGGATAACCCCACTCGTCCAGTGTCACCAACTCGGGGAGCAACTCGGCGCAGTAGCCGAAGGCGTCGCAGGCGACGGGGTCGACCCGCAGTTGCAGCTCGCTCACCGTCTCGTGCCCGTGGTCCACAGCGACATCCGGCGAACCCCCGGTGTTGGGAAGGTAGGCCCATGTGCCCAACCGGGGCAGGGGCGGCGCCGGGCGTGGTTGGCGACGTCAGAGCCGAAGACCCGCAATGCGCTCTGTGCCAGGCGCACGGCGCCGTCGGGGAGCCCGCACGCCCCGCGCCCGGGGATGACCTCGAGACGGCGCCTCAGGCGTTCGAGCAGGGCCGGGTCGGCGGCCCCCACCGCCAGCCGGTCGAGGTCCTCGGCCACGGCGGGCAAGCCGAACATGCACGGCCCGCACTGCCCTGCGCTCTCATCGGCGAGATAGGCGACGAGACGCGCCGTCTCGGCTACACCGCAGGCGCCGGCAGAGAGGACCCCGATCACGCCGGCGCCCACGGCCGCGCCGCGTTGGCGCAGCGCCGCGGGTGCGAACGGCACGTCGAGGTCGCTCCCATCGATCCACGCCCCGCCGTAGCCACCGAGGAGCACGCCGCCCGGCGGCCCAGGCAATCCGGCCCAGTCCAGGATGCGACCCACGGGCGTGCCCAATTCGACCTCCATGACCCCGGGACGTTCCACGGCGCCGGCGACCGTGACGAGCGTGGTGCCCGCTGCCTCCGGCAGACCGACGGAGCGGAACCAGCCGTCGCCGTGCCGTGCGACCAATGCCACATGGGCCAGGGTCTCGGCGTTCTGCACGAGCACCGGGCTTCGTCGCACGGTCATGGGCTGGCCTTTGTCGGGTCGGAATGTGGGGAGCCCGCTGCCTCCTGCCACCCAGTCGGCGAGTGCTGACTCCTCGCCGGCGGCATAGCGGGCGGGAGGGGCGGCCAGCTCCATCCGCACCGGGTCGAGGTGCCGCCGTGCCCGCTCTGCCAGGGCGACGTGCGCGGCGTGGGCGGCACCGCCGTGCTCCGCGGGCACGCACAGCACGATGCGGCTGGCCCGGACGAGTGAGGCGGCCACCTGGGCGCCGTCGAGCACGAGATGCGGGCTGCGCTCGAGCAGCACACGATCCTTGGCACTGGCCGGCTCGCCTTCCATGGCGTTCACCAAGAGCAGAGGTCGATGGCGTTGGCGGGCGAGGAGGTCGACCTTGCGGGCAGTCGCGAACCCGGCGCCGCCTCGCCCGGTGAGCCCGCAGCGCGACAGCGCATCCGACACGGCGTCGCGCTCTGCGGCTCTGGTGAGTTGCGGTGCCGGGCCGTGGACCTGAAGGTGGGTGTCGAGGTCAGGACCGCCACCGTTGTCGGCGACGGCGAGCAGCCGGCTCGTGTCCCGCAGGGTGGCGGTGGTGGTGGTGGTGGTGGTGGTCACGAGCCCACCGACGCGGGCCGGACGGGGCGCAACCGCCACGCCACCGAACCGACCACCGCTGTGACGCAGGAGGCCACGACGATGAGCACCCATCCCGTGCCGGCATCGGTGCCGATACCGATGCCGTGCGCCACCGCCAAGGGCCAGCACAGGTAGGCGAGCCAGTGCAGCGCCCGCCAACTCCGGGCGCGGATGCGGGTGCGCAGAAGGCTCGACACCCCAACCGCTAGCAACATGTCGACAGCGAGTGTTCCGAGACCCAGCCACAGGCGCCGATACGACGACGTGAAGGGCACGATGGCCGACACCCAGCCGACGGGCACGTACCCGTCGGCGACCGTCGTGGCGATGTGCAGGCCGAGGAAGACCACCGCCAACATCGACGTGCGGCGGTGGAGGTCTTGCCAGGCGAAGCGGGGCCATGACCTGGTGGCGAAGCGGCCGGTGGTGAGCACCCCGAGGACCATCGTCCCGGTGAGCAGCACCATGGCCACGATCCCGGTGGAGCGGGTGAGGTACCAGAGCGTCTGCGTGGTCATCGGAAGTGCTCGGCGGCCTGGGACGCGCCGCTCACCGCCGGGGCCAGCCGGGCGTGGTCACGACGACGCCGTCGTGGCCGACCAGACGAGCCGCCAGCCCCATTCCTTCGAGACGGTCAGGCGCCTCGAACCCCCACACCACGGCCGCCGTGCTGGCGGCGTTGGCCTGCACGCAACTCGACGCCGCCACCGTGACGAGCCGCCACACGGCTAGGGCGGAGTCGCCGGTGCGGGGATCGAGAATGTGGTGCAGGCGACGAGCGCCGCGCACCCATGCACGCGACGCGGTGCTGGAGGTGGCCAGGCCCCCCTCGGTCATCGACACGACCTCTTCCACGTCGTCCCCGTTGCCGCTGTCGTCGCCGATGCCGATCGTCCAGGCGGGCATAGGCGCCGGGCCGGCAATGGAGACGTCGCCGCCCACGCTCACGACGACCCCCGCGCCGAGCGCGCCCACGCCGGCGGCGATGCGATCGGCGACGAGGGCCTTCGCGCTCGAGCCCAGGTCCAACGTGACCCCGTCCGGGACCCGGGCACGCCGGCCCCGCTCGTCCAGCTCGATCGTCCACCAGCCTGGCGCAGGCTGCGGTGCGGGTGTGGGCGGTCCGTCGGGGGCGACCGCCTTGAAGTCGCGGTCGTACCCCAGCTGCTCCATGGCGGTTCCCACCGTGGGGTCGACGGCGCCTCCCGTCTGCTCGGCGACGCCCAGCGCCACCGTCAACGCTTCGAACAGCAGCGGGCTCACGGCCACCCACTGACCCCCGGCGTCATGGAGAAGACCGATCTCGGCGTCGGGCCGGAACCGGCTGCAGCTGCGGTCGATGGCATCGAGCTCGCCGTCGAGCACCATTACCGCCTCGGGAACGAGCTCGGGTTCCGTGGTGGCGAGCACCACGTCGGTGCCGAGCGCCTGGCGACGGACCAGCGTCACCTGGGGCCGACCGGGCGCCGCCGTGCCGGTCGATGCCGTCCTACCTGAGGACGTCGACCTCATCGGACGCTCGAGCCGCCCGAGATGACCGTCGGAGTGGTGGTGGTCGGAGAGACGGTCGGCGAGGTCGACGCTCCCGAGTTGTTCCCCGATCCGCTCGAGGCGCCGGTGCCACTCGACGCACCACTGCCACTCGAGGCGCTGCTGCCACTCGACGCGCTGCTGCCACTCGACGATCCGGAAGAAGAGGTGCTCCCGGAGGAGGTGGAAGCCTTCCCCGGGAGCTCGTGAGCGACGACGCCGGTGACGACCGCAGCGGCCAGGGTGGCCGCGGCGGCGATCCAGCGTGCTGCCGTTCGCGGGCGGACCAGGGCGAGATCACGCCGGTGGGCGGCAGCGGCAGTCGGGGGAGGGGTCGACAGTGCGCTCACTTCGACGTCCATGCTCCCCGTTCCTTCTGAACCGACCATGAAGGGCACCTTTCGGTTCCCTGTGAAATCGCACTCCGTGGCGGGGGCCTCAGCACTCCCTGTGGTATTCGGAGAGCGTCCGGCGTTTCACGGACAGTGAGTCCAGCTGCGCAAGGTTTGATGGGAGGTTTACGTTCTGTGGTTATGGGCATCACTCAGCGCACGAGGGACCTGGCGATTTCGTCACTCAGCGGGACCGGGGTGATCGGGTCCGACCACGCCGACGTGGGAACGAGCCGGGAGCGGGCCCGACAGGGTCGCCTGCGGCGCCTGGCCCTGATACTCGTTCCGTTCGCCATCTGGTTGCTGGTGCGGGCGGTGCTCTACCCCAACCGGGTCATTGTGTTCCCGCACATCCCCTCCGCCATGCTGCCCTTCCTTCCCGCCATCCTCTTGATGGTCGTGCTGGTGGCGGTCATGGCCGGACCGCTCATCGGCGCCGGGCGCTCGCCGCACGTGCTGTACCGCCCCAGCGAGATCGACACCCGCTTCGAGGACGTGCGCGGCGCCGGCACCGTCGTTGAGGAAGTTGTGAAGAGCCTCAACCTCTTTCTCGCCCACAAGACGTTTGCCGAGCGCATGGGCGGCTCGCCTCGACGGGCGCTGCTCTTCGAGGGCCCGCCCGGGACGGGCAAGACCTACATGGCCAGGGCCATGGCCAAAGAAGCCGGTGTGCCCTACCTGTTCGTGTCGGCGTCGGCCTTCCAATCGATGTTCTACGGACAGACCAACCGCAAGATCCGTTCCTACTTCAGGTCCCTGCGCAAGTACGCCTTGCGAGAGGGTGGCGCCATCGGCTTCATCGAGGAGATCGACGCCATCGGTACGTCCCGAAGCGGTATGGGCTCGGGACGGTCCGAAGGCATCAGCGGGGTGGTGAACGAGCTGCTCATCCAGCTCCAGTCCTTCGACACGCCGCCCTTCTGGGCCCGCGTGCGGGGACGGTTCATCGACATGGTGAACTCGTGGCTCCCCTCCAGCCGCCAACTGCGCAAGAAGGCCGCGCCGACGGCCAACATCCTCGTCATCGGGGCCACCAACCGGGCAAGCGACCTCGACCCGGCGTTGGTTCGTCCCGGCCGCTTCGACCGCACCATCTATTTCGACCTGCCGTCGCGCTCGGGACGACGCGACATCATCGATTACTACTTGATCAAGAAGGCGCACGAGCCCGAGCTCGACGACCCGGACCGCCGCGACACGCTCGCCGCGCTCACCTCGGGCTACACGCCGGTCATGATCGAGCACCTCTTCGACGAGGCGCTCGTGTGGGCGCTGCGGCGCGGCGCCCAGCGCCTGTCGTGGGTAGACCTGCAGAAGGCGAAGATGACCGAGGAGATCGGCCTCGCCCAGCCGGTCGAGTACACCGAGGCCGAGCGGCGCACCATCGCCACCCATGAGTCCGGCCACGCCACGGTGGCCTGGCTGGTGGGGACGGGCCGCAAGCTCGAGGTGCTGTCCATCGTGAAGCGGCGCCAAGCGCTGGGCCTGCTGGCCCACTCCGACTCCGAGGAGCGCTTCACGCAGACTCGCTCCGAGCTTCAGGCCCTGATCGACATCTCGCTGGGCGGGCTCGTCGCCGAGGAGATCTTCTTCGGCGAGACGAGCTCGGGTGTTGCCAGTGACCTGCAGGCCGCCACCAACGCCGCCTGTCAGATGGTGGGCGCCTTCGGCATGGGAGACAGCCTGGTCGCCCTGTCGGCGGTGGACGCCCCCACAGCCGGCAACGTGGTGGCCAGGGTGCTCTCGAGCGACCGTGAGCGCGACCAGGTGGACCGGATGCTCAACGACGCCAAGGCCCGGGTGCACGCCATGCTGGCAGAGCACCGCCAGGTCGTAGAAGCGCTGCGCGACGCCCTGCTCGAGCGCAACGAGCTGGTTGGCGCCGAGATCCTCGAGGTGATCACCCAGGCCGGGCGTGCTGCCGACGAAATGCTGCCCCAGGCGGCGCTGCCGCCCGCCAGCGGCGGCGGGGTGATGGACGTGGCCGCCGACGCTGCCAACCAGCGCGACGAGGGTTAGGGCTCCGGCCCGGCTGGTCCGGGCTCACTTGGCGTAGAGCTGTCCGTCCGGTCCTTCGGCGATGGCGATCGGGGCCAGGCCCGAGGCAGCCGGTCCCGTCTCGACCGCCCCCGTGCGCCCGTTGAACTCCGACCCGTGGCACGGGCAGACGAAGAGCTTGCCGGCGGGGTCCCACTCCACCGTGCACCCGGCGTGCGGGCACACGGCGTCGAAGGCGAGGAAGGTCCCGGACTGGGGCTGCACCACCAGGGATGGGTCTCCGGTGGCGGGATCGTTGAACGACGCCGCCCCGCCCACGGGGACCGCGCTGGCCGGGCCCAGGGCGGTGCCGGGTGGCTTGGGAGCGGCGGGGGAACCGGAGCCGCCGTGCGACGGTGACGTCGTGGTGGTGGTGGTGGTGGTCGGCGACGGCGACCCGGCGCGCCTCGATGAGAGTCCGGGCGTCGACGTGGTGGTGGAGCCGCCCCCCGCCAGACGGCCCGCCGCTGCGGCCGCGCCTCCGGTCACGAGGGCCACCGCACCCGCTGCCGCGGCGGCGACGCCCTTGGCCGTGAAGGTGCGACGGTCGAGCTCTCGCTCGGCCAGCCGAGGCGGTCGCGGGGGCCGCGCCGCCAGGAACGGGCATGGTGCAGGCTCGCAGGGCGCGCCGTGTCGCATCGTGCAGCGTCCGGCGTCGAACGCCCCGCACACGCGCCGGACGACGGCGAAGGGGATCGGGACGACCGCCGAGGGCTCGGCCCCGGCAGCACGTCGTGTTCGCTCGGCCAGATAGGCGTCGAGCGAGAGCACGCCGCCCGCACCGGTGAGCACCAACGGCAGCCAGGCGAAGACGAAGACGATGTCCGCGCCGGTGTAGTAGGGGCTCGAGTGGAAGCTCACCGTGAGGAACAAGAAGAACGACAGCACCGCCCCTCCACCGGCGGCGACGCGTGCCCACAGGCCGAGCAACGTGCCCACGCCGATGGCGAGCTCGGCCAGGGCGATGAGCACGCCGAGCGGCACCGCCACGTGCACTAGCGGTGATATCAGCGCGTGCAGCGGGCTGCGGCGGACGGCACCGTGCAACTGGGCCTGGATCGAGATGGGATTGGAAGCGTGGAAGAAGGTGGGGTTGGCCAGCTTCTGCAGGCCGGCGAAGCAGAAGGTGATCCCCAGGAAGGCCCGCAGCGGCAGCAGTGCCCACCCCGCCATCCACAACGCCCGGGGGGGAGGCTGGGCCGACGGGTGCGAAGCCGACGGCGTGGACCGGGCGGCAGTGCGGCTCTGGACGGGCCGGGCGGCACCAGGGGCCGGGGGGCGCGCGCCGCCCCCCCCGGGCTGCCTGCGGGCGCGCTGGTTTGACGGGGTCATGCTCCTCCGTGGACCACGTGGGGATCGCCGCTCCTCTCACTAAGTGTCGAGCGGCGTCCTTGCGGTTGTATGAAGCGGCAATTCTACGGAGGGCCCCGCGCTCCGAGCCGTCACCTCCTCGGCTAGACCACCCTCCCGTGCGCCTGCTCGTTGCCGAGGACGATCCTGGCCTGCGCAACGTGCTCGAACGAGGATTGCGGGAGAGCGGCTATGTGGTCGATGCCGTGGCCGACGGGACCCAGGCCCTCGAGTACCTGCGCGCCTACGACTACGAAGTGGCCGTGTTGGACTGGCGCATGCCGGGCGCCTCGGGCCTGGAGGTCCTCCAGGCGCTTCGCCGGCGGGGATCATCGGTGCCGGTGCTCATGCTCACCGCCAAGGACACCGCCGCCGACCGGGTGACCGGCCTCGATGAGGGTGCCGACGATTACCTGGTGAAACCCTTCGATTTCTCCGAGCTCCTCGCCCGTCTGCGCGCCCTGCAGCGCCGTCCCCGCGCCGTCCATCCGCCGCGGCTCGCCGTCGGAGACGTCGTCCTCGATCCCGCCACCCGCGAGGTGACCGCCGGGGCCGGTCATCCGGCGCTGACCGCCACCGAGATGGGCATCCTCGAGTTGTTGCTGCGGCGCAGCCCGGCTGTCGTGGACCGGCGCACCATCGCCGTGCAGGTGTGGAACCAGGAGGCCGACGCGGTGGGGTCCAACACCATCGAGGTGCATGTGGCGCGACTGCGCGCCAAGCTGGCCGGCGCCGCCGTGCGCATCGAGACGGCGCGCGGCATCGGGTACCGCATCGTCGCCGCCTGAACGTTCGGCCGGTCGTCGTTCTGCCCGAGGCTCGTCAGAGCCACCGCTCCAGTGCGTTCACGGCCGTTGCCGGCGGTGCAGTTCTTCGACCGTGCCGTTGTCGACGTCGAATCGCCACCCGGCGACGGTCCGGACGGAATCGAGGAACGGTGTGCCGGCGATGACCTCGATGTCGTGCTCGAGGGCTTCCGCGTGGTCGCGGATGGCAGCGAAGTCGATATCCGCGTCGGTCACAAAGCGCAGCTGCGCATCGGTGACGCCGGCCAGGCCGCACCGGGTGTGTTGCATGAGCACCACGGCGTCCACCTCGAGGACCTTTGCGGACAAAGCCAGGCTGCGCAGCACGTCGTCGGTCACCCGGGCGCCGGCATTGCGCAGGATGTGCGCCTCTCCGTTGCCCAGCCCCAGTGCGCCGCCCACGTCGAGACGCGTGTCCATGCAGGTCACCGCGGCGACGTGGCGACTCGGCCGCGGCTCGGGCAATGACGCGAAGGAGCGGGCGTACCTGCGGTTGGCGTCGAGCAAGGCATCGAGGTCGGCCATGGCCGCACCATAGGACCGCGCCGACACCAGCTCGGCGAGTCCTCGCCCCATTAGCCTCGCCCCCCGTGGCATCCTCGGCGCCGGCGTCGTTGACCCGAAAGCTCGGCGTCCGTCCCGGACAGCGTGTGGCACTCCTCGGCGCGCCAGCAGGCTGGGACATCGGCGGCCTTCCACAAGGCGTGGTCGTCGTCCGCCGTCGGAGCGCCCGGCGCGCCGACGTGGTGGTGGCGTTCATTCGGCGCCTGGCCGAGCTCGAGCGTCAGGTGGACACCTTGGGCGGGACCATCGTTCCCGACGGGTCACTGTGGCTGGCGTGGCCACGTCGGGCCGGCGGACACTACAGCGACATCACCGACACCGCGGTGCGAACCGTCCTCCTCCCCACGGGCCTGGTGGACGTGAAGGTGGCCGCCATCGACGAAGACTGGTCGGGCCTCAAGTTCGTGTGGCGCCTCGAGCACCGCGCCGCACTGCGATGAGGGTCCCTCGAGCTCGAGACCGCGGCGCCGTCAGGCGGCCACGGCGGGAGCGGAGGCGGCGGCGGTGGCCACGTCGCGGGGATAGCTGGTGCGAGCTCGGAAGAGGAAGAAGGCGCTCGCTGCCAGTGGCAGCAACATGATGAAGAAGGTGGTGCTCAGGCCGAGGGAGTCAGACACGACGCCGAAGAGCAGGGGTGCGAGGGCCTGGGCGCCGGTGCGCAGGAAGGTGCGGATGCCTTCGGCTCGGCCCCACAACTGCGCCGGCATGATGTCGAGGCGCGCCGCGTCGATGGGTGGGTTCTGCGCGGACAGCGCCATGGCGGCGAAGATGACGTAGGGCAGCGCCGTGAGGATGCTCGTCGTGATGAGGGCAGGAATGAAGAGCACCACAGTGAGCGCGGCGGCCACGGCGGCGACCGTGACGCGCGCCGTGAGACGGCCGTTGTGCAGCCACCTGTCGCTGAGGGGCCCGGCAGTGATGACTCCCACGGCGGCGCCGCCGCCGACGGCGATCATGAGGAGGTTGGCAAGGGCTGCGTTCACGTGGTAGTGGCCGCGGACGAATTCGACGCCGAAGGTCTGCACACCGGCGAGGAAGTAGTACCCGCACGCGCTCGACACGATGAGCGCCACATTCGTCCGCACCTCGAGCACGTAGCGCACGGCAGAGATGAGGCCCATGCGCGGCTTTCTCGCTTGGGCGACCAGGCGGGCATCGGGCTCGATACCGCGACCTGTCGCCAGACGCTGCGCGTCGGTGACCTGAGGCCTCTCATCCGGGGCGGGCATCGTCGTAGTAACGGGAGCGCCGTCCGGCTGGGACAGCTCGCCGGGAACCGCCGGTGCTCGGTCCCGCACGCCGCCGGTGGCGTCAGCACCCTGGGGGAGCAGCGCCTGGGCTCCGCCGCGGGCGGGCTCGGGGAGCCGGAACAAGGCCAATGACAGCGGGAGAGCGACGAGGCCGAGGATCACGAACGCCGCTCGCCACGACAGCGCCGAGATGTCGCCCGTCACCGCGAAGCCGAAACCGGCGCCGATGAGCTCGCCAGTGAGGATGTAGCTGTAGATCTTCCCGCGCTCCGCCCCAGGGAAGTAGTCCCCGACCAGTGACGCCACTGCTGGGCCGGCGGCGGCCGTCACCACGCCCAGCCACATCCGCCAGAACAGCAAGCCCCCGAACGTGTGCGCGGTGGCGCTCAGGAACATGGCCAATCCCCACAGCGCCACCGCGAAACCGAGGGTCGAGGTGCGCCGCACCCGGTCGGCGAGCATCCCGAAGGGGACGGACGCGATGGCGCCGACGAGTGAGCTCACGGCGACGAGCAAGCCGATGTCGGTGTTGTCGATCTTGAGCGAGTGGCGCAAGGCGGTGGCCGACGCCCCGACGGTGGCGGCGTCGGCGCTGGCGAGCGCCAGCACGCAGGCCAGGACGACGATGACTCTCGTCCGGTCCGGCCCGCCGAGAAGGTGGGTGAGCCGGCGTCGTCCGGCCGCCGCCGTGCGAGAGGCGAGGCTCGCCCCCGACGACCACGCCGTCGGCCGGGGCGGCTCCCGGCCGATCGACCTGGTGTTGCTCACGGTGCGAGCGTAGACGGCCGCGCCCTGCTATCCGTGGGCGAGCTTCGGGCCACTTCGTGCCTCTGAGCAGGGACGTCGTCGTTCAGGCGCAGGCCCGGCCGAGGGGCGTAGGAGTGCTTGCTCCAGGGTTAGGAGTGCTTGCTCCAGGGGTAAAGCAGCGCCTATTGCCCGAAAACCCTCTCTCTACTGACGCGCGCCCATTTGCCCGGAAGCCCCCCCGTCA
>Ga0307479_10000234_pt1 | contig 52582 bp, 56 predicted proteins | sample atmos_gasesECM4C_FD_203743 | JGI IMG/M metagenome (GOLD analysis project Ga0307479, IMG submission 203743) | Hardwood forest soil microbial communities from Morgan-Monroe State Forest, Indiana, United States - atmos_gasesECM4C_515 | ecosystem: Environmental > Terrestrial > Soil > Temperate...
ATTGGCAGAGCACCGGTCTCCAAAACCGGCGGTTGGGGGTTCGAGTCCCTCCTGCCCTGCTTCTTTCGGGGTGTGGCTTCGCCTGGTCGCCGGGGCGGCCCTCTGCCTGTGCGTCGGCGGATTGGGCCTGTTCGTGGGCGTGGCCCCGGCGGCAGCGGCGGTGGCGGTGTCAGGGAAGTCCTTCTACGTGAACTCGGCCACCGACACCGGCGCCACCGACTGCACGTCGGACGTCAACACCGACTGCGGCGTCGACGACGCCATCACCGCGTTCAATGCCGACACCACTGCCGGTGTGCTCGACGACGTCCTCTTCAGCGCCTCGATTCCCAAGTTCACGGTCAGCGTCACGACGCCCATCGACAACTCCACTCCAGGGGTGTCCCTGACCCTCGGCGGGGGAGCCGGCACCTTCGCCGGCAACGTGGTGGTCACCGGGGCAGGCGCGCAACAGGTCCTGGCCATCGACGCCGGGAACGTCACGCTGTCCCATCTGACCGTCGAGGAAGGGAAGTGTGCCAGCTGCTCCGGGGCGGGCATCTACAACGCCGGGACGCTCAGCCTGTTCGATGTCGTCGTCGATAACAGCACCACGAGCGGCAGCGGCGGCGGGATCTACAACGGAGGCACCATCAACCTCAACGACGTGATGGTGACCGGGAACACGACCACCGGAGACCTGGGTGGTGGTCTCTACAACAGTGGCGTGATGAGCGCATCCGGCCTCACGGTCAGCGGCAACAGCGCCTCGACCGGCGCCGGCGGCATCTTCAACGGCGACATGCTCGGACTGGAGGGCGGCACCATCTCTGGCAACAGCGGCGGCAGTTCTGACGGTGGCGGCCTGTACAACCACGGTTCCGCATCGCTCAACGGATTGACCGTCAGCAACAACGCCACGTCCGCTGACGGCGGCGGCATCTACAACGATTCCAACGTGAATCTCCAGGGCAGCACCGTGAGCGGGAACACCTCCTCCGGGAGTGGCGCCGGAGTCGACAACGTCGACATCGCCTCGTTGACGAACGACACCATCGTGGGCAACACCGCCACCGCTCGAGGTGGCGGGGTTGACAACCAGGGCCAAGGCACGCTCACGAACGTGACATTCGCCGGCAACGACGCGGGCCAAACGGGTCCCGCCATCTACAACAGCGGAAGCACACTCGACATCTTGGGGTCGATCCTCGAGAACAACATCGTCCAGGGCTTTGGGAACAACCAGTGCGACGGGGCCGTGCCGGTCACTTCGAACGGATACAACGTCGTCGGCCCCCAGACCTCCATGGCCTGCGACTTCAGCGGACCTGGGGATCGTGCCGTCGCCGGGATCGCGCTCGGCCCGCTGGTGGACAACGGCGGCCCCACCCAGACCGTGGCCATCGGCCCGGGCAGCCCGGCGCTCAACATCGAGCCGGTCGCCGACTGCCCGTCCACCGACCAGCGAGGGGTGCCCAGGCCCCAACCCACCGGTGGCGGCGCCTGTGACGCCGGGGCGTATGAGCTCCAGGTCTCGCCGAGCGGCTCGGGCGCTTCACTGGTGCTCACCCAACCGAACGGCTCGCCCACGGTCTTCGTGCGGGGGACGGGCGGGTCGCTGTGGAACTACTGGTACGTGAACGGCAGTTGGGCCAGCGACGAGTTGACGTCGAGCGGCGTGGCGTCTGCCCCCACGGGGATGCTTCAGCCCGATGGCGCGCCCACCGTCTTCTTCCAGGGCGCGGGTGGGTCGCTGTGGAACTACTGGTACGTGAACGGCGTGTGGGACAAGGCGCAGATCGCCGCCTCCGGGGTGAGCTCGATCCCGACGGAGATCCCGCAGACGAACGGAGCCCCGTCCGTCTTGGTCCAGGGCCCGGGCAACTCCCTTCTCAACTACTTCTACATCGCCTCCACCGGCCAGTGGGGGGCGGGGACGGTCGCCCCGGACGGGTCGGCCTTCTCAGCGCCTGCGGTGATCGCCCAGACCGAGAGCCGGGCACCGTCGGTGTTCGTCCAGGGCCCGGGCAACTCGCTGCTCAACTTCTGGTATATCCCCGCCTCCGGCAGCTGGAGAGCAGGCACGCCCGGCGGCCGGGGATCGACCTTCTCGGCGCCGTCCGTGCTGAGCCAGATCAACGGGGAGCCGTCGGTCTTTGTCCAGGGCCCGGGCAACTCGCTGCTCAACTTCTGGTACATCGCCTACCCCGGCGGCTGGGGGGCAGGCACCGCCGCCGGCCAGGGAACCACGTTCTCCGAGCCCGGGGTGGTCCTCCAGACCGACGGGGCGCCCTCGGTGTTCGTGCAGGGTCCCGGTAACTCGCTGCTCAACTTCTGGTACATCGCCTCGTCGGGCAGCTGGGGAGCAGGCACGCCCGGCGGCCAGGGCTCGGCGTACTCGACGCCCGGTGTGGTCGCCCAGAGCAACGGCGCCCCTTCGGTGGTGGTCCAGGGCCCGGGCAGCTCGCTGCTCAATTTCTGGTACATCCCGGCCGACGGCCAGTGGGGAACCGGCACCGTCGCCGCCAGCGGTGTGGGGTCGTAGCGATCGCCTACCTTCCCCCTTGGACTGGATCTCTTCTGGCGTCGTCTCCGACGCCCGTTTCCTGAGTTGCACCTGAGGGGAGCCTGAGTTCGACGTGCAATGGTCGTTTCCCAACGACCAAGGACCCCGATGCCGCCGGGCAATGGGTGTATGTACAGGGACCTTTGACCCTTATGTGACAGGCCGCCGCCTCCTAGGTTCACGACGGATTCCGTCCACCTTGGGGGGTATGTCGACCATGGCCAACGATTTTTCGTTCCCGACGCGTCTTCGCATCTCGCACGCTGCTCGACGGTTGGGTCGACCGACTCTGGTCACTGCAGCCGCGGTTGCCCTCTGCGGTGGAGGAGTCGGTGTTGTTCTCGCTGCCGCGCCGGCCGCGGCGCAAGGCACAACCTTCTATGTCAATTCGGCTACGGACAACACCGGCGTCACTGACTGCGCCACATCCGGCAACGACGACTGCGGCATCGACAACGCCATCGCCGCCTACAACGCCGACACCTCGGGCGCCGCCGACACCATCGTCTTTCTCACCTCGATCACCAGCTTCGCCAGCGCCGCCACGGCCCCTATCAACAACGCGACGGCGGGCGCGTCGCTCGCCATCAACGGCAACGGCCAGTCGGCCACTGCGGTGACCGGCGGCGGGGTCAACCAGGTGTTCCTGGTGGGGGGCGGCACCGTGACCATCCAGAACCTCACGGCGACCGACGGCTACCTGACGGGCGGTATGGGGGGTGGCGCCATCGCCAACGGCGGGACCCTCACCCTCACCAACGTGACGGTCTCCAACTCTGAGTCCGATTACAACCAGACCTCGGGCGGCTTCGGCGGGGGCATCGCCTCCGATGGCACGTTGACCCTCAACGGCTCCACGGTCTCGGGGAACCACACGGCGAGCGTCGGCGGCTCCACGGTCAACGACCAGGGTGGTGGGATCGGGAACTTCATGGGCACGCTGACCCTCAACAGCAGCGCCGTCCACGGCAACTCCGCCAGTGACGGGGGCGGGGGCGTCCTGAACCAGAACGGGACGCTGACGGTGACCGGCAGCCAGGTGACGAGCAACACCTCCGGCGGCGGCGGCGGCATCGCCAGCGGATCCGGCACCGGTGCCACCGGGGGAACGCTGACCATCACCAACAGCGTCGTGGATGACAACACCGCCTCGACCTCCCCGGCGGGCGGCATCGCCTGCGGCTGCTTCGGCACCATCACCTCGAGCGAGGTGAACGGCAACACCGCCAGCGCCAGCGTCCCCGGTGGTGGGATCTTCAACCACGGGTCCCTGACCATCACCAACACCACCGTCAGCGACAACACGGTTGCGGGCGGCGAAGGCGGGGGGATCGGGAACGACAAGGCTGCGAGCACCAACAGCGGCGTGCTCACTGTCAACGGTGGCCAGGTGAGCGGCAACACCGCCGACGAGGGTGGTGGTCTCGCCAACATCTCCTCGAGCGGCTTGGCCTCCGCCACCCTGAACGGCGTGACCCTCTCGGGCAACACCGCCATCATCGCTGACAACGGTGAGGGCGGTGCCATCTTCAACAACGGGACGCTCAACGCCACGAACCCGATCATCACGGGCAACCAGGCGTTCCAAGCCGGCGGCGTCTACGTGGGCTTCTCGGGTTCCGTCACCATGACCGGCGGCACCCTGTCGTCCAACTCGGCTCAGGACGAGGGCGGCGCCATCTACAACTCCGGGTTCGGTGACACGGCCACGCTCACGAACGACACCATCGCCGGCAACACCGCCGGCACCGGCGGGGGCATCGACAACGACTCGACCGCCACCACCACGCTGGTCAACGACACGATCGCCTCCAACGCGGCGACGTCGGCCGGTGGCGGCGTGTACAACGACGCCACCGTGAACGTCCAGGGTTCGATCCTCGACGGGAATACGCTGAACGGGGCCCCGAGCCAGTGCACCGCGGTCATGCCCGTCACGTCCAACGGGTACAGCGTGGTCGGCCCTGACGGCGCCGGGGCGTGTGTCTTCAGCGGACCCGGGGACCAGACGAACGCCTCCTCGGGCCTGGGCGCCCTGGCCAACAACGGCGGGCCGACCCAGACCATGGCCATCGGACCAGGGAGCCCGGCCCTCCACGTCGAGCCCGTGGCGTCGTGCCCGGCCACCGACCAGCGCGGGGTATCGCGGCCGCAGCCGCCGGGGGCACCTGCCTGTGACGCCGGGGCCTTCGAGTTCCAGGCCTTCCCCGCCGGCTCGAGCGCTTCACTGGTGCTCACCCAGCCGGACGGGGCCCCAACCGTGTTCGTCCAAGGCACCGGCGGTTCGCTCTGGAACTACTGGTACGCGAACGGCACGTGGCTCAGCGCAGAGATCATCTCGAGCGGGGTCGCCTCCGCTCCCACCGGGATGCTGCAACCCAACGGCTCGCCCAGCGTCTTCTTCCAGGGAACGGGCGGCTCGCTCATGAACTACTGGTACGTGAACGGCACCTGGGACGCGGCGCAGATCGCCGCCTCGGGGGTGAACTCCATCCCGGCCGAGATCGCCCAGACCAACGGCGCGCCGACCGTGTTCGTCCAGGGCCCGGGCAACTCGCTGCTCAACTACTTCTACATCGCTGCCACCGGCCAGTGGGGTGCCGGTACGGCCGCCGGCCAGGGCACCACCTTCTCGGCGCCCGCGTTGCTGGCCCAGCCGGCCAACGGCGCCCCGTCGGTGCTCGTCCAGGGACCGGGCAATTCGTTGCTCAACTTCTGGTACATCCCGGCCGGAGGCAACTGGGGGGCGGGCACTGCCGCCGGCCATGGATCGGCCTTCTCGGCGCCATCCGTATTGGCCCAGCCGGCCAACGGCTCGCCGACAGTGTTCGTCCAGGGACCGGGCAATTCGTTGCTCAACTTCTGGTACATCCCGGCCGGAGGCAACTGGGGGGCGGGCACGGCCGCCGGCCAGGGCACCACGTTCTCGGTACCCGGGGTGGTCGCCCAGACCAACGGCGCGCCCTCGGTCTTCGTCGTGGGCCCGGGTCACGCCTTGCTCAACTTCTGGTACATCCCGGCCGGCGGCAACTGGGGCGCGGGCACGGTGGCCGGTCAGGGATCGGCCTTCTCGACACCCGGGGTGATCGCCCAGTTGAACGGGGCGCCCTCGGTCGTCGTGGTAGGGCCGGGCAACTCGCTGCTCAACTTCTGGTACATCCCGGCCGGCGGCAACTGGGGAGCAGGCACGATCGCCACGGGCGGGGTGGTGTCGTAGCTCTCGGGTCCTTCCGGTCGGATGTCTGACACCCGGCGGGCCTTTGGCCCGCCGGGTGCGCGTCAAGGCCGACGCCTCCCTTGCCTGGGCCTTCACCGTGGGGAAAGAAGCCGGGCCCACGGTGACCCGCTCGTCTCCTGCTGGATTACGCTAGGTGGCTGCCTGCTCCCGCCGAGTCGGGTGCAGGCCTCCTTTTGGAAGATGGGATCCCAAGCGATTCACCACCAGGCCGTTCTCGGCTGGTCGCCCCGCACCGACGTGTCGGGTCTGGCCGCTCGTTCGAGGACATGAGGACGTCGACGTGAACCGAGAGATGAAGCGCATGCAGCGCAGGGGTGGGACCGTCGAGGCCGACGGCCCGGCCGATTTCGTCCCGCAGGTCACCGAGCCCAGGCCCCGGCCGGTCGGTCCCGAGCTGTCGGTGCCGGGCCGAATCGTCGAGTTCGGACGGGAGGTACGATCGGAACTGCGGCAGGTGGCCTGGCCCACCCGCCAAGAGGTGGCCAACTCCGCCATGGTCGTGATCATCGTCCTGGTGCTGCTGGGCTCCTTCATCTTCTTGCTCAACTACGCCTTCACGCACGCCGTCTTGAAGCTCTTGACCGCATGACCGACTTCACCGACACCACCACGTCCGAGCCCCTGGTCGCCGACGACCAGGACCTGGGCGCGCCCGCCGAGCCCCAGTCCACCGAGCCCCAGCCCGCCGAGGCGCAGTCCGCCGAGGCGCAGTCCGCCCACGCTGACGGGGCCGTGACCAGCGAGGGGAGCTTCGCCGAGGTGACTGGCCTGGCCGAGGCCGAGCCGGAAGTCGTGGGGCTGGACGAGTTCGGCGACTTCGAGGGCGAAGACGAGCTCCCACCGATCATCGAGAGCCCCTACGACCGACCCGGGCGTTGGTACGTGGTCCACACCTACGCCGGCTACGAGAACAAGGTGAAGTCCAACCTGGAGAGCCGGATCGTCTCCATGAACATGGAGGACCGCATCTACGAAGTGGTCATCCCCATGGAGGACGTGGTCGAGTTCAAGAACGGCAAGAAGGTGGTCGTCCAGAAGAAGGTGTTCCCCGGCTACCTGCTGTGCCGCTGCGACCTCGACGACGACTCGTGGTCGGTGGTGCGCAACACCCCGGGCGTGACCGGCTTCGTCGGACCGGGCACCAAGCCCACTCCGCTGTCTCGCCGTGAGGTGGAGAGCATCCTGCAGGTGAAGGCAGAGGGTGGTGCCGAGCCCTCCAAGAAGACCCGTCCCCGCCTCGAGTACGAAGTGGGCGAGACGGTCCGGGTGCGCGAGGGGCCGTTCGCCGACTTCTCCGGACAGATCGACGAGATCAACGAGGACCAGCTCAAGCTCAAGGTCCTCGTCAACATCTTCGGCCGGGAGACTCCGGTCGAGCTCGAATTCAGCCAAGTCGCCAAGCTGTAGACCGGCGACCGAGGAGACACCGCATCATGGCCAAGAAGAAGGTCCTCGCCGTCGTGAAGATCCAGCTGCCCGCGGGCAGCGCCACCCCGGCGCCCCCGGTGGGCACCGCCCTGGGTCCTCACGGCGTGCAGACCATGGAGTTCTGCAAGCAGTACAACGCCGCCACCGAGAACCAGCGCGGCACCATCATCCCCGTCGAGATCACCATCTACGAGGACCGCTCCTTCAGCTTCATCCTGAAGACCCCGCCCACGCCAGTGCTCATCCGCCAGGCGGCCGGCGTGGACAAGGGGGCGGCCACCTCGGGACGGGAGCAGGTGGGCACGATCACCGACGCCCAGCTGGCCGACATCGCCCGCACCAAGATGCCCGACCTGAACACTGCCGACCTCGAAGCCGCCAAGAAGCAGGTGGCCGGCACGGCTCGGTCCATGGGCATCCTGGTGAACGGCTGAGCCGGCTTCGGCGACCGGGGCAGCGAGCAAGAGGGAGCAATGGCGCACAAGGCCAAGAACTACAAAGCCGCCCTGGAGCGCTTCGAGCGCGAGCATCTGTACGGTCCAGGTGAGGCAGCTGACCTGGTGAAGGAGATGGCCCACGCCAAGTTCGACGAGACGGTGGAGCTGGCGGTGCGCCTCGGGGTCGACCCCCGCAAGGCCGACCAGATCGTGCGGGGCACACTCACCCTGCCCGCCGGCACCGGCAAGACGGCGCGGGTGGTCGTCTTCGCCGCCGGTGACGCCGCCAGCCATGCCCGCGACGCGGGTGCCGACGAGGTGGGCGCCGACGACCTCGTGGCGCGGGTGGAGGGTGGCTTCCTCGACTTCGACGTGGCCATCGCCACGCCCGACCTCATGGGCCAGGTAGGGAAGCTCGGACGCATCCTGGGCCCACGCGGCCTCATGCCCAATCCCAAGACCGGCACCGTCACCACCGACGTGGGCAAGGCGGTGACCGAGTTCAAGGGGGGCCGGGTGGAGTACCGCACCGACAAGGTCGGGAACATCCACGTCGGCGTGGGCAAAGTCTCCTTCGACCGCGCCCAGCTGCTCTCGAACATCCACGCCGTCGTCGAGGAGCTCATCCGGGCCAAGCCGGCGGCCGCCAAGGGCCGCTACCTGAGGGCCGTCACGCTGAGCTCGACCATGGGACCCGGCGTGCGCATCGACCCGGCCAAGGCCCGCGAGAGCGAAGAGGAACTGGTCGCCGCCTCGGTCTGAGCGGTCGACCCCCGGGTTCCTGGGGGGCGTACGCCCGGCTAGTGTCTCTCGGTCGTCCCGGGTGACCTCGGGGCGGACCAGATCGAGATCACGCCGTTGCCGCAGACCTCCGGTCCCACCCCCCGGGGTGGCAAAGGGGCCCGAGGGCCCGCCTGACGAGGCGACGACCACACCCCGATGAGGCCGGGAGCCCGGCCCTGCTCGGTGGCTGCGGAGACGGCCTACCACGCGCCGATGGCGCCACGAGCAGAGGAGCCGGCAATGGAGGACCCCAGGCCCGACAAGGTGGCCGTGGTTCAGGAGGTACAAGGCCGCCTGGACAGCGCCGAGGCCGCCATCCTCACCGAGTACCGCGGTCTCACCGTGGCCGAGCTGGCGCAGCTCCGCCAGGCCCTCGCGGTTGTCGGCGGCGACTACAAGGTCTACAAGAACACCTTGGTGAGGCTGGCCGTGACCGGCAGCCGCCACGAGGGGCTGTCGTCGCTTCTCACCGGCCCGACCGCCATCGCCTTCGTCTCGGGCGAGATCTCGGCGGTGGCCAAGGCGCTGCGCGACTTCTCCCGCACCTACCCGGCTCTCGTGTTGAAGGGCGGCCAGCACGGCGACGGTGTGCTGTCGGCGGCCGACCTGCTGTCGCTCGCCGACCTGCCGTCGCGTGACGTCCTTCTCGCCAGGGTGGCCGGGGCCATCGCCGCCCCCATGCAGCAGTTGGCCGGGCTGCTCCAGGCCCTGCCCCGCAACCTGGCCTACGGATTGCAGGCGCTCATCGACCAGCGGGGCGGACCGCCCGCCGAGGCTGGGGCTGCAGAAGCGGCTCCTGCCGACGGGGCCGAGACCGGAGACGCGGAGGCACCCGCAGCGGAGGCGTCTGCTCCCGAGCCCGTCGCCACCGAAGCCGCGGCGGAAACCACCGAAGCGGACACCGCCGACGTCGTGGCGACCGCGGCTCCCGCCGAGGAACCGGCGGCCGAGACCGAGACGGCTCCCGAAGGCTGATCCGGGGCCCGGACCCGCCGACCAGAACGACCAGATCGAGACAGACCGAACACAGACAAGGAGCACACCGACATGGCACTGACCAAGGACGAGATCCTCGACGGGATCGCCGGCTTGAGCGTCCTCGAGCTCTCCGAGCTCTTGAAGGACTTCGAGGAGCGCTTCGGCGTCACCGCCGCCGCCCCCGTGGCCGTGGCTGCCGCCGCGCCGGCAGGAGGCGGGGGAGACGCTGGTGGCGGCGAGGAGGAGCAGACCGAGTTCACCGTGGTCCTGGCCGCGGCCGGCGACAAGAAGATCCAGGTGATCAAAGAGGTCCGGGCCCTCACCAGCCTGGGGCTCAAGGAGGCCAAGGACCTCGTCGACAGCGCCCCCAAGCCGGTGCTCGAACGGGTGCCCAAGGACGAGGCCGACAAGGCAAAGGCCCAGCTCGAAGAGGCAGGCGCCACCGTCGAAGTCCAGTAACGGGCCCGCCGGGGGGCGGTTTGGGGCCGGAAACCCTTGACGGCAACCCGGCGCGTCCGTACCCTGTCGGTGGCGCCGAAAAAGGTGTTGCCTTTTTCTGCGCGGCCCGGTACACTATCTGGTTGCCGTGCCTCCGCTTTCGCGCCACCCCGCCTCTGTGGGCCGGGTGAAGCGCGCCCCGGCATTCGCTGGCCTTCTCCCCTCTGGCCGCACGCCGCCCCTCCGGCACGCCGGCTCGACCCGACCACCCGCCGGGTAGCCGGCGAGGTCCTCGTGACCGCCCGTTTCGCCGCCACACCGAAGCATCACCGAATCCCCGATCCCGTAGTCCCAGTAGTCCACCGATAGGCCGCCCATCGTCCACCGCCCGACCCGCTGTTTCGACCCCGCCACCCGATCACTTACTTGGGAGGAGTTGACCGTTGCCTGCACGGTCCAAGAGCCCGGAGCGTTTCTCCTTCGCCAACCTCGATGAGGTCCTGCCGTTGCCCGACCTCATCGCCATCCAGCGCGACTCGTTCAAATGGTTCCTCGACAGGGGCCTGGCCGAGGCCTTCGCCGACATCAGCCCCATCGAGGACTTCACCGGCCAGCTGAGCCTCGAGCTCGAGTTCGACGCGTCCGATCCCGACCTGCGGCCGCCGCCCAAGTTCTCCGAGCAGGAGTGCAAGGAGAAGGACATGACCTACGCCGCCCCGGTGTTCGTCCGGGCGCGGTTCATGAACGCTCAGACCGGCGAGATCAAGGAGCAGACCGTCTTCATGGGGGACTTCCCGATGATGACGGACAAGGGCACCTTCATCATCAACGGCACCGAACGTGTCGTGGTGAGCCAGCTGGTCCGCTCGCCCGGGGTCATCTTCCAGCCCGGCCGCGACGCCAAGACCATCGTGACCGGCACCATCCATCCCTATCGGGGTGAGTGGATCGAGTTCGACGTCGAGGCCAAGCCCTCCAAGGACGTGACCGCCGGCGCCCGAGTGGCCCGCAAGCGCCGCCTGTCGCTCTTCGTCCTGCTACGCGCCCTGGGATACGAGGACGAGGCGTTCCTCTCCCGCTTCGTCCGACACTTCGACTTCCTGGAAGGGCAGTGGGAGAAGGAACGCGACATCGCCCCCAGCCGGGAGGAGGCGCTGCTCGAGATCTACAAGCGGGCCCGGCCCGGCGAGCCGCTGTCGGCTGAGGCGGCCCGGGGCTACTTCGAGAACGCCTTCTTCAACCCGAAGCGCTACGACCTCACCCGGGTCGGCCGCTACAAGCTCAACCGCAAGCTCGGACCCGAGATCGAGCGCGTCTCGGAGCTGCTCGACATCGACCTGGAGCGCCCCGCCCCCGATCAGGGCGTGCTGTCGCCGTCGGAGATCCTGGCCACCGCCACCTACATGCTGCACCTGGCGGACGGCCAGTCCGGCTACCGCATCGACGACCAGGACCACTTCGCCAACCGGCGCATCCGCTCGGTGGGCGAGCTCATCCAGAACCAGGTGCGAGTCGGCCTGTCGCGCATGGAGCGGGTGGTGCGCGAGCGCATGACCACCCAGGACGTGGAAGCCATCACGCCGCAGACCCTGATCAACATCCGCCCGGTGGTGGCGGCCATCAAGGAGTTCTTCGGCACCAGTCAGCTGTCGCAATTCATGGACCAGAACAACCCGCTGTCGGGGCTGGCCCACAAGCGCCGGCTGTCCGCCCTCGGCCCGGGTGGCCTGTCCAGGGAACGGGCCGGCTTCGAGGTCCGTGACGTGCACAGTTCCCACTACGGCCGCATGTGCCCCATCGAGACCCCCGAAGGCCCCAACATCGGCCTCATCGGGGCGCTCGCCACCTACGGCCGCGTCAACGAGTACGGCTTCATCGAGACCCCTTACCGGCGGGTCACCGAGGGCCGGGTGACCGACGAGATCGTCTACCTCGCCGCCGACGAGGAGGAGGAGCACGTCATCGCCCAGGCCAACGCCAAGCTCGACGACCAGGGCCGCTTCGAGGACGACCGCGTGCTCGTCCGTCGCGGGCCGCAGGGCGCCGGCGTGCGGGTCGGGGCCACCTCCACCTCTTACGGCACCACCTCGGAGATCGACTTCGTGCCGCCGGCGGAGGTCGACCTCATGGACGTCTCGCCGAAGCAGATCGTCTCGGTGTCGACCGCCCTCATCCCCTTCGTCGAGCACGACGACGCCAACCGGGCACTGATGGGCGCCAACATGCAGAAGCAGGCCGTGCCGCTCGTGGTGCCCGAGGCCCCCTACATCGGCACGGGCGTGGAGGCCCGCGCCGCCCAGGACGCCGGCGACGTGCTCGTAGCCGAGGGCGAGGGGACGGTGGCCGAGGTGTCCGGGGAGCACATCATCGTCGAGTACCGCTCAGGCCAGCGCGACCGGCTCGGGCACGAGCTGGGCCGGAAGCGCTACCAGCTGTCCAAGTTCCGCCGTTCCAACCAGAACACCTGCATCAACCAGAAGGTGGTGGTGGGAGAGGGTCAGCGGGTGTCGGCTGACGACATCTTGGCCGACGGTGCCGCCACCCAAAACGGCGAGTTGGCTCTGGGCAAGAACCTGCTCGTGGCCTTCATGCCGTGGGAGGGCTACAACTTCGAGGACGCCATCATCCTCTCCGAGCGCCTGGTGCGCGACGACGTGCTCACCTCGATCCACATCGAGGAGCACGAGGTCGACGCCCGAGACACCAAGCTCGGCGCCGAAGAGATCACCCGGGACATCCCGAACCTCTCCGAGGAGATCCTCGCCGACTTGGACGAGCGCGGCATCGTGCGCATCGGCGCCGAGGTCGACGCCGGCGACGTGCTCGTGGGGAAGGTCACCCCCAAGGGTGAGACCGAGCAGACCCCGGAAGAGCGCCTGTTGCGGGCCATCTTCGGCGAGAAGGCGCGCGAGGTGCGCGACACGTCGCTGAAGGTCCCCCACGGCGAGTCCGGGAAGGTCATCGACGTGCGGGTGTTCTCCCGGGAGGACAGCCACGAGCTGCCTCCGGGCGTGAACCAGCTGGTGCGCGTGTACGTCGCCCAGAAGCGCAAGATCTCCGAGGGCGACAAGCTGGCCGGCCGTCACGGCAACAAGGGCGTGATCTCGAAGATCCTCCCCGTGGAGGACATGCCCTTCCTGGCCGACGGCACCCCCGTCGACATCATCCTGAATCCTCTGGGTGTGCCCAGCCGCATGAACGTGGGTCAGGTGCTCGAGTCGCACCTGGGCTACGCGGCGCGCTGGGGCTGGGACGGCGTCGGTCCCGAGATGGCCCTCTCGTCAGACGGGCAATCGAACGGGCAGGAGCCCGAGGAGCGCAAGACCCGGCCGCGCACCAATCCCGCCGTGTGGGTGTCCACCCCGGCCTTCGACGGGGCCCACTGGGACGAGCAGGAGGAGGCCGGGCGTCACCCCACCATCCGCCAGCTCTTCGAGCGGCTCAATCCTGACGCGGCCAGAGGCTCGGCCCCGGGCCTCGCACAGCTGGGCGCGGCGCGCCTCATCGGTGCCGACGGCAAGGCCACGCTCTACAACGGCCGGACGGGCGAGGTCTACGACAACCCCATCTCGGTGGGCTACGTGTACATCCTGAAGCTGGCCCACCTGGTGGACGACAAGATCCACGCCCGCTCCACGGGTCCGTACTCGATGATCACCCAGCAGCCCCTCGGTGGGAAGGCGCAATTCGGCGGACAGCGCTTCGGTGAGATGGAGGTGTGGGCCCTCGAGGCCTACGGCTCGGCCTACGCGCTGCAGGAGCTGCTCACCATCAAGTCCGACGACGTGCTCGGGCGGGTGAAGGTGTACGAGGCCATCGTGAAGGGCGAGAACATCCCGGAGCCGGGCATCCCCGAGAGCTTCAAGGTGCTCATCAAGGAGATGCAGTCGCTGTGCCTGAACGTGGAGGTGCTGTCGACCACCGGTGAGGAGATCGAGATGCGCGAGCTCGACGAGGACGTCTTCCGGACGGCCGAGGAGCTGGGCATCGACATCAGCCGGCCCGAACGTGGGTCGGACGAGGAAGACGAACGCCGCGCTGCGGAGAGGAGTTTCTGATCGTGCTGGACGTCAACGATTTCGACCAGCTTCGGATCGGCCTGGCCACGGCCGAGTCCATTCGCTCGTGGTCGAACGGCGAGGTCAAGAAGCCCGAGACCATCAACTACCGCACCCTGCGGCCGGAGAAGGACGGGCTCTTCTGCGAGAAGATCTTCGGTCCCACCAAGGACTGGGAGTGCTACTGCGGGAAGTACAAGCGCGTCCGCTTCCGGGGCATCATCTGCGAGCGCTGCGGCGTGGAGGTCACCCGCTCCAAGGTCCGGCGCGAGCGCATGGGCCACATCGAGCTGGCCGCCCCCGTGGTGCACATCTGGTACCTCCGGGGGACCCGCAGCTGGCTGGCCTATCTGCTCATGGGTACCGAGGCTCGTGAGGAGCTGAAGGCCAAGCAGCTCGAGAAGGTCATCTACTTCGCCGCCAACCTGGTCACCTGGGTGGACGACGAGCGCCGCCACGAGGACCTGCCCGCCCTCGAGAGCGAGCTGTCCGAGGAGCTCACCCAGATCGAGCGCCAGCGCGACCTCGACATCGACCGCCGCTTCAAGGTCCTCGAGGACGAGCTGGCCCAGATGGAGAAGGAGGGGGCCAAGGACACCGAGCTGAAGGCCCGCCAGCGCCTCGTGGACAAGGAGATCACCTCCATCCGCGAGCGCGCCGACGCCGAGCTCGACCTAGCCCGCCGCTCCTTCGACGAGTTCCGCGACCTGTTCCCCCGCAAGATCATCGAGGACGAGCTGCTGTGGCGGGAGCTCAAGATCCGCTACGACGACTACTTCGAGGGCGGCATGGGGGCCGAGGCCATTTCGCGGCTCATCGACCGCATCGACCTCGACCAGGAGGAGACCAAGCTCCGCGAGGCCATCGACGCCACCGACGGGCGTCGTCCACTGTCTGCCCAGCGCCGTCAGAAGGCCATCAAGCGGCTCAAGATCGTCACGGCCTTCAACCGCCGCGACGATCACAGCCGGCGCATCAACGACCCCCGGGCCATGATCCTCGAAGTCGTCCCGGTCATCCCACCCGACCTGCGGCCCATGGTGCAGCTCGACGGCGGCCGCTTCGCCACCAGCGACCTGAACGACCTGTACCGCCGGGTGATCAACCGCAACAACCGGCTGAAGAGGTTGCTGGACCTGGGCGCGCCCGAGATCATCATCAACAACGAGAAGCGCATGCTCCAAGAAGCCGTCGACGCCCTGTTCGACAACGGCCGGCGTGGACGTCCCGTCACCGGCCCCGGCAACCGGCCCTTGAAGAGCCTGTCCGACATGTTGAAGGGCAAGCAGGGGCGGTTCCGCCAGAACCTCCTCGGCAAGCGCGTCGACTACTCGGGACGTTCGGTCATCGTCATCGGCCCCACCCTGCAGCTGCACCAGTGCGGGCTGCCCAAGCTCATGGCGCTGGAGCTGTTCAAGCCGTTCGTCATGAAGCGCCTCGTCGACCTCGAGCTGGCCCAGAACATCAAGTCGGCCAAGCGCATGGTGGAGCGGCGCCGTCCCCAGGTGTGGGACGTGCTCGAAGGCGTCATCAAGGAGCATCCGGTGCTGCTCAACCGGGCCCCCACCCTCCACCGGCTCGGCATCCAGGCCTTCGAGCCCGTGCTGGTCGAGGGCAAGGCCATCCAGGTGCACCCGCTCGTGTGCACCGCCTTCAACGCCGACTTCGACGGCGACCAGATGGCCGTGCACCTGCCGCTGTCGTCCGAGGCCCAGTCCGAGGCCCGTGTCCTCATGCTGTCGGCCAACAACATCCTGTCCCCGGCCACGGGCCGGCCCATCACCGTGCCCACCCAGGACATGGTGTTCGGCGCCTACTACCTGACCCTCGCCGTGGACGGTGCCAAGGGTGAGGGGCGGGTGTTCCGCCACGCCTACGAGGTGGAGCGCGCCTTCGACGAAGGCGAGCTCGACATCCACGCCAAGATCGTCCTGCGCCCGAGCGCGGGCAGCTCGATGTACGCGGCGCTGGCCAAGGCCAACGGCGACGGCGCCGGTGCCGAGGGCAACGGGTCCGACGAGTCTGTGGAGGCACCGCCTGCGCCCGGCGGCGATCCTGCGGCCGAGCCGGCGGGAGCCGAAGGGAACGGGTCGGACGGAGCGGTGTCGCTGTCGAGCGGTAACGGCTCCGGGGACGCCGTGCCGTTCGACGGCGCTTCTACCAACGGCACCGTGTCGGTCGAGACCACGCCGGGACGGGTGTTCTTCAACGGGGCGCTGCCGAAGGGCTTCCGCTACGTGAACGACGTGGTGGGCAAGCGCAACACGCCCATCGGCGCCATCGTGGAGGAGATCGCCGCCACCGAGCCCAAGGGTGTGGTGGCCCAGAGCCTGGACCGCATCAAGGCCCTGGGCTTCCGGTTCGCGGCCCAGTCCGGGCTCACCATCTCCATCGACGACGTGCGCACGCCGGGCGACAAGGGGGCCATCCTCGACCGCTACGAGCGCGAGGCCGAGAAGGCCGAGACCCAGTTCAAGCGAGGCATCATCACCGACGACGAGCGGCGCCAGAAGGAGATCGAGATCTGGACGTCGGCCACCTCGGAGGTGGGTCGAGCCATGGAGAAGTCGCTGTCGACCATGGCCTTCAACCCCCTCGACATGATGGTGGACTCCGGTGCCCGAGGGAACGCCCAGCAGATCCGCCAGATCGCCGGCATGAAGGGCCTCGTGTCGAACCCCCGGGGAGAGATGATCCCCCGGCCCATCAAGTCCTCGTTCCGTGAGGGCCTGTCCGTGCTCGAGTACTTCATCTCCACCCACGGCGCCCGCAAGGGCCTGGCCGACACCGCGCTGCGTACGGCCGACTCGGGTTATCTGACCCGCCGTCTCGTGGACGTGGCCCAGGAGCTCATCGTCCGCGAAGAGGACTGCAACACGACCCGTGGCGTGTGGCTCGAGGGCGTGACGCCCGACGAGGCCGGGCGCCGGTCGTACCTGGAGACCCGGGCCTACGGGCGCCTCTTGGCCGAGGACGTCACCTTGGCCGACGGCACCGTGATCCCGGCCCAGACGCTCCTCGACGACGACCTGGTGGCGCGCATGCGCGAGGACGAGGCGGTGGACCGCATCCGGGTTCGCTCGGTGCTCACCTGCGAGGCGGAGCACGGCGTGTGCAGCGCCTGCTACGGCCAGTCCCTCGCCACCGGCCGGCTCATCGAGCTGGGCGAGGCGGTGGGCGTCATTGCAGCGCAGTCCATCGGTGAGCCGGGAACACAGCTCACCATGCGGACGTTCCACACCGGTGGGGTCATCGGTGAGGACATCACCCACGGCCTGCCCCGTGTGGTCGAGCTGTTCGAGGCCCGTACCCCGAAGGGTGCCGCCGTGCTCGCCCACCACTCCGGTGTGGTCCGCATCGAGGACGAGGAGGGCGGACGCCGCATCACGGTGGTGGCCGACGACGGTGCCGAGGAGTCGGTGCTCGTCTCCGCCCGGGCGCACCTCGAGGTGTCGGCCGGCCAGGAGGTGGCCGCCGGCGACGCCCTCGTCGAGGGACCGAAGGACCCCAAGGAGCTGCTCGAGGTCAAGGGCATCCGCGAGACCCAGCAGTACCTGGTCGAGGAGGTCCAGAAGGTGTACCGGGACCAGGGTGTATCGATCCACGACAAGCACATCGAGCTGATCGTGCGCCAGATGCTGCGCCGGGTGCTCGTGGCCGAGCCGGGCGACGCTCCCTTCCTTCCCGGGGAGCGAGTCGACGCCCAGCTCTACGCCGAGGTCAACCGCAACCTGGTGCAGGAGGGCAACCGGCCCGCCGAAGGACGCCCCGAGCTCATGGGCATCACCAAGGCGAGCCTCGCCACCGACTCGTGGCTGTCGGCGGCCTCCTTCCAGGAGACCACCCGGGTCCTCACCGAGGCGGCCATCGAGGGACGCTCCGACCAGCTGTTCGGCCTGAAGGAGAACATCATCATCGGCAAGCTCATCCCCGCCGGCACCGGCATGGGTCGCTACCGCGACATCGAGGTCGACCTCCCCGACGCCGTGGGCCTGTCCCTGCGCAGCTACGGATACGACGAGGAGACCGAGGACCTCGCCGCCTGGCTGCGTGACGTGGGCAGCCCGGTGGGCACCGAGGAAGTGGCCGGGCTGGCCGGCCTCGGCCGGCTCGGCGACGGCATGGGCGACGGGGAGGCCCCACCCTGGGCCTTCGGCGGCGCCGAGGAGCAACGTCCTTCGGGCGGCGACGGCTACGGCGACGAACGGACCGGCGACGGGCAAGCCGGAGCGGGCGCCTGAGGCGTCTTCCCGCTCCGTTCGCGGAGTCGCCGGAGCGAGTTTTCGAGTGGAAAGGGCCTGCTCGGACCGGTTGCCGGTCCGAGCAGGTACCATCTACCATCGGTTGTTCGTGCGTCGGTGCGCGCCCCTGGCGCGGCCCCGGCCACGGAAGCGCTCCGAGTCACATTTCTCCTTAGAGGTCACGCGTGCCCACCATCGAGCAGCTCGTCCGCAAGGGCCGGGCTACCAAGCAGTCGAAGACCAAGACCCCGGCCCTGAAGGGCGCGCCCCAGCGCCGGGGGGTGTGCACCCGCGTCTTCACCACCACCCCCAAGAAGCCCAACTCGGCGCTGCGAAAGGTGGCCCGGGTCCGGCTCACCTCGGGCATGGAGGTGAGCGCCTACATCCCGGGGGTGGGCCACAACCTCCAAGAGCACTCGATCGTCCTGGTGCGCGGGGGCCGGGTGAAGGACCTTCCCGGGGTTCGCTACAAGGTCATTCGGGGCGCCCTCGACGCCGCCGGGGTGCGCGAGCGCAACCAGGCCCGCTCCCGCTACGGCGCCAAGAAGGAGTCCTGAGGTGCCCCGCAACGGTCCCGCCACCCGTAGAGAGCTGTCCCCCGACCCGGTGTACCGCTCGGTCCTCGTCACCCAGGTCGTCAACAAGATCCTGTCCCGGGGCAAGCGAACCCTGGCCGAGCGCATCGTCTACGACGCCCTCGACGCCGTGAAGGAGCGCACCGGCGGCGACCCGGTGACGATCCTGAAGCGCGCCGTGGAGAACACCCGGCCCGAGCTCGAGGTGAAGAGCCGTCGGGTGGGCGGCGCCACCTACCAGGTCCCGGTGGACGTCCGTCCCCGGCGGGCCACCACGCTCGCCATCCGGTGGCTGGTGGGCTTCTCCCGTCAGCGCCGGGAGAAGACCATGGCCGATCGGCTGGCCAACGAGGTCCTCGACGCCGCCAACGGCACTGGCGCCAGCGTCAAGCGCCGGGAGGACATGCACAAGATGGCGGAGTCCAATAAGGCCTTCGCCCACTACCGCTGGTAGCAGGTCCCGGCCCGGGCGGAGCAGCCGCCCACCGGACGGGCCCGGCGCACCAGCACCGAAGATCACGAAGAGAAACGCACCATGGCTGAAGCACGCCCCATCCGAGAGTTCCCACTGGCCAGGACCCGCAACATCGGGATCATGGCCCACATCGACGCGGGCAAGACCACGACGACCGAGCGGATCCTCTACTACACCGGCAAGAACTACAAGATCGGCGAGGTCCACGAGGGTGCCGCCACCATGGACTGGATGGTCCAGGAGCAAGAGCGCGGCATCACCATCACGTCCGCGGCCACCACGTGCAAGTGGCGCGACTGCTGGATCAACATCATCGACACCCCCGGCCACGTCGACTTCACCGTCGAGGTGGAGCGGTCGCTGCGCGTCCTCGACGGGGCGGTGGCCGTATTCGACGCCGTGGCCGGCGTGGAGCCGCAGACCGAGACGGTGTGGCGCCAGGCCAACAAGTACGCCGTGCCCCGCATCTGCTTCGTCAACAAGATGGACCGCATCGGGGCCGACTTCCCCCGCGCCGTGTCCATGATCCGCGACCGCCTCGACGCCAATCCGGCCGTCATCCAGCTACCCATCGGGGTGGAGGGCGGCTACAAGGGTGTGGTGGATCTGCTCTCCATGGAAGCGCTCGTGTGGGGCGACGACATGGGAGAGAAGTGGCAGACCGAGCCCATTCCCGATGATCTTGTGGTCCCGGCCGAGGAGGCACGCCACGAGCTCGTGGACGTGCTGTCCAACTACGACGACGCCATCACCGAGAAGTACCTGGGCGACGAGGAGATCACCGCCGACGACCTGCGCCGGGCGCTGCGTCGTGCCACCGTCGCCAGCCAGGTGGTGCCGGTGCTGTGCGGTTCGGCCTTCAAGAACAAGGCCGTGCAGCCGCTGCTCGACGCCGTGGTCGACTACCTGCCGAGCCCGCTCGACGTCCCGCCCGCCCATGGGACCACCCCCAAGGACGAGGTCGTGGAGCGCAAGGCCGACGACGCCGATCCCTTCGCGGCGCTGGCCTTCAAGATCATGACCGACCCCTATGTCGGCAAGCTCACCTACATCCGCGTCTACTCGGGATCGCTGACCAAGGGCTCGTCCATCCAGAACTCGACCAAGGTCCGCAAGGAGCGGGTCGGGCGCATCCTCCAGATGCACGCCAACCACCGCGAGGACAAGGACGCCATCTTCACCGGTGACATCGTGGCCATCGTGGGATTGAAGGACACCACCACCGGCGACACCCTGTGCGACCCGGCCCACCCGGTGCTGCTCGAGAAGCTCGAGTTCCCGGACCCGGTCATCCACGTGGCCGTCGAGCCCAAGACCAAGGCCGATCAGGACAAGCTGTCCAAGGCCCTGTTTGCGTTGTCCGAGGAGGACCCGACCTTCCGGGTGCGCTCGGACGAGGAGACGGGCCAGACCGTCATCTCCGGCATGGGCGAGCTGCACCTCGAGGTCCTCGTGGACCGGATGCTGCGCGAGTTCTCCGTCGACGCCAACGTGGGCAAGCCCCAAGTCGCCTATCGGGAGACGATCCGCAAGCCCGTCGAGAAGGTCGAGGGTCGCTATGTCCGCCAGACCGGTGGCCGCGGCCAGTACGGGCACGTGGTCATCAGCCTCGAGCCGACCGGCCCCGGCGGCGGGTACGAGTTCGTCGACAAGATCACCGGCGGGGTCATTCCGAAGGAGTACATCCCTGCTGTCGACGCCGGCATCCAGGAGGCGCTCACCAATGGCGTGCTCGCCGGCTATCCCATGGTGGACGTGCGGGTGACGCTCACCTACGGCTCATACCACGAAGTGGACAGCTCCGAGATGGCCTTCAAGATCGCCGGTTCCATGGCCGTGAAGGAAGCCGCCAAACGGGCCAGCCCCGTGCTCTTGGAGCCGGTCATGGCCGTCGAGGTCGTGACCCCCGAGGAGTACATGGGCGACGTCATCGGCGATCTGTCGTCCCGGCGAGGCAAGGTGGAGGGCATGGAGCAACGCGGATCGAGCCAGCTGGTACGGGCTCTGGTGCCCCTCGCAGACATGTTCGGCTACGCTACCGATCTGCGTTCGCGCACACAGGGCCGGGCTACCTACACGATGCAATTCAGTGCCTACCACGAGGTCCCGGACTCGATCGCCCGTGAGATCGTCGCTCGGGCCCGGGGCGAATAACCACACTCAGCAACCAGGAAATACAGAGAAGAGACACAGCGGCGTCATCCGAAAGGGTGCGCCCGAGATCAGAAAGCCGGAGCGCTATATGGCCAAGCAGAAGTTCGAGCGGTCGAAGCCCCATATCAACGTCGGGACGATGGGTCACATCGACCACGGCAAGACCACGCTCACCGCGGCCATCACCAAGGTCCTGCACGACAAGAACCCCAACGTCGCCTACACGCCCTTCGACCAGATCGACAAGGCGCCGGAGGAGAAGCAGCGGGGCATCACCATCTCCATCGCCCACGTCGAGTACGAGACCGACAAGCGCCACTACGCGCACGTCGACATGCCGGGGCACGCCGACTACATCAAGAACATGATCACCGGAGCCGCCCAGGTGGACGGCGCCATCCTGGTCGTGTCGGCCGCCGACGGGCCCATGCCCCAGACGCGTGAGCACGTGCTGCTCGCTCGCCAGGTGGGCGTCCCGTCGATCGTGGTCGCCCTGAACAAGGTCGACATGGTGGACGACGAGGAGCTGCTCGACCTGGTCGAGCTGGAGGTACGAGAGCTGCTCACCAGCTACGGCTTCCCCGGTGACGACATCCCCGTGCAGCGGGTGAGCGCCTTGAAGGCCCTCGAGGGCGACGAGGAGTGGACGCAGCGGATCCTGGAGCTCATGGATGCCGTGGACGACTACATCCCCGAGCCCGAGCGTCCCATCGACCGGCCCTTCCTCATGCCCATCGAGGACGTCATGTCCATCACCGGCCGCGGCACGGTTGTGACCGGCAAGGTGGAGCAGGGTCAGGTCAAGGTGGGCGAGGAGGTCGAGATCGTCGGCCTGCGCGGTACCCAGAAGACCACCGTCACCGGCGTCGAGATGTTCCGCAAGCTCCTCGACGAGGGGCGTGCCGGCGACAACATCGGCGCCCTGCTGCGGGGGACGAAGAAGGAGGAGGTGGAACGGGGTCAGGTGCTGGCCAAGCCCGGCTCGATCACGCCCCACACCAACTTCGAAGCCCAGGTGTACGTGCTCACCAAGGAGGAGGGCGGCCGCCACAAGCCGTTCTTCAACAACTACCGGCCGCAGTTCTACTTCCGCACCACGGACGTCACCGGCTCCATCACACTGCCCGAGGGCACCGAGATGGTCATGCCCGGCGACAACACCGAAATGACGGTGGAGCTCGGAAAGCCCATCGCCATGGAGGAGGGCCTGCTCTTCGCCATCCGCGAGGGTGGGCGCACCGTGGGCTCGGGCCGGGTCACCAAGGTCCTCAAGTAGGACCGGCGGCAAGGCATCGGACAGAGGAGGGACGACCGCCATGGCCGATGCCTCGCGCCAGAAGATCCGGATCAGGCTGAAGGCCTACGACCACGAGATCCTGGACCAGTCGACGGAGAAGATCGTGCAGACGGTCCTCCGTACCCAGGCCAAGGTCCAGGGTCCCGTGCCGCTTCCCACCGAGAAGCACCGCTACACGGTGATCCGCTCCCCGCACAAGTACAAGGACAGCCGGGAGCACTTCGAGATGCGGGTGCACAAGCGGCTGGTGGACATCGTCGAGCACACGCCGAAGACGGTCGACTCGTTACAGCGCCTCGACCTCCCGGCGGGCGTCGATATCGAGATCAAGATACAGAACGTCTAACGCTCTGCGTGGTGGGCCGATCCGGCTCACCACCCGCCTGATCTCGTCCAGGGCTTCACCGACCGCTACGCGAATCCGAAGAGCCCGCCGGCACTACGGGGTCGGGGAAGGCAGCGTTCCATGTTCGACGATGTGGTCGTATATGGCTTCGAGCGCCTGGTTCAGCGGGGCGAGCAGCCCTTTGGGCAGGCCGCCAAAGAAGAGGTGCCGGACGAGGTCGACGTGGCCAGGGGCGGCTTCGACGATGGCTCGCCGGCCCTTGGGAGTCAACTTGACTTCAGTCGCCCGCCGGTCCGAAGCAGCCACGTCGCAGTGGACCAGACCCCGGCTTTGCATTCGCTTCGCGTGATGTGACACCCGGCTGCGCTCCCACCCGATCTGGGCGGCCAGGGCGCTGACCTGCATGCATCCGCCGGGTGCTCCGCTCAAGGCGTTGAGGACGTCGTAGTCGGCCAGCGATAGCTCACTGTCTGCTTGCAGCTGGCGGTTCATCTCGTACCCCAGCCGTTGCTGAACCCCCATGAAGGCGAGCCAGGTACGCAGTTGGCTGCGACTCAGCCAGTCGTCTGACCGTGCGCCGTCTTGCTTGCCCTTACGTGACATATCACAGACTGTAGACCTTGTCGGCCCTGCATCGGTGATCACCCACATATCCGTCGTGCCTCAGCTCTTGGAGAACCGTCGGTGTCATCGGCCGCCATGACCCTGTCGGGTCCGCCACAGCCGCATCACCTCTCGGGGTCGTGACAGCCCTATCCAGCCCCGGAAAGAGAAATCTGAGGCTTGACATTAGGTGATAGATCACCTAAACTGCGTGATACGTCATGTAAGAGCGAAGGGACTTCGGGTCGATCGATCCGTTCCTCTCGAACTCACCGCCGGAACCAGGCACCTCGGAGGAGGGATCGCCCATGCCCAAAGCTGCCGTCCTCACCAGGTACGGACCCCCAGATGTCCTCGTCTGGAGCGACGTACCGCTGCCCGAGCCAGGCCCCGGCCAGGTGCGCATCCGCATCAAGGTCGCCGGGGTCAGTCCCACCGATCTAAAGATCCGCCGCGGCGACCTCGAGGCGGCCTTCCCACTTTCCCCCGACGCAGTTCTCGGGTTCGAGGCATCTGGTGTCGTCGACGCCGTGGGCCCGTCGGTCTCAGGTGTCAAAGATGGCGACGAAGTCGCCAGCCTGTTGCCGAGTCTCGGGGGCTACGGCGAGTATGCGCTCGCCTCCTCGTGGACGCCCAAGCCCCCCCACGTCAGTTGGAGCGATGCTGCTGCTCTACCCGCATCAGCAGAAGCCGCCGTCGGCATCTTGAAGCAGCTCGGGATTTCACGAGGCGAGACGCTGCTCATTCTCGGTGCAGCCGGCTCGGTGGGGATGATCGCCACGCAGCTCGCCATCGCCCGGGCCGTCAAGGTCATCGGCGCCGCCGCGCCGCGGGACCACGATCTGCTCCGCGACCTCGGAGCCGTCCCGGTGACCTACGGCGCTGGCCTCGCCGATCGGGTGCGGAACCACGTCCCGTCGGTGGACGCCGTGCTCGACGCGGCCGGAAAAGGCGAGCTTCCCGACGCCATCGCCGTCGCCAATGGTCCCGCACGGGTGATGACCCTCGCCGATGAGCATGCGGCCGAGCTCGGCGTTCGCCTCTCAGCCCCGACGCCCGACCGGGCACCCGAAGCTGTCGATATCGGCATGCAGCTCCTCGCCTCCGGCAAACTGCGTTTGCGATCACAGCGGTCCCTTCCGATGTCGTCGGCGGCCGAGGCGCACCTGCTGTTGGAGACAGGTGAGTCGCACCAAAAGCTCCTCCTCACCACTGACAGAGAGCTCGCGGAGGTCGCAACATGACGACGACTCCTTTCAAGCAGCCAGTGAACGGTGCAGAACCCCGCGATTCGGTGGGTAGTAGGAGCCACCGACGGGGATTTTGGGTGGTGGCGTTCGCGTTTCTGGTGGTGATGGCGTTGGGGACCGTGCCCAGTCCGCTCTACGGCCTGTACCGCGCCCGTGACCACTTCTCACTGTTCATGGTCACCGTCGCCTTCGCGGTATATGCGGTCGGCGTTATCGGAGCACTGCTCCTCGCGGGGCACCTCTCCGATCTGTACGGGCGCCGGCGTCTCCTGCTCCCGGCGGTCGGTATCTCGATCGTCAGTGCGATCGTCTTCGTGGCCTCGAAGAGCCTTGCGGGCCTCTTGACGGCCAGGTTTATCAACGGGATCTCGATCGGCATCGTCGCGTCGACCGCGACCGCGTACCTCGCCGAACTGCACGCTATTGGCCGGCCGCGTGCGATGGCGGGAAAGGCGCAGCTCACGGCGTCAGCCGTCAACGTGGGGGGGCTTGCCGTGGGCGCGTTGGTAGCGGGGCTCCTCGCCCAATGGGTCGCGCACCCATTAACAGTGCCCTACCTCGTGTTCCTGGCGGTGCTGGTACTTGGTGCGGTGGGCGTCGCGCTTCTCCCCGAGACGCGCCAGGCCCCGAGGCCACTCCCGCGCTACCGCCCACAGCGTCTGTCCATACCGCCGGCGGATCGGGGCCGGTACTTCGCCGCGGCTCTGAGCACGTTCGTGGCCTTCGCCGCGAACGGTCTGTTCGCCGGGCTTGCCGGGCTGTTTCTGGCCGTCACACTGCACCATCCATCCTTGGGGCTCGTGGGCGCCGTCGTGGGCGCCATGTTCGGAGCGGCCGTGGTCGCGCAGTTTTTGACCATAGGTTGGTCGGTCACCCGTGACCTCCAGGCCGGGATGGGCGCGATGGTCATCGGAATCGGACTGGCGGTGCTGGCGGTATGGCTGCACTCGCCGTCGCTGGCGCTGTTTATCGCCGGAGGCGTGATGATCGGCGGGGGATCTGGCGCGATCTTCAAGGGCGCGGTCGGAACGGTTATGAGCGTCTCGCCACCCGAACGGATCGCAGAGTCGTTGACCGGAGTGTTTCTGGCCGCGTACGTCGGTATTTCGTTGCCTGTCGTGGGCGCCGGGATAACCCTCGCACGCCAGGTCACCCCGAAGGTCACGATCCTGGGCTTCGCGGTCGCCGTGAGCGTCGGCATCGCCGCCTCCGCAATCAAGCTTCTGGGCCGCCCGTCGACGCACGCTTCGGTCGGGCCGACGGCTCCGCGCCCGTGAAGGACGTCCACCCCAGCAGCGCCGGCGGCAGCGCGATCGCTAGATGAATGTTTCCGCATCTTTTGGTTCCTGAACGATTGCTGTCTGCCACGGCTCGCCGACGCCTCCGTCGTGGAGGCACCTGTCTCTGCTCCTAGATCTGCTCGTAACTGCGCCAATTAGAGACTTTCGGCCCTCCTGGCCGGGACCACCGACCGTGAGGATGTCGAGCAAGGGCTCGATCTCATCTCCATTAGGCCCGATTGGACCATCTGGAGTGTACGTATCCGATAACGGGGGTGGAACATGTTCCGTCGCGCAATGGTCCTCAGCGTTCTTGCAACGACCTTCTCGTTGTGGGGGGCTTTTTCGCCCGCTGGGGCGTCGGTAGCGGGTCGCGTTACTGGTGGCGGTACCATCATTTTCGGTCCGAACTCAATTGACGTGACCGTCGGAGTAATAGGGAATCCCGGTGGCACACAGGGGACAGTCGCCTTTTCAGCAGGGGCCGGAACTCTTCAGGAAACGCTCACTGCCTCTTGTCTGAACGTAAACGGAACCCTTGCCACGATCAGAGCGACTGTCGTGAGCAGTTTCATCGGCGGACCACCCGTTGGCGAAGTCCTTATCATTTTCGTAGAGGACAACGGTGGGCCTCACTCCTCGCCGCCCGATGCGATTGCTCAGGTAGGTTCTGGCCCCTATGGCCCTGGCTGCGCCTTCCCGCCAAACCCTGGTGAGACGTTCTTGCCCCTAGCGACTGGGAACCTCGTCGTTTCGTCGAGTTAGGACGAGAGTCATCAGATCCGTTCATGGCTCTTGAGGAGGTACGTCGCGACGCCATCGAGGTCATTCCCAGGTCGCTCCTGCCCGGCATCGCCCGGGCATGCCTAAATCGAGCATTCTGCAGCCCCGGTAACAGGGTCCGCCGTGGGTCGCCCACCCGCCAAGGCATGCTGACGGACTTTTTTGCATTGCCTGACAACCCGATGTGCTGTCACTAGACGTTGCCGAGTTGGGACTTGTTGTTGGCTGCAACTTGAGATCAAGGCGATCAGAGGTTGATCAGGAGAGCGCACCCTGGGCCCAGCTTTGAGCTTCGGGGGAGCCATGAACCACAACGCGATGGGGTCCGACGGGCGTGGGCCGAGTACCGCCCTCAGTCGTCCTGCATGGGAGCAGAAGGCTGGCGACAGCCACGTGACCGACCCAGGCGCTGAGCTCAATTTGGACTGGACGCTGAACCTCGTCGAGTCGTTCTTCGCCGCACGCGAAATCGACCGCCAGCGTGTGCGAACGGGCGTTCACGCGGCAGGGTAGCGCTCGCCCCTTCGTCCTCCCTGCCCAAAGGCCATATCAATCTGGAACTGCGAGGGGTACCCTCTCCGCCGTCAGGTCGAGCGGAGGGGGTGGGTGCGTGAGGCCTGTCGGTCGTCATGTTTTCGTGGGAATGGTCGCCGCTGGGGCTTGTCTCTTGGGCGCGTGCAGCAGCTCGAGCTCAGCGTCGAGCACGGTCGAGGTGGGCATCGAGGGCCCGATGACCGGGCCGCAGGCCGCCACCGGCATCGATATGTGGCGCGCCGCCCAGCTCGAGGAGGCCAAACTCAACGATTCCGGGGGAGTCCTCGGCAAGTCGATCCAGTTGGTGCAGATCGACGACCGCGCCGATCCCACGACTGCCGTGGCCGTCGCCCGGCGGGCCCTCGCCAAGGGGATCTCGGCGGTGGTGGGCCCCTACAACTCGGCGGTGGGCATCTTGGACCTGCCCGTGTACACCCAGGCCGGACTGCCCGTGGTGCGGCTCACCAGCAACCACACCACGAGCGGCATGGGCATCACCCTCCAACCCATGGACTACCAGGTGGCGCCCTTCATGGCCTCGGCCATAGAGAAGACGTCCGGTGGCCAGCGCGTGGCGATCGTCTACGACACCTCCACCTACACCTCCGGCGTGGCCGACCAGGTGAAGACGCTCCTCACCTCGGCGCAGGTGCCGGTGGTGGCCTTCCAGCCGATCACGACGGGCCAGACCCAATTCGCGACGGCCCTCACCGCCGTGAAGGCGGCTGACCCGACGATCGTCTACTTCGTGGCTTACGACCCAGAGGCCGAAGAGCTCGTGCAGCAGGCCAGCGCCATGAGCGTGCCGGGGACATGCCTCGTGGACGGCCTCGCCGCCGAGGGCCCGACCTTCTTGAAGACGGTCCCGCGCCCGCTGGCGCAGAAGTGCGTGTTCAGCGGTGTTCCCACCGCCGAGCAGTTCACCGACGCCGGCGCATACGTGTCGGACTACAAAGCCAAGTACAACAACGAGAGCCCGGGCACGTGGGGGACGTTCACCTACGACTCTCTCGGTGCCCTCGCCAGTGCGGTGAAAACGGCTGGGAGCTGGTCAGGACAGAAGGTCGATCCCGTCCTGTTCCACCTGAGCGGCTACCGCGGGCTCACGGGGACGACCACCGTCAACCCCGCCACCGGGGACCGGAACAACCCGCCGCTCCTGATGGAGACGGTGGACAGCTCCGGCCACTACGTCGTCTCCCAGGAGTGGTCCCAGCACGGCGGCCTCCCCGTCCTGCCGGCCCTGTGAGCCCGTAGACCAGAAAGATCTGGCCCGTCCGGAAGCCCGAAGGGGCCAGAAAACCCTGTGGCCAGGACTGTGACGATCGTGTAACCTCGTCAGTCGGCCGGAACGCCGGTCACGTCCCTATCCGACGTCTCCGAGCGCCTGGTGGGCAACCGCCAGGGACCTCGGGGCAGATCCTGGTGAGCGCTCCGCTCGGGTCCTCCGGGCGGAGCGTTTCGTGCGACAAGGGTGCCGGGTGTCACCCTCACAGCGGGTCCCCGCCTCGGGGCGCGGCCCGGCCCGAATTTCGAGAAAGGTCCAGCTAGCGGTGGCGACCAAGGCGATCGTCGGCGAGAAAGTCGGCATGACCCAGGTCTTCGACGACCAGCACCGTGCCGTGCCGGTGACGGTGCTCAAGGTCGCGCCCGTGCGGATCGTCCAGGTCAAGACCCCCGACAAGGAGGGGTACTCGGCGCTGCAGGTCACCTGGGGTGTGACCCGCAACGGATCGTTGCCCAAACCCGAGGCCGGCCACTTCGCTTCTGCGGGCGTCGAGCCTGGGCGCCGTCTCGTCGAGCTGCGGGTGGACGACTCGAGCGGCTACGAGGTCGGCCAGGAGCTCACCGCCGAGGTGCTGGCGGTGGGCGACCACGTGGACGCCATCGCCGTCTCCAAGGGCAAGGGCTTCACCGGGGCCATGAAGCGCCACAATTTCAAAGGCCAGGGGGCCGCCCACGGCAACCACAAGAAGCACCGGTCCCCCGGCTCCATCGGCGCCTGCGCCACCCCTGCCCGGGTGTTCAAGGGCACCCGCATGGCCGGTCGCGTGGGGGGGCGTCAGGTCACGGCCCTCAACCTGGAGGTGGTGCGGGCCGACCCCGAGCAGGAGCTGATCCTGGTGAAGGGGGCGGTACCGGGCCCCCGAGGCGGCGTCGTCGTCCTGCGAGACACCGTCAAGGCCCCGGCAGGAGGTTCGCGATGACCACCGCCACGACCGGGCCCACCCCGCGTCCCAGCGGCACGGGCTCCGTGCGGCGGGTCCGGTCCGAGCCGGTGTCGCGCACCGTGCAGCGGCGCCGTCCCGACGGCACCGTGCTCGGCGAGATGACGCTCCCGTCCGAGATCTTCGGCATCGAGCCCAACGCCGCCGTCCTCCACCAGGTGGTCACGGCCCAGCTGGCGGCGGCTCGCTCCGGCACCCAGTCGACCCGCACCCGCTCGGAGGTGAAGGGCGGCGGGGCCAAGCCCTACAAGCAGAAGGGCACCGGCCGGGCCCGTCAGGGATCGACCCGCTCCCCGCAATGGGCCGGCGGCGGCGTGGCCCTCGGCCCCAAGCCCCGCTCCTACCACCAGCGCACCCCCAAGAAGATGATCCGCCTGGCGCTGTGCTCGGCGCTGTCCGACCGGGCCGCCGGGGGGCGGGTGGCCGTGGTCAACGCCTGGGGCATCGACGAGCCCCGGACCAAGCAGGCCGTCGAGGCGCTCCAGGCGCTCCAGATCAACGGCAAGGCGCTCGTCGTCCTCGACCCCGACGACATCGACGCCGCCTACTCGTTCCGCAACCTGCCCGAGGTCCACATCATCGCCGCCTCCGAGCTGAACGCCTACGACGTGCTGCGCCACGACTGGGTGGTGTTCACCGACGCCACCCTGCCGGGCGGCCCAGGGCCCGAGGCCTTCGCCGAAGCCGACGCCGCCGTGCCCGCCAAGCCGGCCGTGGCAGAGCCCGAGGCCGGGGTGGAGGAGCCGGTCGCCGAGGCCCCCGCCAAACCACGCGCCGCCCGGGCCCGGCGCCCCGCCAAGAAGGCCGCCGCCCCGGCCGCGGCCGACGCCGCTGACGAGGACACGGCCGCCGAGGACGAAGCCGAGGTCGACGAGGCCGAGGTTGACGCAGCCGACGCCGACGAGGGGGAGGAGCAGTGAGGACTCCGGAAGAGGTGCTTCTGCGCCCGGTGGTGTCGGAGAAGTCCTACGCCCTCATGGAGGACGGCACCTACGTGTTCGAGGTGTACCCGAACGCCAACCGCACCGAGATCCGCTACGCCGTCGAGCAGCTCTTCAACGTGCACGTGACCAAGGTCAACACCTTGAACCGCAAGGGCAAGCGCCGCCGCAACCGTCGCTCCAACACCTGGGGGTCGCGTCCCGACGTCAAGCGGGCCATGGTCACCTTGCAGGCGGGCGACCGCATCGACCTCTTCGAGAAGAGCTGAGAGGACGCCGCTCATGCCACTGCGCAAGCGCAAGCCCACCAGCCCCGGACGGCGGTTCCAGACCGTGTCGGACTTCTCCGAGATCACCCGGTCGCGTCCCGAGCGCAGCCTTGTCGGCCCCAAGCCCAAGACGGGCGGCCGCAACAGCTACGGCCGCAAGACGGCGCGCCATCGCGGCGGCGGCCACAAGCAGCAGTACCGCTACGTCGACTTCAAACGGGACAAGGACGGCGTGCCCGCCAAGGTGGCCGCCATCGAGTACGACCCCAACCGCAACGCCCGCATCGCCCTGCTCCACTACTACGACGGCGAGAAGCGCTACATCCTCGCCCCGAACGGCGTGCGCGTCGGTGAGGTGCTGCAGAGCGGCCAGGGAGCGGAGATCCGCACCGGCAACGCCCTGCCCCTGCGCTACATCCCCGTGGGCTCCACGGTGCACAACATCGAGCTGCGCCCCGGCCAGGGCGGGAAGCTCGCCCGGGGAGCGGGCATGAGCGCCCAGCTCGTGGCCAAGGAGGGCGCCTTCGCCACCCTGCGGCTCCCGTCCACCGAGATGCGCCGAGTACCGATCGACTGCCGGGGGACTCTGGGCGAGGTCGGCAACCCCGAGGCCGAGCTGGTGTCGGGGGGCAAGGCCGGACGCAGCCGCTGGCGCGGCGTTCGCCCCCAGACCCGAGGCGTGGCCATGAACCCGGTCGACCACCCTCTCGGTGGCGGCGAGGGCAAGTCGTCGGGAGGACGGCACCCCGTGTCGCCGTGGGGCAAGCCCGAGGGCCGCACCCGCGGCCAACACAAGCCGTCGGACCGGATGATCGTGCGTCGCCGCCGCACCCGCGGCGCCCGCCGGTAGGAAGCGAGGAGCTGCTCGATGCCCCGCAGCCTGAAGAAGGGCCCGTTCGTGGACGACCACCTCTTGAAGAAGGTGGACGCGCTGAACGCCAACAACGAGAAGCGCGTCATCAAGACGTGGTCGCGCCGCTCCACGATCATCCCCGACATGGTGGGCCACACCATCGCCATCCACGACGGGCGCAAGCACGTGCCCGTCTACGTGACCGAGTCCATGGTCGGCCACAAGCTGGGGGAGTTCGCACCCACGCGCACCTTCCGCTACCACGCCGGCCAGGAACGTCAGGCGAGGCGCTGACGTGCCCGGTGTGAAGACCAACGAGCGTCCCGGCACGCGCGCCGTGCTGCGCCACTACCGAATGTCGGCCACCAAGGCCCGCCAGGTCCTCGACCTCGTGCGGGGCCAGGAGGTCGACCGCGCCCACGAGGTGCTGCGGGCCACCCCCCGAGAGGGCGCCCGCGTGGTGGCCAAGGTCCTCGAGTCCGCCGTGTCCAACGCCCGCAACAACGAGGGCCTCGACCCCGACGAGCTGTACATCTCGGCCTGCTACGCCGACGAGGGCGTGACCGTCAAGCGCTGGCGCCCCCGGGCCAGGGGCCGCGCCACCCGCATCCGCAAGCGCACCTGTCACATCACGGTCATCGTGAGCGTGCTTCCCGAGGACCGCCTGGCCCGCCGCCGCTCCCGGCAGGCAGCCAGCTCGACCGCCCTGCGCGCCCGCCGGGTGGCGGCTTCCCGGCGTGAGGAGGCGGCCGAGGCCGTCGCCCATGAGGCGGACGAAGAGGCGTACGAGGATCTCGAGGCGGAAGAGCTCGAGGAGACCGACGTCGAGGAGGGTGGGCTCGAGACCGAGGACGAAGCGGCGCAGGACGAGCTGGCTGAGGGCGACGACGAGGAACTCGAGCCTGAGGCCGAGCTCGAGGTCGCCCCCGTCGAAGAGGACGCGGTCGAAGAGGAACCAGAGCAAGCAGAAGAAGAGGAGCCCGCTGTCGAGGCGCCGGCCAAGGGTCGGCGCCGTGTCGGGCGGAGCAGGAAGGCGGCCAAGGCCGAGGCGCCTCCTGCCGGAGAGGACGAGGCGGGGGACGACACAGACGACGCCGGAGACGGCGCGGAGGAGAGCGACTGATGGGCCAGAAGGTCAACCCCTACGGGTTCCGCCTCGGCGTGACCACCGACTGGAAGTCGCGCTGGTTCGAGGAGCGCAACTACCAGGACTTCGTCATCGAGGACTGGAAGATCCGCGACTACCTCATGTCCCAGCTCGAGGCGGCCGCCGTGAGCCGCATCGAGATCGAGCGCACCCGTGACCGCCTGCGCGTCGACATCCACACCGCCCGTCCCGGCATCGTGATCGGCCGGCGTGGATCGGAGGCCGACCGGCTCAAGAAGAAGCTCGAGGACATCACCGGGTTGCGCAACCGCATCCAGCTCAACATCCAAGAGATCAAGCAGCCAGAGCTCGACGCCGCGCTCATCGCCCAGAGCATCGCCGACCAGCTGGCCCGGCGAGTCGCCTTCCGACGCGCCATGAAGCGTGCCATGCAGACCGTGACCAAGGCGGGCGCCCTGGGGGTCCGGGTGCAGTGCGCGGGACGGCTGGGCGGCTCAGAGATGGCGCGCCGGGAGGGATACCGCGAGGGTCGTGTCCCGCTGCACACGCTGCGTGCCGACATCGACTACGGATTTCGGGAGGCCCGCACCACTTTCGGCCGCATCGGCGTGAAGACCTGGATCTACAAGGGCGACATCCTCCCCTACAAGCTGTCTTCCGAGGACAAGATCTCCCGCGAGGCCGCCATGGCCGCCGGGGAGACCTCGGGCCAGAGCCGGCCCCGTCGCCTCGTCACCGCCGGCGGCGGGAGAAGGCGGGCCGAGCAGGGCGAGCCGGGCAGCGCCGCAGCCGCCGCCCCCGTGTCCGAGGACGGCGAGGTGGAGGAGCCCCTCACCACGCCGTTGCCGGGCGCCCTTCCCGCTGGCGAGGCCGATGACCTCGAGCGTCTGCTCGCCGAGGAAGAAGAGATCGAGCGACGCACCCGCATCGAGCATCACGAGACGCCGCACTTCCGCAAGGAGACGGACTGATGCTCATGCCCAAGAAGGTGAAGCACCGCAAGCAGCACCGCGGGCGCACCGAAGGGATGGCGAGGGGCGGCACGTCGGTGAACTTCGGCGACTTCGGCATCCAGGCGCTGGAGCCGGGCTGGCTCACCCAGCGCCAGATCGAAGCGGCCCGAATCGCCATGACCCGCCACGTGAAGCGCGGCGGCAAGGTGTGGATCCGCGTCTTTCCCGACAAGCCCGTCACCCAGAAGCCGGCCGAGACCCGCATGGGCTCGGGTAAGGGCAACCCCGAGCACTGGGTGGCCGTGGTGCGTCCGGGACGCATCCTCTTCGAGCTGGCCGGCGTGGACCGCCAGCTGGCCAAGGAGGCCATGGACCGCGCCATCCAGAAGCTGCCCTTCAAGGCCAAGTTCGTGGTGCGCCCCGGCACCCACGGCACGGCCGAGGTGGAGGTCTAGCCATGGTGCGCGCCGCCGAGCTGCGCGAGCTCGACTACGAGGAGCTCGAGACCCGTCTCGACGAGTACCGCCGCGAGCTGCTCAACCTCCGCTTCCAGGTGGCCACCGGGCAGCTGGACAACACGGCGCGCCTGGGCGAGGTGAAGAAGGACGTGGCCCGGGTGCTCACGTTGCTGCGCGACTACGAGATCGCCGTGGCCGAGGGGCGGACCATCGAGCCCGCCCCGCACGTGGAGCGCCGGCCGCGCCGCCGCCCCGAGCGTGCCCGGGGAGAAGAAGAGGCGTTCGAGGACGAGCACCCCGAGGACGTCCTCGCCGGAGAAGTCGACGAGGCGATCGAAGAGGTCCAGCAAGAGGGACTCCTCGAGGACGACGACGATGTCGAGGCGGAGGTGCTGGAAGCAGAGGACGAGGCCGAGGCCCTCGGCGCCCTGGGTGAGGACGACGAGTTGTCCCCCGAGGCGGAGGAGGAGGCCCAGGAGCCTGAGCCGGTCGAGGAGAAGCGGCCACGGCTGCGCCGCCGGCGCGGCCGGGCCAAGGCGGCCGAGGACGAAGACGCAGAGGCCCAGGCGGACGACGGGGAGGATCAGTGATGGCCGAGGGCGATGCCGAGACTCCGGAGCGCGGCGTCCGCAAGGTGCGAGAGGGCACCGTGGTGTCCGACAAGATGGCCTCCACCGTCGTGGTGGCCGTGGTCGAACGCGTCCGCCACGCCCGCTACGGCAAGACCGTGCAGCGCACCACCAAGCTGTACGCCCACGACCCCGCCGACGACGCCAAAGTCGGCGACAAGGTGCGCATCATGGAAATGCGCCCCATGTCCAAGACCAAGCGGTGGCGGGTCACCGAGGTGCTGGAGCGTGCCCGGTGATCCAGCAGGAGTCCCGGCTCAAGGTGGCCGACAACTCCGGCGCCCGCGAGGTGCTGTGCATCAAGGTGCTGGGCGGGTCGCGCCGCCGCTATGCGGGCATCGGCGACGTGTTCGTGGCCACCGTCAAGGACGCCATCCCGGGGGCCGGCGTGAAGAAGGGTGAAGTCGTGAAGTGCGTGGTGGTGCGCACCGCCAAGGAGCGGCGTCGTCCCGACGGCAGCTACATCAAGTTCGACGAGAACGCGGCCGTGCTCATCAACGAGCAGCAGCAGCCCCGGGGCACCCGTATCTTCGGGCCCGTCGGCCGCGAGCTGCGGGACAAGAAGTTCATGCGCATCGTCTCGCTCGCTCCGGAGGTGCTGTGATGCGCATCAAGAAGGGTGACACCGTGCAGGTGCTGTCGGGCAAGCACCGCGGCAAGCGGGGCCAGGTCATGCGGGCCATGCCCAAGGCCGGCAAGGTGGTGGTGGAAGGGGCCAACATGGCCAAGCGCCACACCAAGCCGCGGGGCGCCACCATGCAGGGCGGCATCATCGACAAGGACATGCCGCTTCCGGTGTCGTCGGTGGCCGTCGTCTGCCCGGGATGCGGCGAGCCCTCCCGAGTGGGCATCCGCTACGACGAGCAGGGACGCAAACTCCGGGTGTGTCGCAAGTGCGGGACGGATCTGCCGTGACCGCCCCAACGACGACTGGCCCCGTCGCCACCCGGGCCAAGCCGCGACTGAAGGAGCGCTACGACACGGTGCTGCGCCCCCAGTTGAAGGACCAGCTCGGGCTGTCCAACGTCATGGAGGTTCCCCGTCTCGAGAAGATCGTGGTCAACATGGGCGTGGGCCGGGCCACCCAGCAGCCGTCGCTGGTGGAAGGCGCCGTGCGCGACCTCCAGACCATCACCGGCCAGAAGCCGGCGGTGACCAAGGCCCGCAAGTCGATCGCCAGCTTCAAGTTGCGTGAGGGCATGACCATCGGCGCCAAGGTGACCATGCGCGGCGACCGGGCCTGGGAGTTCCTGGACCGGCTCATCTCGCTCGCCATCCCCCGCATCCGCGACTTCCGGGGGCTTCCGCCCAACTCCTTCGACGGCCGGGGCAACTACACCTTCGGAGTCTCCGAGCAGCTCATCTTCCCCGAGGTCGACTACGACCGCATCGACACCGCCAGAGGAATGGACATCACCATTTGCACGACCGCCCGCAACGACCAGGAGGGCCGCGCCTTCCTGCTCGCCTTCGGGTTCCCGTTCAGGCAGGAGAACGTCTAGCACCATGGCCAAGAAGGCACTCATCGAGAAGCAGAAGCGGACACCGAAGTTCAAGGTGCGCGCCTACACCCGCTGTCGCCGCTGCGGCCGGCCCAAGGCCGTATACCGCAAGTTCGGGCTGTGTCGGATCTGCCTCCGGGAGTTGGCGCACGCCGGGGAGATCCCTGGCGTGACCAAGGCGAGCTGGTGAGGGGAGGCGAGCAGCGTTGACCATGACCGACCCCATCGCCGACATGCTCACCCGCATCCGCAACGCCAACACGGCCATGAAGGACACGGTGCGCATGCCCAGCTCTAAGCTCAAGGAGAACCTGGCTCGCCTCTTGGAGCGAGAGGGCTACATCGAGGGGTTCTCGGTGCAGCCCGCTTCCGCCCGCCCCGGCAACGATCTCGAGATCATCTTGAAGTACGCCCCGGACCGGACCCGCACCATCGGCGGGCTGCGCCGGGTGTCCAAGCCGGGGCTGCGCATCTACGCCCAGGCCGACAAGATGCCCCGGGTGCTGGGCGGCATGGGGGTGGCCGTGGTCTCCACCAGCCAGGGGCTCATGACCGACCGCGAAGCGCGCAGTAGGCGCATGGGTGGGGAGGTGCTCTGTTATGTGTGGTGAGCCCGCCCGCCTCCGTGCGCGACGCGCCGCCGGGCTACGCGCCTCACAGGGGAGCTGAGGAGCAATGTCGAGAGTGGGACGATCGCCCATCGCCGTGCCCAGCGGGGTGACGGTCGCAATCGCCGCCGGCACGGTCACCGTGACGGGGCCGCAGGGCACCCTGGCGCGAGCCGTTCCCGCACCCATCACCGTGCGCCAGGACGACTCCACCCTGCTGGTGGAGCGCCCCGACGACGAGCGTCACAACCGGGCGCTGCACGGGCTGACCCGTTCGCTTGTGGCCAACATGGTGACGGGCGTGACAGCCGGCTTCTCCAAGGAGCTCGAGATCGTGGGGGTGGGATACCGGGCCCAGGCCCGGGGCCCGGGCGCTCTCGAGCTCGCCCTCGGCTTCTCGCATCCCGTCGTCGTGAACGCACCCGAGGGCGTGACCTTCGAGGTGCCCGTGCCCACCCGCATCGTGGTGCGGGGGATCGACAGGGAGAAGGTGGGTCAGGTGGCGGCCGACATCAGGAAGATCCGCAAGCCCGAGCCCTACAAGGGCAAGGGCGTGCGCTACGCCGGCGAGCGCGTCCTGCGCAAGGCCGGCAAGGCGGCCAAGTAGCCATGACCATCACCGCATCGAAGAAGCGCAACTTGCGCCTCCGTCGTCACGCCCGGGTGCGCAAGCACGTGAGCGGCAGTGCCGACCGACCCCGGCTGGCTGTGGCCCGCTCCACCCGCCACATCTCCGCTCAGGTGATCGACGACGTGGCCGGCCGCACGCTGGCCCAGGCCACCACGGTCGAGCCGACGCTGCGCGCCGGGTCCGGCACCAAGGTGGAGCAGGCGGCTGCGGTAGGACGGCTCGTGGCCGAGCGGGCCAAGGCGGCAGGCGTGGCCCGCGTCGTATTCGACCGCGGCGGCAACCGCTACCACGGGCGGGTCGCCGCCCTGGCCGATGCCGCCCGCCAAGCAGGACTGGAGTTCTGATGGTGCTCGAAGGACAGTTCGAAGAGCGCACCATCCGGGTCAACCGGGTGGCCAAGGTCGTGAAGGGCGGCCGGCGCTTCTCCTTCACCGCCCTCATGGTGGTGGGCGACGGCAACGGCCGGGTGGGCCTCGGGTACGGCAAGGCCAAGGAGGCCGGACTCGCCGTGCAGAAGGGCATCGAAGAGGCGCGCAAGAACATGTTCGACGTGCCGCTGGCCGGGACGACCATCACCCATCCGATCATCGGCGAAGCCGGAGCCGGCCGGGTGCTGCTCAAGCCGGCCGCCCCCGGTACCGGGGTCATCGCCGGCGGCGCGGCGCGCGCCATCCTCGAGATGGCCGGTATCCAGGACATCCTGTGCAAGTCGCTGGGCTCTTCCAACGGCATCAACGTGGCCCACGCCACCATCGCCGGGCTGCGTGACCTGCGCCGTCCCGAGGACGTGGCCCGGTTGCGGGGACGTCCCGCCGACGAGCTCGTGCCCCGGGGTGTGCTGCGCGCCTATCGCGAGCGCCAGCGCTCCGCTGATCTGTTCACCGAGGTCGGCTCGTGACCCCGGCCCGCTCGGGCGCCGGCGCCTCGGCGAGCGCCGAGGCCGCCCTGCGCGTCACCCAGGTCCGCTCGTCGGCGAGCACCAAGCCCAAGCACCGCGGCACCCTGCGGGCCCTGGGTTTGCGCGGGGTAGGCCGGTCGCGGGTGCTGCCCGATCGCCCCGACGTGCGGGGCATGATCGCCCGCGTGCCGCATCTGGTCGAGGTGACCGAAGCCACGGCCGAGGAGCTCGCCCGAGAGCGGGAGAAGATCGAGGCGGTGCGTGCCACCCACCGGGCCGCCGAGAGGGGCGGCACGAGAAGCGGCGGGACGAGTCGAGAGGACACGCCATGAAGCTGCACGACTTGCAGCCTGCGGCCGGGTCGCATCGCGCCCGGCGCCGAGTGGGGCGCGGCATCGCCGGCAAGGGCGGCAAGACCGCCGGGCGGGGTACCAAGGGCCAGGGCGCCCGCGACACCATCCCTCTCGGCTTCGAGGGCGGGCAGCTGCCGCTGGCCCAGCGCATCCCCAAGTTGAAGGGCTTCCGAAACCCCTTCCGGGTGTCCTACGCGGCCGTGAACCTGGACACCCTGGAGGCGCTCGGGGCCGACACCGTCGACCCGCAGGTGCTCCGGGAGGCCGGGCTCGTGCGCAAGGGTGCGCTGGTCAAGGTGCTGGGACGGGGGGAGCTGCATCGGGCCGTCACCGTGAAGGTGCACGCCGTCTCGGCCTCGGCGCGGGCCGCGGTGGAAGGGGCCGGCGGCAGCGTCGAGCTGTTGCCCATGCCCTTTGGCCACGGCCGTCCACCCGCGCGGGGAAACGCGCTCACCAACCGCTAGCCTTTCTGCTCCGGGCCCCCGGACACCGGTCGCTGCGCTCCGGATCCGGAGCACGTGGGAGGAGCGACGTTGCTCTCGAGCCTCAAGAACATCTTCAAGGTTCCTGACCTCCGCAACAAGGTCGTCTTCACCCTCGGCGTCATCGGCCTGTACCAGTTGGGCGCCAACGTCATCACGCCCTACATCTCGATCTCCCAGGTCCAGGCGCTGGAGAACCAGGCCAAGTCGGCTGGCATCCTCGGGTTCTTGAACCTGTTCTCGGGCGGCGGCCTGCTGCGCATGGCCATCTTCGGGCTCGGGATCATGCCCTACATCACGAGCTCGATCATCATCCAGCTGCTGTCGACCGTGATCCCCAAGCTCGAGGAATGGCGCGACCAGGGTGCGGTGGGGCAGAAGAAGCTCACCCAGACCACTCGGTACCTCACCATCGGGTTGGCGCTGCTTCAGTCCTCGGGGCTGGTCTACGTGTTCCACACCGGGGCGAGCGGGTTGTTGGGCAACCAAAGCAACATCGACCTGATCCCGAACTTCACCATCTACAAAGCCGCCTTCATCGTGCTCACGCTCACGGCGGGGACGGCCATGGTCATGTGGCTCGGTGAGAACATCACCCAGCGGGGCGTGGGCAATGGCATGTCCATCCTCATCTTTGCCAACGTGGTGGCCGGCGTGCCGGCCGGTTACGGGGCCGTGCTGGCCCAGGGAGGGCGGCTCAAGTTCGGCATCATGGTGGCCCTCACCCTGGTCCTGCTCGTGATCGTGGTGTTCATGGAACAGGGCCAGCGCCGCATCCCGGTGACGTTCGCCAAACGGGTGGTGGGCCGGCGAATGTACGGCGGGTCGTCCACTTACATCCCGTTGAAGGTCAACCAGTCCGGGGTGATCCCCATCATCTTCGCCAGTTCGCTCTTGTACATCCCGGTGCTCCTGGCCAACATCGTCCCGTCCACCTCGTTCCGCACCTTCGTGAACAACCACATCACCCCGACGAGTCTGGTCTACGTGCTCGTGTACGGGGTGCTCATATTCCTCTTCACCTTCTTCTACGTCTACGTGGCCTTCGACCCCCACCAGCAGGCCGACATCATCAGGAAGCAGGGCGGCTACATCCCGGGCATCCGTCCCGGCCCGCCCACTGAGCGGTACCTCGCCCGGATCCTCAACCGCATCACCGTGCCCGGCGGCTTCTACCTCGCTGTCGTGGCCGTCGTGCCTTCGGCGCTGCTCGCCCTGTGGCACGTGACTGGCTACCCCTTCTACGGCACGACGTTGCTCATCGCCGTGGGCGTGTCGCTCGAGACCATGAGGCAGATCGACAGCCAGCTCATGATGCGGAACTACGAGGGCTTCCTGAAGTAGCGCCTCGTGGTTCCAGGGATCAGGCTCGTGGTGCTCGGCAAACAGGGCGCCGGCAAGGGAACACAGTGCGTGCGACTGTCGCACCACTACGTCGTGCCGCACATCTCCACCGGCGACATGCTGCGCGGGGCGGTGAAGAGCGGCTCCGAGCTGGGTGCCAAGGTCAAAGAGACCATGGAGTCGGGCGAGCTGCTGGGCGACGACCTCATCATGGAGATGGTGGCCGAGCGTCTCGCCGAGCCCGACGCCCGGGCCCGGGGCTTCATCCTCGACGGCTGTCCCCGTACCCTGCAGCAGGCCGAGTCGCTGGCGGCGCTGCTTGCCCCGGGTGACATCGACCTGACCGCCGACATCGAGGTGCCCACCTCCCAGGTGCTGCGCCGGCTGGCCGCCCGGCGGGTGTGCACGGACTGCGGCGCCAACTACTCGGTGGCCGCCCCTCCGCGGGTCAACTGGACCTGCGATGTGTGCGGCGGCGAGGTCGTCCAGCGCGACGACGACAAAGAGGAGTCCATACGCCGCCGCCTCGAGCTCTACGAGCGGCAGACGGCGCCGCTCATCGAGTTCTACGAGAAGCGGACCCAGCTGACCAAGGTGAACGGGGTGGGCAACCCCGACACCGTGCTGCGTCGCATCATCCGGGCCGTGGAGGACCGCCGCGGCCGTTGGGGGCGGCGATGAGGTGCCCCTGCCGGCGGTGATGAGGTGCCCGACCTGATGAGCCCCCCGATCCGACTAGACCTCTGAGCCGATGAGACGCACCGACGAGGAGATCGCCAAGATGCGCAAGGCGGGCCGGGTGGTGGCCGAGATGCACGAGGCGACCCGCGCCGCCGCCAAGCCCGGGGTCACGACCGCTCAGCTCGACGCCGTGGCTCGCGAGGTGCTCGAGCGCCGTGGAGCCCGGTCCAATTTCCTGAACTACCGGGGCTTCCCGGCGGTGATCTGCACCTCACCCAACGACATGATCGTGCACGGCATCCCCGGCCCGTACGTGCTTGCCGAGGGCGACCTCATCTCGATCGACTGCGGGGCCATCGTCGAGGGCTACCACGGCGACGCCGCCTTCACGATGGCCATCGGCCACGCCGGCGCCGAGGCCACCCGCCTCGTCAAGGTGACCGAGGAGTCGTTGTGGGCGGGAATCGACCAGCTCCGCCCCGGTCACCGGCTGCACGAGGTGGGCCGGGCCGTCCAGCAGGTGGCGGAGGCGGCCGGCTACTCGGTGGTGCGGGAGTACGTGGGGCACGCCATCGGCACCGCCATGCACGAGGAGCCGCAGGTGCCCAACTACTGGCCGGGCACGGGCGGCCCCGTGCTCAAGCCGGGCATGGTCTTCGCCGTGGAGCCCATGGTGAACGCCGGGTCCCCGGCAACCCGTCTGCTCGAGGACGGCTGGAGCGTGGTCACCGCCGACGGATCGCTGTCGGCCCATTTCGAGCACACCATCGCCGTGACCGAGGAGGGTCCGGAGGTCCTGACCCTGCCGTAGCCTCGGTTTTTCCCTGGTCGGGCTGGCGTGGTGACACGACTACTCGCCCGGGGCTGCCGGGGTGGGGGTGGCGGCAGGTCGGCCCGCCCCGGCTGCGAGGACGGCCGATTAACGCCGTGGCCTGCCTGTCGACCAGCCGCTATGCTTGTAGGTCGGCCCGTCGGCCCGGATTGGGTGGCAATTTTGCTCCTGACCTCGGTCCCCGGCGGCCGAGTCCCCGCCCGGCCGGGCTACTGCGGTCCGGACAGCGGCGGGCCCGGGCCCTTCGATATGTGCAGCAGCTGTGCCCGGATCAGCGACAGACGAGGAGGAGTCACCTGCCCAAGCCGAAAGAGGATGCGATCGTGCTCGAGGGGACGGTTGTGGAACCGCTTCCCAACGCCATGTTCCGAGTCGAGCTGGAGAACGGCCACAAGGTACTGGCCCACAGCTCCGGAAAGATGCGGATGCACCGGATCAGGATCCTCCCCGGCGACCGGGTGCAGGTGGAGATCACGCCCTACGACCTGAGCCGGGGGCGCATCACCTACCGCTACAAGTAGGGACGAAGGACGAGACGATGAAGGTTCGACCGAGTGTCAAGCCGATGTGCGAGAAGTGCAAGGTGATCCGCCGCCACGGGGTGGTCATGGTCATCTGCGAGAACCCCCGCCACAAGCAGCGCCAGGGCTGACGGGGCCCGGCGGCGGCTGACGAGCGAAGGAAAGGACCACAAGCGTGGCACGGATTGCCGGAGTGGACATCCCCCGCGAAAAGCGGCTGGAGGTCTCACTCACCTACATCTACGGGGTCGGTCCCACCCTGGCCAAGCGCGCCATCGCGGCCACCGGCACCAACCCCGACACCCGGGTGCGCGACCTCACCGACGAAGAGGTCACCAAGCTGCGCTCGTGGATCGACGCCAACCTGAAAGTGGAAGGTGACTTGCGCCGGGACGTCGCCCAGGACATCAAGCGCAAGATGGAGATTGGCAGCTACCAGGGCGTCCGCCACCGCAAGGGCCTGCCCGTGCACGGTCAGCGCACCCACACCAACGCCCGCACCCGCAAAGGCCCCAAGAAGACCGTCGCCGGCAAGAAGAAGGTCCGGAAGCACTGATGCCGGTCTCCAAGAAGTCCGCCCAGGCTCGCCGGCCCCGAAAGCGCGAGCGGAAGAACGTCGCCTACGGCGTGGCCCACATCAAGAGCTCGTTCAACAACACGATCGTGTCCATCAGCGACCACGAGGGCAACGTGCTCTCGTGGGCCTCGGCCGGCAACGTCGGCTTCAAGGGCTCGCGCAAGTCGACGCCCTTCGCCGCCCAGCTCGCCGCCGAGCAGGCAGCGCTGCGTGCCATGGAGCACGGGGTGCGCAAGGTGGACGTGCTCGTGCGCGGCCCGGGCTCGGGCCGGGAGACCGCCATCCGCTCACTCGCCGCCACCGGCATCGAGGTGGCCGGCATCAAGGACGTGACGCCCATCCCGCACAACGGCTGCCGCCCCAAGAAGCGGCGCCGGGTGTGAGCGGGCGCGGGTAGAGGGCCGACGAGATGGCGCGTTACACAGGGCCCGTCTGCCGGCTGTGCCGGCGGGAGCGGACCAAGCTGTTCCTGAAGGGCGAGCGGTGCTACTCGCTCAAGTGCCCGGTCTCCGAGGCGGTCACCGACCGCCACAGCCGGGCCTATCCCCCCGGCGAGCACGGCCGCGACCGCATGCGCCAGGGCTCTGAGTACCTGGCCCAGCTGCGGGAGAAACAGAAGGCCCGCCGCATCTACGGCGTGCTCGAGCGGCAGTTCCGCAACGTCTACGCCGAGGCCAACCGTCAGCCCGGCATCACCGGCGAGAACCTGCTGCGGCTGCTCGAGATGCGCCTCGACAACGTCGCCTTCCGGGCCACCTGGGGCGCCAGCCGTGCCCAGGCCCGCCAGCTGGTCCGCCACGGGCACGTCCAGGTGAACGGCAAGCGGGTCACCATCCCGAGCTTCCGGGTGCGGGTGGGCGACGTGGTGTCCATGAAGCCCTCCTCTCGGGAGATGTACGTCGTCCGCCGCAACCTCGACACCATCGACCGCCAGCTGCCCTTGTGGCTGGAGGCCGGCGAAGGCCGCATGCAGGTGCGGGTGGCCTCGCTGCCCCAGCGCGAGCACATCGACGAGCCACTGCGCGAGTCGCTGATCGTCGAGCTGTACTCGAAGTAACCGCCGCACCTCTCACAGCGCAGGAGCCCCAACCCATGCTCATCATCCAGCGACCCACCGTCGAGCCCATCGGCGAGGAGGAGGCGAACCAGCAGCGCTTCGCCATCAGCCCCCTCGAACCCGGCTTCGGCCACACCCTCGGCAACGCGCTGCGCCGGACATTGCTGTCGTCGATCCCCGGCGCGGCGGTCACCCAGGTGCGCTTCGATGACGCCCTCCACGAATTCACCACCCTCCCCGGCGTCAAGGAGGACGTGACCGACATCATGTTGAACCTGAAGGACATCGTCCTGCGGGTCCACAGCGACGAACCGGTGACGCTCCGTCTCGACAAGCGGGGCCCAGGCGACGTCACCGCTGGGGACCTGCAGCTCACCGCAGACGTCGAGGTCCTGAACCCCGAGCTGCACCTGGCCTCGCTCAACTCGAAGGGTCGTCTCGCCATGGACGTGACGGTGGAGCGCGGTCGTGGCTATGCCTCTGCCGAGCGCAACAAGCGGTCCAACACCATCGGGGTCATCCCCGTGGATTCGATCTTCTCGCCCGTCCGCCGGGTCGCCTTCGCCATCGAGCCGGTGCGGGTGGAGCAGTCCACCGACTTCGACCGCCTCATCCTCGACGTGGAGACCGACGGCTCGCTGTCGCCGCGCGAGTCGCTGGCGTCGGCGGGTGACACCCTGCGGGCACTGGTTGGCCTCGTGGCCGAGCTGGAGGAGGAGCCCCACGGCCTCGAGCTGGGCGAGGTGGGGACCTCAACGAGCGGCTCGCCCGACCTGGACCTGCCCATCGAGGACCTCGACCTGTCCGAGCGCCCCCGCAACTGCCTCAAGCGGGCCCAGGTGAACACGATCGGCGAGCTCGTGGAGCGGACCCCCGAGGACCTGCTCGCCATCACGAACTTCGGCCAGAAGTCCCTCGACGAGGTGATCCAGCGTCTCGACGAGCGGGGGCTGTCGCTGCGGGTGAAGGACTGAGCCGATGCTCGGCACGCCCCGTCGGGGACGGCGCCTCGGAGGTGACGCCGCCCATCAGAAGGCCATGCTCGGCAACCTGGTGGCGTCGTTGATCGCGGCCGAGTCGCTCGTCACCACCGAGGCCAAGGCCAAGGCGCTGCGTCCTGTGGTGGAGAAGTGCATCACCGCGGCGCGCAAGGGCGGCGTGGACCGCCAGCGCCGGGTGGTGGCTCTCATCAGGGACAAGGACATGGCCCACAAGCTCTTCGTCGAGATCGGACCGCGCTACGCCGATCGCCAGGGCGGCTACACCCGCATCCTCAAGCTGGGCCCCCGCCAGGGCGACAGCGCGCCCATGGCGCGCATCGAGCTGGTTTGACGCTCTTCGATCTGGACCACCACGGCGCCGAGCCCGAGAAGCACGGCGCCGAGCCGGAGGAACAGCGAGTCGAGCCCGAACAATCCGGTACCGCCCGTCCGGCCCACACGGTGCGGCTGCGCCTCGCCGTCGCCTACGACGGCTCGGGATTCCGAGGCTTCGCCGCCCAGGCCGGCCAGCACACCGTGGGCGGGGCGCTGGCCGAAGCTGTCGCCACCGTCGTGCGCCATCCGGTCGAGATCACGTGCGCCGGGCGCACCGACGCCGGGGTGCACGCCCTCGGCCAGGTGGTGCACCTCGACGTGCGAGCCGATGTCGATCTCGCCAAGGTGGTGAAGAGCGTGAACACCCTTCTCGGTCCGGCTGTGGTGGTACGGAGTGCCGACAAGGTGGACGAGAGCTTCGACGCCCGCCGTTCGGCCCGGGCCCGCCACTACCGCTACCTCGTACTGGAGGCCGCCGCCGCCGACCCCCTCCTGGCCGGCACCACCTGGCACGTGCCCGGCCCGCTCGACGTGCGGGCCATGGCGGCCGGGGCTGACGCCTTTCTCGGCGAGCACGACTTCCGCGCCTTCTGCCGGCGCCCCCCCGGGACGGAGGCGGCCGTCCCCATCGTCCGGCGGGTCTTCGACGCCACCTGGCGGGAGCAGCGGCCCCCGCCCGACGGCCTGCGCTCCGGCGAGCGGCTCCTGCGCTTCGACGTCTCGGCTCAGTCGTTCTGCCACCAGATGGTCCGTTCCATGGTGGGGGTGCTGGTGGACGTGGGCCGGGGGAGGCGACGGCCCTCGGACGTGCCGGCCATGCTTCGCTCGGCTGACCGTTCCCACGCGACCACCGTGGCGCCCCCGCACGGGCTGTGTCTGGTGTCGGTGGACTACTAGCGGGGGAACGCTTCGACAACCACGGAGAACAGCTTCCTAGGTTCCGGCGTGTACCTCGACGATTTCGAGCCCGGGAACGCGGTCGAAGTGTCGGATGTTGGAGGTGGCCACCCGCCACCCGACGCTCACGGCCGTAGCGGCCACCATGCGATCGTGGGCGCCCACGTCGAGTCCCACAGCTGCCAACTCCGCCCAGAGCCTGGCGTGGGCCCGCGCCGCCAGCAGATCGAAGGGAAGCACCGGCACCACCCCGAGTACGGCCTCCACGAAGACTTCACGCCGGGCCCGGTACTGCCTGCTGGCGCGATGCACCCCGTGGAGCAGCTCGGAGGCAGTCACCGCCGAGATGCCGACCTCCTCGTCACGGCCGAGAGCGCCTGCGAGGCTCCATCCGACGAACTCGGCGGAATCGGATGCGGCTGTCGCCCGCGCCGCTCGCTCGAGGTCGATGAAGACCGTGGTGTCTAGGACCGATCCCATGGGGAAGATGGCGCCGGGCCCACGCTCTCGAGCACCTGTTCCATGTCGTCGGCGAACGCCGGGTCGGGGGACGGCGCTCGGGACAGGAGGTCGAGTACCTCAAGAAGGGCCCGGCCCCTGCGGGCGGGTGCGGCCGGGGAAAGATCGTCCGGATGGACGATGGCCAGGACCGGTCGTTCTCGGTTGAGGACGACGACCGCCTCGTGACGGGCGACGGCTTCGCGGATGTGCCGAGGGATGCGGACTTCGTCGGCGCTGATCGTGGGCACTTCCATAGCCTACCAGCGCACCGCACGAAACCGTACGAAAGCGAACGGTTCCCCACGTCACCCCAGGTCCTGTATCCTGATTCGTCGCCCTCGGCGGCGGTCCCGCCGGTCGAGGGGATTGCAGTCGCCCGAGGGGTGGCGGCATCACCGGCCGGCCCTCGATTCTCGATCCAGGACACCTTCTTGCGCACGTTCTTCCCGAAGCCAGAGCACATCGACAAGAGTTGGCACGTCGTCGACGCCGACGGCGCCGTGCTCGGGCGCCTGGCCACCACGGTGGCGTCGTTGCTGCGGGGTAAGCACAAGCCGATCTTCGCCCCCCACGTGGACACCGGCGACCACGTCATCGTGGTCAACGCCGCCAAGGTCGTGCTCACCGCCGACAAGGCCGACGCCAAGCTGGCCTACCGCCACAGCGGCTATCCCGGCGGGCTCAAGTCGCAGAGCTACGCCGAGCTTCTCGAGCGCCAGCCGGAGGAGTTGGTTCGCCGAGCCGTGCGGGGCATGCTGCCCCGGACGCGTTTGGGGCGCGCCCAGCTCAACAAGCTGAAGGTGTACGCCGGTCCCGACCACCCGCACGCCGCCCAGCAGCCAGAGCCCCTCGCCCTGCCCGAGCGGGCCAAGGCCCGGACCTAGCGCCAGGCTGCCGTGAGCACTGTCGAGGAAAGGACGACGGCACCCGTGTCCACCACCACCACCACCACCACCACCACCACCACCAAGCGGCCTGCCCCGCTGAGTCAGACCACCGGACGGCGCAAGGCGGCGGTGGCCCGGGTGCGGTTGCGCCCGGGGCAGGGTGCCATCACCGTCAACCGCCGTCCCATCGACCAGTACTTCACCTCCGCCACCCACCGCATGGTGGTGACCGAGCCCCTGCGCCTCACCAACACCGCAGAGAGTTGGGACATCGACGCCACCATCGACGGCGGCGGCGTGTCTGGCCAGGCCGGGGCGCTGCGCCTCGGCATCGCCCGGTCCATGGTGGTCGTGGACCCCGAGCTGCGTGCCACGCTCAAGAAGGCCGGGCTCCTCACACGCGACGCCCGCGAGAAGGAGAGCAAGAAGTACGGCCTCAAGAAGGCCCGCAAGGCCCCTCAGTACTCGAAGCGGTAGCCCGGCCGCATGGGCGTCCGTTTCGGCACGGACGGGATCCGCGGCGTCGCCAACGCCGAGCTTGGCGTGGAGCTGGTCCTGGCCCTGGGACGGGCCGCCGCCCGAGTGCTTCCCGCCACCACCTTCGTCGTCGGACGCGATACCCGCCGATCCGGGACGCTGCTGCAGGCGGCGCTGTCGACGGGGCTCGCCAGTGAGGGCGCCGATGTCGTGGACCTCGGCGTGCTCCCCACCCCGGCGGTGGCGTGGGTGTCACAGGTCCGCGCCGTCCCCGCCGCGGTGGTGTCGGCCTCCCACAATCCTTTCGACGACAACGGCGTGAAGCTGTTCGCCGCCGGCGGGTTGAAGTTGCCCGATGCGGTCGAGGAGCAGATCGAGGCGGAATTGCAGGGGATCCTGAGCGGGCGGGCCCGCCCGGTCCGCCTGCCCACCGGCCGCGCTGTCGGCATGTTGGGGCCCGATCCGGCCGTGGCCGACGACTACGTGGACCACCTGTCTTCGCTGGGCAAAGGCGACCTGACGGGCGTGCGCGTCATCATCGACTGTGCCAACGGATCGGCGAGCCGGGTGGCGCCGGCGGTGCTGCGGCGGCTGGGGGCGGAGGTCGAGGCCATCTTCGACGAGCCCGACGGCACCAATATCAATGCCGGCTGTGGGTCCACCTTCCCCGAGGCGCTCCAAGCGCGTGTGATCGAGACGGGCGCCGAGATCGGTCTCGCCCTCGACGGCGACGCCGACCGGCTCATCGCCGTCGACGACACCGGTGCCATCGTGGACGGTGACGAGCTCATGGCCATGTTCGCCCTCGACCTCGCCGAGCACGGACGGTTGGCCGGCAACACGGTGGTCGTCACGGTCATGTCGAACCTGGGCCTGCGCCTCGCCATGGCCGAGCACGGCATCAGCGTGCGGGAGACCCCCGTCGGCGACCGCTACGTGCTCGAGGCGCTCGAGGCCGACGGGCTGTCGCTGGGCGGGGAGCAGTCGGGCCACATCGTGTTCCGCCAGCTGTCCACCACCGGTGACGGGGTGCTCACCGGCGTGCTGCTCCTCGACCTGGTGCGTCGCTCGGGACGCCCCCTGTCGGAACTGGCCCGCTCGTCGATGACCAAGCTCCCGCAGGTGCTGCGCAACGTGTCGGTACCCGACCCGGCCGGCGCCGTCGACAGCATCGCGGTGCAAGAGGAGCTGGCCAAGGTGCGCGGCGAGCTGGGAGAGCGGGGCCGGGTGGTGCTGCGGGCGAGCGGTACCGAGCCGGTCGTCCGCGTCATGGTCGAGGCCCCCGAGCACTATGGCGCCGTCACCGCTGCGGAGCGCCTGGTCGCCGCCGTGGCCAGGGCGGACACCGTCGGCGCCAGGCAGCCTTCGGCATAACCTGTTCGCATGTGCGGGATCATCGGCGCCACTGGTGGCGAAGCCGTGGTGGACGTGCTCCTGGACGGGCTCGAGCGCCTCGAGTACCGCGGCTACGACTCGGCCGGGGTGGTGCTCCAGGCCGGCGGTGAGCTGTGGCGGGCGCGCGCCGCACGCGGCACGCACTCGCTCGACGACCTGCGGCGAGTGGTGGACGGAGGCCCCAAGCCTGCTCTTTCGGGGATCGGGCACACCAGGTGGGCCACCCACGGCCATCCCACCGAGCAGAACGCCCATCCCCACCTCGACTGCACCGGTCGCGTGGCCGTGGTGCACAACGGCATCATCGAGAATTACCGGGAGCTCGCCGCCAAGCTGGTTGCCGACGGACACGTATTCACGTCCGACACCGACACCGAGGTGTTCGCCCACATGATCGAGGACGAGCTCTCCGGTGGCGCTTCTCTGGCCGAGGCGGTGCGCGCCACGCTGCGCGAGATCCGGGGTGCCTTCGCCGTCGTCGTGGTGACATCGGCCGAGCCGGGCACCCTGGTGGCCGCCCGCCGGGTGTCGCCGCTCATCGTGGGTGTGCGCGACGGCGACGCGGCCGGAGGCGGTCCCGAGGCGTACGTGGCTTCGGACATCCCGGCCATCCTGGGCCGCACCCGCCGGCTGTGGGCCATCGACGACGACCAGGTGGTCGAGTTGCGTCCCGGCACCATGCGCGTCACCACCGTGGCCGGCAAGGTCATCGACCTGGCGCCCCTCGAGGTCGACTACGACCTCGAGGCCGCCGAAAAGGGCGGCTTGCCCGACTTCATGAGCAAGGAGATGCTCGAGCAGCCCCAGGCCGTGGCGGACACCCTGCTCGGCCGGTTGCGTCCCGATGGCACCTTCGCCCTCGACGAGTTGCGGATCGGGCCCGAGGAGCTGGCCGAGGTCGAGCGGGTGGTGCTCGTGGCGTGCGGCTCGAGCTACCACGCCGCGCTCGTGGCCAAGTACGCCTTCGAGCATTGGGCCCGCATCGGTTGCGAGGTCGACATCGCCTCGGAGTTCCGCTACCGCGACCCGGTGCTCGACGACCGTGCCCTCGTGGTGGGGATCAGTCAGTCGGGCGAGACCATCGACACCCTGCAGGCGCTGCGCGAGGCGCGCCAATGGGGCGCCAAGGTGCTCGTGGTGGCGAACGTCGTCGACTCGTCGATGGCGCGTGAGGCCGACGGGGTGCTCTACACCCGCGCCGGTCCCGAGATCGGCGTGGCCGCCACCAAGACGCATCTGGCCCAACTCGCTGCCATGGAGGTGCTGGCGCTCTATCTCGCCCAGCTGCGCGGCGTGCTGTCCCCGGCCGACGCCCGACTGCTGTTTGCCGACCTGACGGCGCTGCCGGGGCTGGTTTCCAAGACCTTGGGGCGCGACGACGAGGTGGCCCGGGTGGCCAAGCGATTCAAAGACGTGCGCGATTTCTTCTTCCTGGGACGCCACGTCGGGCTGCCGGTGGCGCTCGAAGGTGCGCTCAAGTTGAAGGAGATCGCCTACGTCCGAGCCGAGGGGTACCCGGCCGGCGAGCTCAAGCACGGCCCCATCGCCCTGATCGAGCCGGGCACGGTGGTGGTGGCGGTGGCCACCCGCACGCCGGTGTGGGAGAAGCTCATGGCCAACGTGGCCGAGGTGCGCACCCGTGGCGCCACCGTGGTGCTCGTGGCCAACGACGGCCACGAGGAGGCGGCCGCCCAGGCCGACGAGGTGCTGTGGGTGCCCGAGACCCACCCGTTGTTCGCCCCCATCCTCGACGTGGTGCCGCTGCAGCAGTTCGCCTATCACCTGTCCACGGCCAACGGGCTCGACCCCGACCGTCCCCGCAACCTGGCCAAGACCGTCACGGTGGAGTGACGCCGGGCTCGCCAGTGCCGGACGGGGTCGTCCCGCAGGGGGCTGTGCGCGGCGTGGGCATCGACGCCGTCGACATCGACCGGCTGCGCCGCGCCCTGGTGCGCCGTCCCGCCCTGGCAGAGCGGCTGTTCACCGACGCCGAGCGCGCCTATGCGGGACGGGTCTCCGATCCCGGCCCGCGTCTGGCGGCGCGCTTCGCCGCCAAGGAGGCAGTGGTGAAGGCGCTCGGGGTGGGCATCGGCGCCGTGTCGTGGCGCGACGTCGAAGTGGTGCGCGCCGACAGCGGCGCCCCCGGCGTGTCGCTCGCCGGCCGGGCCGCCGCGCTGGCGGAAGGCCGCGGCGTCGAGCGCTGGCATCTTTCCCTGAGCCACACCGACTCCTTGGCAGTGGCCGCCGTCGTGGCGGAGGCCGTGTCGCCGTGAAGCCGGTCGTCACCGTCGAGGAGATGCGGGCCATTGACGCTGAGGCGCACGACACGGTGGCCGAGTCGGTGCTCGTCGATCGGGCCGGAACCGCCGCCGCCAGCGCCGCCTTGCGCCTCATGGGTGGCGCCTACGGGCGTCGGGTGGTGGTGGTGGCCGGCAAGGGCAACAACGGCGCCGACGGCAAGGTCGCCGCCGAGCGGTTGGCTCGGCGCGGGGCGCGCGTGGAAGTGGTGGAGGCGGGGGCCGCTCCCGAGCGCATCGGGCTCGGACGCGACGTCGACCTCGTCGTCGACGCCGCCTACGGCACCGGCTTCCGGGGGGAGTACAAGGCGCCGTCGGTGCCGGCCGGCGTGCGCGTCCTCGCCGTCGACATCCCCTCGGGCGTCGACGGCGACACCGGTGAGGCCCACGGCGAGCCGCTGCGGGCCGACGTGACGGTGACCTTCGCCGCGCTCAAGCCCGGGC
>Ga0307479_10000235_pt1 | contig 52574 bp, 46 predicted proteins | sample atmos_gasesECM4C_FD_203743 | JGI IMG/M metagenome (GOLD analysis project Ga0307479, IMG submission 203743) | Hardwood forest soil microbial communities from Morgan-Monroe State Forest, Indiana, United States - atmos_gasesECM4C_515 | ecosystem: Environmental > Terrestrial > Soil > Temperate...
ACGGCCTGCTCGACGCCGAGAGCGTCGCGACGCTGCGCACGGCGATGAATCCCTTCATGAAGCCGCTGAAAGACGACCAGCGGACGCCGGGACAGCGAGCCGCCGATGCGCTGATCGATGCGTGTCGAAATGGCGGCAGCCGGCGAGCCGACGGCGCCGGCCCGTGCCCGCAACTGATCATCCGGGCCAGCCTCGACACGCTGGCGGGTACGCCGGGAGCTCCGGCAGGCGAGCTCGAATGGGGCGGGACGGTACCGGCCGCTACGGTGCAGCGGCTGGCCTGCGACTCGGCGATAAGCTACATCGCGGGCCGCGGCGAGCTGGACGCTGAGATCCGGCACGCCAGCCGCAGTATCCCGCCGGCAACCCGGCGGGCGCTGGTGGCACGCGACCGGCACTGCGTTTTCCCCGGATGCGATAGGCCGCCCTCATGGTGCAACGGGCACCACATCATCTGGTGGAGCCAGGGTGGCCCGACCCGCCTCGAGAATCTCGCGCTACTCTGCCGCCACCATCATCGGGCGGTGCACGAAGAGGGTTGGACCTTGAGTCGGCAGACGAATGGGCAATTCGACGCGGTCCCACCGCGGAAGATCGCCGCCCGGAACAGAAGCAGCTGATAAGAAGGCCCAGAGGAGCGAAACAGCGGTCAGCGGCGAGTCCTGGCTAGCTGGCGGCGGCGCTAACCGGAGGCTCTAACGGGGCTTCGCCGATGTTTGTTTCTGGCGGGGCAAACCTACAATTGAAGGGATGCCTAGATTCGCGTTTACGGCTGGCTTCTCGCCTGCCGGCGGCCAGCCAGAGGCCATCAAAAAGCTGGCCGAAGGGGTCGACAGGGGCCTGAAACACCAGGTCCTGCTTGGCGTGACCGGCTCCGGCAAGACGATGGTCGTCGCCCAGATGATCCAGGACATCCAGCGGCCGACGCTCGTCATGTCGCCGAACAAGACCCTGGCGGCGCAGCTCTGCAGCGAGTTCCGGTCGTTCTTTCCGCAGAACTCCGTCGAGTACTTCGTCAGCTACTACGACTACTACCAGCCGGAGGCCTACATCCCCCGGACCGATACCTACATAGAGAAAGACTCGTCTCGCAACGACGAGATCGACCGGCTCCGCCAGTCCGCGACCCGGGCGCTCTTGACCCGCCGCGACGTCATCGTGGTGGCCAGCGTCTCCTGCATCTACGGCGTCGGCTCCCCTGAGGATTACCTCGGCGAGTCGGTCGAGATCCATACCGGGGAAGGCTTCCGCCGGGATATCTTTCTTCGGAAGCTCACCAACCTCCAGTTCCAGCGTAACGACGTCGACTTCGGCCGGTCCCGCTTCCGGGTCCGCGGCGACACGGTGGACGTGCAGCCCTCGTACGATCAAATTGCAACTCGGGTGCAGTTCAACGGCGATGAGGTGGAGCGGATCGTCCAGATCGATCCCCTGACCGGCGAGCTGATCGGCGACCTGGAGACATTCCAGGTCTTCCCGGCGACGCACTATGTGACGCCACGGCAGAAGCTGCTGCACGCGCTGGACGCGATCAACGAAGAGCTGGAAGAACGCGTGGCGTGGTTCGAGAGCCAGGGCAAGCTGCTGGAGGCGCAGCGCCTGCGGCAGCGGACCATGTTCGACATGGAGATGATGCGGGAGACCGGGAGCTGCGCCGGGATCGAGAACTACTCCCGTCACCTGACCGGCCGCCGGCCAGGTCAGGAACCGTATACCTTGATGGACTTCCTCCCGGAAGACACCCTCGTCGTCGTCGACGAGTCACACGTTGGAGTGCCGCAGATTGGCGGCATGTACGGCGGGGACCGGTCGAGGAAGATCCCGCTCGTCGATTACGGCTTCCGGCTGCCGTCGGCGCTGGACAACCGGCCGCTGACGTTTGCGGAATGGGAGCGCAAGGTCCAGCAGGTGGTCTACGTCTCGGCCACCCCCGGCCCCTACGAGGAGCAGCGGTCGCAGCAGACGATCGAGGTCATCATCCGGCCGACCGGGCTGGTCGACCCGACGGTTGAGGTGCGGCCGACCAAGGGCCAGATCGACGACCTGCTGGGCGAGATCAAAAAGCGCGTCGACAAGAAATTGCGAACGCTGATCACCGTACTGACCAAGAAAATGGCGGAGGATCTGACCGACTACCTACGCGAGATGGGCGTCAAGGTGAATTACCTGCACTCCGACGTCGACACCCTGGAGCGGGTCGAGATTCTGCGAGACCTGCGGCTGGGCGTCTTCGACGTGCTGGTCGGCATCAACTTGCTTCGAGAGGGGCTAGACCTCCCCGAGGTGGCGTTCATCGCCATCCTCGACGCCGATAAGGAAAGCTACCTCCGCGATGCGCGGTCGCTGATCCAGACGATCGGCCGCACCGCGCGTAACGTGGAGGGTCACGTCATCCTGTACGCCGACAACATCACCGGATCGATGCAGCGGGCGATGGACGAGACCGACCGCCGCCGGAGCATCCAGATGGCGTACAACCAGGAGCACGGCATCACGCCGGCGAGCATCGTCAAGGCTGTCTACAACCTCGAGCGACACCAGGAGAAAGCCGTCGAAGAAACCATTGCCACGCTGGCGTCCGGGTTGCCCCCGGACGAGATCGAGCGCCTGATCAAGGACCTGGAGCGGCAGATGAAAAAGGCGGCGCGTGATCTCCAGTTCGAGCGCGCCGCGGAGCTGCGCGACCGGCTGGTGGGGCTGCGGCGCGACGCGATGGAATATCGCGAGTCGCTGCCGCCCGCCGCCGCCGCCGAGTCGGGGATGTGGCGCAAGCCGAAGACGAGCCGGATGCGGGCGCGGGTGCATGGGTAAGGCAACCACCCCCTCCCCGGCCCTCCCCACAAGGGGGAGGGATAATCAGCACACGGAGATCGTCATTCGTGGTGCGCGCGAGCACAACTTGAAAGATATTGACCTCACGATCCCACGCGACAAGCTCGTGGTCTTCACCGGACTGTCCGGATCAGGCAAGTCATCGCTGGCCTTCGACACCATCTATGCCGAGGGGCAGCGGCGCTATGTCGAGTCGCTCTCCTCCTACGCCCGTCAGTTCCTCGGCCAGATGGACAAGCCGGACGTCGACCAGATCGACGGGCTGTCGCCGGCCATCTCCATCGACCAGAAGGGGAGCAGCCACAACCCGCGCTCGACGGTCGGCACGGTGACGGAGATCTATGACTACCTGCGGCTCATGTACGCCCGGATCGGCCACCCCCACTGTCCGATCAGCGGACACGAGATTACCCGGCAGACGACGGAGCAAATTGCCGACAAGGTCATGGAGCTTCCCCAGGGAACCCGCGTGATGATCCTGGCGCCGGTGGTCCGCGATCGCAAAGGCGAGCACCACGATGTGCTCACGGAGGCGCGCAAAGCTGGCTTCGTTCGTGCCCGGGTCGACGGCAACTTGTACGAGCTCACGGAACGCGTCTCACTCGACAAGAACAAGAAGCACAACCTCGAGATCGTCGTCGATCGCCTGGTGATCGAGAAAGAAGGCATCAGCCGGCTGCGCGAGTCGGTCGAGACCGCGGCGAAGATGGCCAACGGCCTGGTGCTGGTGGTGCCCGCCGAGCGCAAGGGCGAGGAGCTGCTCTTCAGTCAGAACTTCGCCTGCCCCTACGACGGCTTCTCGATGGAAGAGCTCGCGCCGAGGAACTTTTCGTTTAATAACCCTCACGGCGCCTGTCCCTCATGCACCGGGCTGGGCAGCAAGCTGGAGATCGATCCGGACTTAGTCATTCCTGACAAGAACCGGCCGCTCGGCGACGGTGCGATCCGCACCTGGGGCCGGTCCAGCTATTTCTATAACGATCTCGTCGAGGCCGTCGCCCGGCGCTACAGGATCCCGATGGACAAGCCGTTCGGCAAGCTCAGCGTCAAAGAGCGGCAGATCATTCTCTATGGCAACAACGGCGACCCCCTACGGGTGAAGTACTTCAACAGCGAGGGGCAGCGCCGCTGGTACGAGACGTCGTTCGAAGGTATCATCCCCAACCTCGAGCGACGCCATCGCGAGACGGAGTCGGAGTTCATCCGCGCGGAGATCGAGCGGCTGATGATGCCGCGGCCCTGCCCCGTCTGCAAAGGAAAGCGGCTCAAACCCGAATACCTCGCGGTGACCGTCGCCGATCGCTCGATCATGGACGTGACCGAGCTCTCGATCACGGCCGCGCAGGACTGGTTCGCGAAACTCCGGCTGCCCGAACGCGAGACCCTGATCGCCCGCGCCATCTTGAAAGAGATCCGCGAACGACTCCAGTTCCTGGTGGACGTCGGTCTCGATTACCTGAGCCTGGCCCGGGCGGCCGACTCGCTCTCCGGGGGAGAGGCGCAGCGGATCCGGCTCGCCACCCAGATCGGCTCGAAGCTTATGGGCGTGCTCTACATCCTGGATGAACCCTCGATCGGTCTGCACCAGCGCGACAACAGGAAGTTGATCAATACGCTACTGGCGTTGCGCGATATCGGCAACACGGTGGTCGTGATCGAACACGACGAAGAAACCATGCGCAGCGCCGACTTCATCGCGGACATCGGTCCGGGCGCGGGCGAGCACGGCGGCCGAGTGGTCGCCACCGGGTCGTTCGACGACATCCTAAAGTCGCCGGAGTCGATCACCGGCGCGTTCCTGCGCGGCGAGCGGTCGATTCCACTACCGGGACGGCGACGGAAGGGCAATGGACACATGCTCGTCGTCCGCGGCGCGACCGAGAACAACTTGAAGAACATCGACGTCTATTTCCCGCTTGGCAAGCTCATCTGCGTCTCGGGTGTCAGCGGCTCGGGCAAGAGCACGCTGGTCAGCGACATCCTCTACCGCCGGCTTGCCCAGCACTTCTACCGGGCCAAGGATCGCCCCGGCGCCGCCCGGGAAGTCTCCGGGCTCAGCTTCATCGACAAGGTGATCAATGTCGATCAGTCCCCGATCGGCCGCACTCCGCGGTCGAACCCGGCCACGTATACGGGAGTCTTTACCTACATCCGCGAGCTGTTCGCCGAGATGCCCGAGGCGCGGGTGCGCGGCTACAAGCCGGGCCGGTTCAGCTTCAACGTCAAAGGCGGCCGCTGCGAGAACTGCGAGGGCGACGGGATCATCAAGATCGAGATGCACTTCCTGCCGGACGTCTACGTGCCGTGCGAGGTGTGCAAGGGCAAGCGCTATAACAAAGAGGCGCTGGAGGTCACCTACCGGGGGAAGACGATCGCCGACGTGCTCGACATGAGCGTCGAGGAAGCGACGGAATTTTTCGACCGGATACCCAGAATCAAGCGCAAGCTCCAGACGCTGTGCGAGGTCGGACTCGGCTACATCCGCCTGGGGCAGCCGGCCACGCAACTCTCCGGGGGAGAGGCGCAGCGGGTCAAGCTCACGGAAGAACTCAGCCGGCGCGACACCGGCAAGACGTTCTACATCCTGGACGAGCCGACCACCGGCCTGCACTTCGCGGACATCGAGCGACTGCTGAACGTCCTCCATCGGCTGGTCGATGCGGGCAACACCGTGGTCGTCATCGAGCACAATCTCGATGTTTTGAAGACGGCTGACCATATCATCGACCTGGGTCCGGAAGGCGGCGACAAGGGCGGCCAGGTGGTGGCGGCCGGTACCCCGGAGGAGATCGTCCGGAATCCCCGCTCCTACACCGGCCAGTACCTGAAACGAGTCCTCGACCCGGAGCTCGCGATAGCCTGAGTACGATGGCGACCAGAGCCACTCCGATCACGGAGCGGCCGGAATATCTAAAAGAACGTCTCAAGGCGCTGCCGGAGACGCCGGGCGTCTACCTGATGCGCGATGCGCAGGGCCGCGTCATCTACGCCGGCAAGGCCCTCAGCCTGCGCAACCGGGTGCCGAATTATTTCCAGGCATCCAGCGTCCTGCCCGAGCACATCGCCGCCATGGTGGCGCGCGTCTACGACTTCGAGGTGATCACGACGGCAACGGAGAAAGAAGCACTCGTGCTCGAGCAGACAATGATCAAGCGGCATCGGCCGCGATTCAATATTCGTCTCCGGGACGACAAGAACTACCTGTACATCAAGCTGCCACTGAACGAAGATTTTCCACGCATCACGCTCGTCCGCCGGCCTGGCACCGACGGGGCCCGGTACTGGGGGCCGTACACGCACGCGATCGCGCTGCGGACGACGCTGAAGACGGTGCGGCGCGTCATTCCGTACCGGAGCTGCAAGGACTCCGAGTTCGCGCTCGGCCGCCCCTGCTTTTACTTTCACCTGAATCTCTGTCCTGCACCCTGCGCCGGCTTCATCAGCCGCGAGGACTACCACGAACAGCTCAACCAGGTCGCGAGCTTCCTGGACGGTCGCTCGGATCACGTGGCGAAGCGGCTCAAGCAGCAGATGCAGGAAGCGGCTGACAAGCTCGAGTACGAGGCTGCGGCCCGCTACCGGGACCGGCTGGACGCGATGGAACGCATGGCCGAACGCCAGAAAGTGCTGGCGATGGGTCGCTATGACCAGGATCTGTTTGGCCTGGCGCGCGCCGACGGCCAGGGATCGGTGCGCGTCTTCAGCGTGCGGGAGGGCCGGCTTTCGGGCTCCGAGAACTTCGTCCTGGTCGGGCTGGGCAAAGACCAGTCAAACGGGGACATCCTGAATGCTTTTGTCTCCCAGTACTACGCGAACGCCACCCACATCCCCAAAGAGGTCTTCGTCCCCGACGCGCTGCCCGACCGGGAGCTGATCGAGCAGTGGTTGACCGAGCGCCGGGGCAGCAACGTGACTGTTCGGGTACCGCAGCGGGGCAAGCAGCGCGAGCTGCTGCAGCAGGCCGCCGCCAACGCCCAGGAAACGATGCGCCAGATGCGCATCAAGCTCGACTACGACGCTGAGCGGACGGCCTCACTGCTCAACGACCTGCAAGCCCGGCTGGCGCTGCCCGCGCTGCCGGTGCGGATCGAGTGCTATGACATCTCGAACATCCAGGGCAAGTACCCGGTCGGCTCGATGGTCGTCTTCGAGGACGGGCGCCCCAAACCCGCCCACTATCGCCACTTCCGGATCAAGACCGTCCAGGGGGCCAATGACTTCGCCATGCTGCAGGAGGTGCTGCGCCGGCGCTTTGGCCGGATCGCGCGGTCGGAAGAGGGCATTCCCGAAGAGCCCAGCTTCAGCCGCCTGCCGGACCTGGTCCTGGTCGATGGCGGCAAGGGCCAGCTCTCGGCCGCCCGCGAGGTGATGGAGTCGCTCGGCCTGGCCTCGGTGCCGACCTTCGGCCTGGCCAAGGAGCAGGAGGAGCTGTTCCAGCCGGGCGACAGCGAACCCATCCGGCTGCCGCTCGACTCCGAAGCGCTGTTCCTGGTGCAGCGCGTCAGGGACGAGGCGCACCGCTTCGCCATCACCTTCCATCGCGTCGTTAGGAAGAAGGATGCGTTCGCCTCTGTGCTGGACGGCATCAGCGGCCTAGGCCCCGTCCGGCGTCGGGCGCTGCTCCGCCAGTTCGGCGGCATCGAGGGCATCCGCCAGGCCAGCGTCGAGGAGCTGATGGGCGTCAAGGGCATCACCCGGGCGGTCGCGGTCGCCATCAAAGAAAGCCTTTGAGATAATCCAGCCGTGGATCGCGACATCCGCCGGTGCTCGTTCTGCGGGAAGCAGCAGGGCGAGGTGCGCCTGGTCGCCGGGCCGTCCGATGTCTACATCTGCCACCTGTGCGTCGCGCTCTGCAACGAGATCCTGGCCCACGAGACCCAGACCGCCGGGCCCGGCGCGCCGACGTCGCCGGACCGCCCCTCCGGCCCAGGCGAGCTGGTCCGTACCGAGATCATCTCGGGCTGATCAGGGCCAAAACCGGGCGAGGCGCCAGCCCGCCGCCTACCTACCGTTATAGGGGCGTGCCGGACTCGCCGAACCTGGCCAGCGCGCTCGGAGAGACCGTCACCCACGGGCGGCAATTCCTCACGCAGATCGAGTCGCTGGCCGGCGCCATCTCGACCGAGCTGGACGGACACGCCCAGGCCGCTCGGGAGTGGGCTGGCGAGCGGCAAAGCCTCAAGGATGAGGTCGAGCGTCTTCGAGGCCAGGTCGACGCGCTCACCGGGACGCTCGCGGAACTGCGCCAAAGCGTTCACCGGGTCGAGCAGGAACGAGACCAGGTGGCCGCCGATCGGGACCAGGCCCGCCAGGCAAAAGAGGCGGCGGAACGTGAGCTCGAGGCATCCCGGGAGTCGGCAAGACAAGAGCTGGCTACGGCGGCGGCGGACCTGACCAGGTTTCGCGAACAGCTGGCGATGGTCACCAAGGACCGCGACGCGCTCCAGACCGACCAGATCCAGTGGGGGCTCGATCGCGAGCAGCTGCTCGCCGAGCAGGCTCGCCTGAGAGAGCGGGCCTCGAGCCTGGACGCCGATCTGGCAACGATGCGGACCGACCACCAGACGCTGCAGGCCCGCCATTCCGAACTCAGTGAGCAGTCGAACAAGCTCGCCAGCGATTGGGCGACCCGCCGCCAGGCGCTCGCCGCGGAGATCGCGGCCCAGAACGAGGAGATGGAGCAGGTTCGTAAATCACTGGCGGAGAGCCAGGAGCGAGAACGCCGCACCGCTGGCGCGGCCCAGATCAATCTCCCGACAGCGGCGCTAACCAGCGAGCAGAGCCATGCGATCAACTCGAGGCTCAACACCCTGGTTGGGTTCTCCAGCGTCCTGCTCGACGAGCGGTCGCATGCGCTGACGGTGGAGGAGCGCCGCGAGTACGTCAAGTGCCTGCACGACAGCGCGGTCAAGGTTGGAGAGGCGGTGCGCGCGTTGACCGGGGTCAAGCCGGCCAGCGCGGACTCCCCGACGCCGATCGTCGACCATGATCGGCGGCCGCCTGACATCCTGGTCGCGGACAACGACCCGACCTCCCGCCAGCGGATCGAGCCGTTCCTCAAGCGCGCCGGGTATGAGGTGGTCTACGTGGAGAACGGGCCGCGCGCCCTGGAGAAGGCGTCACACCTGCAGCCGCTGGCCATCCTGATCGACGGGCAACTGCCGCCCAGCGGTGCGCCGGCGCTGGTCCGCGAGCTGCGAAAGGATCCGCGAACCCGGGAGATTCCGATGGTGCTACTCGCGTCGCCCGATGGGCCGCCGCTGGCGATTGCCGAGTGCGAGGTGCTGACCAAGCCGATCGACCGGCAGCAGCTGGTGCAGCTGATGGTGCGTTACGACCTGATGGCAGATGGGAAGCGGGCCCGCAAGATGCCGGCCAATGTGCTGGTCATCGACGACGACCCGCAGGCCGTCAGCCTGGTCAAGGCGATCCTCAAGCCGTTCAATGTTCGGGTGAGCGCGGTCGACACCGGGAAGGCCGGTATCGAGCAGGCATTGCGCAACAAGCCGGACCTCGTGATCCTGGACCTCGTCATGCCCGACGTCAACGGCTTTGACGTGGTGGCGGCGATCCGGCGTGACAAGGAGATGAGCCGCGTGCCGATCCTCGTCCATACCGCCAAAAACCTCACGGCCGAGGATCGCACGCGACTCGATGGCAAAGTCGAGTCGATCGTTGAGAAGGCTGAGTTCCAGCCCGAGCGCTTCCTCGAATTGCTCCTCAAGCGCGGCGAACGTCGCAAGCGGGCCGCCTAGCCCTAGCTTGCGACTTCCGGCGCGGCCGACGGCGCTTGGGCCGGTTGTTTCTCTCCCTGCGGCGTCAGCCGCTCTTTGCGAAGCAAGTAGGCGATCACCGGCAGCGTGAGCGCGATCACCACCAGCGCGGTGACCTGGGCTTGCTTGAGGCCCCCCAGGATGACGATGTTGTCGCGCAGGAAGAAGATGAAGAATTGGCTGACCGAGTAGAGGATCAGGTAGATCATCGCCAGCATGCCTTCCGGGTGGATCCGCTTTCGCAGGTTCCAGAGCAGGAGGAACAACGTCAGGCTGATCAGCAGCTCGTACAAACTCGCCGGTTGCACCGGGGTATTGAGCGGGCCGAAGGTGTTGGGGTTGGTGTACTCGAAGCCCCAGCCGTTGGTCTTGTAGCCGACGATGTCGCCGTTGATGATGTTGCCGATTCGGCCGATCGTCTGGCCGATCGCCAGGCCGAGGGCGCCCACGTCGAGCAGGCTCCAGAACGGCATGTGCCACCGCCAGGCCGAGATCACGATGGCGAGCGCGCCACCGAAGATGGCGCCGTAAAAGGCCATGCCACCCTGCCACACGGCGATGATCTGGATCGGATGGTGAAGGAAGAAGGACGGGTTGTTCTGGACCACGTAGTAGAGGCGTCCGCCGGCGATCCCGAGGATGGCCGCCAGCAGGGCGAGGTTCATCAACTGGTCTCGGTTGATGCCGCGGCGCTCCGAATCGCGAAGGGCAACCTGGATGCCCGCGTACAAGCCCAGTGCGATCATGATCCCGTACCAGTGGATCTTCAGGCCCCCGATCGTGACCAATACGGGATCGATGGGGATTTTGATCAGCACCGACCAAGTTTAATGTCTATGCCATGCGCGACAAGCCGTCGTTTACCGATGAAGTAAAGGCCGAACTCGCCAATGTGGAGCCGGCGAAGCCCTGCTGCCAGGAAGCCGAGCTGGCGGCGATGGTCGAGGCGCTGGCCGGCGCCGGCGACACCACGCCACTGGCGTTGCGCATCCCGCGAAATGCGGTGGCCCGGAAGGTCGTGCACCTGGCCAAGCTGGCCGGCGGCCGCGTCGAACCGGTGCACAAGGGCTCGACCGATAAGCGGCCGACCTATCGGCTTCGCCTGACGCTGCCACCCGGACGCGGGTCGGGGGACGCCTGCTGCGCGCGCGCCATCCTGCGCGGCACCTTCCTGGCGCGCGGGGTCCTGGGCAACCCGGCCAATGCCTACCACCTCGAGATGGCCGTTCCGGACGGGGGCGGCCTGCTGCCCGCCGGCGCCGCCCGCGCGGGCATCGGCTTGAAGCGCACCCGCCGACGTGGCCGCTCGGTCTATTACCTGAAAGGCGCCGAGCCGATCTCGCGGATGCTCAGACTGATGGGAGCGAACCGGGCGGTGATGCGCTACGAAAACGACCGCATCCTCCGCGACATGCGCAGCCAGGCGAACCGCCGGGCCAACAGCGAGACGGCGAACCTCGACAAGCGACTGCGTGCCGCCCTCCAGCAACGCGAGGCGGTCCGGCGGCTCAAGGCTCGGGACAGCCGGTTGCAGACGTTGCCGCCGGCGCTGCGCGACGTGGCCGAGCTGCGACTCGCGCATCCGCGGGCCAGCCTTCGAGAGCTCGCCGGCCTGTCCCAGCTCAGCAAGTCCGCGGTGGCAAACCGGCTCCGCCGGCTGGTGGCGCAGGCGAATCGAAATGGTCTAATAGATTGACACGCGGGAAATCCCGCGACCCGGACAACGATCCCCACGGCAGAGGAGGGCCGTCATGCCCCTGAAAGTTGGCATAAACGGCTTCGGCCGCATCGGCCGCAATGTTTTCCGCGCGGCCCACGGCCGACGCGACCTGGAGATCTTGGCCGTCAACGACATCACGGATCCGCGCACGCTGGCCCACCTGCTGAAATACGACTCGATCCTGGGCAACTATCCCGGGGAGGTGAGCCCGGACGGCGATGCCATCACGGTCGATGGGACCCGGGTCAAAGTCTTCGCCGAAAAGGATCCGGGCAACCTCCCCTGGCGGGATCTGGGGATCGACATCGTGGTCGAATCGACCGGCCTCTTCACCGATGCGACGAAGGCGAAAGTCCACATCGATCGCGGTGGGGCGAAGAAAGTGATCATCTCGGCGCCGGCGAAGAACGAGGACATCACGATCGTCCTCGGCGTCAACGGCGATCGCTATGACCCGGCGCACCACCACGTCGTGAGCAATGCCTCCTGTACGACCAATTGCCTGGCGCCGGTCGCGAAAGTCCTGCACGACAGCTTTGGGATCGAAGCCGGCTTGATGACCACGGTGCACTCCTACACCAGTGATCAGCGGCTGCTCGACGCGCCGCACAAAGACCTGCGGCGGGCGCGGGCGGCGGCGTTGTCCGTGATCCCGACCAGCACCGGAGCGGCCACAGCGATGGCGCTCGTGATGCCCGAACTGAAAGGCAGGTTTCACGGCATCTCGTTGCGCGTGCCCACCCCGAATGTCTCGCTGGTCGACCTCGCGGTGACGACCCGCGATCCGGTGTCGGCCGACACCATCAACGAGGCTCTTCGCGAAGCCGCGGCCAGCGACCTCAAAGGCATCCTCGCGGTCACCGAGGAAGAGCTCGTGTCGGCCGACTTCAAAGGGAATCCGTACTCGTCCATCGTGGACGCGCCGCTCACGATGGTGGTGGGCGACCGCCACGGCAAGGTCTTCGCCTGGTACGACAACGAGTGGGGCTACTCCTGCCGGGTCGTCGACCTCGCCGTCTACATGGGCGATCGGCTGAACTGATCAGCAAGGCTTCGACCGGCGGGGCCCTTCACAAAGCCACCATCCGCGATGTCGACGTCGCCGGAAAGCGGGTGCTCGTTCGAGTGGACTTCAACGTCCCGATCAAAGACGGCCGTATCGAGGACGATACCCGGATCCGCGAGGCGCTGCCAACGATCGTCGACCTCGCCGGTCGTGGCGCCCGCGTGATCCTGATGACGCACCTGGGCCGGCCAGACGGCCAGGTCGACGAAGCAGCGCGCACCACCCCGCTCGCCATCCGTCTCGGCGAGCTGCTGAACCGGCCGGTCAAACACGTCGACGATTGCGTTGGTCCCACCGTCGAGGCGGCGGTCAGGGCGATGCGTGACGGCGACATCGTGATGCTGGAAAATGTCCGCTTCCATCCGGGCGAGACGACGAACGACCCCGCCTTCGCCCGCCAGCTCGCCTCCCTCGGCGACCTCTATGTCAACGACGCATTTGGCACCGCCCATCGGGCGCACGCCTCGACGGTCGGGATCGCGCAGGTCCTGCCGGCGGTCGCGGGCCTGCTGATGGAGCGTGAGATCACGACCTTGGGCCGGATCATGACCGATCCCCCGCATCCCCTGGTCGCGATCATCGGCGGCTCGAAGATCTCCACCAAGATCGGGGTGGTGCAGAGCCTGATGCGGCGCGTGGATCGGCTCTGCATCGGTGGCGCGATGGCCTGCACGATTCTCAAGGCGAAGGGCTTGCAGATGGGCCGCTCGCTGGTCGAGGATGACCAGCTCGACGTGGCGCGCTCGCTGCTGGCCTCCTCCGGTCAAGGCGGCGGGACGCTGGTACTGCCGCTCGACGCGGTGGTGGCGACCGTGGCCAGGCCGGGGGTTGCGGTCGAAACCGTGGCCATCGATGCGGTCCCAGCTGACCTGATGGTCCTCGACGTCGGGCCGATGACGGTCGAGCGCTTCCTGCAGACCTGCGATGGGGCGGCGGCTGTCGTCTGGAATGGTCCGCTCGGCGTCTACGAGGTACCACCCTTCGACCGCGGGACGGACGCGCTCGCGGAGGGCCTGGCCGGCAGCGACGCCGAAACGATCATCGGCGGGGGCGACCTGGTGGCGGCCCTCGTAAAGCAGCACCTCGCGGAACGGATGTCGTTCGTCTCGACCGGGGGCGGCGCCACGCTCGAATTTCTCGAGGGCAAGACGCTGCCTGGCATCGCGGCACTACTGGACAAGGCGGCTCTATGAGTGGGCCGGCGGGATTTTCCGACTGATGCGTAAACCGCTGATCGCCGGCAACTGGAAGATGCACTTCACCGTGCCGGAAGGGCTGGAGTACGCGCTGCTGCTGCGGCGCGAGCTGGAGCATTTCACCAGCGCCGTCGAGGTCGTGATTCTGCCGCCCGCGTTGATGCTGTGGGAGATCGCCAATGCGCTGCGCGGATCTCCGATCGAAGTCGGCGCCCAGAACGCCGCCTGGGAAGACCAGGGGCCGTTCACCGGCGAGATCTCCCCGAAGATGCTGGCCGGCTGGTGCCATTACCTGTTGATTGGCCACTCGGAACGCCGACAGCTCTTCAACGAGACCGACGAAGAGCTCAATCGGAAGCTGCAGGCGGCGTTGCGCCATCAGCTAAAAGTCATCCTGGCGGTCGGCGAGACGCTCGAGGAGTACGAGGCGGGGCGTACCGAGGAGGTGATCACCCGCCAGATCAACGCCGCGCTCTACGGCGTCGAGCCTACAAGCCCAACCGCGCTCTCGATAGCCTACGAGCCGGTCTGGGCCATCGGCACGGGTAGGGCGGCGACCCCGGACTACGCGAACGAGACGATGGGTCTCATCCGCCGGTTGCTCGCCAAACCCTTCGCTGGTTTGGCGTCAGAGATGCGCATCCTCTACGGCGGCAGCGTGACCCCGGCCAACACCCGCAGCCTGATGGAGCAACCGGAGATCGACGGCGCACTCGTGGGCGGGGCCAGCCTCAAGGGTCCCGATTTCACCCAGATCATCCAGGCGACCGTCGAGGTGGTGCAGTCGCAGCGAGTCTAAGCGGGCGCCAGCCGACGCTGGTCCTGGTCATCATCGACGGCTGGGGATACCGGGTTGAACCGTTCGGCAATGCCATCGCGGCAGCGAAGAAACCGAACTGGGATCGTCTCTGGGACCGCTGGCCGCACACGATCCTGGCCGCGTCGGGCGAACCGGTCGGTCTCCCGCCTGGCCAGCAGGGGAACTCCGAGGTGGGGCACTTGAACATCGGCGCCGGCCGGATTGTGTATCAGGACCTGACCCGCATCAACCTCGCCATCGAGGACGGCTCGTTTGCGCGCAATCCGGTACTCCAGGCGGCGATGACGTCGGCCAGGGATCGCCATGCGCTCCACCTGCTCGGGCTGGTCTCGCCCGGTGGCGTCCACAGCTCGAGCCGCCATCTGACCGCGCTGCTGCAGATGGCCCACCAGGTCGGGGTGAGGCGCGTCTTCATTCACGCCTTCGCCGATGGGCGAGATGAACCGCCGACCAGCGCGGCCGGCTACATGCAGGACCTGGTCGGTGAGATCCGGCGGATCGGCACCGGCCGAATTGCGACGATCAGCGGTCGCTACTACGCGATGGACCGGGACAAGCGCTGGGATCGCACGGAACGCGCCTATCGGACGATCGTCGAGGGCGCCGGACCGACGGCGCCCGATCCGGTGGACTTCATCGAGCAGAGCTATGCCGCCGGATTGACGGATGAGTTCCTGGTCCCCACCCGGATCGTGCCGGCGAATGGCGACCCGCCGCCGGCGATCGACAAGGGCGATAGCGTGATTTTCTTTAACTTCCGTCCCGACCGTGCGCGCGAATTGAGCCATGCCATCTTGGATGAGAGCTGGGACCACTTCGAACGCCGGGACCGGCCTCGCCTCGCCCACTTCGTGACATTCACCGAATACGAGAAAGGCCTGCCGGCGGAGGTCGCCTTTCCGGACGAACCGTTGCCCGGCGTGCTGGCCGAGGTGATTTCCAAGGCGGGGTGGCCACAGTTCCACACTGCCGAGACGGAGAAGTATGCGCACGTGACCTACTTCTTCAATGGCGGTCGGGAGGCGCCGTTTCCCGGAGAGGATCGGCTGCTGGTACCGTCTCCCAAAATCGCGACGTATGACAAGCAGCCGGAAATGAGCGCGAAGCCGGTCACCGACGCCTTGCTCGACCGGTTGGCCGGCGGTCGTTATCGGTTCCTGCTGGTGAACTTCGCCAACCCCGATATGGTTGGCCACACCGGCGTCTTCCCGGCGACGGTTCGAGCGGTGGAAGTGGTGGACGAGATGCTCGGCCGGATCGCCGGCGCCGTGTTGCCGAGCAGCGGGATCCTCGCCATCACGGCGGACCACGGAAATGCGGAACTGAAAATTGATCCCGAAAACCATCCCCTCACGGCCCATACCACCAGCCCGGTGCCATTGGTCCTGGCCGGCGCCGACGGCGTCAACCGCCTACGCGACGGCGGCAAACTGGGGGATATCGCGCCGACGCTGCTGCCGCTGGTGGGGCTGCGACCGTCACCGCAGATGACCGGAGACGACCTCAGTTACTGACGACAGAGGTTGTCGAGCGAGCTAACCAAAGGGCCGGTCTGCCCAAAAGGTCCCCGACGCTGGGCCGATCGGGTGCCCCGGAAGCACTTCAACAAGCCGCCACCAGACAATCACAATGCTCGCGAGGCTCCGGCTTTGAGGGAGCGTGTGCCGCGTCTCCAGGATGGCCCGAAGGACAGCTCGCCGACCCGAGCTGTGGTTCGGAGTGGCCGCGCGGGAACGATTCCGGGACTTTCACGCGGCTCGGGCCACGCCGCCGTCGGCACCATCCTTGCGCTGCAGCGCACTGCAGGGAATGCCGCAATCGCGACGATCCTGGCAGGTGAACATCCCCTCCTGTCGCTCGACTCGGCTGGACCCGCGGTCGGTGAGTTGCAGAAGAAGCTTGGCTGGGCGCTCTTCGAGGACGAGTTGCGCGTGACGGAACGCTTCGATAGCCGTACCGATGAGGTGGTCAGGCGTTTCCAGGTCCAAGCCGGATTGCGGCCGGACGGGATCGTGGGCCCGGACACCTGGGCGGCGCTGGATTCAGTTGCCGGTGGCAGCGAGCTCAACAAGGCGGCCATGACTCGGCTGAAAGCCTTGTTGAGCGAGGCCGAGACTCTCGTACACAGCGGCGACTATGAGGGGGCGCTGGCGAAGCTCATGGCCTTCTACGGTGATCGCGCCATGGCGCACAAAATGGTGGCCGCCGTTGTCTACGACATTGCGCTCTGTCACCACCGCTTGCTGCATTGGGCGGAGGCGATCAGTTTCTACGAGCAGGTGATGGCCACGCCGGGAGTGGGAGCTCGGCTTGGTGGGGCGGCCGCGGAAAACCTGCGGCGGGCCCGGTTGCAGCAGCCCTACCAGGACATCAAGCAGATGGAAGAGGAGCGCGCCGCGTACGGCGGCGCGGCGGCGGAACCGCACCCGCAGCTGGCGGCTGGCTCGGCTGGGCCGGCGGTCAGCGAATTACAGCAAAAGCTCAGCATGGCTGTTCTCGAAGCGAGGTCGATGAAGATGACCAGCCAGTTCGACGGCCCGACCGAGGAAGTGGTCAAACGCTTCCAGGTCCAAGCCGGCTTGCGGCCGGACGGGATCGTGGGCCCGGACACCTGGGCGGCACTGGACTCGGTCATGGGGGGCACGGCCCTTACTGAGCCCGAACAAAAGCGGCTGGAAACGATGCTTACCGACGGCGGCAGCCTGGTTGGCCAGGGTGACTTCGAAGGGGCGCTGGCGAAGTTCATGGCCCTCTACGCGGATCCCGCCATGGCGCACAAAGCGCTGGGCGGACTGGTGTACAACATTGCGCTCTGTCACCACCGCTTGCTGCACTGGGCGGAAGCGATCAGTTTCTACGAGCAGGTGATGGCCACGCCGGGAGTGGGAGCTCGGCTTGGTGGGGCGGCCGCGGAAAACCTGCGGCGGGCCCGGTTGCAGCAGCCCTACCAGGACATCAAGCAGATGGAAGAGGAGCGCGCCGCGTTCGCCGGCTAGCCACACTCCGGCAACTATCCGGCCGCCCAGTCCTGGTCGACGCGACTCAGGAAAACATGCGCCAGCGACGGATCGCGGACCAGCAGATCGAGCTCGTGGTTGCGAGTAAATCCCGAGCGAGACCAGTTGCAGCTTCCAAAGAGGACGGTGCTCCCGTCGAAGATGCCCAGCTTCGCGTGGAGCAGCTCGTCGCCGGCCTGGGCGTAGAAACGAACCGTGGCGCCCGCTGACTTGAGCAGCGCCAGGGCATCGGCATTCTGCGGCTGGGTGGGGTCGAGCAGCACCCGCAGGTGCAGCCCGCGATGGGCCGCGGCAACCAGGGCATCCTGGACCAGCCGGTCGCTGAGAACGAACATCTCGATGTCGATGGAGACGTGGGCGGCGGCAATGGCGGCGAGGGCAGCCGCCCGGATGCCGTCGCCCGGACGCGTGACGAGCACCTGGATTCCGCGGTCGGAGGCCGGCGGTGCGATGACCGTCGGCTCGCCGGCCAGGGCAAGGTCCTGGGAAAAGACGCGCTCCAGGTTGGCGACCACCGGACCGGTGGCGAGCACGTCGAAATCGTGATTCTGCGCCGACGCCGTCCCCCAGTTGATGCCGCCCACGATCGCCTGGGTGCCGTCGACGATCAGGAGCTTCACGTGGTCGATCGTCAATCGCTCGATCGGGAAGGCCAGGACATGGACGCCGCCCTGCTCGAGCTCGGCCCAGACGGTCCGGCTGCTGCGTTCCGACGGGTCCTTGATGGCCGTCACCGCGACCCCCCGGTCGTGCGCGTCGAGCAGCAACGCCGCCAGGTCAAGCCGTTGAAACTCGTAGATCTCAAGATGGATCGACCGTCGGGCGCGGCGGAGCGTATCGGTGATGGTGGCGAAGGCGGCGCCGCCCTCGGGGAGCGGAACCAGCTGATCCGCCCCTGCCGTGATCGGCCCGGCGATGACGGCTGCGGGTTGGGCAACCACGACGACGGCTGAGGATGGGGTACGGCCCGGCGCACAGGAGGCGGCCAGCAGCGCCAGGAGGAGGAGGGGCAACCGGAGGCGGCGGGCCGGGCCGTACACGCCGAGATGCTACTACGGATTTGTGTATCTGTCAAGACAACTGGAAAACGGGCGGTATAATTCAGCGGCTCTCGCAACAATGCACTTCTTCTTAGGCCTGGTCGAACTCGTGCTGGCGCTGCTCGTGATGCTTGGCATCCTGCTTCAGACGCCGAAAGCCAGCGGCCTGGGCGGCACCATCGGGGGAGGCGGAGATTCGGGCGGCGGCTACCGCACCAAACGCGGTTTGGAGAAAAACCTCTTCTACACCACGATCGGACTGGTCGTCCTGTTCGTCGTGGTCTCCGTCGTCTACATCCGACTGCCGGCTTGATCCGCCGCGGGCTGCTCACCCTGGGGGTGGGTGTGCCGCTGCTCGTTCTGGTCACGGTCCTGGGGCTCGTCTTTCGGAATGTCGTCCTGGCCCCGGAGGCGCCTCGGCCGGGCGGCACCTATATCGAGGGTGTCGTGGGACAGCTGGGATCGCTCAATCCCCTCTACGGGGAAGCGACGGCCGGACCGAATGACCTCGACGCCCTGCTCTTCGAGCCCCTGGTCCGGGTGTTGCCCACCGGCGCGGTCGACGGGCGACTCGCCTCGCATTGGGACGTCACGCCCGACGGCCGGAGCTATTCATTCAGCTTGCGGCCCAACGCCCGCTGGTCCGACGGCACGACGGTGACCGCCGACGACGTCGTCTTCACGGTCCGCACCGTCCAGGATCCGCAGTTCTCCGGGGCGGTCCTCAACCAGAGCTGGAAGGACATCATCGCGACCGCCATCGATCCCCTCCACGTGCGCTTCGCGCTTCCCGGCCACAACGCCGGGTTTCTCGCCAACCTGGAGCTGCTCGACATCGTCCCCAGCCACCTGCTGGCCGGACGGTCGATGGCCGAGATCGCCTCGGCCGCGCCGAATCTCAACCCGGTCGGGACCGGGCCGTTCCGGATGGTGGCCCAATCCAGCGACCGGATTCTGCTGGAGCGCAACCCATTCGCCTGGCGGCATCCCTGGCTGGACACGATCACGATCCGCAGCTTCGGGTCGCAGGCCGACGCGCTCGATGCGCTCGGCCGGGGTCAGATCGACGGCCTGGCAAACCTGACGCCGTCTGGCGCGGCCCAGGAGCGAGGCAATCGCCAGGTCAGCGTACTGGAGGCCTCAACCTATCAATATGCAGAGCTGCTGATGAATCTCAAGACCGACGAACCCTACTTCCAGGACATCAGCGTGCGGCAGGCGATCGCGATGGCCATCGACCGCACCGCCATCATCCACGACGTGCTCGGTGGCCAGGCCGTCCCCGATGACGGGCCGATCCCCCGATCCCTCAGCTGGGCGTACGACTCCGCTACCCAGCAACCGGCGCACGACGTCGCAGCCGCCGCCAAACTGCTGGACGGAGCCGGCTGGGCCCTGGTCAACGGGATCCGAACCAAAGGCGGCACCAGCTTGAGCTTCGGCCTGACGGTGTCCAGCGACGTGCCGCCCTACGAGCGGGTCGCCGAAAAGGTCGCCGAGCAACTGGCCCAGGTCGGGATCATCGCCGAGGTACGCCCGGTGACGACGGCGGCCTTGATTCACGACTATCTCAATCCACGGACCTACGACATGACGTTGACCGCCTTCGACAACGGACCAGATCCGGATGTCTACACCTTCTGGCACTCCTCCCAGGCGCACCCCGGCGGGTTCAACTTCTCCGGTATGAAGAAGAACGTGTTCATCGACAGCGACCTGGAGGCCGGCCGCAACACACTCGACCTGGCGACGCGGGCGAAGGCCTACATGACCTTCCAGGAAGACTTTGCCAAGGAGATCCCCTCGGTCTTCCTCTACAGCCCCCGCTACGTCTTCGCGGTCAACCGCCGAATCCATGGGGTGCAGCTCGATTCCGCGATCGAACCCGAAGAACGCTATGCCTATGTCACCGCCTGGTACGTCGAGGTGGGACGCTAGCGGGGTTATGCGGCTGAAAGGACTTGAACCTTCAAGGGCTTGCGCCCACTAGGCCCTGAACCTAGCGTGTTTACCAATTTCACCACAGCCGCATCGAACTACAGATTTTGCCACAGCTAACCCGCTCGGAGGTGGCCACCTTCCGCCGCCGGCTCAACACCCCGGCCAGGATCCAGCGATTTCTCGACGATATCGCCTACAACACGGAGGCGGATGGCGAAACCTTCCGTTCGCCACGACTGGTGCTGCGAGACCGCACCGCGAACTGCATCGAAGGGGCGGTGCTGGCGGCCGCCGCGCTCCGGCTCAATCGGGAGCCGCCGCTCATCATGGATCTGACCGCGGTCCACGATGAGGACCACGTGATCGCGGTCTTCAAGCGGGGTGGCCTGTGGGGCGCGATCGCCAGCAGCAAGTTCACCGGGCTCCGCTACCGGGAGCCGGTCTACCGAACGCTCCGGGAACTCGCCATGTCGTACTTCGAGGACTACTTCAACCTCGCCGGCGAGCGGACGTTGCGCGGGCATGGCCGGCCGGTCAACCTGTCGCGGTTCGACCGGATCCACTGGATGACCACCGAGGTCCCGCTCTGGCCGATCGCCGAACATCTCGAGCGGATCCCGCACGTGGTGCTCGTTCCGCCGGGCATCGGCCGGCGTCTCAACCCGCTCGACCGGCGGCAGCGGGCAGCCGGTTTGCTGCAGCACCCGACGGCCGGCCCGGGGCGCCGCGAACGCTGATTGACATTATCGCTACCACTTGTTAAAGTAGCCAAACTATCACTCAAAAAGCACGGGCTGGCGACCGTGCGGCGGCGTTCGTTTCGGAGGAAGGGATGCGAAAAGGCGGCGCGGAACCCGATATTCCCCTGGAAGCGGTCCAGTCCCTCTTGACCCGGGTGATCTGGCAGGCGGTCGCCGATCTCGGCGTCGAGGCCTACCGAACAGAAGCCGAACGCTTCTTCGACGGCGAAACCTTCGTCGAATATTGCGACATCCTCGGCTGGAACTGCCGCCGCGCGCGGGCCAGCCTATGGCGCTTCGTCGACAGCGGCAGCCGGATCTCCGGGAATCATCTGTTGACCCCGGCGGATCTGGCGCGGCAGCCTGCCCAGGCCGTCCAGGCGTACGCCGGCTAGCGCCTCAACCGCCCCGTCCCGGCCGGCGGCGCATCGTTAATAACGCTCTAACAACTGCCTGCTACGGTTTGGCCGTCGCCCCAGGCTTAAGTTAGCGACCAACCGCGCGTAACTAAGCGAGAGCGACGACCCGCTACACTTGGGGCACACAAACCCGATGAATCTCCTCCTGGTCGAGGACGAGCGGAAGCTGTCGACGCTGCTCAAGCAGCTCCTGGAGGACGAACGCTACGCCGTCGACATTGCTCCAGACGGCGAGCGAGCCCAGGCGCTGGCCGAGACGGCGCGCTACGACGCCATCATCCTCGACCTCATGATCCCCAAAAAGGATGGTCTCGAGGTCTGCCGCTGGCTGCGCCAGAACCGGATCCAGACGCCCATCATCATGCTGACCGCGCGCAACCAGATTCATGACCGGGTCGCCGGCCTGGATGCGGGGGCGGATGACTACCTCCCTAAGCCGTTCGCCTTCGAGGAGCTGCTGGCCCGCTTGCGCGCGCTGATGCGTCGCGAGCAGAAGAACGGGCACGCGAACCGCCTCCAGGTGGCGGATCTCGTCCTCGACCTCAAGACCCACCAGGTGCGGCGTGGGGATACGCCTATTGAGCTGACCGCTCGCGAGTTCGCGCTGCTGGAGTTCCTGATGCGCCACCCCAACCAGGTGCTCACCCAAGCGCAGATCGCCGAGCGCGTCTGGGACTACAACTTCGAAGGCACGACCAACCGCGTCGCCGTCTACATTTCCTATCTCCGCGACAAGATCGACGAGGGCCGATCCCCGAAGCTGATTCAGACCGTGTATGGCGTCGGCTACCGGCTGTCGGGATGATGTTCCGGGGCGCCCTGGTGCGCCTCGCCGCCCAGTACTTCCTGCTGCTCGTCCTGATCCTCGGGTGTTTCGATTTCATCGTCTACTTCACGGTCTCCCAGGCGCTACAGAGCCGCGTCGATAACTACCTGCAGGCGGCCGTCTTGCAAGCCAACAATGACATCACCGTGACCGGCGACACCGTGACCATCAGCCCGAAGTACAGCGCCGATCCCAGCTACGGTGACACCTTCCTCTACGTGCTGCAGCTCAGCGGGCCGCAGGTGGTGACGCCGAACGCCAGCCTCAAGAATGTCTTCCAGAATCCGTCGTTGAACGGCGCGATCACCACCGCCAAGACCGGGCAGGGGTCGGACACCCAGGTGTTCGCCAGCCAGCAGCTCTGGGTGGTGGACACGACCCCGATCCGCAACCTGAAGTCTCACAAGATCGTCGGCGTGCTGCAGGTCGCCCAGCCAATCTCCTGGGTGAGCGACGCGCTCTCCCGGCTGGTCCGGCAGCTGGTGCTCGCGTCGGCCATTGGCATCGTGCTCGGGGCTCTGGCCTCGCTGTTGATGGCGACGAGATCTCTGCGCCCGATCAGCCGCGCCTTCCAGCGCCAGCGCGAGTTCGTGGCCGATGCCTCGCACGAACTGCGGACGCCGCTCACCCTGATCCGCACCAATGTCGAAGCCTGGTTGCGCCGCGCCAACGGTAGCAACCGGCTCTACGCCCGGAATATCGTCGAGGAGGTCGAGCAGCTGAACCGCATCGTCGGTGACCTGACGACGCTTGCTCTCGCCGACGCCCGACAGCTGCGCATCGACCCGCAGCCCGTGGAACTCAACGACGTCGTTCGCGACCTGATGACCCAGACCGAGCCGCTGGCCGAAGAGCGCGGCGTCCAGCTGCGCCCGGACCTCAACGGCGGCGTGCGGGTGGAGGCCGATCCCGCCCGCGTCCGCCAGCTGCTGTTGATCCTGATCGACAATGCGCTGACCCATACGCCGTCGGGTGGCAAGGTTTCGGTTGAGGTCATCCGGCGCGACGGTCGCGCGCACGTCACCATCGCGGACAACGGCGACGGCATCCCACCCGCGGATCTGCCGCACATTTTCGAACGTTTCTATCGGGCGGACAAGGCGCGCAACCGGGAGAACGGCGGCAGCGGTCTCGGGCTGGCGATCGCCAAGTGGATCGTCGACGCCCATAAGGGCGATATCCAGGTCACCAGCACCGAGGGCAAGGGGACTGAGGTCGCCGTCAGCCTGCCGGCCGTCGACTGAACACCAACGTCCTTCCAGCCTGAGCTCCAGCTGACGCTGACCTGAGTGGCACAGGTCTACGTTCGCGCGCCAACCAAAACGCGCTCGTCCGCGCGTTTTCGGGCGCCCCTGTGGATCGATGCCCTGGTCTTCATCGCCTTCATCGGCCTGGCCTACGGGTTGGTCGGCGCGGCCTCGCGCTGGGCGAGGCCGCTGACGCCCAACGGATCGATCGATCTTTCTCCCTGGTCGCTTCCGCGCTATGCCGGGCTGTCGACCATGCGGATGGCGATCGCCTACATTCTGTCGCTGGTCTTCAGCATCGCCTATGCCCGAATCGCGGTGGCCAACCGTCGTGCCGAGCGGGTCATGATTCCGATCCTCGACATCTTGCAGAGTGTCCCGATCCTGTCGTTCCTGCCCGGTGTGGTGCTCGCCCTGGTCGCACTCTTCCCGCACAGCCAGATCGGGCTCGAGCTGGCTGCCATCGTGCTGATCTTCACCAGCCAGGCGTGGAACCTGGCCTTCAGCTTTCATCAGTCGCTGACGACCATCCCCAAAGAGCTGAGCGATGCGGCGACCATCTACCGGCTGAATTTCTGGCAGCGATTCACCCGGCTCGAGCTCCCCTTTGGAACCATCCCGCTGGTCTGGAACTCGATGATGAGCTGGGCCGGTGGATGGTTCTTCCTGATGGCGGCGGAACAGCTGACCCTCGGCAAGCAGAGCTTCCAGCTGCCTGGTCTCGGCTCGTACCTGCAGGTGGCGGCCAACGCCGGCAACACCGGGGCGCTGCTGCTCGGGCTCGGCACCCTGATCGTGGTCATCGTCCTCATGGACCGGTTCGTCTGGCGGCCGCTGATTGCCTGGTCTGATCGCTTCAAGGTCGAGTCGACCGCCGGCGCCGCCGCGCCCGAGTCGCTCGTCCTCCGTGAGCTGGGGCGTTCGCGACTCATCAACTGGATCGGACGGCACGTCGCCCTGCCACTCGGCCAGCGGCTCGACCGCATCTTGGGTCAGGGGCCAGCCCGCAGCGGAGCCGGCGAAACGGCCGCTGTGCCCGGCGAACGGCAAGCGTTCCGGCGCGTCGCCGGCTGGCTGCTGCTCGGGCTCGCCGGCCTGGCGCTGCTGCTGGCGATCGTCGACGCGCTGCGTTTGTTTGTGCAGGTGACCCCGGGAGAATGGGGGCAGATCGGGGTGGCGGCCGGCGCGACCTTGCTTCGCGCTGCCATCGCGCTCGCGCTCGCGGTCCTCTGGACCGTTCCCGTCGGCGTCGCGATCGGATTCAGCCCGAAATGGTCCCAGCGAGCGCAACCATTGGTCCAGATCTTCGCCTCCATCCCCGCGCTGGCCATCTTCCCCGCCCTGCTGGTGTTCTTCCTCAAGATTCCGGGCGGCCTCAACATCGCATCCGTCGCGCTGATGCTGCTCGGCACCCAGTGGTACGTCCTCTTCAACGTCATCGCCGGGACCATGGCGATTCCCGAGGACCTGCGCGAAGCCGCGGTGGTGTACAAGTTGCGGGGCTGGCGGCGATGGAGATTCCTGATCATTCCGGCCATCTTTCCCTTCCTGCTCACCGGGATGATCACCGCGACGGGTGGCGCCTGGAATGCGAGCATCGTCTCGGAGTACGTGACGTTCGGCGGTCACACCTATACGACCGTCGGGTTGGGGGCGACCATCGCGAGCAGCGCGGGCAGCGGCCGCTACGCCCTGCTGCTGGCAGCGACCGTGACCATGGCCGCGGTCGTGGTGACCGTCAACCGGCTGTTCTGGCGCCGCCTCTATCGGATCGCGGAACAGCGATACCATCTCGACTGACAATCCATGGCCATTGCCGCCCAGTCATCACCGGAGCGCGCCGGAGTCCCACTGCTCGAAGCCCGGCACGTCTCGAAGACCTACGGCGCCGAGGGGAGCACGGTGCTCGTCCTCAAGGACGTCGACCTCCAGATTCGCGAGGGCGAGTTCATTGCGCTGCTCGGTCCGTCGGGCTCGGGGAAGTCGACCCTGCTACGCGTCCTGGCCGGTCTCACTCCCGCGTCGAGCGGCGAAGTCCTGTCACACGGCGCGCCGCTCCGGGGAACGAACCCGAACGTGGCCATGGTCTTCCAGAGCTTCGCGCTGCTCCCCTGGCTCACCGTGGTGGAGAATGTCGAGCTCGGCCTGCTGCCCAAGGGGCTGACGCCGGACGATCGCCGCAAGCGCGCCGAGCAGGCCGTCGAGCTGATCGGCCTGCATGGGTTCGAGGGCGCGTATCCGCGTGAGATCTCGGGCGGCATGAAACAACGGGTGGGCTTCGCTCGCGCGCTGGTGGTGGAACCCGAGCTCTTGATGCTCGACGAGCCCTTCTCCGCGCTGGACGTCCTCGTCGCCGACACGTTGCGGCGCGAACTGGTCGAGCTGTGGCAGGAACACCGCATCCCCACCCGGGCGATTTTGATGGTCACCCACAACATCGACGAGGCGGTCCGGATGGCGGATCGCCTGATCGTCTTCAAGGCGGACCCGGGAACGATCCGCGCGCAGTGCGCCGGTCTGCCCCGCCCGGACCGGGACAGCAAGGATGCCGCCCACAATGACCTCGTCGACCGGATCTACCAGGTCATGGTGAACCCGAAGGCGGACGCGGTGCAGATCCTGGCGGGAGCCGAGGCGCTGGAGGCCGTGGTCACGCCGGGAGGCCATTCCATCCCCACCGTCCCGGTGAGCCATCTGACCGGGTTCGTGCACCGCCTGGATGCGCTCGGCGGACGCGAGGACCTTCACGACCTCGCCCGGGACCTGCCCATGGAGGCCGACGAGCTGCTGCCGATGGTCGATGCCGCCAACCTGCTCCACCTGGTCGAGCTGGTGCAGGGCGACGTCGTGCTCACCTCGGAGGGACGCCGCTTTGCGGAAGCCGACATTGCTGAACGCAAGGCGATCTTTCGTCACCAGGCGCTGGCGAACGTCGAGATCCTGCAGCGGATCGTCGCCCTGTTAGAGAAAGCCCCCCATCACCGCGTGACCGAGGACGGCCTGCTCGACGCCCTCGAGAAAAAGTTCAGCCCGGTCGAAGCCCGGCGAAAGCTGAACACCGCGATTCGCTGGGGCCGCTACGCCGATCTGTTCACCTACGACGACGACCGCGGCGAGTTCCGGGCGGTGATCCCGCCCCCGGGTGCGGAGGTGGCGGCTACTCGACCTTGATCTCGCGGACCGGTCGTAGGGTGACGAAGGCGATCGCGTAAAAGAGGGTCACGATCCCGAACATCACCCGATAGCCGACCGTGCTGGTGCGGTTGTTGTTGAAGCCGTCGATGATCGGGCCCAGGATCGGTCGCGCGATCAGGCCGGCGCTGGCGGTGGCGATGTTCGAGACGCCCATGTATCGGCCCGCCTCCGCCTTGGGAATCAGGTCCGTCATGAAGGCCCAGTCGACTGAGAGGAAGACCCCGAGGGAGATGCCCAGGATGACCCCGAAGATCAAGATCCACATCAAGCTCGGGGCGAAAATCAGGAGCGTCGATCCGACGCCGCCGATGATGCAGGCGGCGGCCACCATCCGCTTCTTGCCGTAGCGCTGCGCTAGGAAGCCGGCGGTCATCGACATGATGGCCGCGAAGACGACAACGATCGCCAGCAAGATGCTCGAGTAGAGGGACGCCTGTTCTTTCGAGTAGTTGAAGGTGAAGCGGATGTAATTGAGGGCGAAGCTCGAGACTCCCACCGGCGCCATCAGGAAAAAGAGCCGGGACACCATCAGCCAGGCAAAGTCGCGGTAGCGCTTGGTGTCGATCGCGAAGCTCAAGAACACCGAGCGGGCGACGCTCGGATCCGGCTTCCGCGTGATGCGCCGATCGGGGACGCCGAAGAACACGAGCGCCCCGGCGATCGCGACCACCAGCGGCAGCGTCAGGATGGCCAGGCGGGTGTGGTGCGTGGGAATCAGGATGGCGCCGACGACCACGAAACCGAAGATGGTGCCGACCATGTTCATCATCCCGTAGTAGCCGGATGCTTCGGCCCGCTGATCCGCCGGAACCTGGTCCGGCAGCATCCCCTGGTATGGCCCCTGTGCGGTATTCGACGCCATCTGGAGGAAGACGTAAGCCACCAGCAGCATCCAGTAGGAGGTGACGAAGGCGATCACCGTAAGGAACACGATGTCGCCAACGACGCCGATCGCGATGAAGGGACGACGCCGTCCGATGGCGGCCGTGAGGTTGTCACTCAAGGCGCCGATGGCCGGTTGCCAGACGATGGCGAATGCCGCGCCGACGGTGTCGAGGATCGCGATGTAGGTGTTGAGATCGACATGGAAGGCAATCGGGCCGACCTGCAATGTGGTCGCGTGCGTGATGAAGTCACCGACCAGGATCGGGATGATGGTCGATCCCAGCGGTTGCATGACGTAGGCGATCGCGAACCAGAAGGAGCTCAGCACCAGCATCCCCCGCCACGTGATCGGCTCGCGGACGGCCGTTTCGGGCAAGGTTTTCAGGAATCGGCGCCCCCCGGGAGCCGTCAGGCTCGCCATAGCGGAGTCAGTGTACGACGCTTTTGATACGGTGAAGGTCGGATGCCGCGGATCAAGATCACGGTGGTCGGCGCGGGGAACGTCGGCGCCACCCTCGCCCAACGGCTCGCCGAGCGCGGCTACGCCGACATCGTCCTGGTGGACATCGTGGAAGGGCTGCCCCAGGGAAAGGCGCTCGACATGCTGGAGGCAGGCCCGATCGTCGGTTATGACTCGCGCGTCACTGGCACGAACGGTTACGACGAGACGGCCGGCTCGAGCATCTGCGTCATCACCTCCGGTGTCCCACGCAAGCCCGGCATGCCGCGCGACGACCTGGTGAAGACGAACATGGCGATCGTTCGCGGGGTCACGCAGGAGCTGGTCCGCCGTTCCCCACAGGCCATCCTGATCGTCGTCAGCAACCCGCTCGACGCGATGGCGCAGCTCGCCCTCGACGTCAGCGGATTCCCCTGGGAACGCGTCATCGGCATGGCCGGCGTGCTCGACACGGCGCGCTTCCGTACCTTCATCGCCCAGGAGCTCAACGTCTCGGTGCAGGATGTGCAGGCCTACGTGCTGGGCGGGCACGGGGACACGATGGTGCCGCTGGGGCGCCTGTGCACGGTTGCAGGGATTCCGATCAGCACGCTGATCAAGCCCGAGCGGATCGACGCCATCGTCAAGCGGACGCGTGACGGCGGCGCCGAGATCGTCAACCTGCTGAAGACCGGAAGCGCGTACTACGCGCCGTCCGCCGCGGTGGCGCAGATGGTGGACGCGATCGCCCTCGATCGGAAACAGATCCTTCCCTGTGCCGTTCGCCTTGATGGCGAATACGGGATTCACGGACTCTTCGTGGGCGTCCCGGTCAAGCTGGGCGCGCGTGGGGCGGAGGAAATCATCGAACTCGAGCTCACCGAGGATGAACGCAAAGCCTTGCAGCGATCCGCCGACTCGGTCAAGGAGCTGGTCGGCGTGATGGGAATCTAGGCAACTCGCGTGTGAGGGTCGCGGGATTTCCCGCGTGTATCCTTTAGAAAGTGACGATCGAGGTCCGCAGTGGCTATATTCCCGAATCGAACCGTCTGATCGAGAACCCCACCGCCGAAGCGCTGCGAGAGCTGACCGCCCTGATGCCGAATGCGCGGCGCACCATCTACGACAACTACAACGTCCAGACACGGGTCGACGCGCGCAGCACCAAGAGCACTTACATCGTCACGGATCGCCCCCAGGAGCACACCGCGCAGACCGTACCGACGGAAGAGGGCCGGAAGTGGGCCCGGATCCAGGACGACTACATCCGAAAGCAGGAGATGGTCCTCCTCGACGGCGTGATTGGCAACGATCCCGAGTTCCTGACACCCGCCCGCCTGATCATCGAGGCCCGCAACGCCAACATCGCCGGGATGCAGCGGCATCTCTATTACCCGCCGATCGTCCGGCAGCCGGAGATCACGATGATTTACACCCCGAACCTGACCGCCCCCGGCTATCCCAACGACCGCGCCATCTTCGTCGATCTGGAGGCAGGCATCACCCGGGTGCTCAACTCGGATTATTTCGGCGAGTCGAAGAAGGGTGGGCTGCGCATGTGGAACAAGAAGGTCTACGACGCCGGCGGATTGCCGATGCACGCCGGCTGCAAGGTCATCCCGGTCGGCAACCGGCAGCGGGTCGTGATCATCGTCGGCCTCAGCGGCACCGGGAAGACCACCACGACCTTTACGAAACAGAACAATTCCAAGCCGGTGCAGGACGATTTCATCGCCCTGATGGAGGGCGGCAAGATCTACGGCACCGAGAATGGCTGCTTCGCCAAGACGTTCGGGCTCGACCCCAAGCACGAGCCCACCATCTACGGCGCCGTGACCAAGCGCGAGGCCTACCTGGAAAACGTGTCTCAGAAGGTGGATGGTGGACCGGTCGATTTCTTTGACGCCAGCTACACGCAGAACGGCCGGGCCACCTTCGAGCTGGCCGCCCTCGGCTGGGTCGAGGATGCGCGCAACATCGGTCCCGCCGATGTGCTGCTGATCCTGAACCGGAACGAAACCATCATCCCGGGCGTGGCGAAGCTCGACTCCGAACACGCGGCGGCCTATTTCATGCTCGGGGAGACTCAGGGCACCTCGGCCGGCGGCAAGGATGAGATGGGCAAAGCGTTGCGAGTCCCGGGCACGAATCCGTTCTTCCCCCTGCGGCACGAGCAGCAAGGCAACCGCTTCCTCGAGCTGCATCGCTCCCGGTCATTCGAGGTCTACCTGATGAACACCGGGCGTGTCGGAGGGCCGGAGGGAGCCGCGAACAGCAAGAAGCTCACCATCGAATACTCGAGCGCGATCGTGAAAGCGATCGCCGAGGGAACGATCAGCTGGACGAAAGATCCCGACTTCGGGTACGACGTGGCCGAGCGCGTCCCGGACGTCGACGACATCGAGGTGCTCCAGCCGCGGCGGCTCTATGAGCGCACCGGCCGGGCGGCCGAGTATCGCGGCATCGTGGACCGGCTGAAACAGGAGCGCGCCGCCGAGTTTCAGAAGTATCCGGGCCTCGATCCCGAGATCGTCGCCGCGGTCCGCTAACTAGCGGGCTTCCTCCTCGCCCAGACGTCGCCCGTAGTAATAGGCAGCGATCACGAGCAGGAGCACCGCAATGGCGATCGGGATCGTGAACGGCCCGAGCGCGCTCGCCACCCGCTCGTAGTTCTGGCCGAGCTTGAACCCGGCGTAGGCCAGCGCGAGGTTCCAGGGGATCGCACCGCCTGCCGTCGCCAGGATGAACGGCACCACGGTGATCCGCGAGAGGCCGGCGGGGAAGGAGATGTAGGTGCGAATCACGGGCAGCAGCCGGCCGATGAAGACCGCGAAGAGTCCCCAGCGCTCGAAGAACCGGTTCGCCAGTCGCAGGTGACCGACAGTCAGGCCGACTCGGCGACCCGGTCCGAGGATCAGCGCCTCACCGTAGCGGCGCACCAGCAAGTAGGCAACCAGCGAGCCCAGCAGGTTGCCGGCGGTGGCGGCGATCACCACCCCGACGAACGACAGCTTGCCCTGGGAGGCGAGCGCACCGCCGAGCGGGACGACGATCTCGCTCGAAATCGGGATGCCGGCGCTTTCGGCGGCCATCGTCAGGAAGATCGCGAGCAGGCCACCGGCACTGACCAACTGAATCAGCTGCTGCGACATCCGGCGAAGCGTAGCAGTTAGCTGAGGCCGGGTTCCAGCTAAGGTGAAGCGGACGTGCCGCGGCGAAACGCGCTCGATGTGGCGGATGACGCGCTCGGACAGCTGGTCGAGCGACTCGCCCGCTCACATCACCGGCGGCGGCTCGACCGCGTCGGCTGGAGGCGCGCGATCGAACCGCAACCGGAAAGCTGGGCTGAGGGCGATCCGCCACCCCGGCCCGGAAACGCCCTCCAGGTGCTGATCGATGGCGCGGCCGCGCTGCCCGCCATGGCCGAGGTGATCGCCGCCGCGCGGTCGCACGTCCACGTCACCGGCTGGCACATCACGCCAGACTTCGAGCTCGTCCGCGGCGAGCGGCCGATCGCGCTCCAGCGGCTGCTGGCCGAGGTGGCGGCCAGGGTCCCGGTCCGCGTTTTGATCTGGGCCGGCGCTCCGCTCCCGGTGTTGCGCCCATGGCGAGGTGACGTGCGGCGGATCCGCGAGCGGCTGGTCGACGGCACTCGCATCCAATGCGCGCTGGACGAGCGGGAGCGTCCGATGCACTGCCACCACGAGAAAACGATCGTGGTCGACGACCGCACGGCCTTCGTCGGTGGCATCGACCTGACCAACTTCAGCGGTGACCGCTGGGACGAGCCGCACCACCCGCCCCGCGGCGCGATTGGCTGGCACGACGTCGCCGCGCGGCTCGACGGGCCCGCCGTCGGCGACGTCGCCCAGAACTTTGCGATGCGCTGGCGAGCGACGACCGGCGAGACCCTGCCGCCGTTCGCACCGCCCCCGCCGGCCGGTGACGTCGAGGTACAGGTGGTGCGCACGGTCCCGGACCACATGTATGCGCAGCTGCCGAAGGGCGACTTCCGAATCCTCGAGTCGTACCTGCGGGCCCTACGTGCGGCCCAGCGGTTCATCTACCTGGAAAACCAGTTCCTCTGGTCGCCCGAGATCCTCGAAGTGCTGCGCGACAAACTCGTTCATCCGCCCTCAGCGGACTTTCGCATGGTCCTGGTCCTGCCGGCCAGGCCCACCAGCGGCGGCGACGATACCCGCGGCCAGCTCGGCACCCTGCTCCAGGCCGATGATGGGGCCGGCCGGCTGCTCGCCTGCACGCTGTACGCGGTGGGTGGCGCGCGCGAGTGGCCGGTCTACGTCCACGCCAAGGTGGGCATCGTGGACGATTCCTGGATGACGATCGGCTCGGCCAACCTGAACGAGCACTCGCTATTCAACGACACCGAGATGAATCTGGTGACTCGCGATAGCGTCCTGATTCGCGACACGCGCTTACGGCTCTGGGCCGGCCATCTCGAGCGCGACGTCGAGGCCATCAGCGGTAACCCGACAACGGTCATCGATACCATCTGGAAGCCGACGGCTGAAGAACAGGCGGAGCGTCGCGCCAGAGGTCAACGGCTGACGCACCGGTTGACGACGCTGCCGGGCGTTTCCCGCCGGTCACGACTCCTGCTCGGGCCGCTGCAGGGGCTGGTCGTCGATGCCTAGCGGTTTCGCTCGCCCCGAACGAAGAGGGCCGTTCCGACAACCAGGAAGACGGCGAACATCCCGCCAATGACGGCCAGGTCCAGAACCGGCGAGTCGAGGACCACCCGCGCGGACTCTGGACGCCCGGCATAGAAAGCGGCCCGACCAAGGTCGACCGCGTAGCGCATCGGGGCGATCCGGGAGAGGACGTCCAGATAGGGAGGTAAAACCTTGATCGGGTTGAAGATGCCCGCGAGGAAGTACTGCGGCAACATCACAAAGGTGAAGATTTGCCCGGCCATCTCCTGACTGCTGAGGTTGGAGAGGACGAGGACGCCGAAGGCGCCGCCCAGCAGGCAGACCAACAGCCCGACGACCACCAGGCCGCCGAACTGGGTCGCCGACGCGCGGATCCCGACGATGAGAGCGAAGGCGATGATCGCGACCGCCTGCGGAAGTGCGACGAGCGATTCGCCGAGGATCTTCCCGATGATGATCGAGTAGCGCGAGATCGGCGAGACGAACATCTCCTGGCTGAAATCGTTCTCGCGGTCATTGATCAGCGACATCACGCCCTGGGCGGTCGTTTGAAACAGCGTCTGCCCAAACACGCCGGTGAAGGTGAAGGCGAGGAAATCGAAGCCGAGGTGGCGGCCAAGGTTCGCCTGCAGACTGCCACCCAGCACGCCGATCAGGAGCAGCGGAAAGACCAGGGTGGTGACCAACCGCGGGCGGTCGCGGAGCAGCTTCATCAGGTCGCGCTGGGCAATAGCCAGCACCGGGCCCAGTTCACTCATCGGCTTTCCCGATGATCGAGAGGTAGGCGTCCTCGAGCGACGGCTGATGAACGGTGACCACCGAAAGCGGCGTATCGATGGCCTTGAGTAGCTGGTGCGCGCTCCGGCCATCGAGCTTGATCCTGAAGAGAGGCGTCTCGGCGAACACTACGCCGCGGGTCAGGAGCTCGGCTCGGAGCCGCTCGCGGTCGTCGGCGTCGATCAGGACGTGCTCCGTGACCAGCTCGGCTTTGATCCGCGATGGCGGGCCGAACGACACGATCCGGCCCTTGTTGATGATGCAAACGCTGTCGGCGCCTTCGGCCTCTTCCAGGTAGTGCGTGGTGAGAAAAACGGTCGTTCCTGCAGCCTGGACGCCGCGGAGGTACTCCCACAGGTTGCGGCGGCCGTTCGCGTCGAGTCCGCGGGTCGGCTCGTCGAGGAAGAGCACCGCGGGGCGGTGCATCAGGCTGCGAATGATCTCGAGCTTGCGCCGGGTGCCTCCCGAAAGCATTTTGATCGGCCGGAAGACGTCGCCTTCGATGTTGAGCAGGGCCGCCATCTCGAGGACATGCTCCCGATACGCCGCGGGCATCAGCCGAAATTGGGGGCGGTAGGGGTAAACGCCATAGAGCACGGCGTGGAATCGAACGTTCTCTTCACCGGTCAGGTTCATGTCGAGGCTCGGATTTTGAAAGATGATGCCAACCTGGCGCCGGACCGCACTCGCCTGGGTCACCACGTCCGCGCCGCCGATGCGCACCCGGCCGGATGTCGGGCTCAGGGTCGTCGTCAGAATCGAAATCGTCGTCGTCTTGCCGGCGCCGTTTGGGCCGAGCAGGGCAAAGAACTCACCGGGCTGCACCGAAAAGGAGATGCCGTCGACGGCATTCGTCTTGCCCTTGCGGTACCGCTTGACGAGATCCTCGACCTGGATGATGGCGACGCGGGCCGCCGCCGGTCCGATGCCTCCGGTCAGCTCTCCCATTGGGAGACGGGCAGAAAATAGGGGACCAGATTGCAGCGCCATCCGATCAAGGGATGCACGCCTAGCCGCGACAGCGGATCCTCTTTGACGGATGGTTGGCGAATCTCTTGCCAGTTGGGCTCGCCGTTGCAATGCGGGCACCGAACCGGCGGTCGAAGCTCCTCCATGCGCAGCTATAGTACCGATGAGGTACGACGGTGGCCGAGGAGCGGCTGTACTCCATCACCGAGGCGGCGGAACGCCTCGGCGTATCGCCGGCGACGATCGCGACCTGGATCCGCCTGGGGATCGCGACGGCCAGTCGCCAGGACGAGATTGGCCGGAACCGCTACACCGAGGCGGACCTGGTCGAGATGGAACGCCGGTTTCAGGAGCGGCAGGCGCGCAAACGTGCCGGCGATCACGAAGCCCGCTAGCCGCAACCAATCGAGGCGGGCACGTACAATACGGAACGTTTGCGAGGGGGAGAGGAGAACGAATGCAGGCACGCCTGCTGAGCACTGCCGTTGAAAAGGCCGAGGCGGACGCGGTCATCGTCCCGATTTTTGAGGGCCAGACGACCGTCCCGACCGAGGCGCAGGCACTCGACAAGAAACTGAAGGGCGCGATCGCGCAGCTGCTCAAGGATCGGGAATTCCGCGGCAAATTCATGGAGCTGGTTCCGGTCCACAACCTCAACAATGTCGCCAGCAAGTGGACCGTCCTGGTGGGCGTCGGCAAGCCCGAGCAGCTCGACATGGTGCGCCTCCGGAACGTGCTGCAAGCCGCCGGCCGCGTCTTGCGAAAGCGCGGGCATCAGCGGGTGGCCATCGTGTTGCCGAAGGCGGTCGTAGCCCGGGGGTCAGCCGCGGACCTGGCGCGAGCCGCGACCGAGGGCATTGGGCTGAGCAACTTCGACGTCGGGTCGTTGAAGACGCGCCACGAGCACGCACTGACCCACATCGAGTCGCTGAGCATCATCGGTCTCGACGGCGACCGGAGCGCGACCCAGGCGCTCAAGGACGGCGTGGCCCTGAGTGACGCCACCAACCGCATCCGGGATTGGGTCAATGCGCCGGCGAACGCGTTTACCCCCGCCGTGTTTGCCGATAAGGTCAAGGAGTCCGTCAAAGGCACCGGGCTGGACCTCAAGGTGCTCGACGTGGACGACATGCGCCGGCTCAAGATGGGCGCCCTGCTGGCGGTGGCGCGTGGCTCCGACGAGCCGGCCAAGGTGATCGTCCTTCGCTATACGGGCGGAAAGAAGAGTGGCCCGACGCTCGCGCTGGTCGGGAAAGGCATCACCTTCGACAGCGGCGGCATCTCGATCAAGCCAGCGCAGAACATGGAGATGATGAAGTCCGACATGGGCGGTGGGGCGGCCGTGGTCGGTGCGATGCTGGCGATCGCCGAGCTCAAGCCGAAGATCAACGTCATCGGGATCATCCCCACGACGGAAAACATGCCGTCCGGCAAGGCGATCAAACCAGGGGACGTGGTCACCGGCTCGGGGGGCAAGACCATCGAGATCATCAACACGGACGCCGAGGGACGGCTGATCCTCTCCGATGGGATCACCTATGCGGTCAACGAGGGCGCCACCCACATCGTCGATATCGCGACCCTGACCGGATCGATCATGCGCACGCTCGGACCGCTCGCCATGGGCGCGTTCGGGAACGACCCGAAGCTGATGGACCTGGTGCGCCGGGCGGCCGACCTGGCCGGTGAGCGGGTCTGGGAGCTGCCCACCTGGGCCGACTACGACGGCCTGATCGAAAGCGAGATCGCCGACATCAAGAACTCGACCGTGCCCTGGGCGGGGGCCACGACGGCTGCACTCTTCCTGCGAGAGTTCGTCGACGGCCGTCCGTGGGTGCACCTCGATATCGCCGGCAGTGCCTGGCAGGACGCGTCCGAGCTGAAGTCCGTGCCGAAGGGCCCAACCGGCTCGGGGGTACGCCTGATGGCCCACCTGGCCGAGCTGCTCGCCGATCAGTAAGCCCGGCTCGCTCTCTCCCGTTTACGAGCTGGCCGATCGCTACATCGATCGGTCCGCGGCGCTCGACCCGGTCATGGCGACCTCTGGTGGGGTCGGCGGCCACGATGCCGAGATGACTGACTATTCCCCCGATGGTCAGGCCGCGCGGGCCGCACTCGCCCGGGAGACGCTGGCCGAGCTGACGGGGCTTCGCCCGCTTACCGATGCCGACCGGATCGCCGCCGAGGTGATGAGCGAGCGGTTGCAGGTTGCGCTCGAACAGCAGGACGCCGGCGAGCGTCTCCGCGATCTGCGCGTCATCGGCAGTCCCTTCCAATGGATCCGGCAGTGCTTCGACCTGATGCCAACGAGCTCGGACGCGGACTGGGAAGTGGTCGCCAGCCGCATGGAAGCTGTCCCGGGCGCACTGCGAAGCCTGGAAGCTGGGCTGCGCACCGGCATGTCTCGCGGCGTGGTCGCCGCCCGACGCCAGGCGCTCGCCTGCGCCGAGCAAGGCTTCATCTGGAGCGGCCAGCGAAACAACCCCCCATTCTTTGCCACCCTGGTCGCGAAATTCGATCGCGGCGGCCCCGGCTCGGACCGGCTTCGACCGCGGCTGGAGGCGGCGGCGGCGAATGCCAGCCGGGCCTACGCGGAGGCGGCGGCTTTTCTTCGCGACGAGTACGCGCCCAAGGGCGCCTCCCGCGACGCGGTCGGGGCAGAGCGCTACCAGCTCTGGACGCGCGCGTTTCTCGGCGCGGCCATCGACCCGAGGGACACCTATCGATGGGGTTGGGAGGAGCTCCACCAGATCGAGGATCGGATGCGCGTGGTTGCCGAGCAGATCCTTCCCGGCCAGCCCCTGGCGGCCGTCGTCCATCTGCTCGAGACCGATCCGGCGCGATCGATCAGTGGAGTGGAGGCGTTCCGCAACTGGCTGCAAGACCTGATGAATCGCACCATCGCGGAATTGGACGGCACCCACTTTGATATCGCCGACCCGGTCAAGCGGGTCGAGGCCATGATCGCGCCCCCCGGCGGAGCGGCGGCGATGTATTACACCCGGCCGTCGGAGGACTTCACGCGGCCGGGGCGGACCTGGTACCCCACACTGGGAAAGACGCGTTTTCCGCTCTGGGGCGAGGTCTCAACGGCGTACCACGAAGGCGTTCCCGGACACCATCTGCAGCTGGCGCAGTTCACCTATCGTGCCGCCGACCTGAGTCGGTTCCAGCGGCTCGGCGCCATGATCCCCGGCTGCTCGGAGGGCTGGGCGCTCTATGCCGAGCGGCTGATGGGCGAGCTCGGCTATCTCGACAACCCTGACTACGAGCTGGGCATGCTTCGGGCACAGGCGTTTCGTGCCATGCGGGTGGTTGTCGATATCGGCGCCCATCTGGAGTTGGCGATCCCCGCCAGTGAGGACTATCACCCTGGGGAAACCTGGACGCCGGAGCTGATGCTGCCCTTCGCCGTCGAGCATGGCCATGAGCCAGAGGACTTCCTCAAGAGCGAAATCGACCGCTACCTCGGCTGGCCCGGTCAGGCGATTTGCTACAAGGTGGGGGAGGTCGCCTGGCTCGCCATCCGCGAGAACGCGAAAGAGCGTGCCGGAGCGAACTTTGACCTCAAGAGCTTTCACAGTCGTGCCCTGAACCTCGGTCCGATGGGGCTCGACCAGCTGGCCCGGGAGATGGACCGGGTCTAGCGCTTCGCCCAGCCGGGATCCGGGTACCGCGGCCGGGCGTTCGCGACGTCGGGCGGCCAGACCAGCACGGCGCGTCCCGCCTGAACCTGCTCCACGTACACCGGCTTGACGGCGTTCGCTCCGCGGTCATCGAACTTGATTTCGCCGAAGAAGGTATTGAGGTCCATGATGGCCAGCGAGTCACGCACCCAACGGGGAACGATCGAGTTAGCGCGCTCGATCGCCACCTCGAGCGTGAGGCAGGAGGCGGTCGCAGCGGCCGCGTGCTCGTCCGGTAGGTGGCCGAACTGTGCCGCGTAGGCCAGCGCGTAATGGAAGCCGTCGACGAAATAACTGATCCGGTTTCGGGCGGCGGGGGCCCATTGGGTGGTCCCGACGCTGTAGTCCGCCAACCGGTGCAATGTGCTGGTGAATAGGGCCGTGTCCGGCCCCTGGGAGAAGGCAAAGAGTCTTGGTTCGACGTTCATCTGTTGCGCCTGTTGGACTGTCCGCACGCTCTCGGATGCGTGGCCCACCTCGAGCAGCAGGTCGGCCCCTACGCCCACGGCTCCTCCGAGCTGCCCGCTCAGGTCGTTGACCCCCGACGGATACCTTCCGGTATAGGTGATCGTCAATCCGCTGGCCTGCGCGTAGCCCTCGGCTGCGGACGCGACTTCCGCAGAGAGACTGTCGCCGGCGTAGAGGATCGCGACCCGTTGAGGCTTCGGGTTCTGGGCCAGCGCCATGTCGATCACGCCTTGCAGCTGGCGGCTGCTCGGTGCCAGCACACTAAATAGATAGTGGTAGTGATTGTTGAAGATGGCGTCGGACGCGGCGCCACCGCTGATCATCGGCACCTGGTGCTGCTCGGCGACAGGTGCGGCCCGAGCGGTCGTGGCGTCGTTCGACGGCCCGAGCAGCAGGGTGTCGTGCATTTGTGAGATCAGCTGTTCGGTTGTGGACGCCGCGATCGATGGCCGGCTCTGGTCGTCGGCGATATCGATGTTGAGCCGATGGCCGACGCCCCCCAGGGTCACGCCACCCTTGGCATTGATCCAGTCCTGGCAGAAGAGGTAGCCCTCCTTCGCCATCTGGCCACTGTCAGCCTGGCTGCCAGTCAGCGAGAGGACGGCTCCGACGTTGATCGTCGCTCCAGTCGGCGCTGGGAAGGCGGCGACATCCTGGGCGCAGGCCACCAGTACTGCGCTCAGGGTGATCAAGCCAGCCAACGGGAACCAGGATCGGCGCACGAGCCGTGATTATGTGCTCACCGAGCAGGGTGAGCCGAGCAGCGTCGCTACCGTTTTCCTGATAACGAGACCAGCAGAAGTCGGCCGCCGAGCGATCGGTAGACTATGCGATTGGTCGCGCCGGGCGAGTTAGCCAAGTGGTAAGGCAGAGGTCTGCAAAACCTCCACCGCGGGTTCGAATCCCGCACTCGCCTCCATTTTTCGAATACGATTTGGTGCCTGCCTCGCCATTCGCACTGCGGTTGACGGCAACGGTGACGGCAACGGCGATGAATGCTTATGAACCAGCCTGGCTCACGGGCGATACGAGCCTGCTGCCTGGCCTTGATAGACTTTTCTCCCGCTGCGGGAGGGGACAACGATGATCCAAACCGCTTTCACGCGGCTAATGGGCGTGGACCACCCGGTGGTCTCGGCGGGGATGGGAGCCGGAACCGCGGACGGTGAGCTGGTGGGTCGGGTCAGCGAAGCCGGTGGCCTCGGCGTGATCGGCGCTTCGTTCCTCGATCCTCACGAGGTCGTCGAAATGATCAAGCGCGCTCGCGAGATCACGTCTAATCCGTTTGGCGTCAACCTCCTGCTCTTCAGCAATGAGCACCTGCTCGAGGGCGTGCTCGCAGCAAACCCGTCGGTGCTGTCGACGGCGTGGCCGAGGGCTGACCAGGACCTGAAGTCGATCTTCGCGAAGGCGCACGACCGAGGGATCAAGGTGATGCACATGGTGCCGACCCTCCACGACGCTAAAAAGTCGGCTGAGGCCGGAGCGGATGTCATCGTCGCTCAGGGAACAGAAGGCGGTGGTCATATCGGCCTGATGGGCACGACGGTCATCGTGCGTCAAGTGGTCAAGGCCGTCGCACCGCTGCCGGTGCTGGCGGCGGGCGGGATCGCCGACGGAGCGGGACTTGCCGCGGCGCTGGCGCTCGGCGCACAGGGTGTGTTACTCGGGACCCGCTTTTACGCCACCACCGAGTGCCCGTCTCCGGATGCCTGGAAGCAAGCGATCGTCGCCAGTGACGGCCATGACACCATCGTCACATCAGTCCCCGACAGCCTGACTGGTCGCGATTGGCCGGGCGCATGGTCGCGCGTGGTCAGGACCCGCTTCATTGAGGAATGGCTCGGCCGTGAGCCGGAGCTTCGCCGCCGGCGAGGGGAACTTTGGTCCGCGCTGGAGCGCGCCGAAGCGGAAGGCCAGCTGGATTACCGGATCAACCATGTTGGGCAGTGCGCCGGCCTCATCGATGCCATCATGCCTGCGGGCGATGTCGTCGGGCAGATCGTGGCAGAGGCGGAAATCATCTTACGAACGACACTTCCAGCGATGGTCACCGCCAATCCGATTCGAGCCTGATTCGGAGTCAAGGGGCCCGGCGATGACCGCGAGGGGAAGGGGTCATTGCTCGTCTTGACGGCAACGCTGACGGCAACGCCGCCGAACTCTGGCGAACCACGATGAACGCTAGTGAACGAACGGCGGCGAAGTTACTTTCGCCGCGAACTTCAATGAACCCTGGCGAACGGCAGGCTGCGGGCTGCAAAACCTCCACCGCGGGTTCGAATCCCGCACTCGCCTCCATTTTTCGAATACGATTTGGACTCCTGCCTCGCGCCATAGGCATCGCGGGTCACGGCAACGTTGACGGCAACCCGGATGAACTCTGGCGAACTCTAGGGTGCTTCGAGCTATCGCCCGGGCTGATTTGACCTGCAGGGGATCGAGTTACGCTACGCCGCGCCTGCTTCGGCGTCCTTCGGCTCGCCCAGCTCGATCGGGTTGTTGGCAGGATCCTTGCTCCATTCGAGCCAGCCACCATCGTAAACAGCAATCCGGGGCCAACCCATGAGGTCGGCATAGAACCACGTTTCACTGGCGCGCCAACCGGTGCCGCAATAGAACGCGATCCGCTTGTTCTGGTTTATGCCCGCCGCGCGCCAGCTGGCGGCGATCTCGGGGTACGGCCGCATCGTGTTGTCGACGGTGCGGTAATGCTGCATGTGGTAGGCATCCGACCCGCAATTGCCCCAGACGTCACCAGCGATCCGACCGGCCGGGACGATGTAGTTGTAGCCGCTCACCAGGCCGATGTGCTCCTTCCAGCTGCGGACACTCACGACGACTGCATTGTCGGCGTCCGAGAGGATCTCCTTCGCCTCTTCAAGGTCGACCATCACTTCGGGATGTTGCGGGATGGAGACGCCGAACGAGCCGACGGGAGTGGGCTTGCGCCGGATGGTTTCGACTGGATTCCCGCCGCGGACCCAGGCGTCATAACCACCGTCGAGGACGCGGACATCAGACACCCCGGCATAGCGAAGGAGCAAGGCCGCGCGGCAAGCAGCGATCTGTCCCGCGCGCCGTCCCGGCCACTTTTCGTCTGCGTTCCCCTCCGTATCACGGCCGTAGAGGATCACCGTCGTGTCATGCGTGATCCCGAGGCCGCGCAGGGCGGCATCGATCTGCTGCACCGGGCGGCGATTCCAGTCGAGAGCACGCTCGAGCAGGTTGGTGTCGAGATACAGCGCTCCCGGAAGATGGTCCTCCTCGTACTCCTCGGGGACGCTGAAGTTCACGTGAAAGAGCAAGAACGGTTGTCGGGGAGCGGCCTCCGGTCGATCGCCGGCGAGCAGCCGGCGGAGCCATTGCGGGTGGACCAGACGGTCGAAGTTGGCAAGCCGCTCGACCGGCAAGGCGTTGTCGGCCGCCCACTCTGTCCAGCCATCCCGGTAGACCCGTACGGTCGCACCCGGTCCAATGAGCTCGCGGTTGAACGCTTGGACGCCCTTTGACCCGTAGCCGTAGAGGACCACTTCGCGAGTCGGCACGATGCCTTTTGCGTGCAGCAACCGGGTGAGCTCGGCGCTCTCGACTGTCCGGAACCAATCAACTGGAAACGCGACCGCGCCCGGGATGTGACCGCCCCGCGCCTCGCCCTCGAGTCGCCATCCGTTGTAGGCCGCCAGCGGGCGCACATCGACAATCGTCAGGCCGGGAGCGGACATGCGCTCGTGCAACTCGGCGGTGGAAATGTCCGCAGACGGCGGCAGCCAGTCAGCGGTGGCGACGGTTCGGTGTCGCGTAGAGACCCCGTCGAAACGGGACATTGAAATGCTCCTTTACCTGCTCCACACAAGATTGACAGATTGCTCGGGACAGCGGCTCGCGACCGGAGGGTGGCCCGCCGGCTAGCGCCGGTCGAGCCTAGTTACAGGAGCAGGGCGGACGCTGAAGTCCACGCGGGAGCATTGGCCGCGATTATCCGGCATTCGAATGGCGAAAGTCAACCGTAAAACTCAACAAAGTCAACAATCACGAGGAGGGCAGCGGAGACGAGCCGAGGAAACCTCCCTAGCCCCTTGACACGGCTGCTGACCAGGCATACTATTCAAACAATCAATTGAACAGTTGATCGCGGTGCTGGTAAGGAGGTCTGGCCATGGCCGAGATACATAAGAGCGCGACCGTCGCGGAACCCCTCGAGAAGGTCTTCGGGATCGTGGACGACCCCGCAAACTTCCCGAAGTTCGTGCCCAATGTCCACGACGTCGTGGACGTTCGCCGCAGTGAAGGCCGTGTGGGCGACTCGTTCCGCGTGATCTACAAGGTCCTCGGCGTCACGTTCGACGAGAAGTTCACCGTGACCGATTACGAGCGCCCCAACCGAATCACGTCGACGTTCTCGGGCGGCATGACGGGCACTTTCGCATGGACCTTTGAGCCGCAGGGAGAGGGGACCACGATCAATGTCGACGTCGACTACCAGCTGGCCGGCGGGCCGCTGGGCAAGGCGGTGGACAGCCTGATGCTGCAGCGCGTCAACGATAAGACGATCGAAGACACGCTGAAAAACCTGGGCCGGGTAGCCGCAGAAGAAAGGTCAGCCGTTTCGTGAACCCAAGGACGGAGCCGGCCGGGACCAGGGCCGTCGGCCACCAGGTCAAGACGGCCCTGTTCGATGAGTTTGCCCGTCTAGCCCACGCGCTGGCGAACGGCAGGCGACTGGAGATCGTCGATGTTCTCGCCAATGGCGAACGGACCGTCGAGGGGCTGGCATCCCAGACCACGCTTTCGGTCGCCAACGCCAGTCAACATCTGCAAGTCCTCCGTGAGGTGGGATTGGTCCGCCGCCGGCGGGATGGCAACCGCATCTACTACGCGCTGCGGGACCCGGAGGTGTTCGACCTCTGGCGCAACCTGCGTAGTGTGGCGGCTCAGCACCGTGCCGAGGTCGGCCAGCTGGCTGATGCCTACCTCGGCGCGCGGGACAATCTTGAACCCGTTACGCGAGCCGAGTTGCTTCGGCGGCTGAAGCAGGGTGAAGACCTGGTCGTGCTGGACGTCCGGCCGGTGGAGGAATTTTCGGCAGGCCACCTACCGCCCGCGATCTCGATCCCGCTTGCGGAACTGCGCCGAAGACTCCGCGAACTGCCCCGCGACAAAGAAGTCGTGGCGTATTGCCGCGGCCCTTACTGCGCGTTCGCCCACAAGGCGGTCCGAGTCCTGCAACAGGCCGGCTTTCGCGCCAGGCGGCTTGAAGACGGGTTGCCGGAGTGGAAGGCGGCAGGTCTTCCAGTTGTCGGCAGCTGAGAAGGAGGTCACTCACATGGCAGCGACGCTGACTCGTCCCAAAGTCGACGTCAAGTCGTTGGACCCGTACACGTTTTTGGCCGTGCTCGGCAAGCGCGTGATCCATCCTGGAGGCCGTCGCTCGACGGAGGAGCTCTTCAACCTGGCTCACCTGCAGGCTGGGCAGAAGGCGCTCGATGTCGGCTGCGGAGTCGCCACTACCGCCATTGAGATGGCGCGTCGGTTCAGGGTCGCCGTCACGGCTGTCGACATCTCGCCCCTCATGCTCGAGCGAGCCCGGAACAATGTTCGACGCGCCAGCCTCGAGCGCGACATCGAGGTCGAGCAAGGAGACATCCTCGCCTTGCGATTCCGGGACGGTACGTTCGACCGGGTGATCGCCGAGGCGGTCACGATGTTCGTCGACCGCCAGCGCGCCGCAAGAGAATTGGTCCGCGTGTGCCGGCCGGGCGGCATGGTGCTTGCCACCGAGTTCTTGTGGCGGAAGCCGCCGACTGAAATCGCCCGCGAGATTTTCCTCGGACAGGTCTGTCCGGGCATGCAGCTTGACCGACTCGACGGCTGGGTGAGGATCTATCAGGATGCGGGCCTGTCCGCCATCGAGGTGCGATCGGGACCCTTTGAGATGATGACGCCTCGCGGCTTCATCCAGGACGAAGGTTTTGTCAACGCCTTCGCTTGCATGGTGCGTGGTCTGTCGCGCGCGGCCTACATGCGAAAGATGGCCTGGTTGATGCCGCGCCTCAGCAGGGCGGTCCCATACCTCGGGTACATCCTGGTAGCGGGCTTCAAGCCCTCAACCTGATGAGCGGGCTTGCCATCGGGGCTGACCCCCGCGCGGAGATCGTGCCGCTCGTCGACGAGGGGCTTGGAAACTCCTCCTACCTCCTACCGCTCGGCGATGGTCGAGCGCTTGTTCTTGATCCCTGTCGGAACCCGAGACCCTACCTGGAGCTCGCGGAACGGCTCAATCTGCGGATCGCTTTCGCGGTGGAGACGCATCTTCATGCCGATTTCATCTCGGGAAGCCGCGAGCTGGCCGCCTTCGGGGCCACCATCCTCGCGCCGCTCGCCTCGCATCTCGTCGCCGCGTACCGCGGACTTGAAGATGGTGAGGAGGTCGACCTCGGCGGACTGACGCTACGAGCGCTGGCGACCCCTGGGCACACGCCGGAACACCTGGCCTATCTCCTGCTCGACGGCCCCAAGCCGTTGGCGCTGTTCAGTGGGGGAGCGGTCCTCCCGGGCGGGGCCGCCCGCCCCGACCTGATCGGGCGCGAACAGACCGGACCGCTCGCTCACGATCTCTATCGGTCCGTCCATCAGCGCCTCGGCGGCCTCCCCGATGATCTTGCCGTCTATCCAACCCATGGTGCGGGCTCGTTCTGTTCGGCAGGTACCGGTGGGCAACGCACAACGTCATTGGGGAGAGAGCGCAACGAGAATCCGCTCTTTAGCGCGGCCAGCGAGGATGCCTTCGTTCGGACCTTCCTCGAGGGTCTCGGCACCTACCCGCCCTACTTCCTCAGGCTGCGGACGGTGAACCAGCGGGGCGCCCGTCTGTATGGGGTGACACCGCCGGAGCTCACGCCGCTCTCCGTCGACCAGTTGCGGCGTCAGCAAGCCGTCGGCGCGATCCTGATCGATGTCCGGCCTTTTGCGGATTTTGCCCAGGGCCACACTCCGAGCGCGATATCCATCACGCTCCGTCCCGCCTTCGCGTCCTGGGTTGGCTGGATCGTGCCGGCGGAGCGGCCCCTCGTCTTCGTGCGAGCGCCCGACCAGGACCAGCGGGATCTCGTCGAGCAATGCCTGAAGATCGGGTACGAGAACCTGGTCGGCGAATTGGAGGGCGGCATGGAGGCCTGGCGGGCCGCGGCCGCGCCGGAGTCGGTGATCGCCCTTCGGCAGGTCAACGACGATTTGCAAGGCGCGCCCCTCGATGTCCGTCAGGCGAGCGAGTGGGCTGGCGGACACCTCCGTGGTGCTCGCCACGTGGAACTGGGCAGCGTGGTGGTCTCGGCCGGCGCGATTCCACCCGGGCCTTTGACCATCTACTGCGGTCACGGGGAGCGTGCGATGACCGCCGCCAGCCTGCTCGAGGCGCAGGGTCGGGAGGATCTGGCGGTCCTGGACGGTGGCTTCGATGCCTGGCGGGCCGCCAATCAGCCAATCGCGATCGGATGATGGCGGCCGAACCGAGTAGGCGAGCGGTCTCGCTAGGACTGCGGGTAAACCTGGCTCAGTTCGGCCTTCTGGTCGCTGTGAATGCGCTCGTCGGCGGCATGCTCGGGCAGGAGCGGACCATTCTCCCGCTGCTCGCCACGCACGTCTTCGGGCTTACCGCCGTAACCGCGGCCCTGACCTTCATCGTGGCCTTCGGCGTCACGAAGGCGATCACCAACGTCGTAGCCGGGACGCTCTCGGACCGCTTCGGGAGAAAGCCGGTGCTCGTTGCAGGCTGGGTGGCTGCCTTGCCGGTGCCCCTGCTGCTGATCTGGGCTCCCGTTTGGGGTTGGGTGATCGTAGCCAACGTTCTCCTCGGCATCAATCAGGGCCTCGCCTGGTCAATGACGGTCAACATGAAGATCGATCTGGTTGGTCCACTGCGGCGCGGCCTGGCGATGGGGCTCAACGAGGCCGCAGGCTATGGCGCGCTGGCGGTGACCGCGTACCTGACCGGATTCGTCGCGCAAAATGCCGGACTTCGCCCGCAACCCTTCTTCTTCGGCGTGGCGTACGCGAGCCTTGGATTGGGTCTTTCAGTTTTCTTGGTGCGCGAGACGCGCAGCTACGCCCGCTTCGAGGGTGGCGCCAATCACGGCAGGAGCGACCGGCCGGCGGTCACGATGCGCCGCATCTTCGTCGAAACGAGCTTTCGTGAGCGGGCGCTTTCCGCAAGTTGCGTGGCCGGACTTACCAACAACCTCAATGACGGGATGGCCTGGGGACTGTTCCCTCTCTTCTTCGCGCGTCGTGGCCTCTCCCTGTCGGCGATCGGACTACTCGTCGCGCTCTACCCGTTCGTCTGGAGTGTGGGCCAGTTGGGTACAGGCGCACTCTCGGATCGAATCGGCCGCAAGGGTCTCATCGCCGGTGGGCTGGCCGTCCAGGCGATCGCCCTGGCTGTGATCGCCATCGGACATGGCTTTGCCATCTGGGCCGTCGGGGCAATCGGCCTTGGTATAGGAACGGCGATGGCCTATCCGGCGCTGCTGGCGGCGATCGGCGACGTGGCCCATCCGGCGTGGCGAGCCTCGGCGGTCGGCGTCTATCGCTTGTGGCGCGACGCTGGATTCGTGGTGGGTGCGCTGCTCTCCGGGGTGGTCGCGGATATGTTCGGGCTGGTCGCTACGATCTGGGTAGTGGCCGGCATCACCGCGCTGGGCGCAGCCATCGTCGCGGTTCGTATGTACGAGACGCACGAAGCATGACAGACATCCTTGATCTCGTCGATGTCCGGGAACTTCGCAACGAAGTGCGGAAGAAGTACGGCGACGTCGCGGAGAAACCCGAGGGCGCGTACCACTTCCACACCGGGCGCCAGCACGCCATCCGGCTCGGTTACAACCAGGCCATCCTCGAACAACTCGCCGAAGAAGCCTGTGCGGCGTTCGCGGGCATGGCCAATCCATTCCATTGGGATACGCCAGGGCCCGGCGAGCGGGTGGTCGACCTGGGTTCGGGCGGCGGCATGGATTCCTTCTTTGCCGCCCTCTGTGTCGGCAAAGAGGGGCGGGTTATCGGGGTGGACATGACACCCCAGATGCTCGAGCGAAGTCGTCACCTCGCGAGAAAGTTGGGGTTCAGCAACGTCGAGTTTCGTGAGGGTTATATCGAGCGGTCACCGGTCGACGATGGCTGGGCCGACGTGGTGATCAGCAACGGGGTGTTCAACCTCTGCCCGGACAAGCTCGGTGTCTGTCGCGAGGTCGCCCGGATCCTTCGGCCAGGTGGCCGGATGATGATTGCCGACATGTGTATCGAGAAGCCGATTCCGGAGAGCGCGCTCCGCGACATCGATCTCTGGACCGGTTGAATTGCCGGTGCCCTGCCGTGCGCAGGATGGGATACGGTGATCCGAGGCGCTGGGCTCATTGACGTAGAGCTCGGTCCTCGTGTCGACTCCTTCGCCGGCGCCAGCGGAGAAGATAAAGCACGACAGTTTGGGACATACGGTTATCCGATTCGAGCCCGCAAGCCAGGGTAAGGTCGTCAGGGGGGAGTAGCCTGGTCGGCGATGGCTCGCGTTCGACTCACCCTTCGGTGCTCCTTTTGCGGGAAATCCAAGGACCAGGTCACGCGGTTGGTCGCCGGACCTGGCGTCTTTATCTGCGATCGCTGCGTGGCGCTTTGCAACCAAATCATTTCGGAGCTCCCGCCACCCCCGCCCGATCATGCAGCTCGGTCGCAGGAGGGCGGCTGGCTTCGCGGCTCAGTCCGGCGGATCCGTGGAAAGTGGTTGCGACGATTCCGCACGATGACCGCGCCGGCTTCCTAGACGATAAGGAACGGTCGGATCCAGGCCTTCTTCCTGGCGTCAGTGCTGGTTTTACGCGAGCTCGAGAAGCGGAAACGCGCGGTGCTTTCGCGGCGGAACCAGAAAGTTCTGACGTCGGGTCGCGGTGATAAATCGTTCTAGCCCGTTGTCATCGGACGCCACGGCGTGCTTCGTTACGAGGTCGAGCGATGCCTGATTGCGCCGCATCCTCGTAAAGAAGTCAGCCGTCGGCACGAAGACCGTAAATTGCAGCTTCGGTTGGTTGCTCCCGTTCGGGACATCGAGGGAGTCGAAGCCGGGACCGTCCATGCGGATGTGGATCGGTGTACCGTCGGGGGCGCGGGACGAGCGCTGCAGTGCCGCCAGGTGGCCCATTCGATGCTTTCCCTGGAAGGTGTTGATGGCGGCGGCATTCTTGAAGGCATCGTTGGGGCCCTGGAACACGTTTCTCAGGAATGCCGGGCCACCGCCGTCGGTGAACTGGTCGGTGTTCCCAGCCGATGGAATCGGATCGGAGCGGAACGCGTACTGCACGCGCTCGGTGAACGGCTCATCCGGGTTGGCGTAGAACTGCTCGAGGTCCTGGATGACGTGCGAAAGATGCTGGATGGCACCGTTCGCCAGGTAGTCACCCGAGTGTGCCGTCGTCAGCCTCGCCGAGTGATTGCCCTGAAAGGTCGTGATCGCGGCCGGACCGCTCCCGTCCGTCTGCTGATCGGCAAACCCCATCCACATCGGTGACTGGTGATTGACCTCGCTGGCGAACGGCAGGTGGTTGGCCTCGGCGACCTTCCGCGGCAGGCCGATCTGCTGGAACATGACCCGGTTCGATGTGATGCGGAACAACCCTTGGAACTGCGATGAAGGGGTTGCGCGGCCATTTAGTCGATTGCTACGGTTGACCAGCCAATCGATGACATCGCTCGTATGGGCCAGAACGTCGCTTCGTAAGGTGAGCAACACGTCGTTGTGCTCGATCACGACCGGCACGTTGAAGGTCTGCTTGCTGATTCCTGGGTTCAAGCGTGAGACGTCAGTCGGACTGGGCACGGCCTCCTCGAGCGCGAACCGGGTCCGATCGGTCAGCAATCGAGGGAGATGCCGTTGAACCAGCGGGCCTCTCATCGCGCCCGGGAGTCGTTTGAAATACGGAATCCCGTAGCCAACGAAGGTGAAAAGCCCTTGAGGGCTGAAGGGATAGCGGGACTCGATCGTGTCCAGCGCAGCGGCGAAGGTCCGCTGGTCAGCCTCGGTCGGGTTGCGGCTGAGCGCGAAGGTCACGAAACGAGTAAAGACTGGCCCGAATCGGACCGGCACCCCGCTAATGGTCTCCGCGGGCGCGATGAATGCTCCGATGTCAAACTGGATGTCAGGCAGGTCTACTGGCGCCGTATGAGCCAGCCGGTTTGTCGGGCCGGCAAGAGCGTCGAGGATCGACGGTGCGGACAGAGCCAGCCCAGTGGCAGCCGCTGCTTTGAGCACGGTGCGACGAGTGATAGTGCGGTCGAGCGGGCTGTTGAGACCCATTACGACCTCCCCCCGTAACGGATTCGGCGACTCTCATCTCGGGTCGCTCGATTTCAGCTGCTGAAGGGAGCCTCAAGAGAGCCCGGAGACCCCATTCACCAGCGGCCCCCACCGGGTTAATCCGAGCGTACGCGCGGGTGATTTCGGAAGAGATCGCGGCACGGCGACAAGTCGAGAACGGGACGGCAAGACCACGCAAACGCCGTAAGGCGCAGCAATTCAGCGCCGTTATCGGGACAGTAGGTTGGAAAAGCATGTCGGTGTCTTGTTCATGGCCTATGGCAGCCCGAATCGCATTGATGAAGTGGAGGCGTACCTCACCGACATCCGTGGCGGCCGGCGCCCATCTCCTGACGCGGTCGCCGAGCTGACCGCTCGGTACGAACAAGTCGGCGTGCCGACGCCCTTGCTGGAAGTTTCGCGCCGCCTGGCAGAGAAGGTGGAGAGTCGATTGAATCAGTCAGGACCTGGTCGCTTTAGCGTTCGATTGGGGATGAAGCACTGGACGCCTCGGATTCGTGCGGGGTTGCTTGAGTTAGAGCAGGCCGGCGTGGACCAGGTGATTGGCATAGTGCTCGCGCCGCACTACTCGCGCATCGGCACCGGCGGCTACCAGCTCCGGGTCGAGCAGGCGCTCGCCGAGTCTGGACGTCGCGTCCCCTTCGATTTCATCCAAAGCTGGTTCGCCCTTCCAGGCTATCTGCAGACAGTAGCCGAGAAAGTCCGGGCCGCTCTGCACACCTTTACGGATCCGGAAACCGCCACGGTGATCTTCACGGCGCATAGCCTTCCGGCTCGGATCCTCGACGAGGGCGATCCCTACCGCGACCAATTGCTCCAGAGTTCGAACCTGATCGCTGAGCTCGTCCCGGCACGGGACTGGCAGTTTTCGTTCCAGAGCCAGAGCCAGACCGGTGAACCCTGGCTTGGCCCCGGCGGGTGGTCGTGGCCCCCATCGGCTTCATCGCTGATCACCTCGAGATTCTGTATGACATCGACATCGAGGCGTGCCAGAAGGCAACCGAGCTTGGCATGGAGCTCCGGCGAACTCAGATGTTGAATGACGACCCGCGGCTGGCGGAGGCCCTGACCGAACTGGTGCGTGGCCGGCTTGCGCTCTTCGGCGGTGCGCTCGAGGCCTGACGGGTGTAAAGACGCCAGCTCTGCGGCAAAGTGCATGATGTCCTCATGAAAAGGCAGGAGGGCGCTCCAGGACGTCGCGAACTGAGGCCGGCCGCATGGTTCCAGGAGCGGCTCGCCGAGTGGCAGCGCCGCATGGGTCTGGGCGCCTGGACGATCCGCCCGGCCTACAAGCCCAAGCTCCGCGGCGCCGAAGGCCTGGCCAAGGTCAATACGGGATTCCTGGAGGCCGAGCTCACCTTCCGACAGGACGTGCTCGTCGAACGCGGCGACGTCGTTATCGTTCACGAGCTGACGCACATCCTGACCGATGAGTGGGCGGAAGCCATGGAGAGCGTGATCAAGGACTATGTGCCCCGGAAGATTCAGCGCGACGCTCGCGACTTTCTCCGGCCGCACGAAGAGTCCGTCGTCGAAGCGATCGCCCACGCTCTGGTGCGAACGGCGGAGATCGAGCGGTCGAACCGGACTGTTTCGCAGTCGCCGAGCAACGTCGCTCAGGCGGAGAGCAAGAGGCCTGATGAAGCAGCGGTCGCGGCGGGCTCTAAACCGGAGGCCAGTAGCACGACGGCCGAAGGCTGAGCGAGCGGACAGGGTTCGGGGGACCAACCGTCCGCTCGCTCTTGCCGGAACGTGGGGTTCGAGGCAGAGTCTGCACGCGCAGCCCGAGCCCTGTCATCCTCATTTCACATGATTGTTGTCGAACGTCAATGGTGCGACGCGTTCATCGACACCCGGTGACGCTTCATGAGGAGGCCTTCCGCCGCGAAGATGATGCCCTGTAAGGCCCCCGGGCTGGCTCCCATCTGATCCACCTGGAAGGCGAGCCGGGAGTCGACGCGTTCCACCACGCCCCTGATCCGCGCTTCGAGAAGCGACGGAACCTCCAGGCGATCATCCAAAAACAGGCACTCCACCTGGTCGAGCGCGTCATCGAGCGCAGCGAGGAGCAAGCGCGGATGGGGCTGAGCTGGCCCGTGCCTGAGCGCAGGCAACGGGCCCCGAATCACATCGACGTTAGGCTCGAACCGGAACTGGCATCAAGCCGAGCTGGGTCAGCACTTCGACCATATCGAAGTAGAGCCGGACGTCAGCAATCAGTTCGTTGTCAAATCTGGTGATCTGCACGCCGTGGCCAACAATTCTCTTGTTGGTCGCCGGAATGTCGCCCATCGGGCTGGACAGGGTGGCGCGGTGGGTACCTTCGAATGTGTACTCGTGCACGGTCCAGGGGCCGCTGGCGTACTCGTGTCTGACCGTGAATCGCGCGTCGGGGACGGCGTTCAGCCAATTGATGGCATAGCCGGCCACGGCTTCTTTGCCTTCCAGGCGGATGTCTCCGGGCGCGGTGAGCCTGGCATTGGGCG
>Ga0307479_10000236_pt1 | contig 52544 bp, 52 predicted proteins | sample atmos_gasesECM4C_FD_203743 | JGI IMG/M metagenome (GOLD analysis project Ga0307479, IMG submission 203743) | Hardwood forest soil microbial communities from Morgan-Monroe State Forest, Indiana, United States - atmos_gasesECM4C_515 | ecosystem: Environmental > Terrestrial > Soil > Temperate...
CGGCCCTGGACTTCCCCGGCCTTTACCCGATCTGATCCGTGCTCGTCATCAAGATCGGCGGCAGCCTCTCCGACCTCGATCCCTTGCTGCAGGACGTCGCCGCCTGCCAGGAACCGCTGGTCCTGGTGCATGGCGCGAACAAGGAGCTGAACGACCTGTCCACTCGGCTTGGCCATCCGCCCCGGATGGTGACGTCCGAACGGGGGGAAGTCAGCCGGTTCACCGACGCGATCACCATGGACCATTTCTTGATGGCGTATGCGGGCAAGCAGAACAAGCGCATCGTCGAACGGCTGCGGGCGCTCGGCGCCAATGCCGTCGGGCTGACGGCGATGGACGGCGGCATTGCCATCGGACGGCGCAAGCCGGATATCCGCGTCAAGGAAGGCGAAAAGGTCAAGATGTTGCACGGCGACCACAGCGGGACGATCGAGCGCATCGAGCCACGCCTCCTTCGTCTGCTGCTGAACGCGGCCTACCTCCCAGTGATCACCCCGCCGGCGATCAGCCACGACGGCGTGGCGATCAATGTCGACGGCGACCGACTGGCCATGGAGATCGCCTCGGCGCTCAAAGCCGAGCGACTGCTGATCTTTGCCGACACGCCCGGCTTCATGCGTGACATCGAGGACGAGCGCAGTGTGATTCCGTTGATCCATCTGGATGAGGTGGACCTGATCGCCGAATTCGGAAAAGGTCGCGCTCGGGTCAAGCTGCTGGCCGCTGCTCAAGCGGTTCGTCGCGGGATCCAGGCGGTCGGCCTGCTCGACGGTCGCGGGGAACACCCCTTGACCCGGGCATTCGAGGGAGCCGGGACGTGGGTGACGGCGTGAAGGTGGAGACAGGGTTGCAACCGATTCCCCTGCATGCCGATCGCGGCATCAGCCTGGTGCGCGGCGAGGGCTGCTATCTCTGGGACGATCGCGGACGACGCTATCTCGACCTGATGACGAACTACGGTGTCAACCTTCTGGGACACGCGCATCCGCAGGTGACCGAGGCGATCGACCGGCAGGCGCGCTTGCTGACGAATGCGCACCAGAGCTTTGACACCCCCGCGCGTCAGGAGTTTCTCGACACGCTCGCCGGGTTCCTCCCGTCCTCATTGAGCCGAATGTCGTTCGCCAACTCGGGGGCGGAAGCCGTCGAGGCGGCGATGAAGTACACGCGGGTCGCCACCGGGCGCACCGGGATCATCGCGACCCATCGCGCCTTCCATGGGCGGACGTTTGGCGCGCTGTCGGCCACTTCAGATGCCAAATACCGCGACCCCTTCATGCCCATGCTCGAGGGCACACGGCACGTTCCATTCGACAATCTGCCGGCGATGGCGCAAGCGATGGACGACTCGACTGCCGCCGTCATCATCGAGCCGATCCAGGGCGAGGGCGGCATTCGGGTTCCCGCCGATGGGTACCTCAAGGGGATCGGCGACCTCTGTGCTGAGAATGGCGCACTGCTGATCTGCGACGAGATCCAGACCGGCTTTCGAACCGGAGCTCCACTCGCATTCACGCGGGAGGGCGTCGAACCCGACATCCTGTGCCTTTCCAAGTCGATCGCTAACGGCCTGCCAATCGGCGTGACGGTGGTGACCGACGCCGTCAGCGAACGAGTCCCCAGAGGCAGCCACGGCGGCACGTTTTCCGGCAACCCGCTGGTCTGCGCCGCCGGCGTGGCGACGCTGCGGATCCTGGCTGATGAACGCCTGCATTCGCAGGCAACAGAAAAGGGCAAGCACTTCCAGCGGCGCGTTCGCGAGCTCGGTCTGCCTCAGATTCGAGAGGTCCGCGGCCGGGGTCTGATGCTGGCGGTTGAGCTGAAGAAGCCGGCGACAGCGGTCATCAAGGCGATGCAAGAACGCGGTGTGCTGGTCCTCCCAGGTGGTGGGACGGTGATCCGGTTCCTACCCTCGATCCTGATCGACGAGGTGCAGCTCGATGAGGGCGTGGACGCGTTGGCCGCCGCCATTAGTCAGGCCGGCTGAACCAGGCTCTCTCAAGAGGCCATGAGATACACGTCGCCAGCAATGTCATCGCGGGCTGCATGGATGTCCCAACAGCCAGCCACTGGAAACGTGAAGCCGGCGCCCCACTCATTGCCCGGACGTTCCCAATTAGAGCCTCCGTGGGCTTGTGGCCCGCAATCCGGGCGAATCGTTTGTCCCGTCGGACCGGTCGCCGATAAGTGCAGATCGCCGTTGCCCGTCAGGCGCCAGATGATTTTGACCTGCACCCCTTTAGGCTCCGGCAGCTGGCCTCCGTCCAGCAGCGCCCACAGCTCCCCGCCGGTAACTGTGCCGCGCAGCTCTGGTGGCCCGCCTGGTCCTTGCCATGGCCTGGCTGGCGATGGCGGTTTGCAACCCGACGCCCCTAGGACCTGGCCGGCTGCAATCGGCGTCGTCGAACCAGGCGACGGACGAAATGAATTGGAAGGCGTTGCTATGACGCCCGAAGTCTGTGTCTGACAGGCGGCTAGAAATACCGCCGCAAGCAGGCCGGCGCCGATCTTCACCATGCCTCATCTACAATCCCGAGGCTATGGGGGTTCCGCAACAGCCTGGGATCTGCGGTGCCGTCCCAGCCTCAGGAGTGATGGTTCGGGAATAGACGCTCGAGGACAGTAGCGCCCAACGTCTGCATCGGGACCGCGAACGGACGCATCTTCTCCGCCAAAGGCTCTAGCCGGAAGCTGCCCTGATAGCCGGGGTCGCCCCGGTCGCTCGACACCGTCGTGATCGATGGAACGTCCGCCGCCGGGATCAGAAAGGCTGTGTCGTGGAGGGTTCCATCGCTGAGGCACGGAATGACAACCACGTGGAGCTGTCGATCGATAAAGAAGGTCTCCTCGCGAATCCGGTATTGGACGACACCCCGGGCATTGACACTGCTGGTATGAACGACCAGCCCGGCGATGGCGTACGACCGAAGGTCGTGGAGCAATAGATCGACGCAGTCGACCCGTAGCCGGTCCTGGGCGACAACAATGTTCTGCAGCCCGGAGCGCATCAGTTGACTGGCCAGCCAGAGCTCGCCGTACTTCCCGAAGGCGCGACTCGCTGCTCGGGGAACTTCCGGCAAGTCCGGCGCTGGACCCAACTGAGGCGCACGAACTGGATCCCTCCAGCCTGGAATCCGGTCGAGCCACTCGCGGTGCAACTGGTCCGCGTCAACCAGAAACCGGTTCGCCGGCTGCGAAAAGCGGGCGTCGAGATATCCGGAAAAGAGGAAGCCATCGCCGTCAGGCCGGGCCAACCTCAAGAATTCGGGGATCGGGATGGCCCACAGACGCTGGTGCAATTGCCACGCAGGCGGCGCGACGTAGGGCAGGACCACATAGCCATTCGGGTCCGGATGGAGCGAACCAATACTGGCCTGGAATTCGCCATCGGGTTCCAGGAAGCTGCGCGCCTTGACCTGCACCGGATGGGCGCGCAACGTTCGGACTCGGCGCGGATAGAGATCAAAGCCGAGGTCCAACAGCGGAAAGGCCATCGCAACGGTACCCGCGGCGCTGAGCTGGATCGCCGTCGCCAGCCGATCCTCGGCCACGGACCCGAGCTGCGCATCGCTGAGGCCGGGCATGCCGGGCGAGACGTCATCTGAGTCCGATGGCTGCAGCTGCGCCATACCGTGTTACAAGTGTGGAAACGGTCAAAACCAGCGGGGGTCTGGCTGGTTAAGCTTCAGCCGTGCGTCACACTCGCGAAGAAGTCATCGGGCGAAGCCGAAAAGAGTTTCAACACCTTGATCGGTTGGTGGCAAGGCTCAAGCCCGCGGATTGGCGTCGCCCGGTGCCGCGGCCGGAGGGCAAGGATCCCTGGAGCGTGAAGGACTCGCTGGCGCACATCGTCCACTGGAAGGAGCACACGGCACGGGTCTTCCGCGGTGATAAGCGCCCCCCGGAGCTGCGCGGCCTGGAAGTCAATGCCATCAACCGCATCGTCTATGAACGCTGGCATCGGCGTAGGCCGGCCGAGATATTGGCGTGGCATCGCCAGGTGCAAGCCGATGTGATTCGGACCCTCCACGCTACGCCAGAGGATTTCTTCACCCGCAAAGAGCGCGGCGCGGACTGGCCCGGTGACTTTACGAGCCATTCCGCCTGGCACCGCGTGAGGGACATCGAAGCGGCGGTGCGCGACTAACGCTTAATGGAGGCGAGGGTGAAATACAAGAGCCGCCCCGAGGGGCGGCTCTCCAGAAATCGGCTTGCGTTACTCGGTGACGGTCGTGGTCGATCGCGGCCGGGTCATCATCCGGATTGCCGAGACGATACCCCAGCCGAGGAGCGAGTAGATCGCGATCGCTACCAACGATTCCGGCTCGAGGATCGAACGTCCCTCCTGGGCTGTATTGAAGATGCCATGGAAGGGCGCGACCAACGGCCAGGTCACGTCATACATGAAGCGAACGAACGGAGCCAGATTGGCGCCGAACAACTTCAGCACGAACCGGATCGCGATTAGCACATCGATAAAGCCGACGATCCACCAGATGGCCTGGATCGAGCGGGTGTTAGAAGTGCCCTCGCGGTAGACAGACTTGCGCGAGGTCGTCGTCGACGTGACGGGTGCCGGCCGAGCCGGGTCGCCCGTGGTCGTCTCCTCCCGGACGATCTCCCGATCGTACGAATCAGCCATGATTACCACTCCTTTGAGCCCGCAGATAAGTCCCAGGCGTGACTCAAACGCTACAAGCATGTTACCACGTTTAATGGCAGTCCAGAAGGTACATTCGTCGCGGCGGGGGCTCCTCCATTTGAAGGATTCGTGACGTTATGGGTTTGCCGTGGGAGATCGCAGAAGCGATGGAAGCCGCAGGATCCGCGCGGCGTTCGCGCCGAGGATCGCGGTCTTGTGCTCGTCGCTGAGCAGGGGTAGGGCCATGACGCGATCGGCCGTGTCGGCGAGGTCGTACCAGGGGAAGTCAGTCCCCAACATGACGCGTTGGGGTCCGACGTCGAGGATCAGTCTGGCGAGCTCGGACGAGCTTGGGGCGTTCGGCGCCCCGGTCCAGGCGATAATCTCGCAAAGGTCAAAGGAGACCTGCGGGAAGGCCTGCGCGAAGGCGGCCGTCTGACGCCAGGCGCCCCCACCCAGGTGCGCGAGCACCAGGCTGAGGTCGGGAAACTTGCGCACCAGGTTCGCAAAGGCTGTGGGCTCGGCGTGCGCCGCACCGTCCCGGGAGCTTCCCGCGTGCGACAGGACCGGAATCCCCAGCTCCACACAGGCCTGGTAGATCGGATGCATCCGGGGATCGTCGGGCATGAAGCCCTGGACGACAGGGTGGATCTTTATCCCTCTGGCGCCGTGGTGATCGACCATCTCGCGCAGGTGCGCGGCTCCGGGGGCGCCGCCCAGGACGGTCGGATCGGCGGCGACGAAAACCGTAAGCTGCGGCCGGTTGGCCGCCAGATCGCAGGCCCAGCGGTTGAACGCCATGAGGCGCGCAGCCTGAGCGGCCGTGCTGGCTGAGCGTAGCTCGTCATCGAGCAGGGCGATGGCGAAAAGGTTGGCGATGATGCCGTGGGCGAAACCGGCCTGGGCCATGGCCGCCTCGGCATCCTCGATGTCGCCATCGAGCGGAGAGAAAACCACCTCGCCCTTGGCCCCATACTCCCAGATCTCGTAGGTCTCTTTCTCGCGCCGCCCAGCGGCCTTCGTTTCATACAGGTGCATGTGGCAGTCGACGCGCAGATCGTCAGCCATTTGCCTTACCAGCGAATCGTTCGATCCAGCGAGGCTGGGAGCAGATCTGTCCCAGGAACTCGAGCACGATGTGCGCGCCGAGGTAGGCGGTGACGCCGGTCGCGACGTCGAGGAGCGGGTTGATCTCCACCATGTCGAAGCCCACCACCTCGGTGTGTGCAGCGATGGCGGCGAGCAGGTCGCGGAGCTCGCGATACGACATGCCGTCCGGCTCGGCGGAGACGCAGCCGGGCACGAGCGAGAGATCGAGGACGTCGATGTCGATGCTGACGTAGCAGGTCGCGTCCTTCGGCAGCGCGCCGATGATGCCCTGGGGGCCGCTGCTTCGGAACTCCTCCATGGTCACGATGCGATTTCCATCAGCGCGGGCATCGCGGTGCATGACTTCGCTATCGCGAAGGCTGCGAATCCCCACCTGGGTCAAGCTCTGGACATGGGACATCTTGCGGATGTGCCGAAAGGCGTGCATGTTGGTGTGGAACATGCCGTGCACAAACGGCATGTAGTCGAGGTGCGCGTCCAGGTGCACCACATGGAGCGGCCTGGCAAACGCGCGCACGACTGGGAACGTGATCGCGTGGTCACCACCGAGCACCACCGGCAGCGCGCCGGCGCTGAGGATGCCGTGAACCGACGCGGTGATGTTGTCGAACGTACCGGGCAGATTCGTCGGCAGGATATCGGCGTCACCGACGTCGACGATCGCGCCATTCATCTCGCGCTCCAGGAAGCGGCGACCTCGCTGTGGGTCGTAGTAGCCGTTCTTCCCCGATACGAAGCGCAGAGAGTGCTCCCGCATGGCACGAGCTCCGAAGCGCGAACCGGGCTTGAAGGGTGAGCCTTCGTCCGTGGGCGCGCCGAGGACGGCGATCTCGGCATCCAGCGAATCGAGGTCAGTGTGGATCGGTGACCGAAGAAACGACGGAATGCCGACGAACGGCATGTCCAACCTTTCGTTGTCGCTCATTTTCCTCTGCCCTCTCGCTTTAGAAAATCGACCGCTTCCTCGCTGCCGTCCCAGACTACTGTTGTTTGAGCCGGCTGGGTTCGCGCAACCACTCGACCGGCTCGAAGCACCAGGCGCCGCGGCGCGACGAGGCGGAGCGCATCCCTCTCGGACGGGGCTGCGAAGACAACCAGGTCAGCCGGACTGCCCTCGCTCAGACCGTAGTCCGCGATACCAAGGGCCTGCGCCGGCCGTGTGGTGATCATGTCGAAGAGGGTTTCGAGCTCCGTTTGACCAGACATCTGGGCGAAGTGCACCAGGACGAACGCCGCCTGAAGCGGATCCGCGTAACCCAGTGGATACCACGGGTCCATGACCGAGTCGTGCCCCAGGCTGACATTCACGCCGGCCGCAAGCAGCTCCTTGATCCGGGTATGGCCGCGCCGGATCGGATAGCTATCGAATCGCCCCTGCAATACGGAGTTGTCGAGCGGATTGGTCACCATGTGCAACCCAGCCCGCTTGACGTTGTTGATCAGCCGGTAGGCGTAGGCATTGCCGTACGAATGCATGGCGGTGGTGTGACTGGCCGTGACCCGGCCCGTCAGGCCCAGGCGTATCGTCTCCGCCGCCATGACCTCGAGAAATCGAGACTGGTCATCGTCCGTTTCATCGCAATGGATGTCAACCATGCGGCCGTGCTCCGCCGCGAGCTCCATGGCGAAGCGAATCGACCGTTCTCCATACTCTCGAGTGAGCTCGAAGTGGGGGATCCCGCCAACCACGTCGGCCCCCATCTCGACCGCCTTGCGCATCAGGCTCTCCCCGCCGTCGAACGAATAAATACCCTGCTGCGGGAACGCGACCAGCTGTATGTCCATCTGGTCGCCGACCTCGTGGCGCAGCTCGACCAGACCGCGGAGCGCGCGTAGCTCCGGATCGCAGACATCCACGTGGCTCCGAACGTGCAGCACCCCGTTCGCGAGCTGCCAGCGCAAGACGGTTCGAACTCGTGCCTTGACCTCCTCAACGGTCAGGCTCTTGACTCGCTCCGCCCAGATGGCGATTCCCTCGAAGAGCGACCCGGTCATATTCGGGCGCGGCTCGCCGGCGGTCAGCACGGCGTCCAGGTGGATGTGAGGCTCTACCAGCGCGGGCGTGACGAGGGACCCTTCGAGATCGATCACCTCACGCGACTCGCCAGCAGGGGCCGCGATTCGACCCGACGCGATTCCAATGTCCTGGAGGCGGCTCGCGCGAGGCAGGCGGGCGCGACGAAGCAGCAGATCGAGGCTCATCCGTCCAACACGTCGATGGCGAGCGACGTCGGGTTGCGATCGTTGACCGGCAGGATGTCCTGGGCGCACGAGGTGAGCACGACGTAACAGTCGAGTTCGGCGCGCAACGTGATCGAGTCGCCTGGTTTGGTGCTTCCCGTCGCCCAATCGAGGATGCCGTCCGCACCCATCGGAACCTCCATAAAGACGTTGATGGGCTGCGGCACCTCAACGCGATCGTGGCCGAAGCCCGCCATCACCCGTTGCAGGTTTTCCTGGCACGAGGCATGCCAGCCCTCCACTCCGAGCAACTGGTAACGAGTGGGATCACAAGCGGCCATGAGCATGTCGTGCTTTTTGGGCGAGGCGTCGTCGAGGAAGGTCATGATCGGCCGGCGGCGATTGGTTACGAATGGCTCACCGATTCGTGGAAAGAGGCGGCCGTTGAAAACGCGGGTGTGCTCGGCGCTCGCGTACTCATCGACATCAGCCGCGCTGAAGGCAAACAGATCGCCACACTGCTTGCCCTCGAGGTCGACGCAACGAAACCTCGTGCCCGGCGAAAGCCGGACGCCACGGCCCTCAGTCGCCGGGACAACGATCCGCTTCGTGGCTACGAGGCCTGAGCGCCGACCGCTGCCGCACTCGTGGCAAGGTCCACCACGCTGCCAGGCGCGACCTGCTCGGCGGCGCTACCGCCGGCAAACCCGAGCGCGGACTTCACGTTCGGCGTGACAGCTCGGGTGATGGCGACCCCAACGATATAGAGCCCGCCCGCCAGAATCCACGCGAACAGCGGCGCGGGTCCCAAGTAGACGCTCGGGTCCTCGCCCGGCATGATCCCGGTGGCGTAGCCGCCGAAGACCACGGCGATGACCAGCGCGACCAGCGCCGGCCAGTTCACTCCGGCCGTGTCCGTCCAGGCAGGGACGCGGTCGAGAGGCCGCGAGATCTGGAACAGCCGAGGCAAAACGTAATGGTCGGCCACCATGATGACGGTAGCGCAGGGGACCGAGATCGCCAGGAAGGCGGCCACCTTGAAGAATCCGTTCGTGATGGCATAGTTCACCAGGTACCCTGAGAGCGCGCCCAGCGCTGCGCAGATGAGACAGGCGTACAGTCGCCGCCACTGACGCCAGCCGCCAAACAGGTTCTGTATCCCATTGATCGCCTCGTAGTAGTTGGCATCGTTCAGGGCAAACTGGCTGGCGGTTGCCAGGAACCAGGCAAGCCAGAAGAACCCAAACAACGAGTAATTGGTCGTGAATTGGAGAACCGGCCCAAACGTAGTGCTCCCGGCGATCTCCGCCATCGTCCAGCCGCCGGCGACAAATAGCACGAAGCCGACGACGAGCGCCCAGATGAAGGCCGGCAATGGCCACCAGAATTTGGGCTTGCCGTAGCGCCAAATGTCCGGCTCATTGCCCCACATCAGGAAGCCGACGAGCACGCCGACGACCTGCCAGAACGTGAGCGCAGCGACCACCTTGGGCGTGTGCCCAAGAACGCTCGCGTTGGTGGCGATCACCTTGATGATCAGGTAGAAGACCCAGAGCATGATCAGCGGCGTCACGAGGTAACGGGCGAAGGCGCTGATACCCGTGAAGCCGAACAGGTTGTTGAAGATCATCACCGCGGCAAAGATGATCGTCAGCAGCTCGACCCCAGACCAGCCGTACAGACCGTTCCAGATCTGCACCATCAGCCCGGCCTGGAAGCCGACCCAACCGAGCGGGCCAACGACCAGGAAGAGCGAGACCAGGTAGGAGCCGGCCCGGCCGAAAATCGAACGGGTGAGGAGCGAATGGGTTTGCCCCGTGCGTGATCCGAGGTAGGCCGCCAGCATGGCGTAGGCGACGTAGATCGCGATGCTGAGAAGGCAAGCCCCGATCGTCGCGCCGAGTGAATAGCCGGCATCGTGGATGGTAAAGCCGATGAACAGGTACGAGAACCCGGCGGCGAAGGTCGTCCACAGGGCGGCGAAGTGCCACAGCGGGCGACGCCGGTTGAGCGGCACGATGCCGGTTTCGCTGGTCGAATAATCGTGCCGGATGGATTCCTGCAGGACAGCCCGCTCGGACTGCAAGTCACCGGCGAGTTGCCCAACCTCCCCGCGTCGGTTCATGGTTTCCCTCCCCACGGCCTGCCCCCAGGGCGGTGATTGTGGCCGTATGGTAGCCCACCCTACCGAGTCGCGCAACGGCCAGCTCGGCCCAGACCTGGCCTGCCGGGATCAGCGAAGCTATCGCTGAGCGATGCAAGTGATGGTGTACGGCGCGGGTGCGGTCGGCAGCCTGGTCGGGGCTCGTCTGTACGAGACAGGCGCAAGTGTCCGGTTGATCGGTCGGAAGGCGCATGTCGACGCGATGCGCGCCAACGGCCTGCTGGTCCGGGGACGGTCGGGCTCGCGGTCGGTTCGCCTACCGGCAACCACCGAGCTCGACGGTGGTGCCGATATCATTCTGTTGACCGTCAAGGCGCAAGACGTCCAAGCGGCCGCTCGCGAGATCGCCCGGCTGCACTCGAATGCGACCGTCGTCACGATGCAGAACGGCGTGCGATCGGACAGCGAAGCCGCGGACATCCTGAGCCGGGAGCGCATCGTCGGCTGCGTCCTGAACATCAGCGCCACCTACCTCGAGCCGGGCATCGTCGAGCAGAACACAGGCGCGCTGCTGCAGGTAGGGGCCCCGTTTGTCGAATCGGCCGCCCGAGTTGCACCCGTCCTCGAACTGCTCAGTCCGGCGATGAGGACCGAGCACGTCCCGGATATCGCTCGGGCTCGCTGGACCAAGCTGATGGCCAACCTGAACAACGCCATCATGGCGATTACCGGCTGGCCAATCGCCAGAGCGCTGCGGCACCGGGGGTTGACCCGTTTGGCGATCGCGACGATTCGGGAGGGCGTCAAGACGGCCCAGGCTGGGGGATTCGGGCTGGATCAGAGCTCGCGAGCGCGCGCGTTTCGTGCCATGGCCGTGCTGCCGTTCGCCGTCAGTGTCCGACTGTTTGGCCCGCGGTTGGCGAGGAACTTCCCCGCCGACAGTACCTACGGCCCCTCGACGCTGCAAAGCCTCCAGCGCGGCAGCAGCAGCGAACTCGATTACCTGAACGGCGAGATCGCGGCCCTGGGTGAGCGAATCGGACGACCGACACCGTACAACGCCGGCTTGCTCGAGTCAGGCGCCGCCGTCTTCGCTACGCGCCGGTATCTTTCGCCCGAGGAACTCCTCGCGAGATTCAGGTTTTGACTGGCTGAGCCTGGGCAATAAACTGAGATCCATGCCCACCGTGCTCGACCTGTTTTCGCCTGCGGCGCGCGCCTGGTTTTCGAGCACGTTCGCGTCCCCGACCGAGGTCCAGGAGGGTGGTTGGCGGGCGGTCGCGGCCGGAGACCACACGCTGATGTCGGCACCCACCGGAAGCGGCAAGACCCTGGCAGCTTTCTTCTGGTGCATCGACCGGCTGGCGACCGAGCCGACGCCGTCGGAGGCCGAGCGGTGCCGGGTGCTCTACGTATCGCCGCTGAAGGCGCTCACCGTCGACATCGAGCGCAACCTGCAGGCGCCGTTGCGCGGTATCCAGTTGCAAGCGGAACGGATGGGTACCCAGCTTTCGCCAATCACGGTCGCGATCCGTACCGGGGACACCCCGCCGCGCGACCGGCGCCAGATCGAGCGGCATCCCCCGGACATCCTGATCACGACGCCGGAGTCGCTCTTCCTGCTGCTCACCAGCGCGGCGCGCCAGATCCTGCCCAGCGTCCGCTGGGTGATCGTGGACGAGATCCACTCGATGGCAGAAACGAAGCGCGGGGCGCACCTCGCGCTGAGCCTCGAGCGGTTAGCCGCGATCACCAAGACGGAACCGCAGCGGATCGGTCTCTCCGCGACCCAGCGGCCGCTGAGCGAGACGGCAAAATTCCTCGGCGGCACGAACCGCCTGGTGACCATCGTCGACGCCGGCCGGGTCAAGCCAATGGAGATCACGGTCGAGGTCCCGGTGGAGGACATGGCGGAACTCGACAGAGAGACCCCCTCCCTGACCCTCCCCACAGGGGGGAGGGAGGAGACGGAGGGCCCGCGGCGGAGCATCTGGCCGGCCATCCACCCGCGCATCCTGGAGCTGGTCCGGCAGCACCGCTCCACCATCATCTTCGTGAACTCCCGCCGGCTGGCGGAGCGGCTGGCCGCAGCAATCAACGAACTGGCCGGCGAGGACCTGGTGCGGGCCCATCACGGCTCGATCGCCAAGGAGCAGCGGTTGCTTATCGAGGACGCGCTCAAGGCTGGGCGGCTGCCGGGCCTGGTGGCCACCTCCAGCCTGGAGTTGGGCATCGACATGGGCGCCGTCGACCTGGTGATCCAGGTGGAGGCGCCGACCAGCGTGGCCAGCGGCATCCAGCGAATCGGTCGAGCCGGCCACTCCGTCGGCGAGCCCTCGAAGGGAACGATCTTCCCCAAGTATCGGGGCGACCTGCTCGAGACGGCGGTGGTTGTCGATCGCATGCTGGGCGGAGAGATCGAGACCACCCGGGTGCCGCGCAATCCGTTGGACGTGCTCGCGCAGCAGATCGTGGCGATGACGGCGATGGAGGAGTGGTCCGTCTCAGCCCTCTCCGAGGTGGTGCACCGCGCCTATCCCTTCAGCGACCTGGGGCCCCGCGCCCTCGAGTCGACGCTCGACATGCTGAGCGGGCGCTATCCGTCGGACGAGTTCGCCGAGCTCCGGCCCCGCATCGTCTGGGACCGGCTCGAGGGCAAGATCCGCGGCCGCGCCGGTGCGCAACGGCTGGCGGTCGTCAGCGGCGGCACCATCCCCGACCGCGGACTCTTCTCCGTCAACCTGCTGGACGAGGGCAAGAAGGTCGGGGAGCTGGACGAGGAGATGGTCTACGAGATGCGGCCCGGTGAGGTGTTCGTCCTGGGGGCCACCTCCTGGCGGGTGGCCGACATCACACCCTCGCAGGTGATGGTGACGCCGGCTCCCGGAGAGCCGGGCCGGATTGCCTTCTGGCACGGCGACGCCCTCGGCCGACCGGTCGAGGTGGGTCGGGCGATGGGCGAGGCGATGCGTGAGCTGACGGCGATGCAGCCGGACGATGCGATGGCGCGGCTGCGCGAGCGGTCGCGGTTCGACGAACGAGCCGCGAGCAACCTGCTGCAGTATCTGTCCGACCAAGTCGAGGCGACCGGAACGGTCCCCGATGACCGCACCATCCTGATCGAACGATTCCGCGATCAGCTGGGCGACTGGCGGCTGTCGGTGCTCACCCCGTTCGGCGCCCGGGTGCACGCGCCCTGGGCCCTGGCCGCCCGAGCCCGGATGCAGGAGCGATTGGACCTCGAGGTGCAGATGATCTACACCGACGATGGGTTCGCCCTGCGCCTCCCAGAGGCGGATCGCGCCCCGGACATCCAGGACCTCCTGCTCGACCCGGAGGAGATCCGCGAGCTCGTCACCTCGCAGCTCCATGGATCAGCGCTCTTCGCGTCGAGGTTTCGGGAGAACGCGGCACGCGCGCTGCTGCTGCCGCGGCGCCGTCCGGGGGAGCGCACCCCGCTCTGGCAGCAACGACAGCGGAGCCATGACCTGCTGCAGGTGGCCAGCAAGCACGCCGAGTTCCCGATCCTGATCGAAACCTATCGCGAGTGTTTGAGCGACGTCTTCGACATGGATGGGTTGCGGGAGTTGATGCGCGCCGTTCACGCCCGCGAAGTCCGCACCGTCGTGGTCGATACCGAGCGCGCCTCGCCCTTCGCCTCGACGCTGGTCTTCGACTACATCGGCCAGTACATGTACGAGGGGGATGCACCGCTCGCCGAGCGGCGCGCCCAGGCGTTGACGCTCGACAAGGAGTTGCTCGCCGAGTTGCTCGGATCCGAGGAGCTCCGCGAGCTGCTCGATCCGCGAGCGATCGACGAGCTCGAACTCGAACTGCAGGGCCTGCTGAAGCCACGCTGGCCCCGAGATCCCGACGAGGGCGCTGACATGCTCCGCCGACTCGGTGACCTCAGCACCAGCGAGGCCGAGGCGCGTGGTATCCGGGCCGACTGGCTGGACCAGCTCGAGCGAGAGCGGCGCGCCGCCCGGGTCCGGATCGCCGATGAAGACCGCTGGATTGCCGCTGAAGACGCCGGCCGGTACCGTGACGCGCTGGGCGTCGCCCTGCCCGTCGGGCTCCCCGATGCGTTCCTCGAGAAAGTCGAGGAACCGCTGGCGTCGCTGCTGATTCGCTGGGCGCGAACGCACGTGCCCTTCTTCAGCGCCGATCCCGCCAGCCGCTGGCACCTGTCGGTCCGCTCCGTCGAGCAGGAGCTTCGCCGGCTGGCCGGTCGCGGTGAGATCGTCGCCGGCGAATTCCGACCGGGACAGGCCGGGCGCGAATTCTGTCATCCGGATGTGCTGCGAACCCTGCGACGGAAATCGCTTGCGGCCCTGCGCCGCGAGGTCGAACCGGTGCCGGTGGAGACGCTCGGTCGCTTCCTCCCGGGCTGGCACGGGGTTGGAGTGCACGCGTCGGGCGTCGATCGCCTGGCCGAGGTCATCTTCCAGCTCCAGGGCTGCGCCATTCCGGTCTCCGTGCTGGAACGCGATGTGCTCGCCGTTCGCATGCGCGACTACCGTCCCCAGCTGCTCGACCAGCTCGTCTCGATGGGCGACGTCGTGTGGAGTGGGCGAGGCTCGCTGGGCGCGTCGGACGGGCGCGTCGCGCTCTACCTCCGGTCGGACGCGGCCCGGCTTCTGCGGGAACCGTCTGAGTTGCCGAGCGGCGAGGTGCATCAGCGGCTGCGGGAGCACCTGCAGAATCGGGGCGCCTCCTTTTTCCGCGACCTCTACTACGCCGCCGGGCTGGGCGACGAGGATGCGGTACTGGACGGGCTCTGGGACATGGTCTGGGCCGGCGAAGTCACCAACGACACGTTGGCGCCGCTGCGCATGCTCGGGCCACGAACTCGACGGCACCCGCGCCGGGCATTGATGCGCCTTGGGCCACCGGCCTCGGCCGGCCGCTGGTCGCTGGTGACCGACCTGCTCCGCCCGCCAGTGTCACCTACCGAGCAGTTGCACGCCATTGCCGGCGCGCTGCTCCAGCGGTACGGGGTGCTCACGCGCGAGGCCGCCCTCGGTGAGAGCATCACCGGTGGGTTCGCGGCGCTCTATCCCGTGCTTCGCGCCATGGAGGAGGCGGGAAAGATCCGGCGTGGCTACTTCATCGACGGCCTCGGCGGCCTGCAGTTCGCGCTCCCGGGCGCGGTCGACCGGCTTCGCGCGGCCCGCGACGACGAGTCAAAAGTGGTCGCGCTTGCAGCCGCCGACCCGGCGAACCCCTACGGTACTTCCATTCCCTGGCCGGAGCACGAGGGCCGGATGGCTCGAGTGGCCGGCGCCTACGTGGTGCTCGACTCCGGCGAGCTGCGCCTTTACCTCGAGCGCGGCGGCCGGTCGCTGCTCACGGTGGCCGGCGTCCAGCCGGCGCATTTGCAGGCACTGGCGGGGATCGCCGCACGGGTCGACAAGCTCGAGATTCAGATGATCGACGGCGTACCCGTCAAGGACTCGCCGCTCGAACCTCTGCTGCGCGAGGCGGGGTTTGGTACAACGCCCAAGGGCGTCGTGCTGTGGCCGGAACGCCGGCCCGTGCTTGCCTGAAGGCGACACGATCTGGCGGACCGCCGCCGCTTTGCGGCGGCGGATCGCGGGCAAGGTGGTGCGTGATGCCCGCCCCCAATCCATCGCGCGACTGAAGGGTCGGCACGTCAACGCCGTCGACCCGAACGGGAAACATCTCGTGATCGCCTTCGACGGAGGGATCGCGCTCCATTCGCACATGGGCATGACCGGGTCGTGGCACACGTATCGGCCGGGTGAGCGCTGGCGACAGCCATCCTGGCGCGCCACCGTCGTCCTCACCTTCGACGACGTCGTCGCGGTTTGCTTTGCCGCGCCGGTGATGGAGCTGGTCGGCGACGCTCGTCGGCCCGTGGCGCACCTGGGACCCGACATCCTGGCGGAGGCCTTCGACCTGGAGGAAGTCATACGGCGTGCGCGCAGGGCGGACCTGCCGACGCTAGGCGAACTCCTGCTGGAACAGCGCGTCTGTGCCGGCATCGGCAACATCTATAAGTGCGAAGCGCTCTGGCAGCTGCGGCTCAATCCCTGGGCAGCACCGGTGAGCCTCGATGACGAGACCATGGGCCGGCTCTACTGCACCGCGCGGGACCTGATGCGACGCAATCTCACGACGCCGATCAGCCGGCAGCGGCACGCGGTCCACGGGCGGGGCCGGCGACCGTGCCCCCGTTGTGAAGCGCAGATCCGCGTCAAGGCGCAAGGGGCGCAGGCTCGACTCACGTACTACTGTCCCCGCTGCCAGGCCGTCGTGTAACCGATTTTGGCGGTGGCCCGTTTGACCCAGCGATGAAAGCCGCAGTCCGGCGGCACCTGGCAGTCTCTGGCTTCACTCTCCTTGCCGAACTCCTTAGCGCCTGCGGAGGGCCGTCGGCCGGCGCAAGTCCCAGGCCGAGCCCTTCGCCTCCGACTCCGAGCGCGTCACCGACGGTTGGCCCCGGGTTCGGGACAATGACATACGACGCCGACCGGCAGCGCTTGGTCCTCTTTGGCGGCCCAGCCGGAGCGAGTCATACCTGGACCTGGGATGGGACCGCCTGGGTACGGCAACAGCCTGCCGCCGAGCCCCCGATCGAGTCGCCCAAGCAGATGGCGGCCGCCGGGTTGCCCATGGCATACGACGAGGTGCACCGCACCGTCGTCCTGCTCGTAGCTCACCCCTCAGGGATCGACGGTCCGCCGGCCACGCCCCCCGACACCTGGACGTGGGACGGCACCACGTGGACCAAGCAGGCGATTTCCCTCCCCGCCTCGGCTAACGGGAGCATGGTCTACGGCGGTGGGGCGAGGCGCGTGCTGCTTCTTGGGACGGTGACGAGCAATTACCGGACGACGACAGCCCACATGTGGAGCTGGACCGGCACAACCTGGGAGGAGCTACACCCGGCCCAGTTCCCTCCGAGCGTTGGTCCGATGGCCTACGACGCGGCACGCGGCCAGGTCGTCCTGCTGATTCCCAGCGCGGCCGAAAACCCCCCAGCCCACGGGACCGACACCTGGACGTGGGACGGCTCTACCTGGACGCAGCGCCATCCGGCCGCATCGCCGCCGGCGAGCACAGGAGGCCCGACGGCCCTCGCATACGATGCCGGCCGGAAATCGGTCGTCATGTTCGGTGGCCTGTTCCTTGCCAGCAGGGCGCTGGACCAGACCTGGACCTGGGACGGCATCACCTGGACCCTGAAGCGTCCGGCCACCAATCCACCGGCACGCTGGAACCATGCGATGGCATATGACGCCGCAAATCACAATGTGGTTGTAACCGGCGGTGCAGGGTCGAGCCCGGACGGCCGCTTTCCGCCCCTCACCGACACCTGGACCTGGGACGGCGTGACCTGGACGAGCCGCTGAGGGCTAAAACCTGCCGTAGACGGGAATCATGGCACCAGTGATCGCCGCGGCGGCATCGCTGCAGAGGTAGGCGATCACGTCCGCGATCTCTTGCGGCGGAACCGCCTTCGCCATCAACTTCTCGGGCATTGACTGGCGATTGATCGGGGTATCGATGATGGCGGGCACGACGACATTGACCCGCACGCCAGTCGACTTCAGCTCGGCGGCGAGCACCTCGCTGAGCTTGATCACCGCGGCCTTTGCCACAGCGTAGGCGGCCGCCCCCGGTTCGGCACCCAGCCCCGACCTCGCGGAGACGTTGATGATCGCGCCGGACTCCATGCGGCGGGCGGCGGCCCGGCACGACCACCAGGCCGATCCCAGATTCAAATCCATCATGAAGGTGAAATCATCGGGTGCGCTGTCGACCAGCTTCCCGCCCCGAAAGCCACCGGTCGTATTCACCACCCATCGCGGGACACCGATGCGGTCGATCCGCTCCCAGAGGTCATCGACCGCGAGGCGCGACGTCAGGTCGGCGGTTTCGCCAGTGACTCCGGGATATGACGACTCCAGTTTTGATACTTCGGAGCGAGAGCGCGCCACCGCGATGATGCGGTCGCCACGTTTCGCGAACGTTTCGACAACTGAGGTGCCGAGTGCGCCGGTCGCGCCCAGGATCACGGCAAGGTCGGCCATCGTCAGGCGGCGTCCTCCAACGCGTAGCGGAGAAACAGATACGAATCAGCCCGTCGTGCGCTCAACAGCCGGCCTCCCTTGAACGTCCTGACGAAATCCTCTCCCCGGATGATGCCAAAGGACCGTGCCGGGTGGCCGATCAGCCTGGGCGAAACCGTCAGGAAAAGCTCATCGACGCGATGATGAGCGACCAGCTCGCCGAAGAGTTGCGGGCCGCCTTCGGTCAGGATGGTTCGATACCCCTCGGCCTTCAAGGACGCGAAGATTTCATCGACGCTGACCCGCGCTCCCTCTGAAAGGGCGCGGATCTCGGTGGCCCTTGGGAGCAGCTTGCGGAGGCGCGACGCGGCTGCCGTCGTCGTCAGGACGAGCGCCCCCTCCTGGAGTGCGCGGTGCGCTGGATCGAGCTCGCCGCGCGCAGTGACGATGACGAGCCGCGGAGCTTTCTGCCGCTTGAGCGCCTGGCGCAGGCTGGCGAATGCTTCGGTCGCGACCGGAAAGACGAATTCGGGCGTCCACATCGCGCGGAGGCCCTCGGCCCGCACGGTGCCGGCGCCGACGAGCACGGCATCGGCGAAAGCCCGCAGCAGCCCCATCACGAAACGGTCGGACTCGTTGCGCCCACTGATGATTCCTCCGGACGCAGCGGTGCCGCCATCGAGTGCCGCGATGCCATCGATCGAGCTGACGAAGTTGGCGTAGACCGCGCTGTCGCGGATGGTCAGTCCGCCATCGTAGATCTGGCTGAGGAGCGCCGGCAGCTCTCCGGCAGGCAGGTCATCGGCTTCGAAGACCCGAGTGAGCCGATTCAGCTGAGATGCCCGTTGCTGCGCGAGCGAGCCAGGTTGAGGAACTCCTCGCGAAGCTGCGGATTTGCCTCGTAATTCCCCCGCCAGAAGGTCGTCCGGGTGGTTTGCTCGGACTCGCGGACGCCGCGCATCTGGGTGCACAGGTGCACCGCCTCCAGGTAAAGGGCAACCCCGTGTGCTTGCAGGATGCGAGACAAGGCGTCCGTGATCTCGCGGCCGAGGCGTTCTTGCACGGTGAAACGGCGGGCGAAGAGTCGCACCAGCCGGGTGAGCTTCGAGATGCCGATGATGTGCTCGTGAGCAACGTAGCCGATGAAGGCATCGCCGAAGAAGGGAAAGGCGTGATGCTCGCAGAGTGAGTAGAAAGGAATTGGGCCCTCGACCACCTGGCTGATCTCACAGTCGGGGCCGCCATGGCACTCGGTGGGAAATGCCGTGACCAGTTTGGCGTCACCCTCGTAGCCTTCGGTCGAGTCAAAGAGCGCGTGCAGGAAGCGGGCCGGCGTGTTGGCGGTTCCTGGCGTGTTCAGCGGCATTCCCATCGCCCGCAGAATCTCGGCCGCATAGCCTTCGAAGCGCTTCCAGTCTGCGTCACTGATCCGGCGCGGCTGGACGCGTTCCCAGTCGCGGTCTTCCAGGTCTTCAGTGCGCAACGCGCCCACGGTTGGATCGAGCTCCCGCTCAGCCATCAGTTCGGTTGGAAGGTATCATCCGCCCGCCGGACTTCGACCTGGCCGTTCTGTATTCGCGTCTCGTAGCGGACCTGGCTGATGGTGGCGGGTCCACCCTTGACCAGGCCGGTGCAGACATCGAATCGCGAGGCGTGCCAGGGACACTGGACCAGGTTTCCATCGAGCTCCCCCTCGGAAAGCGGCCCTCCGGCGTGCGAACAGGTCTCGCTGATGGCGCAGACGACGCCGCCCTTCTTGACGAGCAGGATCGGGGTATCGCCCGCCATCGCCTTGACGAGCACGTTGTCGTGGAGCTGGCCTTCGAGCATGACGCGGGTGAACTTGGTTGGCACCTCCTGCCACGCGTGGTGATTGACGCCGGTCCCGATCGAGAAGACCAGCTCGCCGCCCAGGTAGGCCGCCGACACAACCAGCGCGTAGCCGATGAAGGCCAGCACGATGGCGAGTCCGCGGCTTCCGCCGGTAACCCGAATGCCAAGCGATACCAGATAGATGATGAGGACGGTCGTGTTGAGCAGCCCGTGCGCGATGCCGACCCGGCGTTCGCGGTCGACGGTCTCGTTCCAGTCGGTGTAGCCGCTGACGACTGCCGCCAGGGCGCCCAGGGTGCCAACCAGGATCGTCAGATCGGCGGCGGATACCCAGGTCGCACTGCGGTTGAAGAGATAGATGATGTCGAAGAGGACGGCCAGCGTCCAGGCGCCGATCGGAATGTCGGTAAGCACCGGGTGCAATGGGTGGCCGAACCAGGTGCCATGGACGAAGGTCTTGAGCGAGTGGCCCGGTGCCCCCAGCAGTTTGTAGGTCCCCCCAACCACCTTCTGCAGAAAATCGGCGACCGGCTCCAGCCAACGCTGCCGGTCGATGAAGCGGTTGATGACGTAACTGAGCATCTGCCGTCTCCTTTCCCAGGTCAGGCCGTTCGAAAATAGTATCGGCTCAGGCGTCGAGGTCAAGCCAACCGATCAGGCGCCGGTGGGCGCGGGACGCTTCTGCCAGGGTCGCCTCGCGGAAGCGGACCGTGTCGCCCGGTCGGGCCTGCGCCAGTAGTGGCAGGTCGGCGGTCGTCACCGTCGCGATCACCGGGTAGCCGCCCGTCGTCGGGTGATCCGCGAGCAGCGCGATCAGCCCGCCGGAGGGCGTGACCTGAATCGCCCCAGCGGTCACGGGCGTGGTGAGCACTTCGGCGGCGTCGAGGTGCAACCCCGGTGTATCGAGCCGTACCCCAACCCGATCGAGCGCCGGAGTCACCCGGCAGGCGGTGGCAGTGAGCCGATGGAGCGCCGATGGTTCGAAGGCGTCCCGGTGGGGCCCCGCGATCACGTGAATCTCCCACGGGCCGCGCGTCGGCAGGCGGTGAGAGCCGGGCCACGTCTCCTCGAGCACCGGCGACTCGAGCAGTCCGCCGACACCCAAACGGTCCCCTGCTTGGAGCGGTCGGCCGAACCCGCCGCCAAAGGCGCCCGCGGCACACAGCGAGCGGCTGCCGAGCACCACCGGGACGTCGATTCCACCGCGGATCGCGATGTATGACCGAAGCCCCGACGTCAACGGTCCGAATCGAACGATCGACCCGGCGTCAACCTGCTCCGTGCGCCAGCCCGGAAGGCCGGCCTCGGGACAGTCCCCACCCGTGATCGCGATCGTCGCGTCCCGTTCGAACCGCAGGCTGGGGCCGGTGGCCGTACATTCGATCAGCGAAGCGTCCGCTGCGTTACCGACCAGGCGATTGGCCACCGCCGCCGCGAACCAGTCGGCGACCCCGCCCGGCGGAATTCCGAACCGCTCGAAACCCGGGCGGCCTCGGTCCTGGATGGTGGTGTAGCGCCCCGGGTCGACGACCTCGATCATCGATCGGGCACGAAGCGAATCCGGTCGCCCGGCTTAAATCGCACCGGTGGCGTGGCACCCGCGTCGAACAGCGACAGATTCGTGTGGCCGATGAGGTTCCAACCACCCGGGCTGGCGACGGCGTAGATGCCGGTCTGGTGGGCGGCGATCGCCACCGAGCCCGCGGGCACGCGAAGGCGAGGCGACGAGCGCCGCGGTACGACGAGCTCATCGGCCAGCCTGCCGCAGTAGGTGAAGCCGGGCGCGAACCCGATGCAGTAGACCAGGTATTCACGGCCGGCGTGAGCCTCGATCACGCCCTCCGGCGTCAGGCCGGTGGCGCCGGCCACCTCGCCAAGGTCAGGGCCGTCGTACCGGGTGGGGACGTCGACCACGGGTCCAGTGGGAATCGCTGCGTCAAGGTTTCCCTCGAGCGGCCGAAGGTCGGCCTCGAGTTGGGCCGCATCGGTGACCGTGGGGTCGAATCGACAGAGCAGCGAGGCGTAGGCCGGGGCGGTCCCGAGAATACCGCGGGGCGGACGCTCGCGAAGGGACCGATCGAGCGCCAGCACCTGGCCGAGGAGAGCCGGGTCGATCGCGATCCCGATGGTGACCAGCAGGGCCCGGTCGCCGGCGGGCGCGAATCTCCACATTCCGATGCGAGCTGGCGGCGCCGTCAGCGGGTCAACGCAACGACCGTACGGCGCAGGTCGGGCAGGGCTTCGGCTGCAGCGGCCGCGACCCGAGCATAGTCGGGTCCCTGGCAGTTGATGATGTGCTCGGTGAAGCCGGCCTCCGCGTAAGCGTAGACGCTGTCGAGCAGCACCGTGCGCTCGCGACCATCCCACGCGTGCTGCGCCGAGCGACGGATTTGAGCAGGATCTCGGCCGATTTGCGCGCACGCCTCGTCGAGCTTCTGGCTCAGCTCGGCGGCCGCGCCAGGGGTCGACGCATTCGAGCCATTCCAGACATCCGCATAGCGGGCCACCACCTGCAGCATCAGGTCGCCGCCCGCCCCGATCCAGATCGGCGGATGCGGCTTCTGGATGGGCTTGGGATTGGCGGTCGCGTCCTTGATGTGGTAGTACCGGCCATCGAAGGTGGTCCGCTCCCTGGTCCATAACGACGTCATGATCTCGAGCGACTCGCGCAGCCGGCCGACCCGATGGTCGAGCCCCTCGATCCCGTACATCTGGTGCTCGGCCTCCGCCCAGGCGGCGCCGATCCCGAACTCAAGCCGGCCGCCCGACAGATGGTCGACCGTGACCGCCATCTTGGCGAGCAGGGCCGGATGACGATAGGTATTGCCGGTCACCAGGCATCCCATGCGGACGCGCTGGGTCGAGGCCGCGATCGCCGCCAGCAGCGTCCAGCCCTCGTAGACCGGCCGTTCGGTGCCGTTCGGGCCAATCGAGGCGAGGTGGTCGAAGTCCCAGACGTGGTCGAAGCCCGCTTCATCCGCGATCCGCCAGACATCGCGGAGCGCCTGGATGGTGGTGGCCTGACCGGAGTTCTTCAGTCCGAAGCGCAGTTGACTCATTCGGCTAGCATAGGTCTCTCTACTCTGCCCTGGGAGGGGATTCCATGTTTGGAAAACGGTCGCATTTACCCCTATTCCTGCTGGCCGCCCTCGTCCTGGCCGCGTGTGGCTCGACCACTTCCGGGACCGGAGCGGCGGCCAAGTTCACCGGCACCATCCACATCGCCTCGTCGACCTGGACGGGATATGCCCCGCTCTATGTCGCGACCTCGAGAGATATCTGGAAGAATCACGGCCTCACGGTCGACTTTGCCGACGTCGAGGATCCGGTGCTGCGCCTCAATGCCTTGAACGCCGGCCAGCTGCAGGGCATGGCCTCGACCGTCGATGCCTTCGCCCGAGCCCAGTCGCAGGGCGTGCCGGCCGTCGAGGTTTTCCCGATCGACGCCTCCGTCGGCGGTGACGGCATCCTGGCCAAGAACAATATCCAGACTGTTCAGGACCTGAAAGGCAAGACGATAGCGGTGAACCAGGGATCGGTCTCGGAGTGGTTCCTCGGCCAGGTGCTCAAGAAGAACGGCATGTCGCTTTCGGACGTCACGGAACAGAACATGACCTCGGGGGTTGCCGGCTCGACCTTCGTGGCTGGTCGAGTCGACGTCGCCGTGACCTGGGAGCCGTGGCTGTCGCGGGCTGCCAAGACGAACTTTGGTCACATCCTGGTGTCGTCCAAGCAGTACCCGGACCTGATCATGGACTCGTTTGCGTTCCGCAAAGACTTCATCGACAAATACCCGGGCACGGTCAAGGACTTCATCAGCGCCTACTACGAGGCCTACAACTGGATGAAGTCGAATGCCGACGCCGCGAACACGGTGATCGGGACCGCCGTGAAGGAATCGCCCACCGACGTCCAGGCTGACCTGAGCACGATGACGATCTTCGATCTGAGCACGGCCAAGCAGGTGATGGGAACCAGCAGCAACCACGGCAAGATCTACGCGAACGTGAAAGCTGCCGCCGATTTCTGGAAGCAACAGGGGGCGATCTCCAGCGAGGTCAACCCGGACAACGCGGTGAATCCCTCCTTCATCAATAGCTTGTAGATGGGCGAGCGGGTCCCAGCGACCCGTACGGTGACGGCGTCTCCGGCCACGACGCGGCGGAGACGCCGTTCGTTTGTCAGCACCTACCTCACGCCGAAGCGCGGGATTCCGCGGCGGACCATCGCCATCCTCGGCGTGTTGGGCTTTGTCGTGATCCTCACCGTCTGGACCATCGTTGCCATCCTCACCTACAACAAAGACGTGCCGGCAGAGGTACAGCTAGTCCCGCGTCCCGATGTTGTCGTCGTCGCCTGGGTCGACATGGTCCTGCACCTGGGGTTCCTCGCCGACGTCGGCTGGAGCACCTTCCGCATCGTGGCGGGCTTCGCGCTGGCGGCGTTGATCGCGGTGCCACTGGGCCTATTGATGGGCTCGTTCGAGATCGTGCGGGCCTTCTTCCAGCCTCCTATCAACGCCATTCGCTACATGCCCGCCTCCGCCTTCATTCCACTGCTCATCCTGTTGCAGGGGCTAGGTGAGACGGAAAAGCTGACCGTCATCTGGATCGGCGTCTTCTTCCAGCTGGTGCTGATGGTGATGGACATCGCTCATCGCGTACCGACTGAGATGCTCAACGTCGCGTATACCCTGGGCGCCTCGCGCTGGACGGTCTTTCGCAAAGTGTTCCTTCCGGCGACGTTCCCCGAGGTGGTCGACTCGCTACGGATCACCATGGGCTGGGCCTGGACGTACCTGATCGTCGCCGAGCTCGTGGCCGCCCAGGCCGGGATCGGGAACTTCATCCTGATCGCGGAGCGCTATTTCCGAGCCGACCGGATCATCGCCGCCATCATCACGATCGGCATCCTCGGGTTGATCACCGACTTCCTCTTCGCCACCTATCACCGCTGGGCATTTCCGTACGTGGAAAAGGTTCAAGGATGAGCGAGATCCGCCTGGTCGACGTGGCGATGCGGTTCACCACCGGGAAGCGGCAGGTCCAGGCGCTCGAGCGGATCTCGCTGACGGTGCCTGACGGCCAGTTCGCCTGTATCGTCGGGCCATCGGGCTGCGGCAAATCGACCCTGCTGATGGTGGCGGCCGGCCTGACCGAGCCCAGCGAGGGCGAGGTGCTCGTCGACGGCAGGGCAGCGACCGACCCCGGCGCCGACCGCGGCATGGTCTTCCAGTCGTACTCGCTCTATCCCTGGCTCTCCGTGCGGCGCAACATCGAGTTCGGGCTGGAGATCAAGAGGCTGCCCAGGACACAGCGGCAGCAGCGCTCGAGCGAGCTGATCCACCTGATGAAGCTCGATGGCTTCGCCGAGGCCTATCCCAAGGCCCTCTCGGGTGGAATGAAGCAACGCGCCGCGATCGCGCGGGCGCTGGCCAACGACCCGCAGGTGCTGCTGATGGACGAGCCGTTCGGCGCGCTGGACGCCCAGACGCGCCAGATCATGCAGGAGCTGCTCACCGACCTCTGGCAGCGGTACCGGAAGACCGTCCTGTTCGTCACCCATGACATCGAAGAAGCGATCTTTTTGGGCGACGTGATCTACGTGATGACGAACCGGCCCGGCCGGATTCGCACGACGCTGCGAGTCGACCTGCCGCGGCCGCGAACCTTCGAGATGGTCAGTAGCCCGCAGTTCGCCGAGTTACGCAACCAGGTGATCGGCATCATCCACGAGGAAAGCCTCAAGGCGGTCGAGAGCGAACTGGCCCGCGCTTGAGGCGGGCTCCGTCATAATTCCCTGAGTCATGGACCTGACGCTGGCCGCCGTCATCATCATGGGCGGTTGGGTGATCGCCATCTTCGCAGCGGGCCTGGTGCTGGTCCTGCGGCCGGGGGGTGCGGTTGTCCAGTTGGCGCCCTCCACTGCGACCACATCGGGATCGTCCGGTCGCCGGGACGAGATCTTGCTGGGAGGCGTCGCCGAGGTTTTCGGCAATTTCCGCGGCACGGTCCGCGGCGTGCAGCTCCGGCCGGACAACCGGCAGCTCCAGGACATCGAGCTGGCCACCGGCCTGGAGGCCGAACCAGTGCCGGCAACCGCGATCCTCTCCTCCGACGGGCAGGTGCTCCAGCTCGCCGACGGCTGGCCCGAGCAGCCTCCCGATAGTCCAGGAACGCAGACGGCGACGCTGCGCGAGAATGCGACGGTCGTCTCTGCGGAAGGCAAGCGGCTGGGCAAGCTGCGCCTGGTCTGTTTCGATAACGCGTCTCGCACCGTGACCGGCCTGGTCGTCGCGGGTCGCGGGACGCCGAGCCGCCGGCAGCTGCCCATTGAACGCGTCATGGCGGCCGGTCCCGACCGCATCATGACCACGGTCAAGGCCGCGGACTGGACCACTCTCCAGCCATTCGCCACCGACTGGGAGATCCGGCAGGCGGTGCTGCAACGGCTGACCGCCGACCCGGCGCTCGAGGCGCTCACGCGGGCGTTGAGCATCGACGTCGAGGACCAGCGCGTGCGGCTCCAGGGCTATGCCCCGAGTGATGCCCAGGCGCAGCGCGTCGCGCAGGCTATCAGGTCGATTCCCGAAGTCGCTGCGCTCGATCTCGATCTCGTGACCGACGAGGGTCTCGGCCGCGCGGTCCGCGACGCGCTCGCCCGCGACGCCGCCACCTCCGGCGCGCGCTTGCAGGTGAACGCCCACTTCGGGACCATCGACATCGCCGGCGACGTACCGGATCGGGCGACCGCGCGGGCGATCGATCGTGTCGTCAGTCAGGTCCCGGCCGTCCAGGTCTTGCACAACATGGTCGCGATCGCAGCCTGACTAGCTCTCCCCCAGCGGAAGGGCTTTCGCGACTCGCATCCAGGTGCGCCACTGATGTCGGAGAACTAGCGCGGCTAGCAGGAGACTAGCGCCGGCACCAACCGCGATCGCCGCGACCGTAGACTTCGAGACGGCGCCGGCGACGATCGCGATAAAGGCGCCGCCGACCACCGCATTGACGATGGCGATCGCTGCGGCGGAAGCGAGGAATTGCTGCCAGCGAAGTTTCCAAAGGCCGACGGCCGCCAGGCCGACCTGGTCGATCTGGGTCTGCTTGAAGTACTGAGCCTTGTTCGGATCGATGCCCTCGTAGACCCGATGGATCCTCCCGATGGCCCGCGCATAGATCACGTCCTCCACGCCGGTTTGCAGCAAGCGGCCGTAGGTGATCAGGCCAAGCAAGAAGACCACGGGAAGAATCGCTAGCGCGAAGATCAAAAACGCGTTCCCGAACTTTGAGACCTGCCCCACCAGGGCGAGCGCGACGACCGCGCTCGAGAGGGTCGTCAGGTAGAGGCCGGAGCGAGCCGCGCTCTCTGAGACGGTGGAAGATCGCGCACTCTGCAACGCCGTGTGCTCGGTGGTCAACGCCTGCATGAACTCGCTGCGCCGTCGCGACGACTGCGCATCATCGTCGGCTGCCATCCGTCCCTCCCTTCTAACCCACGTCGCTGGCCCGGTCGCTCAGGCGCGAACGATCCGGTGATCGAACAGTATGCGGCAACCACCCTGGCCCAGCTCGATCGTCCCACCGACCGCGCAGTAGCGCTTGGTGGCGAGCTCGGTGGCCTTGCGAACCAGCCCGTCATCGAAGGGGCCGTTGCCCGAGATTTCGTAGAGCAGGCGAATTTCTGTGAAGGCCTTTGGCCAATCGGGCTGACGGTCACCCTCCGCCCGAACCGTCAGCGCTTGCAGGGGCTGTTTCATCTTCCGCAAAAGCGAGACAGCCGAGATCCCGGTACAGGCGCACAGGGCGGCCAGCAGCAGGTTGGTCGGGCTCATGCCCTGATCCGCGCCGAGGGGCGGAGCCTCGTCAGCTGATGTTTCGTGTCCGCTTCCATCCGACAACTCGAATCGCAGACCGCTGCCCGACCAGCGGGCGCTCGCCGCCACGTTACGAGTTTAGGGGCCGGCCGAGCCGGCCCCTACCCGAGCGTTTTTGTTAGCTAGTCGCCGCCCTCGGCCTTCAGCCCTGTCTGCGGATCGAGGAAGAGTTTGTTCGCACCGTTGACACCCTCCTGCTCGCTGAAGCTGAGCATGTTCTGCAGCGACCCAGCTTTGGTATCGAAGGAGAAGTTGCCGACCCGGCCAGTCTGCCAGTTGTCTTCGATGAAGCGCAGGATCGAGCTCTGGTCGGTGACGCTGTGATCGACGAAGTTCCGCTTGGCGAAGGGCGAGATCACCAGCAGAGGCTGGCGCGGGCCGTAGCCGCAGCGATCGTTATAGCCGCCGAGGGCCTTGGTCAGGCTGCCACAGGTTGCATTGACGAGTGCGTCAGAGCTGGGATCACTCGACTGATTCACGATCGGACCCATGGCGTGGTCATACCAGCCGTCCGAGTCGTCGTACGCGATGACGACCGCGGTGCTGCGCCAGTAGGAGGTCTTCTGCAGCTTGTTCAGGGTGTTGACCAGGAAAGTCTGCTCGTCGAGCGGGTCGGAGTAGCGGGCGTGGCCATCCTGGTAGGCGGCGGCCTTGAGGAAGCTTACGGCGGGCATGTTGTGGGCATCAAGCGCGGCCCAGAAATCGGTCAGGTCGTACTGGTGGTTGGCGGTCCCGTTGTGGCCGACCTCGCTCACCGAGGCGGGGGCCAGGTGCATCAGGTTCGCCGTCGAGGCGAAATACTGGAACGGCTCGTGGTGGGGGATGTAATCAACATTGAAGACACCCGCCATGTTCTTGTGGCCGATCAAACAGGTGTCGGTAGTCGGGTTTCCGTTCTTGTCGACCCCGCTAGTCTCGCGGAAGCCGCCCTGGAACCAGCCCCAGCTCACGCCCTTGGTGTTGAGCAGGTCACCGATGTTCTTGTTGTTCGGATCGGTGGAGGTCGTAGCATCCCGCGTTTGGCACTTGTCACCGGCCGGCTGCGGATCGCCGATCACGGTTCCATTCGCCACCGCATTGAAGGTGGGGTCAGGACCGAAGCCGTGGGTTTGCCCCGAGACCAGGTTCAAGGCTCCTGGCGTAGACGGGCCGAAGGTGGTGCTATACGAGTTGTCGCTCATGGCAAAGTTCTGCGCGTAGTTCCAGAGTGCCGTCACGGTATTGCCGTCGAAGTAGCCCATCACCTGGCCACCCGAAACGTTGCCCGGAGGCGGTCCGTTACCCTTGCCAACTTTTTCGACGAACTTATCCATCAAGCCGCTGTTGTAGGCGGCCTGCTCGTCGGTGTAATTGTGGTCCTGGTCGGCGGTCTCGAACTGCGAGCGATCGAGGCGGAAGGGCTGTACCGCGTTGGGGTTATTGGGCGCCAGCAGTGAGGTGTTGAGCCCGTTCACCGAGGGTGTCCGTGGACTGGCCGTGAAGGCCGGCTCGCCGGCGGGGTTGGTCGCGAGCGGATAGGTCGCGAAATAGTGGTCGAAGGAGACGTTCTCCTGGTAGATGACGACGAGATGCTGGATGGGCGTCACCGCCCTGGTATCCCGACCGGGGGCTTCGCTCCCTCTCGCCCCGACAGCGGCCTGGCTCAATAGCGCGATGGTCGCCAACCCAAGCAACGGCAGACGCACGTTAAGGCGTGGTCGCATGTGCTCCTCCTGTTTCCCCGAACAACGGCTGTGCTGTCGGCGCCAGGCCTAAGCCTTCCTACTGCCGTCTGTTATACGCGATTTCGTGAAAGAAATGAAGAAGGTCCGGTTAAAGCTTGAGCCGGGCGGCGGTCGTCCTGGCCGAGCCACAGATAGAGGCAGACCGTCAGCACGATCAGGTCGGTCAGCACTCCAGGGACCAGCAGGATGCCCGCGGCGAGCTGTTGGTCGAACAGCGGCATCCCATAGAAGGAGGTCGACGCGAATCCAAGTATGAGCCCGAGGATTCGGACCTGCGCGGAGGAAAGAAACAGGTAGAAGACCCGCTCGACGTGGGAGAGCGCGCAGCGACGCGGGGGCTGGGTGATGACTTCGGACCAGAAGAAAAACGCGAGCGCCGCCATGGCGAGCTGCGCGAGCTGACGAGTCCAGCCCGCCGAGGCCGTCGCCGCGTAGACCGACGGGACGTACGCCAGCAGCAGAGCAGTGTTGAAGAGAATGAAGGCGACCACTGGTCCCAGCCTTGACGGTCGCGGCGCACGGCGACTGGAGCTCCCGAGCAGCCGATGAACCCGTGGTGTGGGTGCTCCAAGCACGAGCAGCGGCGCCGCCACCATCACGACCACGATCAGCTGGACGGTTCGCATCCAGAACGTCTGGCGGATGACGGCGTCGACAGGCTCGGACAGACTGACGGCGATGATCGCCAGGCTGCCGAGGAAGGCCGTGGCCCGCCACTGCCGCGCGCCCCAGCGCGGCCGGGCGTCGATGAGGCGCACTGGCCGGCGGCCGCCGAACCAATACAAGCCCGCGAGCAAGGCACAGACGACGAAGGCCATGACTAAAGGATGAGCTGAAGTTGCTGCTGGAGGACGGCGTTAGACATCTGGCCGAGCTGAATGAAGCTGACCTTGCCAGACCGGTCGATGAACACGCTCACCGGCAACCCCACGTTTACACGATACGCGGCGGCGATCTGGCCGGCCGGGTCAAAGACGACCGGGAATCGGGCGTCGACTTTGCGAAGAAACGCCTTCATCGAGCTGATGTTCGTCTGCTGATAATTCACCCCCAGGACGACCAGCTCTCGGCCCTTATTGATGTCGCTGGCCCGCTGGATCAGCGGCATCTCGTCCTGGCAGGGTGCGCACCAGGTGGCCCAGAAGTTGAGGAGCACCGGCTTGCCGCGATACTGGCTGAGCCGCACCAGTGCGCCGTCGAGGGTCTGAGTGGTGAAGTCGGGAGCCGTCGCCCCTACTGTCGCCGGCCCACCATGCACGACGACGTTGATCGGCGCCGGCCGGCCCACGAACTGCGTCCCAACCAGGAAGATGAGGAGGCCGACCGCGAGGAAGACCCCCAGAATCTTGAGGCGCAACGACCAGGGAAGTCCCGGGTAAGGCCGCGTGCCGATGGTGGCGTTCAGTGTGACAAAATGCCGCCCACGGCCGCGAGGCCGAAGAGCAACCCGAGGTACGCCAGGGAGAAGTGAAACAGGCGCGACGCCCACCGTAGGCCAGCGCCGGACACGCCACGCCGCGCCAGCCAGACGAACGCTCCGCCGAGCGCTACCGCGCCCACGGTGTAGACCGGACCAAGCCAGATGCCGGGCACCAGGCTAACCGCCAGTAGCACCAGCACGTAAGTGAGAATCGACCGCCTCGTATCGGCGTCGCTGGCGACCACGGGCAGCATGGGCACGCCGGCCTCGCGATACTGGCGCCGGAGCAACAGCGCCAGCGACCAGAAGTGCGGTGGCGTCCAGAAAAAGATGACCGCAAACAACGCGAGCGCAGCCGGGCTGATCGAGCCGGTCACCACCGCCCAGCCGACCAGCGGCGGAAACGCGCCGGCCGCCCCGCCGATCACGATGTTCTGCCGGGTGGAGCGTTTCAGCCACACCGTGTAGACCAGGACGTAGAACAATCCGCCGCCGAGCGCCAGCAGGGCCGCGAGCAGGTTGGTCATTATGCCGAGCAACAGGAAGCCGGCAACGCCCAGCGCGACGCCAAAGACCAGAGCGTTCGCGGGCGCGATCCGGCCCGATGGCACCGGCCGCGTGCAGGTCCGGGCCATCACGGCGTCGATGTCGCGGTCGAACCAGCAGTTGATCGCCGCCGCGCCCCCCGCGGAGAAAGCGCCACCGGCGAGTGCGGCCAGCGTGAGCGACGTCCCGGGCCACCCTCGCGCGGCAGCGATCATCGCACCCAACTCGGTCACCAGTAAAAGCACGAGGATGCGCGGTTTGGTAAGGCTGAGGTAATCGGCGAGAACACGAGACCCCACCCTGCCCTCCCTCACAAGGGTGGGGGGAATCGCGACTGCTTCGTCGATCATTTCGAAACTCCCACAAGCGTGGAAGCAGATTGCGCTGCGCGTGCGTCCTCCTCGCCAAACCAGAGGTAGAAACAGGCGATAAAGACGATCGAGTACGTGATCGAACCCGGCACCCACATGATGCCCGCCCCGAACTGCTGGTCGGTCAACGCGGAGATGCCGCCCGGGCGCCGGGGTAGTAGCGCGTAGACGTAGAAGGGCCCGGTGGCGAAGGCGAGCACAGCGGCCAGCGCCCAGGACTGGATCATCGCGGTGAACACGAAGACCACTCGCCGGAACTGCGACAGTCGGGCGTGGAATGGGTGGGCATCGATCACCTGGGCCCAGAACAGAATCCCGAGCCCGAGAAAGAGGCCGTGCTCGAGGTGGTGCACGAGATGGTTGCGCAAGGTCAGGTCATAGGCGGCCGGCCAGTGCCAGAACCAAAGGTTCGCGCTCGAGAGCACCCAGGCGGCGACCGGTGCGGTGATCGTCGCGACGGCACTGCGCACGACGGCAAAGGCTGGATGCTTGACGACGGTCTTGGCCACGGGTCGGCGGATCGACAACGGCAGTCCGCGCCAGATCTGCAACCAGGGTGACCCGATCACCAGTAGGGGCGCCGCCACCACGATCAACAGCAGGTGCTGCGTCATGTGAGCCCAGAAGAGCTGGCGGGCCAGCGATTCGAGCGGGGTGTCGAGGGCAAAAACGATGACGCCCAGGCCCGACCAGAAGGCAATCGCACGGCAGCGCGCTGCGCTCCAACCCCCCACCCCGACCCTCCCCCACAAGGGGGGAGGGAGATTTGGATGGCGGCGAGGAGCGCCCCAGAGATAGAGGACGGCCGTCAACTCGATGCCGAGCAGCACCCACGGTTCGATGGGCCAGCTGAGTGGATTCAACCAGCTGACGCTCATGACGCTGACCTAGGCGACGAGGTAGAGGAGGATGTAGTTGATGGCGCCGACGGCGGCGAGGAAGAGCAGGATCCAGCTGAACGACGCGGCCGAGTGCGGACGCAAGACGGTGTCGCGCGCCGGCCGGTACTGAGCGACCACCGTAGCCAGCCAACCAACCGCGCCGAGAAACTGAATCAACCAGGACCCGGTCAGGCCCACGAACACACTCGGATACCCACCCTGGGTCAGGCCGAAGCCGAGGTGCCACATTTCGTAACCCTGGAAGAGGCACGCAGCAAGACCAAGGACGAGACTGACGGGCGCCAGCAGCTGGAACAAAAGGCTTCGAACCGCAACGCGGGTGGTTGCCCAGTAGACCACGGCGGTGCCGATCGCAAGGAGTAAGACCACCAGCCCGTAGGCCTTGTTGGGCCGAGTAAGGCCCTGGATGATCCACGCCTGGTTGTTATTGAGCGCCCGCAGGTAGAAGTAGGAGAACCACCAGCCGGCGAAGAAGAAGAGGTCGGCGGCGAGGAACAGCCAGACGCCGATGCCGACCAGCCGCGCGTCGAGCGCGACCTCGGGATTGACCTCCGGCGCCTGGGATCTAACCGCCACCGGTCGCTCCGACCAACCCGCCCAGATCGGCTACCGGCCGAGCGTTCGGGTCGCCGTAATCGTAGGGACCGGCGACGATCACGGGCACCCGTTCGAAGTTGCGGGCCGGCACCGGCGTCGGCACCTGCCACTCGAGCGATCGCGCGTGCCAGGGGTTGGCCAGCGCCGGGCGGCTGACGAAGAACAGCGAATAGATCACGTTGGCGGCAAACAGGACCATCGAGCCGAACAGGAAGTAGGCCGAGATGGTGACCCAGTCGTTGAGGCCCTGCAGCGCGGGGTTATAGACGGAGACCCGTCGCGGCATGTTCAGGATGCCGGCGATGAAGAGCGGGAAGAATGTTGAGTTGAAGGCGATGAACATCCACCAGAAGTGGATGCGCCCGATGGTCGGGCTCAGCATCTTGCCGGTCATCTTGGGCAACCAGTAGTAGCAGGCAGCCATCAGCGCGAAGATCTCTCCGCCCATGATCGTGTAGTGGAAATGCGCCATCGAGAAATAACTGCCGTGCAGCGTCACATCGGTCGGCACATCGGAGAGGTATACGCCGGAGATGCCGCCGATCAGGAAGTTGAAGAGGAAGCCCAGGCAAAACAGCAGGGGAACAGTGAACCAGACCCGGGCGCGCCACAGGGTGCCGAGGGTGACCAGGAAGATGATCCCGGTCGGGATCGAGATCAGTTCCGTCGACAGCATGTAGAACGGCCGGAGCACGGGGGCGATGCCACTGACGAAGAGGTGATGCTGCCAGACGAACCAGCTCAGCAGCGCCACCCCGAAGAGCCCCACAACGGCGGTGCGGTAGCCCCATAGCGGTTTGCGAGCGAAGTGGGGGACGATCTCCATGATGATGCCGAAGGCCGGCAGGATGAAGATGTAGACCTCCGGGTGGCCGAAGAACCAGAAGAGGTTCTGCCAGAGATAGTTGCTGCCGCCGTTGGCCGCCAGGAAGAATGACGTCTGGGTGGTGCGGTCTAGCGCCAGCTGGACCAGCGCCGCGGCCAGCACGGGGGCGGCCAGCAGCCCGAGGATGGAGGTGGTAAAGATTCCCCAGACGAAGATCGGCAGCCTCGTCCAGGTCATCCCGGGGGCGCGCATCCCGATGATGGTCGCCAGCATGTTGACCCCGGACGACACGAGCGCCACCGCGATCAAGCCGAAGCCCACGATGTAGCTGTCCATCCCCTGGCCCGCCTGCTCGGAGAGCGGTGCATAGCCGGTCCAGCCGGTCGGAAAGCCGCCCCAGAAAATCGCCGCGAGCAAGATGACCGCGGCTGGCGGGACCACCCAGAAGGAAAGCGCCTCCAGGCGTGGGAACGCCATCCGCCTCGCCCCGATCATCAAGGGGACCAGGTAATTGCCGAACGGTCCGACGATCACCGCGCTCGTGATGAAAATCATCATCACGCTGTGAAGTCCGATCAGCATGATGTACTGCCCCGGCGGGGTGATCGACGAATCGGGCGTCAGCAGGCTGGTCCGAATGAACATCGCGCCGATGCCACCGAGCAGCAGCATGATCAGGATGGTGATCAGGTACTGCATGCCGATCACCTTGTGGTCGAGGCTCAGCCGGAAGAAGCGGCCGATGCCGCGGTTCTCGTTGGGGACGCTGACCGGAGAAACGTCCCAGCCGAAGAGCCGCTCGAGCGGGTAATTGAGAAAGCCCACGCCGATCAGGAAGGCCGCCGTCGCAAAGACATAGCCGAGGATGACGCCGGTGTTCTGGTCATCGTTCAGGCCGAAGAGGTTGCCGAGCCAGACACCGGCAAAGTAAGCCGGGATGGCCAGGACGACCCCGGTGATGGGGTTATTCGGGATCGACAGCCTTCGCTCGGACACCGACGCTTCAGCTACCATGCTCAACTCCCTTTCGTCAGTGGCACTGGGAAGTAGTAAGGCGCATAGCTCGGCACCACCTTTTGGATCGCGGCGTAGTCCTGCTGCTGCTGCGCAATCCAGGTATCGAAGTCGCTCTGGCTCACCACCTGACCCTCGGCGTCCGACATCTGACCGTGCCAGAGACCGCAGAGTTCCGCGCAGCGGACCTGGAAGCTCCCGGTCTTCTGCGGTGTGACATGAAAGACGTTGTCGACGCCAGGGTTGGCGTCGGCTTTGACACCGAGCTGGTAGGCCCAGAAGGAATGGATGATGTCGAGCGAGGTGACGTGCAGCTCGACCGGGCGATCGACTGGCAAGTAGAGGTGCGTGGTTTCGACCCCTCCGTAGTCCGCGTAGCGGTAGGTGAAGTACCACTGCTGGGCGATCACTTGCACCTGCATCTCCGAACCCGCGTTGCCCGCGGTGCCTCCGGCCAGGCTGCTGGACTGACCCGGGACGGTTTGGGCCGACGAATTGGTCGCCAGCGTGGTAATGCCCACGAACGCGAGGAATAGGACGATGATGGCGCTGACCGAGATCCACACCACCTGGACCGGTGTGTTCCCCTTCATGGGCGGCCCGTCAACCAGCTCGGGACTCGATCGCCGGAAATAAATCGCCGAGTACACGATCAGGATCACCACCCCGATGAACACCGGCGTGGCGATGGCCGTGAGTAGCGCGAGCGTCCGGCTCTGGTCCTGCCCCTGCACTGTCTGGTCGTACGGCGGATATTGGATTTGCAAAACCGCGATGATGCCGAGCACGGAGAGGACGACCCAGATGATGGCCAGTCGGATCGCATGCGGGCGGTCAGCTGCCTCGATCCGGAACGTGCTCATCGCTAGCTGACGATCAGCTCGCCGCCCATGTAGCCGAGTGTCTGCATGGGGCCGCCGTTGCCAAAGACGGTCTTCGCACCACAGGGCACGAAACATTGCCAGTGGTAGATGCCAGGGCCCCTCGTCTTGAAGGAGAAGGTGATCACGTTGGTGCTGCCCGCCGGCGCCGCGGAGTTGACGCCCAGCAGGGGGACGAACACCCCGAGATCAGGAATGGCAAACGTATGCGCTGCCTGGGTCGGATCGATGCTCGTCATGTCACCCTCTTGCGGATTGCCCTTGTCGTCGAAGTAGGTCATGTGCATCGTTCCGCCCTCTGTGCCGAACACCTTGCCCCAGAACGGATTGCGCAACCCGGTGGCGCTGTCTTCCTGGTCGATCTGCACGTTGATCGTGGAGTTCGCCGGAACTCGCAGGATGGTGGTCGGCAGGTACCCAACCCAATCTGGATGTGGGTCGTTCGGCCGCGGCCACTCGTTTGCCGTGCCGACCGCACCCACCGTCTCGAGATGGATCGTGGTCGGGGGGCCCGCCAGCTGGCCCGGCTTGCGGAGCATGAACAGGCCGACGAAGGCGACTACCAGGATGATGACGACGACCACGCCTGCCGCGGTGAACGACAGCCTGCGAATCATCGGTTACACCTCAACATTGGGCAGCAGAACAAACCGTCCCCGCTGCTAAGTCTGAGGGTATGGCGAAGACTTTGAAAGGCATGACGGATTACAAAACTGTCAGAAACCAGGCGCCACCGAGCTCTTCGGGTTGTCCCATGTCGGTGCCCGTGCCACAATCCGGGCATGGCGGTCGTGGAGGAGGAGCCTGAACCTGGAGCCGGTCCGGCGATTGTCATCATCACGGTGATCGTGCTGATCGCCCTTATCGTTGTGCTGTTCTATGGACTCGCTGTGCTGCACTGGTTCGGGTTCGACCAGCCTGCCGCTGTCGGCGCGGCGCCCTCGGTGACACCAACACCGTCCGCCGCTGCGTCCGCTTCGGCGGCCGCCTCAGCTTCAGCGAGTCCCTAGGCCCGTTCCGACGCCTACCGGCGTGACGGAAGCCGGCGGCTGAGTGGCCTCAGCCAGCAGGATGTCGAACTCCGTGCCCTTGCCGACGGTGCTGCGCACCCGGAGCGATCCACCATGGGCTTCCGCGATCGTCTTGACGATGGACAACCCTAGGCCAACCCCGTCGACACCCCGCTTGCGGCTGGCATCCGATCGGCCGAAACGCTCGAAGATCCGGTCCAGGTCTTCAGCCGGAATGCCGGCGCCGGAATCGGCCACCCTGATCTCGACGCCGTGATTCCGGCGAACCGATAACTCGATCGAGTCGTCGGGCGTTGTGTGCTTGACCGCATTCTCCACCAGCGCGTCGATCGCCAGCGCCAGCCGATCGGCGTCGGCGTTAACCACGACTTCATCCATGGCTCCAAGCCGCCATTGGCGTGGGGTGGGCGCCCAGCGATTGAGCGCATCGACCAGCAGCGGTTCGACCTCGATCGGTTTTACATGGAGGAAATCAGGGTCCTCTGCCGCGGCCAGCAGCAGGAGGCGGTCGGACAGGCGACGTAACCGGTTCATTTCCTCCACCACGACCCGGGCGTCCGCCGCCATCCGAGAGGGGTTGGTCGTCCGCAGCAGCAGCTCGGCGTGACCGATCGCCACCGTAATCGGGGTGCGCAATTCGTGTGAGGCGTTCTGGATGAATCGACGTTCCCGCTCCAGGAGCCGGAGGTTCTCGTCGGAGACGCGTCGCATTTCCTCGGTGGCGGCCAGGCGGCGTCTTGCGTGCCAGACCATCGCGAGGAACATCGCAGACATCAATGGGACCTCAGTGAGCTCGTCGAGCGGTTGGGTCCCACGCCTAATATCGACGATGAGGATGGCGCCCGTCGTTGCAATAATCGCGCCCAGCACTGACAGGGTCGGCTGCAACCGCCAGACCCGGAAGCCATAGAGGATGGTGATGCTAACCCAGATGAAGTGAAAGGGAACCGTTTCCCACGTTGCGAAGACCAGCATGCCAAGAAGGTTGATGACCGCGAAGCTTGCCCAGGCGATGTCCACCCACACCAGCCCCCGCGCCGGCCAGGCCCAACGGTCAAGCCGAGTCAATCCGATACCCCTCCCCCCGAACCGTTTTGATGACGTCGCTGCCAAGCTTGGCGCGTAGTCGCCGAACATAGACATCGACGACGTTCGAGCCAGGATCGAACCGGTAGCCCCAAACGGTGGCCAGCAGCCGCTCCTTGCTCAGGGTGTCACCGGCTCCAGACATCAGCTCGCGCAGCAGCAAAAACTCACGCTCCGCAAGCTGGACCCGCCCCGATTCCGTTCGCGCCGCCCGACTGATCAGATCCAGGGCAAGACCACCCGCGGTCAGCACCGTCGGCCGCGAACGGGCATCGCGCAGCCGAACCCGAACCCTCGCGAGCAGCTCCTCGAAGGAGAACGGCTTGGCGAGGTAGTCCTGCGCTCCGAGCTCGAGCGACTCGACCTTCGAGGTGGTGTCGCTCAGGGCCGAGAGCACGATGACCGGTTGGCCGGGACGCCTGCGGACCAGGTGACGAAGCACGTCGTGCCCGCCGCGGTCGGGCAGGAGCAGGTCGAGGATGACCAGGTCATAGTCCTGGTCAAGCGCAGCGCGCAACCCGGCGGCCGCATCGGATGCGACATCGACGACGTAGCCCTCCGCCGCGAGGCCGCGCGAGACGAAAGCGAGGATGCGTTGCTCGTCGTCTATAACGAGGATACGGGCGCCAGTCGACGCGGGCGGCGCAGGCATGGTTGACGCGCCCAGCGTTGAACTCACGCTATTGGCACCTGGCGAGCGGCCGCGTGCATGTCCCCTTTGGTCGTCACGATAGCAGTCAGGACTGCCGGTTCAGCACCCGCACATCGTGCGCTACGAGCTCTGGTTCGATCGCGGCTGCCCAGCCGGCCCGCTCGTATCCATCTCTGTCGACCAGGTACAGGACGCTGCTGTGGAGGACGTTGTCTGGCGCGTCCTGGACTGCGATGCTATAGGCCTTCCAGACTGCGGCCAGCTGATCCTGAGGGCCGACCACCCAGTGCCAGTCGCCGCTCCAGCGGTGAGCCGCGGCGAAGTCCCGCTCACTCGAAGGCGTATCGGTCGCCGGCGCCACGCTCACAACCAGCAACGATAGGTTCGCGCTGGCGCCAAGGGACCGTTGAACCTGTCCAAGCTGGTCACCCTCGAGCGGGCACAGCTGCTTGCAATGCGAGTCGAGGAAGGTAATGGCAAGCACCCGGCCACGAAGCCCCGAGACCGAGACCGGCTTGCCGTTCTGGTCTTGAAGAGTGAAGTCGGGCGCGGCCATCGACTTCGGCGGGATGACGATATCAGCGGCGAGCCCGGATGGAGTCGGACTCACGGTGCCCGTGCCGGCCAGGCGCGGGGAGATCACCCTCACTGCCGTTAGCGCCACCAGAACGACCGCGGCGATCACGGACAATGACCACCAGGTCAGCGGCTTGCTCAGCATCCCGCTCCTCTCGCGAGCTTACCGCAGCCGGTTCAATACCAGGCGGGCGGCGAGGTGGCCGCGAGGTCAACGCCCTGAGTCACCTGCACCGGAACCGGCGGGGCCGGCGTGGGCGTCGGACGCGGCGTCGACCCCGATGACGCGCTGGTTGACGGGGAAGCAGTCGCCACGGCCGAGGCTTCCGGCTGCGCGAGCGGGAGGTACCACAGCTGGAAATGCCCGGCCAGGCCGGCCGGTGCGAGGTAGGCCAGCGCCTTGCCGTCGGGCGACCACGCCGGCGAGGCATAGAGGCTGCCGTCGAGTAGGACCTTGGGTGTACCGAGGGTGGTGCCGTTGAAAGGGGCCACCTCAAGCGACGCGCTCTGCTTGCCGTGGGTGCAGATCATGGCGAGCTGGGTGCCATCGGGCGACAGCACCGGCTGGCTGCAATCGTCAGCCTCGGCGGTCAATGGTTTGGTGATCGCGAAGGCGCGGCTCTGGTACTCGATCTGCGAGTGCACCGCGGTCGACGGATCGATCGAATGCCGGACGAACAGCAGGCCGCCGGAGGCCAGCGGGATGGGGCTGACGTCGCCCCCCGTGTACCAGAAGGGATCGGTCCATCGCCGTGCCTGGCGCTGCAGGCCGTTCAACGGCATGCTCCAGATGGCGAGGTCGACGCCGTTTGCCTTGGGGCTGTCAAAACCATAGAAGACGTTTGCCCCGTCGGGTGAGACCTGCGGGTAGAAGGCCCAGTGGTTGGCATCGATGACGCGCGAGTCGTCCTTGGTCAGGCGCTTGACGATATGGCCGTCGAGGTCGAGCAGATAGAGATCGCTATAGAAGCCAGAGCGCATAACGGCTACCAGGTGCTGGTGGTCGGGTGTCAGAGTTGGCTGGGACCAGTCGCCGGCCGGGCTGATATCGGTGAAGCTGCCACCCTGGAGCTTGAATAGCTGTCCACCCTGCGCCACGAACATCGTGCCAGGCAGCACGAACTTCGGTTTCGTGACCGTCGGCGACTGCGGTCGTTCCTTGACGACCTTGCTCTTCAGCGTGCCTAGATAGAGATACACGCCTGAGCCAAAGGCAAACATCATCGGGAGAAAGAGGATGGCGGCGATGCGGCGCACGATCACGGGAAGGAGGCTTTGGTGACCGCCAGGATCTCGGACCAGTGGGGAATGAGGACGCTTTGCCCGCTGATCTGTCCATAGCTGGTGAAGGCCGGGACGTAGAGCACGACCTGTTTGACATTGGCGATATCGAAAGCGCTGGCGACGCCTAGGAGGCTCCGCACCCGATCGAGTCCCATGCTCGTCTTGAAGTTCCCGCTGAGCGCATTGACGATGTCCGGCAGGTCAGCGGCATTGAGCGTGCTCGCCTTGGCCTTAATCGCCAGCAAGACCTGCTGCTGCCGGGCCGACCGGCCGAAGTCGCCGTTGATGTCGTTGTGTCGCGAGCGGACGTACTGCAGCGCGTTGCTTCCGTCGAGGTGCTGGGCGCCCGGCAGCACGGCGACCCGCTTGTAGCCATACAGGTAGGTGACGTTGATGTCATTTGGATAGAAGTCGTCGAGCACGGGATTGGTGACGAAGACATCGACGCCGCCGAGCAGGTCGATCAGCTTGATCAAACCCGTGAGCCCGACCCACGCGTACTCGTCGACGTGGACATGGAAGTTGCGCTCGACGGTGGCGATGGCGGCGGCCGCGCCGCCGTACGCGTAGGCGGCGTCGATCTTCGCGCTGCCGCCGGTGGAGAGCGGCACCCAGAGGTCGCGCGGGATGGAGAGCATAGTGACGTGTTTGGTCGCCGGGTCGATGCGCACCAGGATCATCGACTGGGTTAGCGGGGCCTTGTTCTTTCCATCGTCGTCGGAGCCGAGCAGCAGTACGGTGAAGGGCGCGCCCGGAGCGGCGGTCGGCACCGGCGTCGACGACGTCCCCGGACTGTGGCTCGTCGGGACCACGACGGTCTGACCGGTCTGCCCCACGCCGGCGACTACGACCGGAAAGAAATATGCGGCCGCGCCGGCCACCCCGGAGAGGGCCAGGCAAAGCACCGTGAGCACGGCGAGTCGCACAGGATGCAGACGCGAGGCACGCCGGCGCCTTGCAGGGCCCTGACCACCCATCACTGAATACGAATCATGCGCTTTTCAACATTGCAAATTGATAAGAAATCGAGGACAGACGGACGCCGCGTCCTGTGCGGCTCAACGGGTTGAGCCGTGCAAACGTTACATCGCTAGGGCCGGACGCGTGTCCAGCCTCAGTGCTTGAGGGCGGCGACGAGCCGGGCGTTCTCCTCCGGGCGGCGCACCGTGATCCGGATATAGTCCGCCAGCGGTGAGGTCGGCGGAAAGGTGCGCACCACCAGCCCATCGTTGAGCAGCCGGGGGCCGGCCTGACGACCGGTTCGCACCAGCAGGAAGTTGGCCGCCGAGTCCCGGACCTCGAGACCGAGCGCCGCCAGCTCGCGTTGCAACCGCGCCCGCTCCTGGATGATCCGCTCGACGCGCTGCCGCATCCCGCTGAGGTCGCCCAGGGCCTGGGCGCCGAGCGCGGCCGAGACCACGCCGATACTGCCGGGCGGTCGAACCCGCCGCAGCACGGCGCTGATCGCCGGTCCCGCCAGCGCATAGCCGACCCGGACCCCGGCCAGGCCGAACGCCTTGCTCAGGGTGCGGATGACGACGACATTGGGCATCCGATCGATCAGCGGCAGCGCGCTGACCCCCGAGATCTCGGCGTAGGCCTCGTCCACCGCGACCACACCGCCGGCGACGCCGGCCAGCTGCTCGACAAAACTCAGTGGCAGGAGCTCGCCGGTCGGGTTGTTGGGATTGCAGAACCAGGTCACCGCGGCGCGACGCGCGTGGGCGAGAAACGCGTCGCGATCAAGGCGGAGGTCGATCGCCGGAACTTCGGAGATCTCGCCGCCGGCCATAGACGTGAGGATGCGGAACATTGGATAAGTCGGGCGCGACAGTGCCACGCGGCTGGAGCCGTCGATGTAGGACTTCGCGATCATGTCGAGGACTTCGTCGGCGCCGGCGCCGACCGTGATGCGATCGGTTGGCACGTCGACGTACTGGGCGATGGCTTCGGTCAGCTCGCTGTAGCTGGTATCCGGGTACTCGTTGAGCGGCATCGGCGGCAGCCGGTCGAGGTCCGCACCCGGCCAGGGGAAGGTGTTCGTGTCGAACCGCACCACCTGGTCTTCGGGCACGCCGGCCTGCCGGGCGATACTGGCGCTCGGCGGCTCCCATTCGTAAGGTTGCAAACGGCCGATCGCCGGCCTGGGTTCGGGCGCCGGTTCGGGGGGCATACCTTACATATATTGATGGGCGCCATGGATCACGTTCAGGCCGCACCGACGCAACGGGCCGACCCGAAGGCCACCGCGGCCCTCTATTCGGTGCTGGTCAACCTGGTCCTGATCGGGGCCAAGCTGCTGGTCGGCCTGCTCACCGGAAGCGTGGCGATCCTCGCCGATGCGGCCCATTCCTTCCTCGACCTGTCCGCCAGCATCTTCGCCTACGCCGGCATCCGGACGGCCGCCAAGCCGGCCGATGAGGACCATGCCTTTGGCCATGCCAAGGCCGAGAACGTTTCCAGCCTGATCCAGATGTTCCTGCTCGGCGCCACCTGCATCGCGATCGTGATCGAGTCGGTACGGCGGCTGGTCGTGCCGGGAACGGTACGTGTTGGCTGGTATTCCTTTGTCGTTGTCCTCGCGGCCGTCGTCATCGACATCCTGGTGAGCCGCTATCTGCAGGGCGTCTCGCGGGCCCACGGCGGGAGCGCCGCGCTGGAGGCCGATGCCCTCCACTTCGCCTCTGATCTGTGGGCATCCCTCGCAGTCCTGATTGGGATCACGCTAGTGGCGGTCTTCAACTTCCAGGTGGCAGACCCACTGGCCGGCATCGCCGTCGCCATCATCATCGGGACCACTGCCATCGAACAGGGACGCCGGACGACCCAGGTGCTGCTCGATGCCATGCCGGATCGCGCGACACTGTCTGCAATCGAGCGCATTCTGGAGAGTGATGCGCGGCTCCATGGATATCACGCGCTGCGCGCGCGCCAGGCCGGCAAGCATGTGCTGCTAGACGTTGCGGTTCACGTCGATGGGAATCTCTCGCTGGCGCAGGCCCATGTGGTCGGCCATGCTGTCTCCGAGCGCATTCGGCGCGAGTTGCCGGTGGTGACGGACGCGGTCGTTCATGTCGAGCCGGTCGACGACGAGGCCCACGGGTAGCGGGAGCGGGACGGTGTCGCGCCTGACTACATCCCGAGGCCGCCACTGATATTGCAGAACACGTTCTGCACCTGATTGCCCAGGATAATCAGGACGACGATCACGACCACGGCGATCAGCACGAGGATGAGAGCGTATTCGACCATCCCCTGCCCTTCATCGCGGCTGAGCATGTCGAATAATCGGCGAATGGGCACGGGCAGTCTCATGAGGTCTCCGCTTTTGAGAACGTGCAGAGCGGGTTGGTACATCTGGCCAGTTGCCATTCGTTGCGGGCCCGTTACGAGACTACCTAGTTATCCTCGAGCGATGGCATTGCTCGTCGGGCACCAATGGACAGGTATTACGACCGGCGTTGCTGCGCTGCTGATGGCGGCCTGCTCTGGGACCGGTCCAGCGGTCTCAGCCGTTACTCCCTCGCCAACCCGCCTGCAGGCGACGCCCTCCGCCATGCAGCAAACGCTGAATCCGCTCGCCATCGACGCGATGCGTCAGCGCGACTATCCGGGCAGCGATATCGTCATCGAGCAGACGCTCGCGACGGGCAGCAACTACCGCCGCTACATCGCCTCCTACCGGTCGGACGGCTTGAAGATCTTTGGACTGCTGACGGTGCCCAACGGCAGCCGGCCGGCGACCGGTTGGCCGGTGATCATCTTCAACCACGGCTACATCCCGCCAACCGTCTACCGGACCACGGAGCGCTACGTCGCCTACGTCGATGCCTTCGCACGCAACGGCTACATCGTCTTCAAGCCCGACTACCGGGGGTTCGGCAGCTCGCAAGGCCAGCCGGTCAGCGCCTATTACGCACCCGACGACACGGTCGACGTCCTCAATGCGGTCACCAGCATGCAGCGCGATCCAGATGCCGACCCCAACCGCATCGGCATGTGGGGCCATTCGATGGGCGGCAACATCACGCTGCGTGCACTCGTGATCGATCCGCGGATCAAGGTGGCGGTCATCTGGGCCGGTGTGAACGCGACCTACAAGGACCTGATGGAGAATTGGCATCCGATCGGCGGCGAGCCCGTAACGCCATCGTTCAGGGGCAGCCAGCGGGAGAATTTTCTCGCGCAGTTCGGGACGCCCGAGCAGAATCCCGCGTTCTGGGACTCGATTTCGCCCATGGCCTACCTGGCCGACATCACCGCGCCGATCCAGCTGGATCAGGGCACGGCTGACACTGAGGTCCCGCAGCAGTTTTCGCAAACGCTGGCCTCCGACCTGAAGACCGCCGGCAAAACTGTCCAGCTCTACACCGCATTTCTCGCAGGCGATGGCGCGATCGGTCGCCTTCTTCGACCGCTACCTCAAGGGTTGACGGGCAGCCGACGGTTCGCGCCAGAGGTCGGCGATCGCGGCGATGTCTCGCTCGCCATACTCCCCCAAAGCCTTCTCGAACAGCTGGCGGGTCGCCTCAGTAAGTGGTGTGTCGATGCCGACCTCACCGTACAGGTCGTCCGCAAGCCGGAGATCTTTGACCAGATCCACCAGCCGAAACATCGCCGGTTCGTAGTGACCGTCGAGGAAGCCGGCGCGCCTCGCATCGAGATACGGCGCGAACCGAGTCAGGATCTCCCAGACCCGCTGCCGGTCGACCCCTGCCCTCACGCCGGCGTTGTAGAGCTCGCCAGCGGCGGCGCTGGTAATCGCGAGCATGCTGTTGGCAATCAGCTTGAGCCGGGCACCATGGCCAAGCGGACCGATATAGCGGACTTCCCCTAGCACCTCGAGCACCGGGCGAATGCGCTCGAGCGTTGACTCATCGCCACCGACCAGGATCAGCAGCTTCCCCGATTCGACGGCGGGGACACTACCGACGACGGGCGCTTCGATAAATGACGCGCCCCGCTCGGAGAGCGCCTTCGCCAGCTGTTCGTGCGTCCCTGGGTCAACCGTACTGCTGTCCACGTAGATGGGCGCGCCGTTGACCTCGGCCGCGCCACCCTTGCCGAGGTAGGTCTGTCGGACCGCGGCCGAGTCGGTCAGCATGCTGATCGCCAGGTCTACGCCTTGCACGGCCTGCGCCGGGCTCTCAAAAACCGGGCCGACCCCGAGCAGTTCGGCCCGCGAGCGGGTGCGATTCCACAAGCTCAACTCGTACCCGCGCTGATGGAGACGCCGGGCCATCGCGGCCCCCATCTTTCCGGTGCCGAGAATTGCGACCTTCATCGGATGCCTCGTTCCAGCTTAGGCGTTATGGACGGTAAGCTGAGGCCGCATGCGAGCCGCGGTCATCGAGCGTTTTGGGGAGACTCCCGTCGTTCGCGAGCGTGAAGAACCGAAGGCTGACATCGCAAACCTGATCGACGTGACGGCGGCCCCCTTGAACCCGGTCGATCTGTCCATCGCAACAGGAAAGTTCTATGCCGGGCCTCCGCCGCTGCCCTATGTGCCGGGCGGAGAGGGGATTGGGCATCCTCGGTCCGGAACCCCGGCCGCCCGCGTGTATTTCCGAGCGGCACCGCCGAATGGCTCGTTTGCCGAACGAGCGGTAACGAACGGTCAAACCGTGCCACTCCCGGACGGGATCCCCGACGAGGTGGCCTCCGCGCTTGGTACGCCGGGCATCGCCGCCTATCTGGCGCTGACCCGCAGAGCCCAACTCCAGCCGGGCGAGACCGTGCTCATCCTGGGAGCCAGCGGGGTCCTGGGGAGCATCGCCGTGCAGGTCGCGCGGCTGATCGGGGCCGGCCGGGTGATCGCGGGGGCCCGCGATGATCGCGGCCTTGCCCGAGCCAGGGAGCTCGGCGCGGACGCAACCGTCGATCTGAAACAAACCGAAGGGCTGACCGATCGGATCCGCGAGGCGAGCGGCGGGCAGCTGCAAGTCGTGATCGACCCGATCTGGGCAGCGCCGGGCGTGGCCGCGCTGGAGGCGATGAGTCCATTCGGTCGATTCGTCCAGCTGGGGCAGTCGGCCGGGCCGGAGGCGACCGTCAGGTCGGGCCCGCTGCGCGGCCGCTACCTGTCGATCCTCGGCTTCACGACTTTCCTGGTTCCCTGGGAGGAGCAGGCCGTGACCTATCGCCGGCTGGTCGACTATGCCGTCGCCGGCAAGATCAAGGTGGAGGTCGAAGTGCTACCGCTCGACGCGGTTGGTAATGCCTGGAGGCGGCAGGCGACATCGCCTCACCGCAAGTTGGTGCTTTCGCCCAGGGTCGAGCCGAGACGCTGATCGGATCACGCAGGGGCCCGCCGTGATACGGCCATGTAACCCGAAATGTCGTTCGGCGAATGGCTGAAGGCACCTCGTTCACGATTCCACCTTCATCGGACGGCTTCTCCACAATCTCGATGGCAACCCGCCGTATCCACCGAACACCGTGAGTTCGTGCTTTGCAGCTGGCTTTCGCGCATACACGACGTCACTAACTGGCCCGCGGCGTCGCCATAGCTTTCGCGCGACGCAACCCGATCGCTTCGCCGACCAGGTACAGCGAGCCGCAGACCAACACCAGGCCGTTCGCGCCGGCGCGCTCTCTGGCTCTGGTGATCGCCTCCCTCGCGGTTGGCGCCACCTCAGCAGCGGCGCCGAATTGCTTGGCGAGGTCGACCGGGGCCGCGGCTCGATGCCAGTCGATCCCGCTGAAGATGACGGGCGCATCCACGGCCCGCAGCTGGGCGAGCATCGCCGGGAGGTCCTTGTCCTTCATCGCACCGAAGACGATCACCAACGGGCGATTTTGGGCAAGCGTGCGGACGGTGGCAAGCGAGCGCTCGAGGCCAGCGGGATTGTGGGCGCCGTCCACCAGGACGATCGGATGGCGCTCGATGACCTCGAGCCTCCCCGGCCAGCGGGTCCGGGCAAGGCCGTCGCGCAGCGCGCCGTCCGAAAGGTCCCAGCCACGGGATCGCAGGCCATCGATGGCCGCGACGGCGAGCGCCGCGTTCTCCGCCTGGTGAAGGCCGAGTAGCGGGACGCGTAGATCTCGATAGGTCCCGGCGGGCGTGGTGACGGTCGCCCCGACGCCGGCCCACGCCCTGTCGGTGGCGCGAACCTGGATTTCGTGCCCGAGACGGAGGAGAGGAATCTCTTGGCGTGCGGCGGCGGCTTCGATCACGCCCAGCGCGGGCGGCTGCGCTCCGGTGATCGCGAGGCTGTCAGGTTTCAGGATGCCGGCCTTCTCCGCCGCAATGGCCTCGAGCGTCGACCCCAGGTGCTGGGTATGGTCGAGCGCGATGTTCGTGATGACCTCGACGCCGAGGTCGAGGACGTTGGTCGAGTCGAGGCGGCCGCCGAGTCCGACCTCGCAGACCAGCAGGTCGATGCCCGCACGCGCGAAGTAGTAGAGGGCGGCACTGGTGAGGATCTCGAACTCCGTCGGCGGACCGAGCGCGGCCGCAACCTTATTAATGACGGGCTGCAGCTCGGTGAGCAGGGCGGCGAAGTCGGCCTCGGCGATTGGTCGCTGATCGACCTGGATCCGCTCGGCATACGAAACCAGGTGCGGCTTGGGCATCAGGCCGACGCGATAGCCTGCCGCCTGCAGAATGCTGGCCAGCATGGCGCAGACCGAGCCCTTGCCGTTGGTGCCGGCCACGAGGACGCCCTGGAATAGCTCCTGGGGATCGTCCAGCGCATGCAGAAGTGCCTGAGTGCGCTCCAACCCGAGCTTGATCCCGAACCGGCCGAGCGAGGTCAGGTAATCGAGCGATTCCTTGTAGGTCACGCCTGGCCAAGGTGCTGGCGATAGGCGCGATAGGTGTTCACCAGCAGCATCGCGACTGTCATGGGCCCGACCCCGCCCGGCACCGGGGTCAACGCGCCGGCGACCAGTTCGACGCTGGGGCGATCGACATCCCCGGTGAGCTTTCCGGTTTCGGGATCGCGGGTGATGCCCACGTCGACGACGACCGCGCCAGGGTTGACGTATTCGCCCGTGATCAACCCGCGTTTGCCCGTGGCAGCGACCAGGATGTCGGCCGTTCGGGTCAACGCCGGAAGGTCCACGGTGTGCGAGTGCGCAATCGTCACGGTGGCGTGGTTCTGCAGCAGCAACAACGCGAGCGGGCGGCCGACGAGCCGCGAACGGCCCACGATGACGGCGCGCTTGCCGGTCGGATCGATACGCTCCCGGCGGAGCAGCTCGAGGACGCCCAGCGGAGTCGCCGGGATGAAGGTGGGGTTGCCCTGCGCCAGGCGGCCGGCGTTGTACGGATGGAGCCCGTCGACATCCTTGTGTGGCGGGATCTGCTCCAGCGCCGCATCCGGATCCAGGCCAGGTGGCAGCGGCATCTGCACCAGGATGCCGTCGATGGTCGGATCCTTCGCGAGCGTCGCGATCCGCCGGTGGAGATCGGCCTGTGTGATGTCGTGAAGATGCTCGATCGCGGACTTGAAGCCGACTTCCTCCGCCGCCCGATGTTTGCCTTTCACGTACGTCGTCGACGCCAGGTCATCGCCGACCTGGATCACGGTGATGCCGGGGCGACGCTGGTCGGGATGGCGCTCGACGGCGCGACGAAGCTCCTCGCGAATCGCGAGCGCGTGGGCGCGGCCGTCGATCAGGCGGGCTGGCACGGGTTGAGTTTAGTCAGCGGGTCGAGTGATCTCGACCGAGAAGGTGTCGAGATTCGGCAGCGGCGGGCGCTTGCTGACCCGGACCGTCACCCGATGGATGCCTGGCAGCTGGAGGATCGCGGTCGCGATCCGTTCGGCCACCGTTTCTAGCAGATTGGCGGGCTTGCCTTCGAGAATCGCGCGCGCGGTTTTTTCGAGCACCGGGTAGCTCACGGTGTCGGTGATCCGATCGCTGAGCCCCGCCCGGGCCGTGTCGAGCGTCACTTCGAGATCGGCGACAAAGGTCTGGCCCAGCTTGCGTTCGGCCGGGTTGTTGCCGTGATAGCCGAAGGCGGTCAGGCCCGAGAGAATGAGCTTGCCGGACGCTCCGCCAGGGCTCATTTGAGATCGACTAGACCTTTTTGTAGGCATGCCTTGACAAATATACGACACCGTGTAATGATGCCGAGATGAATGTCGAAGTTCGCGCGACCGGGCTGCGAGCGATGCGCGAGAAGAAGGGCCTGACCCAACGCGAGCTGGCACACAACCTGGGCATCAGCCAGAACTATATTCCGGCGCTGGAGTCGGGAGCCCGCCGGCCGGGACCCAAATTGCGCCAGGCGCTGATGAAATTTTTCAACGCGAACTTCGAGGATCTCTTCGAGGTTGTCATGGTGAACCCGGAGAGTTCGGTCGAGCAGGTATTAGAGCCGCGCGATCAACGTCGCGCGGGTTGATGGCAAAAGGGGGGTGATCGATACATATAGCTGAGTAACGCGGGCTCAATGACGGCTGGATAAAATAGCCGGTGCGCCTGCATAGCTCAGTTGGTAGAGCAGCTGACTCTTAATCAGTTGGTCCCGGGTTCGAATCCTGGTGCAGGCACCAAAACCTCGGCCACCATAGGGTCGCTGCGCGATAGCAATCAACAGCGCAGCTCTGACATCGAACGCCGCAGTCACCGTCGCACCACGACCTCTTCGCGCTGAGTTCTCGACCGCACCTGGAGGGGGTCAATGCGCGGAGTTCGGATTCCTCAAGATCTCAACGGCGACGATCAGTTCGTTCTGGGGCTCTCGGTCAGTCGACTCGCCGCGCTGCTTCTCGGATTACTGGCGGCCTACACCATTTATCATCTCTCGCTACCAGCGCCGGTGCAGCTGATCACTGCAACGATCGCGGCGCTGACCGGTGCAGCCATCGCCTGGGTCCGGCCCGAAGGCCGATCCCTGATTCATTGGGCGGTGGCCGCGATCGAGTTCAAGCTTGGGGAGCGAAGCCAACCGCATTCGACGCCAGCTCCGCGGGCGGCCGATCGACCGGCCCCAGCGATTGATTCACGCATCGCGGCACGGCCTCCGCGCCTCAGCATCGTGGAGGGGCGGTCCCGCGAGACGCCGAGCCTTCCGTCACCGCCAGCCGAGCCCGCTTCCGACAACGATGCCGACATGATCGAGTTGCCAGACACTGCCGAGACGGCCGTTGTGGACGTCGATCGGGAGGCCGCCGCGTCGGCCCCGGTCTATCTGGGCGGCCCGCAGGTCATCACCTTCTTTTCGACGAAGGGCGGCACCGGCCGGACCACCCTGGCGACGGAGGTGGCGGCCCTGCTCGCGTTGAAGGGACGGTATCGGGAATCGCCGTCGAGCCCGCCCCAGCCGCTGCGAGTCGCGCTGGTCGACTTCGACCTTGCGTCGGCGAACGTGTCCGCCCGTCTCGGGATTGCCCAGCCAACCATGCTCGATTACCTCTGCGATGTCAGCGTGCAGAATCCCGATCCCCGCGACTTCATCGTCCGGCATCCAGCGACGAAGCTGGACGTCTTGCTCGGACCCTCCAAGTGCCTGGCGGGCGACCGCGCGGACCTACTCGGGGTGCCACAAGCCGCGCATATCCTCAGCACACTCAAGGCCGCCGGCTATCAGTTCCTGATCCTCGACACCTCGGCCTCACTGCGGGATCTTGAAACGTACTTACTCGAGGCAGCCACCCGGATCTATTGCGTCGTCACTCCGACGGCAGGCTCGGTCCAGTCGCTGTACCGAGGGGTGGAGGCGCTGCGCCGTCTCGGTCTTGGGGCGAAGCTCCAGTACGTCGCCAACAAGATGCGGGAGGGCGTCAGTCTGGCGGAACCGATGGGCGACCTGAATGGGTCGCTGGCCGCTCGCATTCCTTACGATGCCGCGTTCGATTCCGCCGAAAACCAGCACCAGCCGATTGCGACCCGCCGCAGTGGTCCCGCGTTCGAGGCGCTGTGCCAGCTGGCAGCGTCGATTTACCCGGCACTGCAGGTGCCGGCGGGGATTCGTTCGAGCGTCTCGCCGTTCGGATGGTTTGCAAAGCGCCGCCGTGCTGGCTAACGCTGCACCGTCCGCCAGCGACCTTAATCCCGACGAGCTCCGCCATTTCGTGCGCGCTCAGCTCACGCTTCAGGTCGACCCCGAGATTATCAATCCGTTCTGCACCAATCCGAACCGCAACCAGATTCTGCGTGATCGAATCCGCGACGCCGTTGTGCAGCGACAGCTGACTGCCACGCCAGACCTTGTCGAGAGCTTGTTCGATGAGATCGTGGGGCTTGGTCCGCTCCAGCCGTTGATGGCGGACAGCGAGATCAGCGACGTGCTGGTCAACCGCTTCGATGAGATCTACGTCGAGCGACGTGGCCGGCTCGAGTTCGTCCCCGGCGCCTTTCGGGACGTGGCCCAGCTGGAGCAGGTGATCCAGAAAATCGTCGCCCTGGTCGGCCGAGAGATCAACATCGACAAGCCACTGGTCGACGCGCGAATGGTGGACGGAAGCCGAGCCAACGCGGTCTATGCCCCGGTCGGCGGACCGACCCTGTGCATTCGCAAGTTCAATCGGGTGCGGCTCGACCTGCTGCCCAATGACCGAGATCCAGACGCGCCCAGCTGGGTCAGTACCGGAGGCCTGTCGACGCAGATCGGCGCCTTCCTCGAGGCGATGGCGGTGGCCCGCGCCAACATCTTGATTGCAGGCGCGACAGGTTCCGGGAAGAGCACCCTGCTGCGCTCGATCGTCAGCGCGTTCCCCGACGAGGAGCGGGTCATCACGATCGAAGACACGGCGGAGTTGGAGCTCGACAACCCGCACTGGGTCAAGCTCGAGTGCGTGCACTCCCGAGAGCTGGCCGGGAAGACCACCCAGGAACGGCGGCTCGATGTCGCCGACCTGGTCCAGAACGCGCTGCGCATGCGGCCTGACCGGCTGATC